>JACLAB010015017.1_pt1 | contig 82008 bp, 79 predicted proteins | sample 8027921 | NCBI WGS metagenome assembly JACLAB01 (sample SAMN15725117, study PRJNA655200) | protist metagenome | isolation source: fluorescence activated cell sorting (FACS) single amplified genomes of... | place: USA: West Boothbay Harbor, Gulf of Maine | collected 2000-07-19 | reverse complement strand
GGGGTAACATAGCTAACGCGATCAGCGTCCCAATTACCTTCGGTGAAGGCTGTATAGTCAGCGTCCCTGAATTCTTGTCTACAATCAGGGTAAATAGCATGATCACCTGCGTGAATACCCATTGCGATATGGACGTCGGTTTGTTTTTCATTTGCAATAGATAAGGCAACAGCCTGGATTAATGATGAGAATATTTTATTACGGTTAGGAACAACTGTTTCTTTCATGTTTTCTTGTTCATAGTGTCCTTCAGGTACCTCATCTCCACCTTCTACAAGGGCACTGTTGAGCATAGGAGCCAAACCATCAAGTTTAATAGTTCCATATTTTACATTTTGACCATTATCGTTAAGATAATCTACTAGTGCTTGGGCTCTTTCGAGTTCTACTCTATGTTTTTGTCCATAATCAAAAGACAGTGCTGTTACCTCATAGCCATCTGTTAATAACCTTAGTAACACTGTGGAGCTGTCCATACCTCCACTCAGTGATAGTACTGCTTGTTTATTCATTTTTTATCGTTATTTTCTACGTTTAAATGTTGGTCCTTTGATTCATGCTTCCAAATACCATCAGCATTATATTCATGCCAATATACTCTATTTTTCTGGATAGCATCTTTAATATTGCGTTGTCTTTGGTTTAGATTACTTTCACCACTTTTAACTTCAAGAAAATGTACTGCGCACTTTTTCTTAGATCCCATATCTGTAAAAGCAATATAATCAATTGGGTTACCAAAAAATCTTATATCATTAGGATTAATTGGGAAATTTTCCATAAACGGTACATAGTGTTCAATCGTTTTTCCAAAACTAACAGCTCTAGATCTTTGATAAGCATCTTCTCTGATTGCTTTTTCTTCTTTCATTTTCCATTTAGCCAATTGTGCTTCGGCTTTTCGTTCAGCAAGTTTATCATGGCTGAAATACACATACGCGGCAAACGCTAGTGCACATATAGTAACTGTAATTAGAACTAAATTCATAAATTATTAATTTTTCTAAACATTTTAGTGTTGTGTAAAATGTCTTCTATTTGTTGGGGGGTTATTTCACGGGTAAAATCCTCGTCAATTTTTTCTTTGTCTTTATGTAATAAACCCCCCTCGGAATACCTAATTTCCTTTAAACCATGTATAACTGGGTTAGAAGTATCTATAGATTCTACAAACTTAAAATCCTTATAGTAAAGATAAGCTTGTGGTAAATTACATCCTAAAAGGTGAACTCTATCAAAATCAGTTATAATATTATTTTTATATAGGTTAGTAATAGTTTTAAGACGACCCATCATTTTGGCTACATCAGGGTTAGGGTGTTGAAAACACTCCTGAAACCAAGAAGCACCATAACTAAATGCTATTTTTTTATAACCAAACCATTTATATGATTGGTAACTAGTAGCAAATTCAGTGTATGATTTACCTTGAACCACTGCGACTTTAGTAACTTCTTCTGGAAGTTCTATAGATGACCATTCTTTAGCATTTCTAATACTATAAGTTGAATTTTCCCAAACATCAGGGACAATAAACTCATTGGGTTTTAGTTCAGAAATCCAATATAACAAACGTGATGTATCATATGCTTCTCCTAATTCATGTAGTGAGTTATCCATGATTATATATCTACCCTTTTCTTTAGCTTGTCTAAAATAGGCCTTATATTCAGGATACTTATCTAGTAAGTGGGGTAAGCAATAATCGTAATCATTAAAGGTTTCAGATAAACCTAAAAGCTGTAAAGGTACTTCGTGTGATACTTTAACCTTCATATATAGCAGTGTTTTTACCGTGTTCCATAAATTCTACTTTAGCTACCTTAACTCTTCCATCTGTTTCTTCCTGAACAAATGGGTTAAGTTTATCAAAAATAAACTTAGCAAACTGTTCGGCTCCAGTAGCTGGGATTTCTCTTAATTGAATTATCCCGTCTTCATCCATTTTCCTAAAGTGTTCAAGATATGGGTCATCAGTTGCTACTACTGTAGTATGGTCAAACATATAATCCATCCACATTTTAGCACTCATACCATCAATTTCGGTTTTAGCACGTTTCATACCACCAAAATCCCATACCCAATTTTTTTCATCTAATTCTCCTTCGAACCAAACTCTAAAACTAACTCCATATCCATGAAGGAATCTACAGTGTGTTCCTGTTGCTTTCCATTGACGAAACACTGTACTAAATCCGTCAAATAATTTTGTTGATTGAAATTTTCCCATATTTTATTGTATTGTAGGGTTTTTAGGGGGCCTACCTCTGCCCCGTTTTTTTGCCATCTCTCCTATAATTCTGTTAACAATAGCTTGTGCATCTTCACCTTGGGGTTTTTTAATACCACGACTTTCAGCATAAGCCCAATGCATTTCCTCAAGTGTACCATCAAATGTTTGCATAAAATCCCAAACATCTTTTTTAGTACCACCAAATACTTTTGCAAATTGTTTTGTAATTTCTTCTAAACGTTTTTGTTCAGTTTTAAAACCATCCTCAATAAGAAGATTTCGACGTTTTGCATACTTACGAGTAATATCTGCCTGTTCTTTCCATGTATCTTGTATGTTACGAGCACTAGAGACAATTTTTTTAATATCTTCTTCACACCAATGATCCTCCCACTTAGCTTGTTCAAAATATTCAGGGTAATTGAAATCACCATTTTTAATGCGATCCATAAGGGGACAGTAATTGTGAAGGCCTTTATGAGTTGGGAAGCGTCTCCACCAATAAAATGGACTACGCTTCCTGTGGGTCGGTTTCTCCGGTATCTGATTCATCATAACGTTCTTTTAATTCTTTTTGGAGTAAGGTACTTTCTTCTTTTAACGCTTCCACGTCATCTAGGGAAGAATTTTCTAACTTTGTAAAAAATCCCATAATTTTATTCAAATCACCTATTAATTGTTCTAATTCTTTATCTTTTTCCATATTGTCCTAAATATAAAAAAGGGCTTGGAATTAACCAAGCCCCTTTTAATAAATTGTGAAAGAAGTTTACTTAACTTCAGTATTTTCAGTTTTGTTTTTGTCAATAATTGACCAAACACCGCCAATAAGTGTCATAGCAGCACCAAATAACTCTGCAAACAAAGCGTCATCAATGACTCCTTGTGTGACTAACACACCACCTAAGAAAGTAAGGCCGTGTCTAATAATACCTAATAATTTGTCGTTCATTTTATTTAAATTTTTAAAGGTTTCGTATAAATATATTAACCATCACAAGAAATGCATTCTGTTGTTCTAGACCCTAGGTCTCCTTTAATAACAGAATCAGTTCTTAGATAGTATAGGGTTTTAACTCCTAGTTTCCAACTTTCCATATGGCATTGATTTATCCATTTAGGTGAGTCAGTTGGGTCAAAACAAAGATTTAATGATTGGGTTTGATCTATATATTTTTGTCTAATGGCAGCTTGTCTAACTAATTCAAGTTGATTTACTTCACTAAATGTTAAATATACTTCTTTTTCTTCTTCAGTTAATGCTGATAAATTTTGAACTGAACCATTATCTACTAAAATCTGATCCCAAATAGCTTCAGTATTTTTGCCTTTAGCTTCTAGTAATTCTTCTAGTTCTTTATTTTTAACAATAAATGTCCCTTTAGCACCATTAAAAGTATAAATGTTTGCTGGGATAGGTTCAATACCTGCTGAACAACTATTTAATCTAGAATTAGATACAGTTGGAGCAATAGCAAGTAAGTGGGTATTTCTCATACCTGTGCCCTTACACCAAGTGGGTTCACCATATTCTTGGGCTAATTCCCTTGATGTTGCTTCTGCTTTTTGTCTAATATCACTAAATAAAGTATGAGTCCAAGCTGTTGAAGCAATAGAATTAAATGGTAATCCTTTCTTTTGAAGGAATGAATGCCAACCCATAACTCCTAAGCCCAGTGCTCTACCTTTTTGGGCATGTCTATGGGTACGAATCATTGAATCTTTACCATTAGACTTATCTATAAATTCTTGCATGACTCCATCGAGGAACCTAATTGAGGTTTCAACAACGTCTGTGTCTTTCCACTCATCATACTTCGCAAGATTGAGGGAGCTAAGACAGCAGATAAAGGAATGTTCTTCATCGGTGTGTAATGTTATTTCTGTGCAGATGTTAGTCATAGTAACATCTAAGTTATTCATAGCGTATGCTAATGGATTATTTTTATTAACATTATCCTTAAACATAATGTAAGGTTCACCCGTTTCAACTCTAGTTTTTAAAATGTCAAGCCAAATTTCCATAGCTTCACTATCTCTATCCTGTAAACGACGCATAAAAGCATCATCTACAACTACACATTGGTGAAGATTAAGACATTGTCGGTTAGGGTCACCTTTAGGTCTTCGGATTTGCATAAACTCCTTAATATCAGGGTGGTTAATATCCAAATTTACTGAAGCAGCACCCCTGCGAACTGAACCTTGATTAGTTGCAATGATTGCCGAGTCGTAAATTTTACACCAAGGTACTACACCTTCTGATTTACCATTACCCGTAATTGTTGTTCCTCTAGGACGAATTCTACTTGTTGAAATCCCAACACCACCTCCTAAGGCTGTAAGTTTCATAAGTTCGGCATTTGTTAATCCTATTCCCCTGATTGAGTCAGGAGTATCAATACCGAAACAAGAAATAGGAAGACCCCTATCGGTCCCTGTATTAGAAAGGACAGGACTAGCAAGCCCAAGCCAACCGTTCCATATATATTTAAAGAATTTGGATTCAAGATCTGGTCTATTTATTCTATTTGCTATTGAGTGGGCTACCCTGCGGTAAGCTTTTTTAGGGGTTTCGTCTGGGAGTAAATATCCTTTTGAGATAGTTGCTACCCCTACTTCATCCATCCATTCAGGAAAGTCCTTTCCTTTCACCCATTGGGTGGTATCTGCTACTAAATTTCCGTCCATAATTTAAAATATTGATTCATCCCAAGACATGTTGCCTTTGGAATAATTTGTTACTCGTGATGCAAAAAAGTCTGTGTGTTGTTTACCTGCTGATAAAGAATCAAACCATTTCATTCTTTTAAGGGCATTTGGGTCAATTCCATTAACTACACCTTCGTAACCGAGGTCACCCATTTTAGTATTAACTCTATGCTTAATAAATGAAATTAAATCTTCTTTATTACATCCTTCTAAATCTCCCATTTCATACACTTTTTCAATAAAATCAAGTTCAAGTTGTAAAGAAAGAAGGGCAGCTTCGGTTATTGCTGCTTTGAGCTCCGGAGTGTTGAGGTGAGGGTTTTCCTCGATAAGTGTTCTAAATAACCAGCATCCCGCATCGGAGTGCATTGATTCGTCTCTAATGCTCCATTCAACAATTTGTCCAACTCCTTTAAGTTTGTTTCGCATTTTAAACGATAATAATATAGCGAAACTTGAAAATAGATTAACTCCTTCGGTAAAGGCCGAGAATATGGCCAAGCTCTTAGCAATTTCGTGCCAATCTTTTTCATCACCAAAACTATCCCTAACAGACATAAGGTTTTCAATTTTAGCCATCGTAGTTTCATCTTCAAGGAATTCCGAGAAGTCATCAAGTCCAAGTTCTTCATTTAATAGTGAGTATGCTTCAGCGTGTATTGTTTCCATAGCCCCAAAAGTGGTCGCCATTGCTATGATTTCTGGTTTTCTAAACCATTTTGTTACTAATCCTGTCCAGTAATCATTTACTACAGTTTCTGTTTGGGCAAAACCTTTAAGAATGGAACCAATTATATTTTTTTCAGTTTCGTTTAAATTTTGTTTCCAATCATTAATATCACTCATCATTGGTACCTCTGTGTGGATCCAATGTGCTTGTTGTTGTTTGAGCCAATAGTCAGCCGCTTCAGGGTATTCGAAGGGTTTATAGACAATCCTCTCTTTTTTTAGGTCTTTTTTTGCCATTTTAGTTTATGATTTCTGTTAGTGTAGTGATAAATACAGTATATACCACTAGAGATTAAATATATTTTCAGCCGCCCTCTGGAGATTTCTTCGTTCATTTCCTGTAAATCCTGCTCCATCAGGGCCACTTGGTTCTTCGTTACTGATTCTATCAGTAAATTCAATTTTACCCATAGATGTATCCATAAGGGCGTTGAATGTTAACCCATCTGCCCCATATCTATTTTTCATAACATGGAATCTTCCAGTGCCATTTTCTTTATCTTCTGTTTTTCTTGATAGTGAAAGAGCAAAATCTGAAATCATGATTTTAGAATAACTTTCTGCGATTTGGTCTCCCTGGATAATATTATCTCGGGCTGCGGATCTGTTACTTTGGGATGCAGTCCAAATAGGAATTTTTAATTCAGTAGCCATACCTCTTAATGAAGTATAGATATCATCTAATCGGTCTCGTTTTTCCTTTCCATTTTTAGTGTATAAAAGATCTGCGTAATCTAACACGATAAGATCAGGTTCAATACCTTGGCCACGGCATTTATCTATATGCGCTAATATCGTATTTACATTGGCTTTACCTGCAGGATATTGTTTAATATATAATTTTCCTCGTAGGTTTTCTAATTCCTTTTTAACTTCTGACTTATGGATTTTGATATCCCCAACAGGTATCTCTGTAAAGAAGGCATCATATCTTTGACCAACATACATGTCTGAAAGTTCAAGAGTATAGTGTAAAACAGTGTATCCTAACTTAACAGCATGGCCCCCTAATGCAACTAAGGCCCATGATTTACCACCACCTGGATTACCTACAAGCAATGCAAGATCACCTGTTCCTATACCACCATTTAAAAGGCCATTAATTTCACTCCAAGGGGTTTCAATGGTGATTCTGGCTTCTTCTTTATATCGTTCTTCAATTTCATCCATATAATCGTGACCAAGATTTTTTTCTACACCTGCTTTAAGTGCATTATCGATAAGACGACGAATATCTTCATAATTTCCTATTTCAAGTAGATCAACTGAGGAAAGAAGGGCAGATTTAAGTGTTTGGTTTCTACAAAAATCAAGAAAAGTCTGCTTAACATATTCTAAATCAGGTGATTTGGTAGATTTAAAAGTTTCTTTAAGTTGCTCTTTTACAGCTACTTGCTGGATTTCGTTTCTAATATTTTCTACTTCAACCTTAAATACCTCCATTGTAGGAGTAGTTCTAAATTCATTAAAATATTCAAGAGTTTTTGATATAATCCACTTATTGGCTTCATTATCAAAGAAATCAGGTGAAACTATATCTGCAACTTGTTGTAAAAATTCTTTATCCTTAACTAATACCGAAAGGGTTTTAATTTGGAAGTTATGTCCGTATTGTTCTAACTTACTCATGTGTTAGTTGGGCTAAATTATTTAATTTAAGAAAGTGGTCTGTTAACCAAATATCTGGGTTTTGAAGATTATTTCCCATATAATCATTATTATAAAGATTAATAAAATCATTCCTATGGAGTAAATTCATTGGACGAGCATGTAAATCATTAAGGTGGATTTTAATTTGTCCTGACATTAATGGATCTTTAAGTGACATCATCTTTTCATTTGTTTCTAAATTTACTTTATTCTCTACAATTCGTTTATGCATTAAACTATCTTGTGTAGAGGCATAATGTACAAGATAATCAAGATTTATCTCTCTTCCAACAATCTCCGGTATTACTTTTGCTACCTTTTTAGGACCTAACCCTTTAATTCCTACAAGATTATCTGATTTATCACCCATTAAACATTTATACATTAAAAAATTATGAGCTGGTATTCCATACTCAGTAAATATCTGTTCTTCTGTATAGTATTTTTTCTTATTAGGTGACCAAACTACAATTCTATCGTTTACTAACTGTAAAAAATCTTGGTCAGCAGACATAATAATAACTTCATTTTCTAGCACATTTTGTGCGAGATATGCGATTACATCATCAGCTTCAACATTATCTATACTATAAACATCAATTGGAAGTAACTCAAGATAACTAAGGAGTCTTCTAAATTGAATCTTCATTGCTTCTTTTTCATCTTCTAATGAATTAAAAGCATCAAATTTAGTTACACGCTTAGGTGTACGGTTTGCCTTATATTTGGGGTTGATTTTTCTTCTTCGTTTACTACCCCCAGCACCATCATATGTTACAATAACCCTGGTGGGTTCCATTTCACGAATAGCAAATGCTAATGATTTCATAAAACCTGTAATACCTCCTACAGGCACTCCTTTTTCGTTTAATGAACCATTTACGGCAAATGCTCTCAAAAAAATGTTAAGTCCGTCAATGAGAAGCACCCTGTCATTAGGATGCTTCTCTTCTGGATTTATGTTATTTAGGATATCTTCAAATTTACTCATTCTCTACTATTGTTTCGTCAGGATCACGATCTAGACCATCTTCTTTCTCGTGACGATACTTCATAATGTATTTTTCACAAAGGGCCTCGTATAATTCCTCTTTAGCTGTTGGGTGACTTTCTAATAAATCACCAAACTCTTTAGCTAAAAACTGATGGGTTTCACCGTCAGCAGTAGTGTATTTATACCATGCTCCACCTTGTTTTACTACACTATATTCTTTAAGTAATTTCAAAGTACCAAAGTAATCATCAATTCCCGAATCGTAAAATACGCTATAACGGACTTTTCGGTTAGGGGGGCCTAGGCGGTTTTTGACTACCTCACATTCTACTTCTTGACCAACTACTGTGTCTATTCCATTAACCTTTTCCTTAATCTTACCTACTCCTTTGAGTCGTAAGCGAACTGAGGCGTGGAATTGTAACGCTTTTCCTCCTGATGTTGTGTACTGATCACCAAACGGCATAGCGTTTAGTTTTTGTCGTAACTGATTTGTGAATACACACAGGATTTTTTGTTTACCAATTAAATTAGTAATCTTACGCATTGATTTAGACATGATAATGGCTTTTGCCGTTGCATAACCATCTTTCTCATAATCAGCAGCCGACTCAATTTTGGTAGTAGCAGCAGCAACACTGTCAACAACAATTGTGACTAATCTGTCTTTTTGTTTTTCGCGAATCTTAACGATGATGTCTTCCATTGCTTCAAATACATCCTCAATTGTATCGAGGGGTATATAAAGCATTTTATCAACATCAACTCCTATGGCGGTCAAAAATTGAGCGTCCAATGCTGATTCAGTGTCTATATAAATTGCTACTCCACCCTGTTTTTGAGTAGAAGCTATAACATGAGCGGCAAGGAGGGATTTACCGCTTTGCTCTAGGCCCGTAATCTCAACAATTTTACTAACAGGCAAACCCCCATTTGGTCTGTTAGAAATCGCCAGGTCCAAAGGTGTGCATCCAGTAGATACCCACGATGTAACGTCTGTTGGTGATTCATCTCCCCCATTAAGGAAGTAGGCAACTTGATTATATTCTTTACTGAATTTTTTGTTTAGCGATACTGCTAATTCTTCAGTAAGACTTCCTCCTTCTGGGAGTGAATTGTTGGATTTTTTTCTCGCCATATTAACCGAATAAATCGTCTATTTTAGAATTGATATCAACCTTTTCTTTTGTAGGTGGGGTTACTTCAACTGTTTCATTTTCTTCACTTGGTGCCAAATACTTTTGGAGTGAATCTTTCATTTCATCAAACGAGAACTTAGTAAAGAGTTCCTTAATATCTTTTTGATCATTAAGGTATCCTTCAGCTGCACTACCATCTGTTGAGAGCGGTGATTGTACTGGCTTAACACGAACGGTTGTTGTGTCAAACATTTTACCTGTTTCAGCTGCTGGGATTACTTCAACTGTAATGTCTCGACCTGCTGCAATATCTGTGATATCACCATAATCTTCATCCATCATAACACCTAAAAGTTCAGTGTATACCATTTTACCAAACTCCCAGAATCGAACGCCTTTATCTTCTTCACCACGTACAAGTACAGGGGCGAAAATACGCATTTTAGGATAGAGCTTCTTAGCTAACTCTACGTTATCTGGTTCGTTTGACTTACGGAGTTGGGAAGCAAATTCCAAAATTGGATCAGACTCGTCAAAATTTGAGAGTGACATCATTCGGGGTTTACCAATACCGAAGTAAAAATATAATTCAGTGAAGGGCACATCTTTATTGTGCTTATAAGGTACAATACGTACTACTGATTTCTCTCCACTTGGGGGTTTCCAAAAGTTCTTTCTGAATTCACCACCTGATTTTCCGTTGGACTTGTTTTGCAAGCGGTCCATGCGCTTTCTAATTTCGTCTAAATTCATGACCTTTTAATTTTGGGTAAATATAATAACCCAGGTCAATGAATCCAAATTTTACCAGAAGGCTTTTTATCCTCTTCCTTTAAAATTTCGGTTTCCGAAGTCCTGTGAAAGATCTAATAAATCACTTTTAAGATTATAGTTAGTATTATCCATTTTTTCACGGGATGGATGGTGTATATAAGGAATAAAAGTTATTTGAGTATTTTGGAGTTGAAAATCTATTTCTTCACTACTTAATTCGGAAGAATCTTTAGCCTTTTCCCCGCTACCTAATGTTAATATATCAATACATTTATTACCCATACAGAAGAATTGCCCACCTACATCGTTTTTAGTAATTATTTCTCCATCTAAAGTATAACTTTCGTCTGATATAGGGATTTCTAATTCACAAGGTGGGGGGTCCCAACCACTCCATACTTTTACATCGGGATTATCGGGTTTGGGTTCAAATTTAGGTTCTCCTTTGCTTAATTTAATCTCTAAAGCAGCTGAGTCTAAACCTGATGCTCCTACTCTTTTATATTTAGGTTTAAAACCTACCTCATCGTTCCATTTTTTTAAAGAGGTCCCATTATATATTTGGAATACTTGTTTAGATATTTCTCTAGCTACTCTTTTTCCATCAAAATCAGAATAAGTAGTTTTAAAGTGGATATAGTCATCTACATTAATGTCTTTAAGGTCAATAATTTTAGTTTTAAAGAAACTTGTTTGCATGACCACAAAGGAGGAGTCTTGTATTAGATTCCCAGAGGAATCAATAAAAGCCTCATATAATAGTCTTTTTAATTTCATTCTACTTCAATAATTTTTTTCAAACGTGTTTTTACTTTTTTAAATCCCCCAGGACGTGTTAAAAGAAGACAATTTCTAAATTTTGTCCAATCAACTTGATATGAAGTATCTAATTCACCATAATTCATATAACGAATTACTTCATTTAAAGCATTAATCGTATATAAAGTATTAGTCTGTTTTTTTCTGTGTACTAAAATAGTATTAGGTAGCTGTAGGTTGTGTACAGGCCCATCTATATTATAAGTTAACATGGTTTTATCCTCCTCTGGTGAAATTAAAACAAAAATTTTGTTAAATAAAATATCGTGTTCCTCTAATATTGTGCCTACAACTTCCTCTACTGTTTCCTCTTGGAGAAAAGTGCAGTAAAGTTTATTATTCATGTTATGTTTATTGCGTTATTGTGGCAATAAATATCAAAGGGCCTCAAGGGAAGCGTACGTATATCCTTTTTTTAGTTTTACTGGAAAATCTGATGAAATAATGTCCCTAAGGGATTGAAGTAATTCTTTACCATCTGCCAACGAAAAGTCGAATAGCATAGAGTCATACACATATAATACCATTTTTGTTTGCTTACCTTCTAAAAGCTTAAATACTCGCGATAGTAGAGTAATGTTATATTCCGTCTCGAACGCTTGGATATAGTAGTTAAATAATTTTTGTGGTGTGATGTTCTTATAATTACCCTTTAAAAGCTTACGCCTCGCAATTACAGTTTTAACGTATCCATTAGTATTAAATTCGTGCCACAATGAGTCTATAAACTTTTGTGTTTTATTAAAGTACTCGTGTTTAAGGTATTTTTTATTTATACCCCCATACATTTGTTGGAATGTTAATTCTTTACTTTTTTTGTACATTTCATCACTAATCTCGGCTGTTTCAAAATACATTTGAGCTAGTTGTTTATGTACAGACTCACTTTTATCAATATGGTGTCCTATAAAACGCGCTATAATACGTGGGTGATACCCCTCGTAATCCATTTCGATTAAAGTATCGTTGTCGGCTTCAAAACTATCTCGCTCTCCACTATCGTGTTTTAGAGCTGAGAAATTAATGCTATTAAAGTTGTTTGTAGGGCGTCCTGTTGTTGTGCAAAAATTATACCATCCATAAGCTTTACTTTCGTTAATACTAAATTTCTCATTGATGTCAAAGTGTTTTTTAAATGTGGAGTTAATTTTAAATCCCTCACTTACCATTTTAGCTAATGTAGGTGTAAGAATTTCATTATACCACTTGTTAGATTCTTCTTCTTTAAAGTTATTTATATACGGGTATAGCGCATCAAATTCTTGTGTCAACGCCTCATGGTGTTTTGCAATTGGAATAATTTTATTCGCATTATATGCGCCGTATTTACGCTCAAAATATGTGTGAGCGCCCGTTTTAGGTAATGAATCTAACGGTTCGTTTTTTATTAAATAATATATGGATTGTATATCCGTATAAGGGAGGTGGGGGATGTGTAGTAAAGCTTTAGTTTTTTCTTTAACGAATATATTCGTATAAGATTCCAAATATTTTAATGGTAAACTGAGCTCAAACGCCTCGGGGTGGTCTATGTTAATAATAAATCCCTTCTCCTTACTAAATGAATAAATGTATAACGCACACAGTGATTGTAATTTAGGATGGGTTTCATCATTGTTGGTAATAAATTGAAGGTAGCATTCGCTATCCTCATCTTTAAAAAACCTATCTAATTGCTCTTGTGTTTCTATAAGGTAGTACATACCTTAAATATACAAACATCAATTCGAGGATCCTAATATAAATTGGGTATCATCATTAAAAAAGAACCGGATACCTGGGAAATTTTTTTCTAACCTTAATATATTTTCATTATTAACTTTACTATTAGTAAGAGACCATACTATAAGACCTCCAAGGTATAAAGTATCATCTAACCTTTTTTGGTTAAGTTGGTTAAAACTTTTTTCACTGATTTCAAAAAATGAGGATCTGCTGTTTTTCCTTTTACAAAAATATCTTTTAATATAACCCTTATCATAATCTTCCTGACCAGGAAATATTGTTGTAGATGGGGGTGCTTTACGTTGGAGGGATTTTTTATATCTTTTAGGTTTTAAAGCATGGTAGACTTGTGCATCTAGTTTACGACTTAAATCTCCCCCACCCTGATCTATTTTTTGTAAACGGTCTCCTAAATTACTTACAGATCTACCAGCATAATAATTAACACCTGTTTTGATATAATCCCCTTTATATTCCTGTTTTGTTTTAGGGTTAAATAATTCTTTACCATTGGTATAAAGAATTTCATATCTATTTTTAGGGATAAAAGCCATTATTGGTTATTTAAATTAAATACTCTTTCAGTTGCTCCTTTGTCTGTTGTTTGGATAACATCCACTCTAATCCAAAATTCTTCTCCTTCATCTACATCGATAAAATCAAAGCTAGATTCATCTATAGCAACTTCCTCTAATGCTTCACTTGCCCTAAACTTATACCATAACGCTACATCGTCTTCTCTTTCTTGGATAAATTGTTCAGTAACAGTTCCTAATAATAAACCTCTATTACCTGCAGGTACTATTGCTACTATATTATCATCGAAATCATACCAACCTACATCATTGTCTACTTCTTGGCTAGTTCTAATATTAGTGGGATCACCATTAATTTTTAAATAAATTTGGTCTCCTATCCCAATATTATCTATATCATCTGGGATAAAGGTTTGTTCATCACTTATTTCAACCCCTTCATTTCCTCTTAATTCATTATTAACATATACCCCTGCCCTTTCATCAAAATCATTACTATCTGGTCTTTCTTTACCAAAATCCTTTCCAGGCAAAAGTATCATTTTACCATTTATATCAGTAACCCAGTCTTGCCCCGCTGTGATTTTTTGACTTTCACCAAATGCTATAAAACCTACCTCACTTCTGCCCTTAAGTGATTGGGTACTTCCTCCTTTTCTATAGGCACGGGGTAAACGGCTTTCATCAATTTTAAAAACATTGCCTATAACTATACCTGATACACCATCAAATGTCATACTAAATTCTAAAGGTATAACCGTAGAGGTATTAACTTCCCTATCTCTAAGATTAGTTTCTTGCATTATAACTGTTTGGAGGCGTTTTAAGGTAGTGGTTAAATCATCTATTTTATCCCCAGAATCTTCTGTAGAGGTATTTTCGTAACCATTTATTATTTGGAAATAAGTGGCTTTGAGTTTTTGATATTGTCTTTTTAATTGTTGTCTTTCTTTTACTAATTTCCCCAACGGGTTATTAGAGGCTTCTGTAGATTCTTCGGCAAATATTCGTGCTTCATCTTCTTTTTGAAATAACCTATTTCTAATAGCTCTATTAAAGGCATTAAAGGAAACATCTTCTAAATCTTGGGGGTTACCAGGATCTTGGGCATGTACTGCTATTGTAGATTTTAAGGCATCAGGTACTTTAGCTTCTAAATTATATGATCTAACTATACTGTCACTTGCTTGTACTGGTACTGTGTATATATTAGCTATATTAGCTACATCATTATTATCTACAGGTAAATCCATTATATAAACCTGATTAGGATACTCATCGTCAATTTTCATAACAAAATTGTGTAAGGGACAAATTGTATTTATATCATCCCACAGTTTTTTAATAAAATTACCTAAATCTGGTTCATCTTTATCTCTTATAGTAGCATCATATACTTTTAAAAGATGTCTAATATTAATAAAAATTCCTCCTATAGGGGTTTTTACATCTCCTTCAGGAGGTTCAATTTGGGTAGTTGTATTACCCCCCGATGCACCCCCCCTCCATAACTTTCTCCATGTTCTTCCACCCATTCTCCATAAAGATTCTCCCGCATCTTGTATAACTTCTCCTAAACCTTCTGCAGTTTCACCTAAATCTTCATCTAAGAAAGAATGAGGTAATATACAAACTGTAGGGTCACAACTTATATCTAACTGTGATTTATTATCAGTCCCCTTATAATTTACATATTGTAGTGCTTCAGTTACAACCCCCCCGGGTTTGTTTCTAAGTCTACTAGTAACTATTTCAGTGGTACTTTCACCTTTAGGGGTATCAGGTATTTTAGGTATAGCAAATTCATTTAATAAAAATACTAATAAATCCCATCTAATATAAGAAGTATTAATAAAAGCATTTAAAGCTGCTGAATCTATACTTGAATCTTTCTTTAATATAAAATTTGCTAAAGCAGCATCTTCAGCAGTACTATCGTTAGGATCTATACCTTTTAAAAATTCTGTAGTTATATAATTAATAAATGCCTCAGTAACTTCGCTTGAATTATCTACGTCGTTAAATAATCCTTCTTTTTCTACTTTAGAAGTATCTATGTCTTCGGCATATTTTAATAGTAGTAAAATAATAGCTTTTATAGCATCAGGGTTTTTAATTTCCTCATCCGTTTCATCAAGCACAAATTCTGCTTTTAAATCAGGATTACCAGGGATTTTAAAAGGAGTTATTTTTAAACTATTAAGTGTCTCCCCCATAGAGGTTAATTCAGCAAAACAATCAAACCCCCCATCTTCTCTTGCTTGAAATCCAAAATTAGAAATGAAACCTAAAAAAGCATCTGCATTACCATCGGATTCAGATCTTAAATCATAAATAGCCCTGTAGATAGAGGCTTGGTCTATATCATTACTAAATAGGCTTTTGCCTTTGGTTCCTAATATATTTTCTATATTTAAGTTTTGTGGTGTTATTTTACCATCATTATTAATGTAAGGATCCCAACCCCATTCTACTATTACGGGGTACCCTGGCCTTAAGTAAAGTAGTTCTAAAACTTCTAATTGTCTTAAATTATGAATTGTTATATTTAGTTTGGCTCGTTTTAATGATCCATAAGCGGATTTAGTTTCTACTTCTAAAGAAGTAATACCTGGCATTGGGACTTGTCCATAACCATCTAGATTATCTTCACCATCAGATGCTAATAAAGGGTTACCATATGCTGAATTAAAATCTCCTAAACCCCCATATAAGTCATTACTAGCAACTCCCCCTTGTAATATAAATTGTTTAGAAAGTTGGTTTCCATTTAATTGAGTAAAACCTTTACCCCCCAATTCTAACCCAATATCTTGAGCATAATCGACTAAAGAGGTAGCCCTAATAACACATTGTTTATTAGTATTCCAAACTAAAGCTTCATTAGATTTAGTATCTCCAAATCCTTGTGACTGTAGTCTTTGTCTAGTTTGTAATTGTTTTTTGACAAATCCTCTAAAGGTTTCTTTAAAAATGCTCATCTATTAGAATTTAACCTATTAAATGTATTAATTGCTGATTCAGGGTTTAAGGGTATACGAATTTGTACTCCAGGTTTACAAAAATAACTGTCACGGCGTAGTTTACCGGGGTTTGAGGCTACAATAACCCACCATAGGGAAGCATCCTTGTAAAATTGATATGCTAATATATCTACTCTATCACCATATTCTGTTTCAACATAAATATCATTTAATGATTCAGGTATATTAGGGTAAATTGTACTACCATAATATTTATTACCCAAATTAGATTTAAGTTGTTTTATGTTTTTATATCTATTCATATTCTATAAATTAAAAACCACCACCCCCACCATAGTTTTCACTATTGTTTTCTAAATCTAAAAGATTTACTATTTGTTGTTCCTGAGCGGAATATACCCTAGTATTATCCTGTGTTGCTCTAAATGGTTGAATTGTAAAAGGGTCTGGGTTATATATTTCAGGGGGTGTGTCTACTATAGGGGTTCCTTCTTCGGGGGAAGTTGAAGGAGTATCTACTTGTCCTTTTTTTACATTTTCAATACCTGGTAATATAAATGGAGCTGCTGCTAAATCAAATTCTCTATTTTCGGGGGCAAAATCATGAATTGGCTGGAACTGACAGCTTACATCTAATACATGAGGGTGTTGGGTAACACCTCCTTCTTCAAGATTAATTTCCCAAGGATAGCTTTTAGACCATTTTAAATTTATGCCAGTAAAAAATCCAGGAATATCATTAATCCATTCACCTATAGTTATTCTATTAAATTTACCCCTCATTCTTTTTTTATTTCCCGAATATTCAGGTGCTGTTTGGGCTACTAAATAGTTAAGTTTTTGGTAAAGTGGAGTAATTTCTTGTCTTGATTGAGCTGCTATTTTGAAACTAAAATTAATTTTTCTATCAAATTCATTGTATGTGTAAAATTTCTCGGCTCTACCATTGTATTTATAAGAATTCCAACCTCCTGTGTAATCATCTCCTAAGTCCTCCAAAAGGGCTCTAAATAATAAAACCCTAACATCATCTGGATCAATAGGATTTACTACTGAAATTTTGAATTTGATTAAATCTTGGTATTTAAAACCATCACTACTTACTAAACCTCCATCGTCATCTGGTGTAAGAATAGGAAGTAAATTTATTTTATCTTGTGCCCCTACATTAGTAACAGTATAATCTATATTACCATCCCCTATAAGATCTACAGGAACTGCAGTAGGAACTCCTATACGAGTTTCAATATGTTGATCCCCAGTAGAGAATAATTTTAAATTATTAACACTAGTATAATCGGATTTGTTTTGTAAAGAATCATACTTTTCAAATACAGCATGGTTTGAACTCCTTACTTTATTTTTAAAATCTTCTTCGTTGTATTTATTTATTAGTCCCATTAAGCAAAGTTATCTGAAGGAAACCTTCGTATAGTGTTGATGTCGCCTTTTTGTCCTGATGAATTAAAACTATCATTAACAACTTTAACTTTTCCTTGGCCTTCTTTTAATGCTGCTACCATTGGGGGTAACATTGCATTTATAGTAGAGGTAACAGTTTCAGCAATTATTGGTTGTATGTTATCAATAAATACTTGGGAATCATTAGTTTGTTCAGAAGTTAATGATTTAGGTGATTCTATAGTATTACTTGTTTCAGGGGCTTGAGTTTTAAATAATTTAACTCTTTCTTCTTTAATCCCAACTCCTTGTGTAGTAGATATTTCTGCCCCTGATATTTTTTCACCTATTTGTTGGAATTCAGTATCTGTACCTAGTTTAGTAACTGTGTTTATAACTGCGTCTATAATTTCTAATGATTTATTAGAAAATTTTTCGGTTGGAATATCTTGTTGTCCATCTCTTAAATCAACTAATCCTGCTTGGGCTTTTAAGGTATCTAAGGTAGGTGTAGTAGTAGTTAAAACTCCTATAGCAGTATTTATTTGTTCTGTAGTAAGTGTTAATATACGTTCTAATGCAGGTACAGTATTATTTTCGGGGTTAGGTGTTGTAACTGAAATACCAGGAACTATTTCTGTAGGGGGTTCTAAATTAACGGGTGCAATTTCTGTTATATTAGTATTTGGTGTTAACTGAGTAGGAGAAGGAGTTGTAGGTAATGTAGCTGGTGGTAAAGTATTTAAAGTAGCTATATTTAATTTTTCTAAATTAGTAGCAGCATTAGAAGTTGCTACAGAAAGATTTTCAGTGTTTATAGTTAATACCTCTTGTGTTGTTGTAGTAGGAGGAGTTGCTGTAGAAAGGTTTTCAGTGTTTGTAGTTAATGCCTCTTGTGTTGTTGTAGAAGGAGGGGTTGTAACTGAAATACCTGGAACAATTTCTGTGTTATCTGGTGTACTTTGTTTAGTAGTAAGATTTACTAATGAACTAATAGATTCATTTATAGTAGAGGCAATAGTATTTACTTGATCTACAGTGTTTGTAGCGATCGAAGCTTGGTCTACAGTGTTTGTAGCTGTGTTTGTAGCGATCGAAGCTTGGTCTACAGTGTTTGTAGCGATCGAAGCTTGGTCTACAGTGTTTGTGGCAATATTTGTAGCGATCGAAGCTTGGTCTATGGTATTAACATTAGATGTAGTTGTAGCAGCTGTAGTTGTACCTATCGTGTTTGTAGCAATGTTAGCTTGATCAGTAGTTGATGCCGTTACCGAAGATATATTAATATTACCTTCAAAATCAGATAGTGTTTCTAATGCTGATGCATCTATTGTGTTTAAAGATGTAGCTAATAAAGCAATACTTGCTGCCATTCCTTTTATAGCAGTATTAGCTAAATCTAATTTAGGAGCCATTTCAGCAATGGGCTTAAGTGCTTTGCCTAAAATTAATAGTCCTACAGATGCTAAACCTATAGGAATTATTGCAGCTCCAAAGAATGTTAAACCTAATGCTAATACAGGTAATGCCGCCCCTAATCCTAATAATTTACTTACTTCTAATTCTTTAATTACATTATTAAAAGCAGTAAGGCCTGGGGCAGCTATTTCTAAAGCTTTACCAACAGGTATTAACGCTAATCCTAATATTGTTAATGCCCCAGCACCCATTAAAACAAATGGAGCAATAAATCCTAAACCAGCAGCTACTCCCCCTAGTATTCCTAAAGAAGTAGCAAATCCCATTATAGATTCGGCACTTATGCCTCCTAATTGTTTCATAGCTTCTGTTACAGGTCTGATAGCGAATCCTAAAATAGCCATTCCTATAGAACCTGCTAATATAGCCGGGGTTAATAATCCAAAGGCAGCGGCAGCTGCTCCTAAAATTCCTAATGAAGCCGCAAATCCTAACATAGTAGTAGGGTCTAATCCTTCTAGCTGCCTAAATGCATTTGCTGCTGGGGTAATTGCAACTCCTATTGCTGCCAAACTTAATGCTCCTAATAAAGCCATAGGACCAACCATACCTAAAGCAGCGGTAGCTACTCCTAAAATTCCTAAAGCACCTGCAAATCCAATCATTGCTGTAGGATCTAATCCTTCAAGCAAACTAAATGCTAAAGCTGCAGGAATTATTGCAACCCCTACGGCTGCTATACCTAAGGCCCCTGCTAACATTAAAGGAGCTATACTGCCTAATAGGGCTGCTGCACCTCCTAATAATGATATAGCACCTACAAATCCAAACATAGCTCCTAAGTTAATTCCTTCTAATAAACTAAATGCTAATGCCGCCGGTATAATAGCAGCACCAACAGCGGCTAATCCTATAGCACCCATTAATACTTGAGGTAATAAATTACCAAGTAATGCAGCAGCCCCTGCTAATAAACCTAAGGATATTGTAAATCCTAACATAGCTCCTACATCAACTCCTTTAAGTAAACTAAAAGCGGCTGCAGCAGCTGCTATAGGAATAGATAAAGCAGTTAATGCTAATGCTCCTTTAAGAATATTAACCATATTTTGCCCAAATGCACCTATACCTTTAGATACTGCTTTTAATCCTACAGCAATAGCAGGTCCTGTGGCTCCTATTAAAGCTAATCCAGGTGAGGCTAATGCTAATGCTAATATACCAGGTGTAACTGTTATAAGACCTAGGCTACCCAATAGTACTTTAGGGTTACTAAATTTACCTACTCCCTTAGATATACCCTCTAATGCTTCTTTGATTTTTTTAGGTTTAATACTTTCTATAGCTTTTAAACCTACTGAACCTACACCTAATATTACTAAACCAGGAGAAGCAAGTAATATACCAATAGCACCTAAAGCGACTTTAGCAGTGGCAAATTCACCTACCCCATCAGCTATACCAGCCATAGCTTCTTTGATTTTTTTAGGTTTAATATCATCTAAAGATTTTAATCCTTTAGAACTTAAACCTAATAATACTAAACCAGGAGAAGCAATTGTTAATCCTATAGCACCAAGCATTACTTGAGCAGAACCAAACTTTTTTACTCCTTTAGCTAAACCACTAAGAGCATCTTTTATAACATCCCCCTCTATATCAGAGATTTTCTTTATACCCCCCGCAGAAACACCCATTAATACTAAACCAGGAGAAGCAATTGTTAATCCTATAGCACCTAGTACTACTTTTGCTGAACCAAATTTGCTTACTCCTTCAGCAAGTCCTCCAAGAGCTTCTTCTACAACTCCTCCTTCTATATCTGCTAATTTTTTTATACCGCCTGCAGAAGCACCTAATAACACTAAACCTGGTGAAGCTATTAACAGTCCTATAGAACCTAATATTACTTTAACAGTGCCAAATTCTTCTACTCCTTCAGCTATACCTTTCATAGCTTCTTGGAGGGCTTCACCTTTAACCTCTCCTAATTTATTTAAACCATCAGCAGCTTTACTTAAAACATATAATCCAGGAGAAGCTATTAATAAAGCAAGTGCACCTTTAACAACTTCCATACTAGCAAAGTATTTAAGTCCTTCTGCGATGTTTTTCATTTTTTCTTTTAACATAGAACCATCATCAGGAGATTGAGGAATATTTACAATATCTTCTCCTCCTTCTCTTACAGGATCTAAACTAGGTGTAGGACTTACATCTCCTGGTTTTGGTACTTCGGGGGTATTAAATGGTTTAAATACACCTGCCTCATTAGCAGCTTTTTCACTTACCATCCTACCTGTATCAAGGTCTTTAAATCGACCTTTGCCTGTCATTCTTTCATCAAATATTATACCAGATGCTTGGTCAGTAACTGCTCCAGGGATTGGTCCAGAACCTCCTGGGATACCTGGTGGGAGAATAGCTCCTCCACCAGGTATATCTCCCCCACCAGGAATAATAGGTGGGATAGGAGGAATAAGACCCGGTAGACTAATAAGTTTTTCTTTTAATTTACCAAAACCACTTAAAGCACTATCAAAGTTTAAGAATAGCATTGCCGCGGCTGCTACTTTTAATAAATTAGGAACCTTAGTAAGGAATTCCGTAAACATTTTAACTGGGGTTAAAATGAAATTCAAACCAGCTGCTATAGGACCTATTATTACTGTTGCTACGTCTACTATGGCGTCTAATAGTTCACCAACAGGACCACCTAATAATTCTCCAAATAATCTTTGAAGTTTTATAACGGCATCGTTAAATTTATCTTGAGCGCTTCTTTGTTCTTGTATTTTAACAACAGCTTCAGCCATAGATATATTCTGACTATCGGCTAATTGTTTTGCAGCTGTTAATTGTTCATCAGTTAAGTCTTTAGCTCCTGCTATTCCTTTATTAATAGCTTCTTGTCTGATTAAAACACCACTTAATTGATTAACATTCATACCGAGTGCTTCAGCCATTTTTTGTCTTTGTAAGACATTCATGCTTTCAAACTCACCAATAGTACCTACTTGGCTTGCTATTTCTTTAGCTAACGTAGCTTGATCACCCGCTAACGCGGCCGCCCTAGCTCGTTCAAGATTTAACTGTTTACCTGTGAGTAACTCAGCTTCTAATTCGGATTCGATACTCCCCTGGAAATCAAGGAGTTTGCTAGATATAGCGTTTAAGTCGCCTAATTCTATGCCTAATTTTTTAACCTTAGCTAATGTTTTACCAATAGCTTCGGGCTGCCTTCCGAATAATATTAATTGTTCATTGGTTAAGTCAGCAGTATCAGACATGATTTCTTTCATGTTAACAGTAATGCCCAATGTTTTAGCTTGTTGGGCGGCTGCTAGTGCTGATTTACCTGCAAATTCTGTAGCACTTTCACCAGTTGAAGCGCTTGCTAATGTTAATTTAGCAGCTTGTTGTGCTGATAAGCCAATTTTTTCTGTTAATCTTACAAAATTAACAAGTGTATCACCACTAAATTGAACACCTAAACTTAATTCTTTATTTAAATCTGATTGAGCTTGTAATAATCTTTCGGAATTGATGGCGGTGTCCATCGTATTAGCAGAAATGCTAGTAAATTCATTTCTTATTTTAGTAGCTTGAGTTTCTGTTACTCCTAAATTTTTAGATATATCAGTAACCTCAGAGTTAAATTGTAAACCTTTAGTAACTAAGAAAGTAAATATAGTAGCTGGGTCTGTAAGTGCATCTGTAAGATTACCTATACTTTTAGTAAGTAACTTCCCCATTATTTGGCTACGGGTAGTTAACTGAACATTCCTAGAAGCTTCTTCGTTAACCTTTTTACTGGCTATGTGACGTTCTCTTGTAGTTTTTAGGGTTTCAATCTCAGCTTCGTATCCTTCAGGCTTTTCTTTTTCTAAATCTTTTATTTCTTTTTCTATTTCAAGAATAGCAAGTTTATCATTTGCAGCTAGATCTGCGAATCTCTTTTGTTCAACATATGCTTCTCGAGCTAAATTTTTAACATGTTCAACATCTTCAGATTTAAATATAGCACTAAATCCTGGTATTTTGCTAAAGCCGTCCATTATGGCTCCAGTCACACCCATACGTCTATTTAATTCATCTTCTCTCTCAATAGACTTTTGTATAGCATTTTGTAATGCCGCAAAATTATTTACACCATCAACAAGTTCATTATTAAATTCAATAGCAGATAATATACGTTTTTTATCTAACTCTGAGAGATTTTCAGTTGTAGTAGTGTATGTCTTAAGGGATTCTACTTCTTCCTCACTAAGTTTTTTTCCTTCTCTAGCTTTATCTAATGCAGTCTCAGTAAGAGATAATATTGTTTCCTTTTGTTTTAAAGATTCTATATTTTGTTCTATTTCTGTAACTTTATTTAAATTCCCTTCAAGGTATGCGGCATTTAATTCATTCTGGTAATGCTGCATTTGCCGAGCAATCTCAGTTGCTTTACTAGTAGTATTAATTAATTGTAATGCTTGGGCTCCTTCTAAGGCTTGGGCTTTTAGGCGTTTTTCTTGGACACTTAAAACATCGGATTGGTTTTCCATATATTTAACACTCCTCACATAACTTAAATCAGCATCATCTGCTATTGAATTAGCTACTTGCCTAGTTTTCTTAAAAGTACTTAATATTCTTTGTGATAAATCACTTTGGTTAGTTATAGATTCTATAGCTTCATTTAGTCTTTCTACTACTAATGATACTTCGTTTCCAAAATCCCGAGCATACCCTGAAGACCCATTAAGTTCTATATTAAGGTCTTTTTGGATACTTTCTAATTTTGTAGCATTAGTTCCAGCATCTTCTAAAAGATCTTTATAGATTTTAACACTTGCCTCCCTTTGCCTATCGCTAAGCCCTTGTTCTTTAAGAGAATCATTAAGTTCGTCAATTAATTTCTTAATTGCTTCTCTAATTTTTTCTTCTTCAGAGAGATTATTATTATTATTTCCGGGATCTACGGCCATATAGTGATTTTATTCTAATATAAATATAGAAAAGTATAAGGTGATGCTAATACACCACCTTATACTTTAATTTTTATAATTGGTTTTTTAAACCTGAATCTTCTGGGATATTATCCCAATCTATATCAAAGTCTTCAAAATTTTCTAAAGATTTTTGATTATCATTTCCTTGTTGTGCATCTTCTTGCTCTTTATGAATGTTGCTAATTTTATTAATATAATAACGCCTCATATAAACAGGCATGTTCCACACTTGTTCGAAACTGAATCCTCCCTTTCCCCAGTAGACGAGATCGAATACCTCGTCAAGTATTACTGGTTTATACCTGGAGGTCAGGCCAAAAGAAATTCACTCCGATGGGAATTTGGATATTACTGACTACAGTACCATCCTCTCCTTCGAAGTTAAACGTAAGATCTACGTCAGGGGAAATTTCTTTGATATGATTTCTTAATGCACGAGAATCTCTAGCTAATAATTCAGTGTCTATAAATTCTTTAATTTTATTAATGTCACTTTCACCATCAACTGATGTTATAGTATGCTTTAAGCGGGTAGTTAATTCAGCTTCACGCTTCATTTTGCGAAGATTTTTTAAATCATGCTGTATGTTATCTTCGTTTCCTTGGCTTAATATTCTGAATGTGATTTTTTTACCTGATAAAGGTAATTCATATTCAAATGAATTTACGCCTGGTTCTGCTACTAAACTTTCGTCAAGCTCTTTATCCCCTACTAATGATAAATCTACCATTACTTCTTCATCTTCATTAGTACCAGGGTTAGTATAATTAAATACATAGTGGGGTCCATAACCATATACTCTTGCAGCTACCATAATAGCATTTTTATCACCTACTAAGATATCTTTAAAACTAATAGGGGATACTACTAAAGCTTCAAGCAATTTATCAATTACTACACCAGATTTAATGTAACTTTGGTTAGTAAGGATATCTTCCTCTTTAGCGGTCATATATTTAACCTCAACAGTGCCATTTCTAAGAGGGGATCCTTCAGGATACAGGAGACCTTTTGATGGTAGGCTTACCATTTCTGTTTGTAACTTTTTTTCTGCCATTTTTATAACTTTAGTCATTTATTGTTACATATACATATATGAGTAGATAAAAAGAAGCGCCAAATGGCGCTTCTTCTTTTAAATATATTATAAGGCAATTAGAATCTCAAAATGCAGTAATCCATTGCAAGAGTTAAGTTGATAGTCTGTGCTGTGTTAGCATTTGACCAATCAGCGTCTTGGAAATCGACACTCTTGATAAAGGTTCCTTTACATTCCCATTCTTCAACAACATCACCTACGGGACCTAAAGAACGGAAGTTAACATCCTTTTTATAGAAATCTTGGTATCCGTCTCTACCAGTTAATGTTTCGTGGTGGAGTCTAAACCAGTTCATTACTGCCTGTGCACCTGATGGGTTTACAGGATCATATAATTCACAAGTAATATCACCCCAGCTAACTTTACCTTTTAACTTTCTTTTGAGGTTAATGTGATCCAAAGTAATTTCTTCGAATGAAGGCTTTGGTCTGTCAGCCTTTTTTACAAGGTAAGCGGGAATCCCTTCAATATCGAAGTAGAATCTGTTTTTAGTCTTGGGCTCGTATGTCTTGTAAAACATACCGATGGTGCCCATATCGTCATTTTTTAAAATTGCCATTTTGTTTTATTTTAATGTTGTTGGTTATTAATACATATATTAGTCTTCAAAAGAAGCACCAGTTGGGGTTAAAACGAAATCAAGAGCTATGAATTCCGCTGTTTTGGTAGGTTGTAAGAATACTTGGCCTACTAGTTTATTTTGATCTATAACACCTGCCGAGTTAAGTTGACCATCCATCTTAACTTGGTAAGCATATAATCCTTGTCTTTGAACAAGATTGGATAAATATGGGTTACATTTTCTTAAGAATCTCTGGCGTGTTTCTGCGGTATTTTGCTCGAAAACGAGGTTTTCAGCGAACCCATTGATCGTGTCTTTTACGTCGAGTAATAAGCGTCTAACGTTAACTCTATCAAGAGCACTACTTGCTTGTTGTAAAGTCTTTTGACCAAATACTACAACCCCTTGTCCTGGGAAAGTTGCAAGTGGGTTAACTTTAGAAATATACAAATCATCTCTTTGAGCTTTGCTTAACTTAGTTTCAACTTTAGGAACATTATTTAACCCTCCTCTAGTTAATCCAGCGGGCGCAAACCATGGAGCAGCAATACTGTCATTTTTAGCATATACACCAGGGATAATAGTTGAAGCAGGTGCCCATACATTTTTACCTAATTCAGCACTTCTTACCTGTACCCATGGCCAATAAGCTGCTGCGAATGAGGTATCTAAATCTTCAGCTTTACCTTTAACATTAGCTACGGTTGCACCATATTGATACAAATCAACTACAGCCATGTAGTCACCTCTAGTTTCTGCGTTTTCAATTATAGTGTTAATAGTACTACTATGTTGATTTTTATCTAAACCAGGAGCAACAAGTGTTTTAAATTTATATTCTTCCTTATTAGTTAATATAGAAATTGCTTTTGTATAATCGCCTGTTCCTAAGCCTTGAATATTTGAAGCACCCGATGCACTGCCATAAGAAGCTGCAACACTTCCAAAATTATCACCTGCACCTCCTACAAATGTTCCTGAACCTGAGTTAGGAAGGAGGAGACTATATGATAAGCCATCACTTGAGCGTGTATTAACACTACCATCAGCTGCTAAGAATTGGTAAGTTGGGCTATTTACGGCTGAAATTCGTATAAATTTTGATTTATTTGGATACTCACCCGCAACGCTTACACTAGAAACATTATTAGCAGTAGATACGGTTTGGCTTTGATCACCAATAGCTTTAGCAACATAATTAGGAGATAGGGGATCTAGTGATAAGTTAGTAAATTGTTCTAAAATTATTGGTTTAGAATCAGTGTCATCACCTCTTCTAACTACAAGACTAAATGTACCTGACTTTTTATTTAAGTTAAGTATTTCCCATTTAAAATTGCTTTTATTTCCTGTTGCACTATTTAAGTCTTCTCCTTTTCCTATAGTTGTAATTACAAAAGGATTTTCTGTCTCGGCTGAAGCAGATACTGCTTCAATAGCTGAAGAAGAGGCATGTGTAAATGTACTAGCATCTGGAGCTACTCTTACTATTAAAGCACTAGCACCACCATTATCAAAATAGTTTTTTACTGCTAGGTTAGTATATAATTCATAGGCTTGAGACCCTGATTTTATTACTGTTCCAAAAATATCTTTAAATTCTTGGTAATTATTTACCCCTGTGGGGATTTCAAGTGGACCTCTTGCGGTAGGACCTATTACGGCCATACCTGAGGGATCGGTTCCAGGGTTTACAAAAGTTTTATCAACTTCTTGTAATAATACACCTGGTGATACTAGTGTTTCTGTTGCCATTTTATGTTTCTTTTATTAAATTAGTCTGTAAATTGTGCTCCTGTTGGGGTAATTACGAAATCAAGAGCTATGAATTCCGCTGTTTTGGTAGGTTGTAAGAATACTTGGCCTAATAATTGATTTTGATCGATTACATCAGAAGTATTGAGTTGACCATCCATCTTAACTTGGTAAGCATATAATCCTTGTCTTTGAACGAGGTTAGATAAGTATGGGTTAACTTTTCTTAAGAATCTCTGGCGTGTTTCTGCGGTATTTTGTTCAAATACTAATTTTCTAGAAAAGCCATTAATTGTATCTTTTACATCGAGTAACAATCTACGAACATTAACTCTATTAAGGGCACTATCAGCTTGTTGTAATGTTTTCTGACCAAATGCTATAACTCCCTTACCTGGGAAAGTTGCAAGTGGGTTAACTTTAGAAACATACAAAGTATCTCTTTGAGCTTTGCTTAATTTCATTTCAACTTTAGCTACGCTTGATAATTTACCACGAGTATTTCCTGCTGGTGCAAACCATGGAGCCGCAATGCTATCATTTTTAGCATATACCCCAGGCATCACCACAGAGGCGGGAACCCATACATTTCTTCCTAAATCAACACTAGGAACTTGGGCCCATGGCCAATATGAAGCTGCGAATGATGTATCTAATTCTTCGGTTTCTGTGGTTACAGTAGACAAAGTAGTTGTACCATAGGATACTGGGTCTACTAAGAACATGTTATCACCACGGGTTTCTGTGTTAGATATAATAGTAGCTATTTTGTCACTATGGTGTTCTTGGTTAAGTCCAGGAACTATAAGGGTTTTAAATTTAAATTCTTCTTTATTAGTAAGAATATTAATAGCGTCATCATAATCGTCTTCTTTTAATCCTTGAATATTTACATTAGCTCCTTCAACAGCAGAACCTGCGTCTGCCCCAAAATCTCCATCTTCAGTTAAATGTTTTAATGACCCAGCTCCACCGAAAAACGCTCCTGATTGAGCTGTTGGTAGTGATCCTGAGTAAGAAACACTAGCCCCATCTGTTTGTACAGCATTATTAATAGAGTATTCATAAGTAGGTAAATTTACTGTATTTACTCTAACATATCTAGACTTGTTAGGATATTCACCTGTAACAGTAACACCGTCAGCGTTACTATTTTTAGTTATCTTTTGATCTCCAACTGCTTTAGCAACATAATTAGGTGCTAATGGGTCTAATGAAAGACCTGTAAATTGTTCTAAAATTACGGGTTTAGCTGCTGAATCGTCTCCTCTTCTAATTATGAGACTAAATGTACCTGATTTTTCATTGACATTACCAATTTCCCACCTAAAGTTATCCCTAGATCCAGACTTTAAGATATTACCTGCAAATTCTTGGGGGGCTGTGGCTAAAGCTACAGCATTGTTAAGGAGTTCACCTTCTCCTATAGTTTGGAGGGTAAAGGGTTGAAGGCTATCTTTTGCTGAGGCAGATATGTGGGTATTATCTGCATAATCCCAACTAGCTGCTCCTGAAACTACTCTTACTACTAAAAGACTACTACCACCTTCTCTAAAATAATTTCTAGCGGCTAAACTAGTAAAATATTCATACCCTTGTGAGGCTTCTTCAAAAGTAGTACCATATACTTCCTTATATTCATTAAAGTTTCTAATTAATGTAGGTACTTCAACTGGTCCTTTTACAGCGGGGCCAATAATCGCTAAACCTGAGGGGTCAGTTCCTGGATTGATAAAGCTTTTATCAACTTCTTGGAGTAGTACACCCGGGGATACTAATGTTTCTGTTGCCATTTTATGTTTCTTTTAATGTTATTGTATACAAATATGGGGAACCCTATTGGGTCCCCCATAAATATAAAAAATTTTTCAAAACCAAAATTTACTCCTCTATAGGGGTAAATTCTCCAGTTTCTAAGTTAATACTACCTTTTCCATAAGATTCAGTAAGAGTAGAGACTAATTCTTGTTCTCTTTTTCTTATTTCTTGTAAATTAGCTTCAACTTGACCTGTTCTTTCATTCAGGTTAATTTTTTCAATATGAACTTGTCCCGCTTGGTGGACTAAAGAAGCATATAATTGTTGGATTTCTCGGATTTGTCCAAGTTCTTCATCATTAAATTTGATTGGGTCTGCCATAACTTTTATTTTTGTATGTTTGCATATACGTATGTAGTAATTTTAAAAGCCCCAAATTATTTTAGTCTGGTGTGTAACGAAGACTTCCAGTATCCCAAGTACCAAATTCAAAATCTCCTATTTCTGGGTCATTTTTATCAAATACCGGATTATTAATATAAGCAGTAGCTACAAAAGCACCACTTGAGGAATTATACACTACATAACCGTGTGTTTCGCAAATATATTTTACTCTCATGATTCTACAATTTGGATTCCATCAATTGCCATATCACCTCTAAATCCACCAAAACCTTCGGCCGCGAAATAGATATAGTGATTTGAGTTAACTGTTCTGTAATTATTTAAGCTAATAGTTTTTTGCTGCCATACTGATGAGTTACTAGTAAACCCTGAAAAACTTGTATATGATGTTAATGCAGTAGCGTCTGTGTGGCTTGAAGTACTGGCATCATCTATATAAGTAAATAAATCTCCCATATTACTACCATACGCGTGTACCCAAAATTTTAAGTCTAGATTTCTGCTAGTATCACCCATTAAAGTACTGAAATTAAAACCGGGAGTCCTAACAACAAAAGTGTAATATCTACCTTGACTACTAACTTCGGTATATAGGTACATATCTGTAGAAGTAGAAGTAGAATGGGTACCACCAGGAATAACAACACCACCATTAGGGCCCGTTTGTCCTGACCGCGTACCATCATCCTCACAGTTCCACCCTGAAGCTGGTTGGCTACTTTTACCCCAAGCCTTATAAGTAGTGCCACTAAAACGATAGGTATGTGAGCTATTTATTGCATCCCATCCATTTACCCAATCACTGTGGGTATTATTAGGGGACCAGTATGATGAAATGCCAGTACTAGTGTTTCTAGTTTGATCTTCAAATTGGTATAATGTAGAAGACCAAGCAGGACCTGATGTTACTGGGGCAGATGCCCCACCCTCTAAATTAGCAATGTTTGCTTTAGCAACTCCACCATAACTGGCTATATTAGCCCATGCTATTCCTGAAACTTTACTTATAGCCATTTATACAGTTAGTTCTATCCAATTTGTGCTGGGGTTAAAATAAACTAAATTAGTTCCTATTTTATGACCCATTACCCTAACTACATTACCATCGGCAGAAGGGGCTGTTGTTGTTAATCTACCACTTTGTGTATTTAAATACACAACATCACCTACACTACCACCAGGATCTGAAGAAACATATACTACACCTCTTGTAACTATACCATCACCTGTAGATGTTGTTTTTGTTACTCCCATAAATCCATAAGAAGCTGCTCCTGCAGAAGTTGCATTAGCATATGTCCAAGAAGAAGCCCCCGAATAAACTACAGCACCTGCTTGTAAAGTACTTGAATTATGTAATATAATGTGTTCTGTTCCAGTACCTACTTCTCCAGCGCTTGAAGCATTTCCTATACTAGAAGGTATTGTCATAGATCCTGTAATGAATCTTCTTAATTCATCAACATCCTCTTGTATTAAATCTATATGATACATTATAGGGGTTATAGTACCAGCTACATAATGTGGATCTTGGGAGAAAACATCTGCTGCCATACTAGCGCTTGCATTAGTATCTGCTGTTGAATCTAATAAGTTATCAGTACGACCTTTTATAAGTCTTCTTGGGGTTTTTTTACTGTCTAATGCCATTGTTATTTATTATAAATCGTATTCTAAAACTATTTGAGCAGCTAACCCATTTATATTATTAGTAGGATTTACACTAAATGATATTTCATCATTTTGTGAGAAGGTGTTATTACTACTAAATGTAAATGTTAATGGAGTACCTGCAGTTATAGTTTGGGTGTCTGTGGTAGCAGCCGTTGCATTACTATTAATATGTAAACCTACTACTGTGGAACCCCCTGATGATTGAGGCCACATTGTAATAGAAACTAATTTACCATCAGCGGCTGCTGGTGTTATTGATAGGTAGTTAAAACTAGTTTGTTCTGATAAACTATTAAAAGGTAAATATCTTAGAGTGTTTTGAGCAAGGAAACAACTACTTTCAATTACGGTTCTATAAGTTGTAGCAGCAGCACCACCACCGGCTGCTGCTAATGATGCTGAAACATCGCTAAATCCTGGAATTGCAAATGTTCCATTATTTACAGTTACTCCACTAGTATTAACATATAATTCTGTTGTACCACCTCCTGCTTGAATGTTAATTTGGTCAGTAGATGGGTTATAAATTCCTGTGTTTGAATCACTTGTAAATGCTATACTAGGTGCAGATTGTGAGCCTGCAGCTACTCTTAATATATTAAAAGCGGCAACGCGTCCAGACTGGTTAGCTGTTACATCTCCTGTACCTTCAACTTCAAAAATTGGAGTGCCTGATGAATTTACAACTTGAAGTGCATTATCAGCGGCACCAAATCCTGTTGCATCTACAGTAACTCCATTTGATATAAATGTTCCACTTGCACTTATATTGCCTGAAGCAGTTACATGTGTATTAGCATTAATACCTAATTGTATTGATTTATTTGAATCCGTTAATTTAATCTGGGTTGAACCACCCCCCTCATCAGGGTCTCCTATGGTAATAACCCCATTATTTGCTGATAACTTACCATCAAATTTAATAAAAGCATCTCCGTCAAAATCAAGTATACGTAAAGCATCAGCATTTTCGCCACTAGCTTTAATATTATCCGCTACAATATTAGCAAAGGTTACATTTGATGTAGTTGATACAGCTTGCCCAATAGCTATATCACCAGAGTTAACTGTAACACCTGTTCCAGCTCCCACAGTTAAAGTTACATCACCTGAAGATCCTCCTCCAGTTAAACCATTACCTGCAGTTACTCCAGTTATGTCACCTCCTCCTCCCCCACTAGCGGCAGCTAATGAAGCTGAAACATCATTAAAACCAGGGATAGATAAAATACCTTGAATATCAACAGCATTATCAGGGTTTAATATTATATCTTGATCGGCATGGATTTCTAAATCTTCGGGGTTATCACTGTTAGCTTTTATATATGTGTTAGTAACATCATTATCAAAAGATAATTTATATTCTCCTGTAAGGTTTATACCTGAGTCTACATTTATATATCCACCAATACCTTCTATAGTAGGTCGTGTTGCTGCAAAACTTCCTCCTCCTGTAATTTTAAAGGGCCTGTCTAAAGTTCCTACTTGAAAGTGAGAAGATGATAAATGTCCAAAAGATACATCACTTCCTGTAATAGCAAAAGATGCTGTATCTGCAGGTTGAATTGCTGAGTCAGCTTTGGTTCCTTGAGCAGCAGTTGCATAATCACTTGAATCAAATGCTTTAACTTGTGCTAAGTTAGTGACTTCAGAATCCATTAACGCACCTGCTGCTGTAACATTTGTAGTATCGGTTACATCAGCGTTATCTTCAACTCCTGTTGCAGTGCTAAATGAACTTGTCTGTGAAGGTTGAATAGCAGTGTCTGCTTTTGTACCCTGAGCAGAGGTTGCATAATCTGACGAATCGAATGCTTTAACTTGTGCTAAGTTTGTGACTTCTGAGTCCATAAGTGCGCCTGCTGAGGTAACATTTGTTGTATTAGCTGTTAATTTAGCATCGTTTGCGGCAACTCTAGTACTAAATGAAGCACTTGCCGCTGTAAATGAACCCGAAATTCCTGTGGCTGTGAGAGCTTTTACTGTAGCGATTTCAGATAATTCTGAATCCATTAATGCACCTGCTGCTGTAACATTTGTTGTGTCAGTTACATCGGCATTATCTTCAACACCTGTAGCTGTGCTAAATGAGCTGGTTTGAGAAGGTTGTATTGCAGTGTCTGCCTTTGTGCCTTGGGCCGCGGTTGCATAATCAGATGAATCGAATGCTTTAACCTGAGCTAGGTTTGTAACTTCAGAGTCCATTAAAGCTCCAGCAGCAGTAACGTTTGTTGTGTCAGTTACGTCTGCACCATCTTCTACGTTTATATCGCTTCTAAATTGCGAATATGTGCGTCCTTTGACATTACTGCTGCCCATTAATAGGACATCATTAGTAGTAAGTGCTTCCTCTGATTTTAGGGCATTTCCACTTGATTTGCCAAAGGTTAAGGTGGCTTGTTTTCCGTCTATATTTGTTTGTAGCGCTGAACTAGATGCGTTTAGTTGAACTATGGTAGAATAAGAGCTTAAATCTTGGTCGCCTGTGTTAGTGCCTGATAGGTTAGAGCCTACAATTGTGCCACTTGCACTTATGTTACTATTAGCTATAACCTGACCATCAGGGTTTAAAATTATATCTTGGTCTGCATGGATTTCTAAATCCTCTGGACTTTCACTATTGGCAGCTATATAAGTGTTAGTTTGATCACTATCAAAAGATATCTTTTTTTCTGTAGTTAAATTAATTCCTGTAGTGAAATCAACGAAACTACTACCACCCCCTTCTATTGTAGGTCTAGTTGATACAAATGAATTACCACCCGTAAGTGTTATTGGTCTATCGAGTTTACCAATTTGTACTGATTCTCTAAAAGTAGAATCCCCATAATCAATATCTAAACCTCCAGTTACTGATAAACTACCAGTAAATTGGTGAGTATCGTCTGATGTATCCCCAAAAATTGTCGAACCACTACTAAATGACTGTGTCATATGAGTGACTGAAGATGAGACTATATAATTTTCTGCGGTTAATGATCCCTTAACTGTTAGGGTTTCTAATACTAAATCTTGTTTTACAGCAGATGCACTACCATAAAATAGATTACCATCGGCAACATTAATTGCAAATTCACCTGTTTCAAGTGAAGATGGTGTATTTCCAGCGGTTGTGCTGCTTTTTAATTTTATTGTGCTATTTGACATATCTTATATATACATATTGATTAAAATGACCCTCCATTAATGATCCCAATGAGTTCTCCTGAGATACTAATATTACTTCCAGTAATATCTCCTATCACATTTAAGGATCCTGTTATCTCAGCACTTCCTGTATATGGGAATGGATCGCTTGAGATACCTGTGAGGTTGGAGCCGTCGCCGTAGTATGTGGAGGCGCTAACGTCACCTATTACATCTATTCCTTGGTTTGCTGTAAGACTGCCACTTATTTCTGTGTTTCCGTTTTTAGTAACTCTAAGGCGTGTGTGAGTACTAGGAGAAATAGCTGTGTTAGAAGGACCTCCTGTCATTATAACAAAGTCAGCAGCATTTCCAGCTCCTAAGTAATCACGAGCTATACCTGTTTTACTTTCTTGTCCTAGGTATAAAATTGAATCTCCTAAGTTGCTACTTCCTATAGTAAATGAATCATTTTTAGCTTCTACCCTTTGATAAATTTCAACTTCGTTATAAGAAATTTTCATAACTTTATCATTACTAACATCTGCTTCATTGCTATCTCCACTTCCTGCACTAAAGTATAAATCTACTATACCTGCAGCGCCTGTAGCTTTACCAATTATAGCGGCACCCATATTAGTAGCGCTTGTATGACCTGCAAAACCTATTTTATGTTCTCCCCCATTATTTGTGTTGGAAGCAAATCTCATGGTATTATAAGAACCACTTGCTATTTCAATATTATAATTAGGGTTAGGGGGGTTACCTATAATTAAAGAAGTAGAAGGAATATCAGTACTATTAATTATAACCTTTTTATTATTCTCAACATTTAAAATATTAGCTCCAGAAGTATTAGTAACTTTAAGAGCATAATTACCTGCTAGTGAGTTTGAGCCTGTAATGATAGCATCTCCTGTATATGGGAATGGATCACTTGATATACCTGTGAGGTTGGAGCCGTCGCCGTAGTATGTGGAGGCGCTAACGTGACCTGATGCTGTAATATTAGCTTCGGTAATAAGGTTACCTGATGCTGTTACGAATCCTGTGATTTTGGCATTACCTACTACATGTAATTTTTCTTCAGCAAATCCTAGATTAGTACTATTTCCTATTTTAAGTCCCTCTTGGCTGAGTAGCCCAAACATAGTAGGGGAAGAATTACTTGGGGTTCCTTTAGCAAAGACTATTTCACCACTATAATTACCTGTAATTAACCATAAACCTCTATAGGTACCCGAAGGGCTGTGTCTAATACTACTCCAATAATTTGAGTTATAGGCCGAATTTGCTGAAGGTCTTAGTATTATTTGGGAAGAGTATGATGCAGGCCCCGTTGTTAGTTCGAACATAGGACCCGCAGGTGAGTATGTTCCTACTTTAAAATTAGCTTCATAAAAGCTACCACTACCCTCTACATTTAAATTACTTGTAGTTTCTAAACTACCACTAATTACAGCATCTCCTGTATATGGGAATGGGTCACTTGATACCCCTGTTAAATTACTACCATCACCATAAAATGCACTTGCACTAATAGGTTGGTTAAAGAAAAATCTATCGGTCCCAAAATTATAATTTAATTCACCAGTAGCAGTAGTAATAAAGTTATCTACTTCAAAGTCAGTTGAATCACTAAATTGACCAAACAATAAGCTTTGTTGGGTATATAAAGAACCTGAGGCTGCTAAGCTACCTAATATGAGTGTATTATTGGCCATTAGATTATTCCGTGTTTGTAAGTTGTAAAACTATAAATTATTTCTGCTGGGGAATAGGCACTTTGTACATTACCCCAAAAAGCTATATTACCACCTTCATCAAAAGATGATGACAATACTAATATAGGGTTACTAGTGTTTTTAGCTATAAGTATTTTAGGTTGTTGGTTAGTTTGTATTATAGAACCGTGCCATCCTATATAAAAATCTCCTAATTCTCTATAACCCCCAGTTGTACTTACGGCACTATATTCTATATGAAAAGTATCTACATCGTTTGAAAAAGCTGTTATTTTTTGGGGGGCAGCTCCAATTGAGGCAGATACTTGAGAATGACCACCCCCTTTTAAAAATCCTATATTACTACCAGTGTCAGCAAAAGTATAAAATTCATTAAAATATTGAGAACCCGGAGTAGTATCACTAGCATTAGTGTATGTAATAGCGCTTCTAACTTGACTAATATCGCTTAAACTGTGAGATACTATTATACTATTACCACTAGTATTATCAGCGTTAATTTTTATTCTATCACCGTGTATTTCTAAAGTATTACTACTACTAACAACGTTAGTATACACATCACCATAAAGCCCTTCACCTGCTACTATGTTTGCACTAGCACTTATATTACCATGGACATGTAGACTTTCAGAAGGAAATTCTATACCTATTCCTACTTTATTAGCTGAAGCATCAGCTTTAATTAAAAACTCTTGTGAGACCCCTCTTACTATAAAATCATAATTTGCTTGACCATCATTAATAAGAAGATTCTGCCCTTGGATTGTGTCATTTGTGGCTTTTAAAACATCTACACCATCTAATGTTATATTATACACAGGAAAAGAAGAGTTTCCACTCCATTGTGAATAAGAAGTACCCAAATCAAGATTAGGTTCCCATTTATTAAAAGTTGCTGAACCAGGACCTAAGGTTAATCCCCCAGTTATAAATAAACTACCTGTAAATTGGTGAGTATCATCTTGTGTATCACCAAAAATTGTTGATCCAGAGGAAAAAGATTGAGTATTATAATAAACGGATGATGAAACTACAAAGGTTTCTGCTACAATACTTTGGGCCCTAACTTCTCCTGTTAAATGTATACTACCTGTAATTAAGGGAGTAGTAATAGAAGGCCCCCATCCTCCAGTGGTTACTATAGGCCTTATAAAATAGTCATCTTTTAAAAATAACTTTCCGTCAGCCGTATTCATAGCTAACTCACCAGAAGACATTTGTCCGCTACTAGGGACATTCCCGGCGACTGAGCTTCGCTTTAATTTAACAGTTTGGGCCATATATATGGTCTATATTTTAAGTAGTATATACTACAAGTATACATAGTAAGAGCTCCGAAAAACCTCGAAGCTCTTTAAAAGAAATATATATGGAGTCTTAATAAGTACCTCCGTCAATCACAGCAGATACTTCAAATCCATTAGCTGTTTTTTGGAGGAAGGCACCAACGGTTGAACCTGATGCTATTGCTACTACTTCATCGCTCCCATTTAAATGGATAAAACTATCGTTAGTAGGGTTACCTGCATTAAATGTTACAATACGTTTTTCGCTTCCTAGTGGTCCTCCTTTCCAATAGTCATTAGTACCATCCCAAAGTAATGAACCCGTGTTTGGACCATCTGTTACATGGATACCTCCATCAGTTTCTGAACCACCATAATTTAATACTATAATATTATCGTCAATATTAACAACAGTAGAGTTGACTGTTGTTGTAGTACCACTTACAGTTAAATCACCAGGTATAATAACACCATCATTAGCATCACCAATAGTTATAGCTCCTCCTAAATCACTATTTAAGAGGGATTTAATTTGAGCAGAACCACTAACTACGTTATCTCCGGTTTTAGATAGGAAAGTATCGGATAATTGTGCTGAACTACTAATTACACCCTCAGTATTTAATTTGGTCTTTACTCTTTCATCTGTGTAATATAAATTTGAACCCTCAGTTAAATCACCAGTATCAAATCCAGCTAATGAGACTTGAGCTGATCCACTAAAGACACCTAAACTATTAATATAGGTTAATACGTTCGAATCGAAATTAGTAACATTATCAGCATTTATTTGAGATGATCCTGAAACTACTCCTAAACCGTTTATGTAGCTTAATGTATCGGCATCAGTATAGTGTGTTATTGAACCTGAAACTACCTCTAAAGTATTAATATATGCTAATACATTTGAATCAAAGTTAGTAACGCTATCAGCATTAACTTGAGATGATCCGGATATAACACCTTCAGTGTTTAACTTTGTTTTTACTCTTGTGTCAGTATAATATAGATTAGAACCTTCTGTTAAATCTCCTGTATTAAATCCACTGAGTGAAACTTGGGCAGAGCCACTAAATACTCCTAATGTATTAACATAGGTTAATACATTTGCATCAAAATTAGTAATGCTATTAGCATTAACTTGAGAAGAACCGCTTATAGTTCCTGCGGGTAAAGCATCAACTACATTTGTATCAAAGTTAAGGATTGAATCTGCGTTGACTTGAGAAGAACCACTAAAGACACCTAAACTATTTATATAACTTAACGTATCAGCATCAGTGTAGTGTGTTATAGAACCAGAAACTACCTCTAAAGTATTAATGTAGCTTAGTACATTCGAATCAAAATTAGTGATAGAGTCTGCGTTGACTTGAACAGAGCCACTTATTGTTCCCGCAGGTAAGGCATCAACTACATTTGTATCAAAATTAGTAATGGTATCAGCGTTAACTTGGGCTGAACCACTAAATACTCCTAAAGTATTAACATAAGTTAATACATTCGAGTCGAAATTAGTAATAGAATCTGCGTTAACCTGGGCAGAACCACTAAATATATCATCTCCAGTTTCTCTTAAGAATTTAACTTCAGATCCTTTAGGTCCTCCTTTCCAATAGTCATTAGTACCATCCCAAAGTAAAGAACCAGTTACTGTACTACCACCAGTAGCATCAGTAACTTCCATACCACCTTCAGCAACAGCACCTCCATAGTTAACTCTTATTATTGAGGATGAAATATTAACTGTTGTAGAATCAACAGTTGTAGTGGTACCTTGTACTGTTAAATTGCCAGATAATGTTAAATTGGTAAATGTAGGAGAATCATCTGTACCTAAATCTTTAATATTTACATCAGCACCATTTAATTGGATTTGGCCTTGTGAAGTACCTTCAGCAGATCCTGATATTGTACCCGTAGGTAATCCAGCTACTACGTTTGTATCAAAATTAAGAATTGAATCGGCGTTAACTTGAGAAGAGCCACTTATGGTCCCCGCAGGTAAGGCATCAACTACATTTGTATCGAAATTGGTAATACTGTCAGCATTAACCTGGGATGAACCACTTATTGTTCCTGCGGGTAGTGCGTCAACTACATTTGTGTCGAAATTAGTAATAGAGTCTGCGTTGACTTGTGATGAACCACTTACTGTTCCTGCTGGTAATGCAGCAACTACATTAGTATCAAAGTTAGTAATATTGTCTGCATTAACCTGTTCAGATCCAGAAATTACTCCTAAACTATTAATATGATCTGTTACATCTGAATCACCATACGCCCCAGGAATAGTTGAGTTACCAGATAAATCTAAATTTGACCCATCACCTTCAAAAGATCCAGAAAATGAACCACTTCTTATTGTAACATCTGCATAGTCACCTGTGTAAAGATATGCTTTTAATTTAGTAGGATATGGACTAGAACTGCCATCTTGCCTAAATACTACACCCGCATAATAATCAATATAAAAATCTTGTGAATCAACAGCAATGTTTAGATCTTCACCATTTTCATCTACTACAACTGCTTGGTATGCAACTCCATAACTTGGTGGTACTAATTGCAAGGCACCATTACTCCCACTCAAATAAGTTCCATTAGTAAATAATCCAGTACCTGATTTTGGGTTATCAGCACCATCTGTTTGGTAACTACCTGATAGTGCTACAGCAAATGCGTGATCTTCAATTCCTGGGTTACCATCAACATTATCATAATCTGAACTGTCAACTGAGTAGGTATTTGCATCGTAATTACCTTCAGCAATAGCTACTAAATCAAATTCAACATACTGTACTATGGCTCCACTAGAAGTTTCAAATAGAGTAGTAGGTGGGGTCGTTGGGGGAGTTTCACCCAATATAGTTCCTAACCCTAATTGTACATTAGTCCCAATAGGTTCTTGAAATTCTGAAGAACCCGGATTAGTTATAGAAGCATTAGATAACTTCTTAAATGCTATATCTGTTAATATTCTGGTATTTTTTGCCATAGTATTATTGTGTTATTAAATTCTTAGAAATTATCAATGCTTATTTTAGTAATTTCACCTGTCCATGTACTAGCAGCTGTTATTTCTACTACTATATAATCGTTGCCTGCCATATTAGCTCCACCACCACCATTTACTGTTGTAAATGTATTTGTAGCGGTAGAGTTTAGGCTACTATCTAAACCACCAACTAAACAGCCATGATTATCTGTTTGTAGGTTATCACCAGCACCAGGGTTAGTAGCAAGGTCTAAATAAGCAGTACTACCTGGGTATTTAATTCTAACATAGAATTCATTTCCACTAAGTCCACTATTGTAAGCGACTATAGTGCCGGTACCTTCTATAGTTATAGTACCATTAGCGGTTGAACCACCACTATTGCGGAAAGCTCTATAGAATGTTCTAGTACCCGTGGCTGTGCTATAATTAGGGTTAGAAGGTCCATTACTGATTCCCCCAAAATTACCACCATTAGTACCTTGTGTGGGGTATACTAATTTTCCATTTCCAGAATTAGCAGTAGCAGTACCAGGGAATACTAATAAATCTGCATTACCACCAGCAACTAAACTTGTAGAGGAATTAAATGTTCCTATAGCAGTGGATAATGAGCTTTGATTAGCATAAGCAGCAGTAGGTACTCTACCTGTAGATTCTGATACAAAGTTTTCGTCTTGTAATGTTGAACTATTAGTTCTATTATCAAATAGTAATCCAGTAAGTGATTCAGAACCACCATTAGAAATATTAGATTTTATAGGGTGAATTATAGCGTCTAAATCTATAGTAAACGCAGTTCCCGCAGTTACACAAGATCTAGTTCCTGTGCTTTTTAAAGATCCTGTTAAGTTTAAAGTACTATCTTCAGGTGTTGTTAGTGAAGTATTTAACGCAGGTAAAACTCTAGTAGGAGCAATATTATCATCAGTTACTGTGTTCCCACCTGCGTGTAATATTTTGCTACCTGTTGCTATATGGGAATCAAAAGTAACTATACTTGTATTATTATTACCATAGTCTATAGCACTATTACTATTCGAGTAAACATTTTTATATACATTAGTTACTTGTGCTTTGTAAGTAGAAGTAAAACTAGTATAATATGTTATACCAGAAATTGTTCGTGAACCAGCACCACTAAAGGTAAGGTTTTCTGAGGTAGCTGATAGAGCATCATTGTTTGTTTCATTTACCCATTCAACAAAGTTGGTTTCTCTTGTTTCTGTGGGAAGTTGGTGTTCCACACGAGCATAATTCCAACCTACTCTTTGTTCAGTGGTTCCTACTTGGAAAGATCCAGACCTATGTCTGAATACAGTTAATTCGTTTCCGGTTCCTTTAAAGTGGGCAGGAATAGCTGCTGATAAATTTATAAATCCTGAACTGTTTCCATTAACATCCGTACCAATAGCATTATTAGAGCCTGAAAGTGATACAGAATGAACAGGAGTACTATTATCGTTTACAAATAGTGCTAAAACTCCTTTATCACCATCTTTAAAGGCATCATTACCATAGTTTACAAATGCATCTGAGTCGGCACTTACATCATCATTTAATTTTCCTGTTATTACTTGGTAAGAAGATCTGCCATCTATAATTCCAATTCTTACATCATTAGAAGTAGTTCCAGCGTTATAAGCACCATTAACGTCTATAGATGATAAGTTACTAGCAGGGCTAGATAAATCACCAGAAGTTACGTTGGTGTAACCTGAGATTGAATTGCTTGAGCCAAAAGATAATTTAGCATTTTCACCACTTTCATCTTCACCAATATTATCTAGAGCAGGAGCGGCAGAAGGAGCTAATCCTGCTAAAACTTCATTTATATCATCAATAGCGTCAGCTATCGTAGTAGTATTGGCTGTAAGAGGTAATAAACCATCATCATAAGCACCATCAGTAGGGGTTTGTAATAGTTGACTTCCACTTAATATTGTATTGCCCCCTTGGTCTAGTCTATATAATAAATTACTACCAGTATCATAATATAAGATACCGTTTAGTTGTTTATTATTAGTAGTTAAAGTTGGGGGAGTACCTCCTAACTGGACGGGATTAACTAAGCTAGCTGAGGTTTCTCCTTTACCTACTATTACAAAAGGGCCACTTAAGTTACCACTAGAACCTGTGACAATTAAAATCTCACCTATTGCTGCCGTAATAGTGGTATCTAGGGTACCTATACCACCTCTTTTTAACTGAATTGTTTGAGCCATATTATCTATTTGATTATTCTAATATACATATTTAAAATCCACCAAGGTCGAGATTTCCTCTTAATATCATGTTATCTGTGGATAAAGTCCCAGATACATTTAAAGATCCAGTAATATCTGTAGATCCTGTAATAGAAAATTTCCCACTTTCAGTAACTAAAAGTGATATACTACCACTATCATCAACTATAATCTCAGAAAAAAAAGCCCCCGCAGATCCACTAAATGTAATGGATCCGCTAGCTGGTTCTATGATTATATTTCTATTATATATGGGCAATATAGTATTTGGTTATAAATATCTTACTGAGTTGTTTTTAGCTTAGGTACATCAGCTCTAGCACCTTTAACTTCCCAAAAGAAATCATACTCTGTGATATCTGTTGAGTCACAACCAAAATATAACCAATTACTTATAAATTTTTCAAAATATATGGGTTGAAACTTACCAGCAGAAGTTATTTGAACTGTTATTGTTGATGACACAATTAACTTGCTCCATTCTGGTGGTAATTTTGCTTTTAATTCATTTGACCTCCCCCTACAGTATACCCCATGCTCCGGGCCCTCTAATGCACCATATACGAGTCTTTTACCTATCTTAGTAGGGTGTTCTATATCAAAAGACTTAACACGAGCACGTAAGGTTCCACTAGATGTAATGTCATCTGTAATGAGTTGTGAACCCGTTATGGTTAATGAGCCTATTACTTTTAAACTACCTGTTATTTCTGCACTTCCTGAATATGGGAAGGTTTCTTCAGTAATATATGAAGAGGTTGCTGCTGTTAGGCTGTCTACCTCTGTTTGAATAGAACTTGTAAATACATTTAAAGCAGTTATATCTCCAGATCCTTGTGTTTCTAGAGTTAGTATTCGGCTTACTAAAGAGGAAGATAATTCGGTAGAAGAACCTGAGATACCCTCCTTAGTAAATGGTGAGCCAAAAGTTACAGCTGACCCCGTACCATCAAAGAAATTTGTACCATCAGTTTGGACTATCCTTTGATAAGTATCTTGTATATTGTTCCCAGTGAAATTAAAGGGTCCAGCCATTCTTCAATCATTTTAATTTTGAGAGACCTGTAATTACTCCTTCAATAATTTTGTCTTTTTGGGATTCCTTTATTGTATTTTCAGATAAATAGGTAGCAACTATGTGGTTTAGTTTGTTTTTTCTAAAGTTTACATTATCTAATTTAATGTCTTCTTTAACTAACAATTTTAATATATTATAAACATGTTTTTTATCGTTAGAAGTAACTTTTTTACCTTCTTTAATATTAGCTACTTTAATTTTAGGTTTATTGTCTTCAGTAATAACTTTACCTGATTGAGATTTAACCTCAACTTGTATTTTTCTTGAAGCATCTACCTCAAATGTAGATTCCCACGGTGTAAAGTAGGTATCTTCAGCAATTACTTCTAATTTAATATTGCCTGAGGTATTTTCTTGTAATAATCCTTTTAATTTTTTAATAGGAATTATACATTTACCTCTAGAGTTAATTTCCCCTTCAAAAAGTAGCGATAAGTCTTTAGTTGCTACTATAAGTCTAGCGAGTGAATTAGAAAGTGAAGCACCTTCTAATTGTATATCACACTCAAATATTTCTTGTTTATCAGTATAAAGTTTATACATATCTTATAAGTTTACGTTTACGTTAATACCTAGTACTTCTTTTGCAACTAGTTCAATATCTTTAACAGTAATTTTTCTTTCTTGGATTTCTTTGGTTTCTTCGTATAACTTACCATCAATTCTACAAAGTAATTTAATAAATTTCTTTTTCTTTTCAGGTTCTTTATCAAAGTAAGTTTTGGGATCTTCTAAAGCTCCCCCAGCTATAATTTCTTGTAATAAGAAAACATCTTCCCATTTATATGGTTCACCTAAAGGGGATGTGCTATTTTCATAAGTAAAATTTGCGTTTTCCCATTTTATGGGTGTTTTTTTAAATTGTTGTGCCATTAGAATGAACCCCCATTTATAGTACCAATTATATTACCACTAGCACTTATACTACCTTCTACTGTTAGTTGTTCGGGTGCTATAGTTGTTCCTATTGCTAAGTTATTACCATCATTAATATATGAAGTTTGATTTGGCCAGTTTAATTTTACATTTGCTACTCCATTATCATTAAGGTTAAAAGCACCTCTATCAAAAGGGCTACCTTCAGTAATAACATATCCTATACGGGCAGTTTCGTTTCCATTTACTGTGGATACCAATCTGAATTCTGGGACTCTTTGACCTATCTCAACTGAGCCTGATAAAATAAACCCAATATCATCATTAGCGGGTCCTAAACCATAACCAATAGTCATAGCTTCAATAGGTTCAGTTACATTTGTGCTGTCGTTGACTTCAAAGACTAAACTACCATAGGCACCATTAACGGGGTGTGTGTTAATAACACGAGAAAATATAGCAGCTGTGGAACCACTACTAATAAAGCTAGAACCACTATTAAAATTATAAGAAGAAGATTCAATAGCGAATATAATTCTGCCTGTTTCTTCCCCTTCTTGGATAATCCCATCTTCATTAGTTCTTAAAATTAAACTAGCAGGAGAAGAACCAGAAGCAGCCCTAATATCTAAATTAGATAATGGATTAGAAGTATTGATACCTATTAAGGGATCAGGGATAGAAGGAGATATATAAAAAGGAATTAAATCATTATCTAAATTTAATGATTGGGAGGTAATTTTAATAGTAAAATCTTCACTATTAATTGTATTAGATCCTATTATAAAAGAACTAGTAGGATTAACATAATTAGAAGCCGTATAACTTATTTCAGATGCACTTAAAAGAGATCCTGAAAAGTCATAGGAATGGGAAAAATAGGTTTCTATAGAATGGGATAAAGAGTAAGTTACAAAATGTATTCCCCCATTTCCATATAAGTAATTATTAGGCATTATTTTCTAATTTTTTAATTCTGGTTTCTAATTTCTTAATTATTTTTTGTTGATCTTGAATGGATTTTACTAATATTGGGATTAAACTGGCCTCTGCTAAAGACCATGGGTCTTTATGTGGGTCTGAGTTGGGTTTTGATGGTCTTTTTACTGCTTTAGGGTAAACCCTATTTAATTCTTGAGCTATAAATCCATGACTTGGTTCATTGTTAGGGTTAGATTTCCAATTAAAAGATCTAGGTTTTATTTTTAACAAAGTTTCTAAACCAATATCTAAATCTTGTATATTAGTCTTTAACCTTTTATCAGAAGTACTATCTAAAATAACACTATTTGGATCCCCATTTCTACGTAAAGACCCTACTTGAGTTGTATTGAGCCCATTAGAAGTTGTAGTAAAAAATTTAACCCAGTGTTGTAGGTTGTATCCCTGCCCAGAAGTTTCAGCCTCTTTAAGTCCTAAAGTTAATACATGGTCTTTTGTACTTCCTGCATTATTAGACATTGCGTATATCCCTTCGCTCGACTGGCTTTTTATAAGGGTTATAGCATACTGAGTGGTGGGTGCTGCGAAATGCCCTATGTGATGCTTAACATTTGAACCACCATAAGTAGTAGATGGAGTTATACCACTACCATTTTCATTATTTGAAACTCCTATTTTAAAAGTACCTTTACTTAAGTTTTTATATTGTATATATGTCTCATTACCGGTTCCTCCAAACAAACAATAATTAACTTCACCCGTAACAATAGGTTTTATTTCTATATTTGTAGCTCCAATAATGGCTTGCAGCTCTAATAAATTTGAGGGGTTGGTTCCTATACCACCCATACTAATTTTATTAGTATTGGCATTTACAAAAAATAAGTCGGCTTCACCATCCCCATTAATAGAAAAATCTATACCATTGTTATCAGGATTAAATTCATTAAGAGTTGAGGTTGCTCCATAATTTATATTACCACCAAGCGTTACTCTAAATTGATTAGATGAGTTAAACCCAAAAGATGAATCAGCATCCCCCGAATGGACAACATATCGTGGTATTGAAACATCAGTACCACTAAATGTAAAATCCGATGATGCACCAAAACTTCCATTATCATTAAATTGAATTTCAGTATTATTACCAGCAACACTGACTAATCCTTCAGCTGAACTATAACTACCTGTCTGATAGAATCGGCCTGATGAAGAATCATATACTACAACCCCATTAGTAGCGGGGGTTGAAGGGCCATCAAAAGATAATGAAGCATAAAGTAAGCCACTAGCAGATATATCATTACTAGCAGTTATATTGCCCTTAAATTCTACATCATTATTATCTTTTCCGTAAGAAAAAACAACATCTTCATTACCTATTGAAGGTCTTCTAAAAAATTCTAATCTGTTCTCAGTTTGGTTGTTTAAATAAGCTGCACTGCCCGCATATGATATACCACCCCCTACGGTAATATCTTGTCCTACAAACAGATGTGATCTTCCATTGGAATGCCCATGTATTTCTATACTAGAAGAAAGGCCTGAGGTATCTCCTGATTTTACCCTTATGTTTCTAGAAATATAATTTTGCTCATCTAGTGGGTCTCCAACTATAAGCTTTTTAAAAATACGTACCCCATCCCCATCTGCACTAAGACTAGGGGGTGTTGATTCTGGGTTTAGAGCAGCATTTACGGCCCTAAAATTACCACTAGCAGTTAAATTATATACATGGGCATTAGACCCAGAAAGGATAACTTTTTTCCAATTCGGCATATGTTCTATCTATTACGGTTGGCTACGACTTTATTGCCGTCCACTTCCCTAAGGGCCAATAATATTCTTGGATATAAATATTAAAAATTATACAAACCTTAAAAAATTTTTAACATTATTTTTTTTTAAAAGTAAATACTTAGGGATTAACCCTGGTTATTTACTTGTTTTTGGTAATCTGCGAATTTAGTTTCAAATTTTTTAAGACAATTAGAAACAACATGTGCATCTTTACCCATAATTTGTGCCGCGTTCATCGAACTAATAGCAAATTGTAATTCTTGAGGGTCTAATTTTAATGTAATCATAACTTTATTTTTTTTAATTGTAAAAAAGAAATATTAAAATCCCAAATTATTCATCAAAGGGAACAAATACAAAAACATTACTTTCTTCTCCTGAATGGTCATTTTCTACATAAAAAGCACCATAGTTAGCTAAAGTATCCCCATCTGAATCACTATAAAAATAAACACTAGTATTAATAGGGTTAGATTGTGTTCTATTTTTTGCAGTAACTATAGGAGCACCTACTAAGGAATTAGACCTAGGATCTACAAAGTTTGCAGTATCAAAGTTAGTATGGGTTGTGGTTGAAACTTGATCCGAAGGTAAAGAACCACTGTATAATGCCCAACCTACTCTATTTGAAGTGTTGTCTAAAACTGTTGCATTATTACCATTAACATAAGCAATAGCACTACCTGATCTAACTCCACTAATATTGTTTCCAGTATCAACAATAATACCGCCATTATTGTTACTGGTACTCGACCCACTATTAAGGAATAAGAAACCATCTTCTATATTTAAATCTGAGGTACTTCCTAATATTTGAGTAACATTACTACTATTAATAACAGTTAAATCACCTTCTAATATTATATTATCATTAAAAGTAATGTTACCCCCTATAGTTGAATCTAAAAGTAAAGCAAAGTTAGGGTTAATTGCGAAAGTTGTAGGACCAGTAGGTGTTGCGAATATGTTAGTCCCCCCATTAATATCAATACTGTCTGAAGAAGATACAAAGTGATCTGTGTTTACAAAAATACCAGTACCGTCTACTCCTAAATGACCATTTTGGGTATTCACTATACTAGCTGAATCTATAGATACACTATTGGCAGTAACAAATATACCATCCCCAGCTCCTATTTCCAGTATACCTCCTCCTGAGGAACCTGGAGTATTACCACCATTCCATTTTAATGCACCACCTGCGAGGCCGGAGTTAAGAGATAATGCGTAATTATCAATATCACTATCCACATCATCTATAAAAGTTAAACCTGAAGTATTGCCGGCGGTCAGAAGAGCAGCATCAGTACCCTCATCAATTGTTCCCCCACCTCTTGAGGCATCAGTTCCCCCTAAGTGAATTCTTATATGAGCTGCTGTAGAACCTGAATATAATATGTTATTATCTGTACTAGAGAGATTTTGAGAGCTATCTACAATAGTTAAACCACTACCTGATGTTAAAGGCTGTGCAAAACCATCAAATGTAATATTAATATTAGCACCACTACCCTCAAGTGAGCCTGAAAATGAACCACTAAAACTAGGGCCTTCTAAATCATTATTACTATTAATAAAAAATTCAGAGCTTGATTGAAAATGCCCATTAGAATTGACAAACAGTAAATCAGACCCATTTGAAGTAGCTCCTATTTCAGAAGCTGTAATTTCTGCTGCTGTGAAATTACTACCCGAAAGTAGTACTTTTTTCCATTTTCCGTCTACTGCCATATCTTAATTAAATTATTACGCGTATATATAAAGGCTAGATTCTTTTGCTGAAGGAGCTGTGGTTACTCTTAGTGAACCAAGACCCGCATTAGTGGCACCACCAAATATAGGATTAGCCCCAACTAAGTCAGCATTAGTTCCTGAACTAGTAATTTCACATGTTACAATTGTAGCTATATTGTTATCAGCAGCAGTTAAGTCGAAATCTGTGGTACTTGTGGCTGTATCTGCATTGGAAACACCCCAAGCATTATTATCTGAATCATAAAATAAAAATGCTGCAGTGTTAGTACTTGTTTGAACCGCAATACCACCATCGTTTGAAGAACCACTACCAACTAAAACAAATGGATCCGCTACATTAACATTAGTAGTCTGGAGATTAATAGCAGAAGATGCCCCATTTACAGTAAAGTCTCCCTCTACTGTAAGGTTGTCACTAAATGTAAAATCTCCCGCTAATGTAGATGCTAAATCTAGATTAAATACAGGGTTAGGGTTGTCTGCTAGGGTAACTTGAATACCTGAATCTATACCTACATTAGTACCTCCTGTTTCTGAGAGTGTTAAATTATTACTACCAGTTGAAATTGTGATAGTAGCAGATGAAGATATTACTTGGGCAGTATCAATAATAATATCATTACTACTTTCGCTTAAACCAGTGCCTATAAAATCTGTAACATCTACTGATATTGAGTCGGCGGCAACATTAATACCCCCACCAGCTGTTTCACTTATTGATAAAATACCATTGTTGATATCTAAACCATCACCTGCAAGAGTAGGATTGATTCTTAAGCCACTCACATCTGATATTAAACCTGAGTCAGTAGCTAAATCTATAGACATAGTTTTAATTGATGAACCATCATAAGTGGTACCTGAGTCTAAACTTAAACCCGATCCTACTGTTAAATCTTCAGCATCAAATGAAATACCTGTAAGGCCACTACCATCACCCGTAAATGAGCCACTAAATGAGCCACTAAAAGCTCCTCCATTAAACTCTAAACTTGTATTAGTTGAGTCAAATGTTAAATTACTATTTTTTTCTATTTCTCCATTTCCACCAGCAAATAACACAGTTGAATTATCTGTTACACTAGCAATTACAGATGATGTTATTGATGCTACATGAGCATTACTACCACTGAGGATTATTTTTTTCCAATTCGCCATAATTTATTTTTAATTAATGAATTCTTGCATTTTATACACTAGGTCATATACTTTTTGTATATCTTTCACTTTAATTTGGGCTTCTGCTAGCATAGATACTACTAGTGTTACTTCGTTATTATCTAAAACTAATTTATCTGGGGTAGGAACTACAACTTGTTTATTACTAATATTTACCGCCATAATTTTTATATTTATTTATACATATATTAGATTTCTACCCCTGCATAGAAGTTAGAGCTTGAGTATATTATTCCCCCTACATAGGCAGAGGAATTAGATTCGGATAATATTATTCCAGAGGAACTAATTTCTAAAAAATTATTAGTATTAGCTTTTAGTTTAATAGGAACTGTGCTATCTCCTATTAATTCAATACTTTTAGAAGAAGTTATATTTAAAAATTGTACTGGACTATTAGTACTTAAATTATTAGCAGTTGCTGATAAAATATCATCAGGAAAACTAAAAGTTATACCTGTTTGGCCTGCAGTATCACTAGTATCTAAATTAGTTTGAGTACTAATATCTATTTGACCTGTTATGTTACTAGCATCAACAGAAGCATCTCCTGTTGCTGTTATTAAGATATCATTTGATGATCCTGTGGTAATACTAATACCAGTACCCCCAGATATAATTAAATTTTTATTAGTAGTGCTTGGGGTTATGAATCCTGAACCCGAAATTGAAGCTGTTGCAAAAAATATACCATTTGAAGTAGTAGTAGTTGTTCCCGTGCCTAATTCAAAAACTACATTTTGTTTATCTTTAGAAAAAACTTTTTGATCAGTTATATTAATAACTAATTCACCTAATGCAAAATCACTTGCCTTGGGGGTATTACCTACTCCAAATATTATTTTGTTTTTGGCCATTAACTATTAAGATCATTTAGATTTATTACAGTTTCAGTCCCTATTTTAATTTCAGCCTTAGTAAATACTTTATTAATAGATTGGGTTTCATTCTTAAAAGTATCAGGTAATAAATAACCAGCTAATTTAAAGTTAAAATTAGCTTTTACTAATCTATCTTCACCCACTTGTAATTCGTTTATGTTTTGGATTTGGTCAACGTTTACTTGGAATAGATTTTTTTCTTTATCACCCCAGTATGAGTCAGAAACATATTCTATGGCTTCTACTAATTTATTATTTTGGGACATAAAGTCTGTCCATAAAATAGCTTCGTAATTAGCATAAATGTAATCTGGTACAGGAACTTGGTATATTTCTCTTTGTGGTTCCCTAATATCGTTTAGTAAATTAAAACTATCATATACGTTTTTTCTACTATACTTATTTTGTTCGGTTATATAAAGGTTAGGTTGGTTACCATCTAATTTATTTCCTATATCTCTTCGTTTCTCAATTGATGTACGCTTAAACATTATTAAGGGCACCTGAATTTTGCCGTTTTTATCGCGGTAATAACCGTCTGCTTGTACTGTCTTCCACCTTTCACCGGCTCCGTATACTATAGGCACTTTAATGGTTTCACCGTTATTTTCTACGGATAGGTTTAATTCTTGATCTAAGTAGTAATATACGGCTTCATCTATATTCTCAAGAGTGATAGAAGTTGATTGTACAGTGTCTTGGTCTCTTCTAATTTCTAAATGTCTATTTTTACCTTCTACATCACGTTCTCTATCTAGGGGTAATTCTTGAAATTCAGGGGGGGCCCCTGCCTCTAAGTTGCGCCTTAAAAGAGTATTATTACTTAATATATTGGGTTTTATTCTATTATCAGACATTTTATATAGGGTTAGCAGTTGATCCTGAAGCAACAGTAGTAGTAGGGTAAACACCACTACGTAAAGGGACTAGATTTAATTTTTCTACTCTTGATAAGTGAGTTGATAATATTATAGAAAGAGAAACCCCAAAATCCTGTGTATCAGTTGATATAGCGTATTCTGGTTTTTTGCCTGCGAAAAATTGATTTTCGACATAGCTATCAACTTCCCAAAAATCGTTATTATACAGTATGTAATCACCTACTTCAGGTATTAAATTAATATCTATTAAATCGGCTTTAAGGAATCTATACTTAAAAATTTGTTTAATATCGGGTCCAAAATCATCACTATTCCATTCCTGATCATTTTTTTCAATTAAACAAGATAATCTTATAGGTTCATAATAAAATTTTTTATTAGACTCATTATATATATTTGAATCAGTTTGGTTTAATGCAAATTTATAATAGGCAATTTCAGTCTGAATAATGTCATTAATCAGTTCTCGGTTCATTGATCTAAACAATGATATATCTCTGGATCCACCAAATAAAGGCATTATATTCTAGTTAAGGTTTCAGGTTTAAAAACTATATGCCTTAAACCATCTACTCTTTTATTAGCATCTCCTTTTTTACTTTGGAGCATAGTAGTTTTAAAAAAGTCTAAGTCTTGTTTAGGGTCTAAACCCGAAATAAATTTTAAAGTAACAGTGTGTATTTCTTTTCCATCAGTTCTAGTACGATTTTTACTTTCTCTTTCGTCTGATGTTGTTGTATTTACTGTAGTTATTTTTCTTACACCTCTTATACCATCTAAAGTATCTGTAAAATTTACATCCTTATCGGTTACTAAAATAGCATCGACTGAGCGTAGTACTATTTCTTCATTTAATATGTCTTTTAATTTAATCATTAGTAGATATATATGGGGTATGGAACTTTTGTTAAGGTATCTTGAGCAAATTGGGCCTCTTGTGATTGTCTTTCAAGATATTTAGTTCTTGAAGATTCTTCAAGTATTAATTTAAGTTCTTCTATTAATGATTGTTTTTCATTAGCGGCCTCACTTCTTAATTCGGATGCATTGGTTTGAACCTCAGAACCAGGTATAGGAATTTGGGAATATTTACCTCGTACATTTGCTAACATTTCTTTAGATAAAGCTAGTGTATACCTAAATACCCATTGTTTACCAGGAGTATTAATAGTAGAATATGAAATATTTGAATAAGGAACATTAGATATGTTAGTAATAAGTCCAGTATTTGTATTCCTAACTGGGTTATTTCTATCTTCTTTTGTCACGTAATCAAAATGTAGAGTTTCATTTCTTGTAGGTTTAGGGAATATCCTTAATCTGTTATTGTCTATGAGTTCAAAACTATATGCTGATTTGCGTATTTGGTCGTTAAATTCAATTGCTTGTATTTTTAAAACATCGAAATACATAGGCATTAACATGAAGTTTACTCCAGGAGAATAGTTACCAAATCCAAATGTTTCCATTAATGATTGGATTCCTGTACCTGTACCTGCGTATGGGTCAAAGTATCTACTAATAGCAGGGGGTGCGTAGTGGTATATTTTCTTTACTTCTATGTTATTACCAGATTCACTAATATTAGTATAGAGATCATCTAAATTATATACTTGTTGGTTAGCTACAACATTTATGCTTCCTGTTTTGTACGGGGTATTACCTCCAGTACCAGCCTCAGTTCCATATTGTTCCGTAATGGATATTGTGTTTCCTAGGTTAGGTTGAATATATTGATTATTTAGGTCACTTCCTGTGGATGCTCCTTCTAGGTTACCTATATTTTCTTTAATCTTATATTGGTACACATATTGAGCATATGTAGTTATAGCTTCCTCAAAAGCTGTGAAAAAGTTGATGCCTTGTAATTCTATGTCTACTATAGGATACCCTAGTCGTTGTGCACACCATTTAGATACTTGAGGTGCCTCTGAGATAAACTCAGAATCACTATCGTAAAATCCAAAAGGTGTATCACCAGTGGTAAAAGAAGCAGATCCAGGCCAAATAGGAATTGATGCCATACTAGTGTTTTTTAATAAATATTAAAAAACCTAGCAGGATTAACTATAATCTTTAAGTAATTCAAAGATTTCATCTAAGGCTTCATGCCTGTGATTTTCTTTTAATACTATTTTATTAACAAATCTTGATCCTTGTACTTTTGCTACTTCATGAATAGCAGAGTCATTTTTAAATTTTAAATCAATTTGTTGACTATCACCTGTAAATATCATTATTGAACCTTTACCTAAACGAGATAAACACATAGTAAGTTGTTGTTTAGATAGATTTTGGAATTCATCTATGATGCATATAGCATTTTCAAATGTCCTTCCACGAAAGTGAGTAAGTGATACTAATTCAATATCTTCATTACCCTCCATTTTTTGGAGGATATCAGGTTTATTATATACCTTACGCATATTTGAACGAATTGGAATTAACCATGGTTCTAATTTTTCTTCTAATGAACCTGGTAAAAATCCATTATCTTCATTAGATACAGTAGGACGTGTAATAACAATTTTATTTACGTTTCGTTTAAAAAACATATCTAATGCTACTTGTACTGCTAGTAGAGTTTTACCGCTACCTGCTTTACCAATAATAAAGTTAAAGGGGGTTTGGAGGATCTGTTCTTTAGCGGACTTTTGTTCCTCTGAGAGAGAAATTGAAAAACGAACGGCTCCTTTTGGAGCAACTTTTTCTATATTTGATTTAGCCATTATAGGTGAATTAAAAACGTTTGTTACCCATACATATAAAAAAGGGCCGCAATTTGCGGCCCTTTCTTAATTTATAGAGATAACTCTATTACACAAGGTTAAGATCAGAACAAACGATCTTACCATAGAAATCTGGGCGAACCATTTTCTTAGCGTAACGAGTCATAATTCCTTTACGCGGAGTGAAGGAAATCGGATCATACACAAGTGGTGTCATAATTAATGGAATATAAGGAGCAAATACAGCACCTGTTTCGAGGAACTGGTTTCCTTTGTAACCCATCAAAATCACGTTTTCTGTCATATAAGGGTTCTTATAAACAGTGTAACGTGAGTTAATAGCACCTACTTTTTGTACACCCATCGCATACTTGTTAGAATCACCAGGTGAGTCGGCAGCAAATCCGGGAATTGATTCCAAGATTGTGCTTACAGTTGGTGAAACCACCATAAAGTTAGCACCTCCACGGAGGGTCTTTTGGTGGATAGTATTACTAACAGATTGGAGCTTGATACCCAAAGTTTGGAACCAAGACATCTTAGTGTAATACTCATTAGTACTAGCGTCTGAGGAAATAGCACCGTTAGTATCTAATTCACGACCAACTTTAGCACTCCAGTTTGCTGTAGTATCAGCGTTTCTGATTAACATGTCAAGGACTTCGAGGTCGATTTCCATTGAGATGTACTCAGAAAGGATAGACGTCAATTCTGCTTCAGCATCAATGCTATGGTAAGCATTCAAGTCTTGAGCGAATTCTGGCGTCCATTGAGCTTTCAATTTACGAGTTTTCGCAGTAACTGTGTCACTGTTCAACTTAACGTCAATTGATGGGATCTGAAGATCACCAATACCTGCATCTGGGCCTTTAGAATCTTCGAAATCGCCTCTATCATTAAGGTTATCTGGACCCTTCTGGAATTGAACTGTGATATTACCTAAGCTAGTGTCAGCGGCAGTCATCTCGATAACAAATTCAACATTATCACCCTGAACTCTTGTGAATTGTGGGTAAAATTTGTCAAAGTTTGCATCAGCACTTACAGTAAATGCTCTTACACCTTCAGCATCATAATCATCTAATACTCCATTAGTATCATCAATTGGGATTTGGAGGGTAACAAGCTTATCACCAGCACCATTAGCTGAACCAAATCCTTCACTTGCTTTAGAAGCAGAGAAAGTGGTATCAAGGTTCAAAATACCTGTGAAGGCTGCGGATGCAGTTGCAACACCAGTAGTACCCTCAGTTACAACTGAGGAAGTTTCGTTGATAGAATATCCGAAACGACCAGCTCCGTATAAACCACTAGTTTCACCCGTAGCAGGTAATGAAGTTTTAGTTTTATCGGAGTTAGCAGCATATAATGAATCTCCAGCTGTGAATCCAGGTTGGCTTGAGCCATATTGGAAATCTAAGTAGAAAATCAGGCCTGAAGGTAAGTTCATAGGCTGAACAGACACGAGGTCTTTAGCTACGATTTCACCGAATACTCTTCGTACGAGGGGAAGAGCGACACCTGCCCATGCTTCTGATCCTCCAGTGCTGATGGATGTACCACCTCCTGAAGCACCCAAGCTATTGCTTTCTTGGACTAATTGTTTGGCTTGGTTCTCGAGGAGAACAGCCATGTTTGTTCTTTCGGTCTCATTGGAGATATCAATACCTTCCAAAAGACCAGATCTTTCCCACTTGTTAGCAAGCTTACCAGCTTCATCGCTGTATTGCTTGTATGGGTTAGATCCTTCTAATAATGTATTTACATTCATAGGTTCTTAAGTTTAAAGTTTAATGTTTGCGAGTTTTTGGAATCGTGACACTGTCTCGTCAGCGGATTCCGTTATAACCTTTTTAGGAGCAGTTCCAGCGGCTTTAGAAGCACGACCTAAACCTTCCTTAATTGCTCTTTTTTCAACACCTGTAAAGTTAAATGATTCTTGAAGAGTTTCAAATACCAATTTAGCTTCACCAGTTGTAGTGGATTTATCAAGAGCGTCAACCACTTTTACTTTTTGTGCTTCTGTTAAAGCATTAGCTCTAAAGAGTTTGTTGCAGTAGAGAAGTTTGCTGTTGAGGAGGTTCATTTCAGTGATGGTAGATTTCAAAGAAGTAACGGTTGAAAGTGCTTCTGCGAGCTCTTCTTTCATTTTTTCCTTTTCTTCTTTATCTTTCTTTTTACCTTCTTTCATGTCCTCTTCATCATCTTTTTTCTTTTTGCCTTCTTCAATTTCTTCTTCAATTTCAGAGATTAAAGCATCGATGTCGATTGATTCGTTAGCGTCTTCTTCATCCTTACCTTCTTCAAAAGGTCCTCTTTTACCATCTGCATCTAAAGCACCAGCGGCACCACCAGCAACAGCAGCAAAAGCTCTAGCAGCTTTAAGACCAGCCATAAACTTTTCATCATCCTTTAATTCAGGACGTTTTTTAAGTTCGGCTTCCATTTCTTTAACTACTTCTACAGGGTAAGTAAGAAGAGATTTTCCGATGGCTTTAGCACCGCCCGCAAGCTTTGCACCAATACCTTCTTCAACTTCTTCATCTTTTGCTTCATCAACTTTTTCATCCTCATCGTATCCCTCTTTCATATCATCGTCTTCATCGTATGACATTTCTTCGAGTTCAGCCATGAGTTCGTCAAGGTTGATATCTTCTTCCATTGAATCGTCTTCTTCGTAAGACATTTCATCTACTTTGTCGTCCTCATCATAAGCCATACCTTCAGACTTTTCATCTTCATTGTATTCTTCTTCGAGTTCAACGTCTTCTTCAATCTCTTCAGCTAATTTAGCAGAGAGCATGTTTTTAATTTTAGAGTCGAATGCTTCTTCCAACGCCATTTTAGCGTTTTGTAAAGCAACTTCTCTAACGGCCTTTGCGTCAGCAATAGCCTCTTTTAATAGTTCTTTAGCCATGTTTTAATAAGTTTTTAATTGGCTTCCAGTAAATTATGTACAGGAAATAGAGATTTTATTATCTCTAATAGGGATTTGTTTTAAAATCCAGGGACACTATTTTGAGATAGTGTATGCTTCTCAAATAAATATAAAAGAAATTTGGAAACCCAAAAAACTTTTCATATCTTTAGGGAAAACTATATAATATGATTTTAGTATCACAATACCTTTTAGCAGGCGTAATAATTGCACTTTTATTGGAAGTATTTATGCGTTGGACAGACACAGAAGTAAACATGTGGGAACGTGTTTCTATGATAGTGGCATGGCCCATAATGATAATCACTTTCGTATGGCACTTCTTAGTTGGACTGTTCGGGAATGATTAACACTTACACTTTCCAGTGTTATCACAGATGATATCACGGATTATATTGTGTACTTTAGTGTAATTTTGAATAGAATTCTCTATACCTTCTTTTAATTGTTGAGGGGTTAATGTAGCACCTGGTGTTGAAGGGGTAGATACTAAGTCAAAGCATAATAAATCAAAATCTTCCTGTACCATTAAAACACCATCAGAGTTTTCTTGAACGGAACCCATACCACGTGATGAGATTCCAACGGGTATGCCTGACTGGAATAAAGCCTTAGCAATATTTCCTGATGGGGTGGGGAGGATTTCTATTTGACCATGTACATCATTTCCATTCCACCAACATTTATTAATTTTATGAGATACATTATTTAAATTAATAACAGATGAATCAGGGTGGTCTAACTCACCTAATGCGTTATTTTCTTTAATGGGTCCATCTATATATTTACCCATTTCTCTTTCAAGGATTTCTCTTTCATAAATACGACCATTATGGTTTTTAACACCTGCTCTTTGGATAATACCTTCTACCATAAGAGGGCCACCAGATTTAATTGATGACTCTATTAAGAGTCTATCAACTTTTAATGGGATTATATCTACGATTAAATTATTCATCTTCCTTGTCCTCTATATGTTTTTTTATAATGCTTAGATTGCTTGTGGTTGCTATTTTTAGTTTTAGCATGTACACCTGGGCGAGAAGTATTTGTATCTCCTTTTCCAAATTCAAAAGCGCTAATTTTTTTTGCCATAATTTATTTTTTTAATGGAATATATCCAAGACGTTTTGATTGCTCAAGGCCCCTATTTTTTGCTTTTTTTCCTTTACCTCTAAAAGCAAAAGGAGTAGCATATGCATCACTAGAACCAGTACTAATAGTAGTACCAGTACCTGTGGTATTAGCTTCTTTAAGCTCGTTTTGAATTAATTCACGAATAATGGCTTTAAGTTCACTTACTTTCATAATTGAACCAATTTAAGTTCGTTTATTAACTCATAATAATTTAGTAAGTTAATAACATTATCATCATGTATAGATGATTTTTTGCATAGTGGTTTAATTAAACTTCTAACTTCATTAAGTTTAATTTTAGTAACTTGATCAACATTTTCAGATAAAGTTTTTAACTCGGCCCTAACAGTGTTAATCTCTTCGTTAATAAACTTTTTTAATTTAGGGCTGTTGGATACATTGTAGACATATTCTTTAAGAAGAATACGTTGGTTGTCTTCCAATTTGGAGTACTTGTCGTTAAACTTTTCCATTAACATTTTATATGTTAATGCCCTAGTTTCTTTATCAAATTTTTCATATTCTTCCATAACAATTTCCTTTTTAGGTTTGTTAAGGAGATTTTTATTAGTAATATGTTCTAATATAGCTACTTTAGAATCAACAATCGACATTGGGGTAGCTGTTTTATTCTCTAATAAGTTATAAACGCTAGCGTATATTTTATAATTAGGTATTTTAGCTTTAAAAAAATCTTCTATACTGTATGTGTCCTTTACTTCTCTAACTAGATTATATCTTTCGCGTCTTAAGGAGGATTTGTTTAATTTACTATGGGCATCTACTAATGTTTCTATTAATACAGCTGCATTAGCCTCTTTATCATATCTTTTGTTAAGTAAAGCATGATAAATTTGGTATTCTTTTAATAATGTAGAGTTTTGGTTAAAAAACTTTTTTAGGATACCTACAGCTTTGGGTGTTGAATTTGAAATAGTTTCAGATGTTATTTGCCTCGTCAATAATTCAAATAATATACCCGTATTTTTATACTTTGAGTGCTTAGGTTTCATGTAATAAATATATTTATTCTTATATAAATATGTAAAGGATTATAAAGGATTACTCTTTTATAATGTTTTTTTCATCTAACATAGAAGACGATTCTTCTTCCGCTAATAAACTTTTACCTTTTAATCTATTTAAAGATAATTTCTTAAGAAGTCTTGAATTTTCTTCAAGAGCTAATGGAGAAACATCATTAGAACTATTTGGACTATCATCACCTACGGCAGCTAACCCAGATTTACCTAAGGGGTCTCTGCTAAAGTTACTTTTATCTGTACCAAAATCGCTTAATTTAGTTTTAGGCCTTCCTGGCTCACTTTCATCATATCCATCAGGAACATCTTTAATATGCTTATCACGTTTAGTAGCATACATACCTGCTAGATCGTGAGGTGTGCCATATGATTCACCTGATTCAATAGGATCATTACCTTCATTTTCTATCTGGTTTAAACGGAAAATATGAGCAGCATCATCAAGAGATCTATTCTTTTCATGTTCCATTTCAAGGTCTGAAAGGTTAAAAATATTTTTATATACAAAATCACTAGATAAGATTTTTTTATCAGCTATTGAATTAGCAAGTTCAACTTTAGATTTATATAATTCAGTTTTTTCCTGTTCAAATACAATTGAAGGGCCCGTTAAAGATAATTCAAAGTCAACTAAGTCAGCATCTGTAAATCCTTGTGTGTATAAGTGTACTAATGCTATTTTTTGTAATTCTGATACGATAGTTCGTTGTAATCTTTCAATTGTACGAGCAAATCTAATATCCATAGCTGCTAATGTTGATTTACCTTCAAGGTTTTCATCGTATCCCAAGAATGCTTTTGGAATCTTAAGAGCGGCTAACATTCGATTCTTTAAGTATTCAATATCAGTTGTGCCATCGTAATCGAGACCTTTTGTAGTTTCGATCTTAGTTGATGAATCGTTACCTCTAACTGGAATATAAAAATCCTCAGTCATGTTTTGAACGTTGAATTTTAAGTTATAATCACCTGTAGCTTGGTCAATGTGGGGAGTTTTTTTCATTCTTGAAACTGCCTTCTCCATAAATTGATCTACTTCGTTAGGAGGAATACCCCCTACATTCATATAAAAGATTCTCTTTTCGGGGGCTCTCATAATTCTGTGGATAAGCATCGCATCTTCCATCAAAATTAACTGTTTAAATACTTTACGAGCGGGTTCAAGATATGAACGGCCATATGGGAGATAATTTGCATCTGCCAATAATCTAAAGTGGGCAACCTCGTAGTTTTCAAGTTTCATTTGATCACTTCTACGAGCACTGTAGGTTTGGCTTTGAGACAAACCATTAGGATCTAATACAAACTGAACATAAGATGGGTTTTCAGGATCCATGCCTTCTTCTCTTACTACTTGGTATACAGAAAGTGGTAATACATTATATACACCAAATTTTTCTGAAATTTGTAAGTGAAGATAAAAATCTCCATACTTGCACATTTGACGAACCCAAGAAGGTAAGTTAAATTCAACATTTAAAACATCATAGAATAGGTTATGTAATACCCTTTTAACGTTTTCATTAGAAGATTTAATTGTTAAAACATCTCCATATTCGTTTTTAAGGGTAGCTTCTTCAGAAATAATATCTAAAGCAGGAGCTATTAATGAATCATAATCCATAGCCTCATAATCACTATACAATTGGAGTCGCATAGATGAATAGTTAAGTGTAGGATTATATTGGAGTGATGATCCTACAGGTCTGTGTATTCTAGTAAATCTATCATACAGTGAGTTAGATTCTAAATTTCCATATTTTTGGATACGATCAGTATCCATAATTTTAAGTTGATCACCCCCTACGTTTCTAATAATAACGTCGTTAGAGAATAATCTCCTTAATCGTGTAAATAAGCTTGTATCTGCCATATTAATGGTTTATTGTTATGTATAAATATCTAACCTAGAAGCCAAGATAAATCTTCATCTTTTCCACCTACTTTCATGTTATATGAATTTTTAGGGTCATTTATATTATTAGAGCTAAAAAATGGGTTGTATGTTGTTTTGCCAGTACTATTAAGCATAGCTCGGGTTAAGTCAACCCCGTGCTGAGCGAATTTGAGCGCAGTATCTCGCACGTAACATGCGGTAGCTATGGACATTATTAGGTCGTCATTGTATCCGGTTTGGGCTTCTGGTCTACCATTTTTCCACACGAATGTTCTTAATTCATCTAATGTGCGTCTTGATTGGATTTGTATACTTTGTTCTTTAACGTATGCATCTAATTTAGCAATAGTTAACGGTCTAGTTCTAAGTGACATTGTAAATCCAGGTACCATTTTTGATTTATCTACTAAATCATATCCTTTAGCAATATAAGCTTCTGCATCACGGGCAAACTTTTCATCTTTAGGGCTATAGTATAGATTTTCATAACCCATATCAATCACTTCTTGTATTGTAGCCCATCCTATATTTGCATTTTCAATTACTAATAGTGCTTTATTATATTCTGTTGCTATATTGTATAATATTCTTCCAAAATCTTTTGTTTGAACTTGGTCTTTAAATTCAGCAACTTGAGTACATGTTTCTATGTCTATGATATGAAATGCTGAATAGTCTTTTGAGTCACCCCTTGCTACGTCAGCTACAACCATGTATTGTCTTGAATAATCTGGATATTCCCAAACCCATAAACTTTGATTCATACCACGTTTTTCAAGTGGTTCTTTTAGAGTTGTAGTTTCTATATAGTTTAGTAACTCAGGTGGGAATACTGTATCACCCGAAGTTGTAAAATCGCAATCACATTCTTGTGCCGCCATTCTATCCCCTAACTCATCATCTTGTTTATCTCTCCACTCTTGGTTTCGTTCAGGGTGTACTGTCCATGGTAATCTAATGGGTGTAAATCCACTAGTACCATCTTGGGCTCTAGCCCACATTCTATGGAACCAGTTACCTGTACCATTGGGTGTAGATAATATAATTGCTCTACCACCCGTAGCAAGTGTTTGTTGTGCGGAACCCCAAATTTCTTCAATTCGATTTTCTTCAATAAAAGCACCCTCATCAATTACTAGAAGGGAAATGGCTTCTGATCTACCAGCATCACCTGCTGCAGATACTGCTTTAATTTGGGAACCATTTTTGAGTCGTAGTGATAATCGGTTATTTTCCATTGTTGGTAACTTTAACCAACTAGGTAACTGATCGTACATAAATCGTACTTTAGTTACTAGGTTTTTAGCTGTTTCTTGTTTTGTTGCTATTACAAGGATATTTTTATCCTTTTGAAACAACATCATGTGTAAAGCTATACCTGCTGAAAGTGTCGAAATACCAAGCTGTCTTGATTTTAAGATTATTGACTTATCGTGTTTATTTAATAGCCCTAATACCTTTTCTTGGAATGGGTATAGGTTAAACTGGGTGCGACCTCTTGTTGGGTGTTGTATCCAACAATACTTTTTCATAAAGTAAACAGGATCGCTTGCTGATTTAACAAATTCCTGCTTTATGATTGATTTTATATCTGCCATCGTATATACATACTAACAAAAAAGGGGACCTATTGGTCCCCTAATTTTAATATTCAGTTAGTTTTATTATACGGCTTGTCCTAATAAATCACCTTTATCATTTACGGTATAAACATACTTGAGACCTTTACCACCGTATTCTACTTTACCTCCCATTTCTTTAACAGCTCGAGCTATTTCTTTTGCTGCTTTTAGATCTATCATAAGATCATCATAATCATCACTATCTTGTTCTTCGGGTGTTTTAAAGTATGAAATTTCATCTCTAAGCTCATCCATTACATTTACAAGTTTGCTTTTATTATCTCCACTACCAAATAAGTTTACACGACTAAATTTTCCATCCTGGACGACATTTTTAGCATGTTGGCCTTTTACTTTGGCCATTAAAGCATCCCTTTGTGCGTCGTCATTTTCGTATAGTTCGTTAAGACTTAATTTTTTTTTTTGAATATCACTTTCAGTGATTAAACCAGCTAATTTTTGGAAGCGAAGTGTAGATTCATTGAGTTCAAATGATACTTCTTCCATACTATCTTAAGCTTCTTGGTCAAGAGCATCCTGCTTATCCGCTAAAGCATCTAAATTGTCTGCTTTATCTCTGGCACCATCAGCGTCCAATTCGTCAACTACTTTTGTTTTTTTCCTGCCACCAGATACTTTATCGTATTCTTTTTGGAGTTTAGCTTGTGCTCTTTCGAGTTCTTTAAGTTGTTTACGAACTTCTTTAACAGCACCTTTATCCATCATATCTCTAAATTCGTTATCTTCGTCAATGCGAGTTAAACGGCCTTCAGTTTCTTCAATCATTTCAGCAACTGCTGCTAATTTGGTTTCAAGGGCTGCTGTGCGTCCTTGAATTTCAACTTCTTTCATCTTTTGAGCTAATGGGTTTTTAGCTTCTCTAATTTGCTGTTTAATATATTTTTCTAATTCACTCATAGTGTTGTTGTTTTCGTTAGTTGGTTTTTTAGATGGGCCAGATGCAGTTTTTGAAATTTTTAATGTACCTGTCATTTGGGTCCACTTAGACCAACCGGGGAAGTCGGGATGTTTTTGGACTTGTTTTTTTAATCCATCTTTGATTTTTTTACCTTCAGCTTTCATTTCAGCTTGAGTGTATCCTAAACTAGATAACCATGATAAAAATTCTGGTTCTCTTTTGCTTTTACTTAACGCATTATACACAACATATAAAGCTTTATCTACATCACTAGTAAAATCAATTTTCATTCTACCATATCTAGGATCAGGTCTACCTCCTACTTTAGTATTTTTTTCTTTATGGACGTTTTCATATATGTCATCAAACCCACTTAAATCAAGGTCATCAAAATCACCAAAGTCCATTCCTGTAGGGTCATCTGCTGTGTCAAATTCGGCGGATTTGGATTTTCTGCCTCTAGTTTCAGGGGCATCTGGGTCACGAGTTGGTTCCATTGATTTTTTAAGCTGTGAAGTTAAGGTAATTAAACCCTTCATTTCAAGCGCTTTTAAAAATTTGTTTGCTTGAGCAGGGCTGTTATATGAAGTATTAGCAATAATATCTTTGGAAGTAAATCCATCTGGGTTAACCATTGCCGCAGCTAATGCTTTCATTTCTTCAGGTGTAAAGCGCTTTTTAGGGCGTTTTTGGCCAGGAGATTTATATTTTTTAAGAACATTATTTACACGTTGCATAAATTGAAGAACATCTTTTAAACCAGCACCATCTTTAAGTTTAAATACATTAGATGTGCGAGCCATTTCTTCTAAATCGCCCATTTCATCTTCACCACCTTCTTCAGGGCGAGAATCTGCTGCTAATTGTTCAGCGCGATCTAAAGCTCCCATTGCTAGGGCTTCTAATTCATCTTCGTCGCCAGTTTCCATGGCTTGAGCAATTCTTTCATCTTCCGTTTGCTCATTTATAACTGCTTGAATTTCTTCAAGTATAATTTGCTTAATTTCGTTTTTGTTCATTGTATACAATGTTTGGTGTTAACACCAATAAATATATAAAAATCACTGAGGAAGTGTATAGTCTATAGTATTTATTAGAACTATAGTACCTACAAAACCCCCCACAACACCTATCCATGGCTTTTTATACCATTTATCTACTTGATTTAAACGGTCTGTATAGATAATAATTTGATTATTTAATAATTCTATTTCTTGGTCTTTATAAGAAAGAATACTTTCATTATGATCGTTTAATTCTAAGTGAAATTCGATTTGTTTTTCAAGTTGTTTGATTAAAACTGTTTTGATTGAATCTTGTGTCTCAAGTGTGTCTAAAGCCAAGAAAAACTCCTCAAGTTCCAATGCTGGAATTTGAAGAGTATCTTGTGAAAAACTTAAACTAGACACACATAACATTAGTGTAGTTAGTATGTGTTTCATTTTTTAGTTCTATATTTTTTCTTAAAGTCGCTAGTAGTTTTTTTAGCACTAGTAGTTGGTTTAACTTTTGCTTTAGTTTTATTGACTACTTTTTTCTGCTGAGTAATTTTATCTTTAACCACTTTTTTATCAGCTTGAACTTTTTTAGTTTTAACTTGAACAGCTTTAACTTGGGCTTTATTCTCTTTAACCTTTTTGTTGTGCTCTTTTTTCTTTTGTGTAGAAGCTATCGCAGCGGCACCTCCAAGTACTGCAAATAGTCCTAATATCCATTTAAATAATTTCATTAGTCAAATTTTATTGTTTTTAATATTTGTTTAATTCTTTCTTCAGTTGACCCACTAATTTTATAATAAATAGGACGATGCTTAAGAACTAAGTTTTGAATTTCTTCATCAATTTCTTTTCTATAGCCTAAATCCGTTTCTCTTACACCATTATCTTCCATTTCTATCCCTTCAGGAGAAATATAAAACATATAATCATATAGATAAATAAAACGTTTAGCATACTCTTCAAAAGCATCCCCATCAATATAGCTAGTCTTCCTAGCACATTTTGTAAACGCCATTACATCAATAATTGTTCTATCAGTTACTATATTTGGCTGCATAAGCTCTGTTACACGTTCTGCTAAGAATATAGTTTGGCCTTCAATAGTAGTTTCATGATTCAATGGAATACCCAATGAATTAAGATACTGACTACGTTCAGTTGCAAATTTATAATCTTTAAATTCAGGAATCTCCTGAAGTGCTTTTACTAGTGTAGTCTTTCCTACACTCATTGTTCCACAAAAACCTATTTTCATTTTATCCTGCTTGTCTTGCTTTAAATCTTGGGTCTTTATACCACGGCATCCCTTTACCACTACGCTTAGCCTCTTTCCACTTTTCTTCTGTGTGTTTTATACCATAAATATAATATTCTCTTCTTCGATTATCACCTTCTGGTATAAGAGCTGGTCCTTCCCAATTATGGAGTTTCCCATCCCAATAATAAGCAATGGTCCCCTCTGGGGTTTTTAACCTCCTAGATTTTGGGAAATCCTCTACACCACGAAGTCTATTTTGACTTTCGATAGCCCTAGAGTCTTTTAGTCTTTTTTCTTCTTCTTTATTCATATTGCATTGTATTCTAAAATATTTTCAGCTACATAAGTTCCTTGTGCTCCACTTACTGTAATACCTCTGGCTGAGAGGGCATCACCTACAAAGTGGACATTTGATAATTTATTGAGGGATAAATCTTCATAATTTACTAATGGCTCTGGTGAAAGATACTTAACCTCAGGCATATAAACACCCCAATCATTACCTAATGTAGGAAATACTTTAGTCATATCTTCAATAAAATCTTCAATATAAACAGCATTATCACCAATAGCATCATATAATGTATCTAAACTATTTACGATTTCTGTTTTAACATATCCACCTTCACTAGTTTTAGATGGTACTCTATGGCTAGGCGAGTAATAAGTACCCGTACCATTAACCTGGAGTTTTTTAACGGCTTCACGTGACCAATCAAATGGTTTATCAATACCTCTAATCTCCATTAAAATGCCAAAATTAGTCATATCATTACGATATGCTTCATCTTTCTTAGCATGACCATTGTAGCTATGGTCACCATACGTTTCTTCAACAGCAACATAGGCAGCATTATTATTTGTACAAAATGAACGTAATGACACTCCTTTGTCTTCAAATTTACGATATAGTTTAAAGTCGTATGAAATATCAATTAATTTTTGAAAGTGGTGTTGTGGTGCTTCAAAACGTACACCAATTTGTACAGGTTTTGGTTCTGTATCATGATTTCCGGTTTCAATAAGGTGTTTACCAAAATCAATACCGGATTTACCTACTGCAAATATTAAACGATCATAAAAGTATTTTTTATCTGCTACGACATATTCGCCTTCAAAATCAATTTCTGTTACTTTGGAGTTCCATGTAAATTTAACACCTTTAGATACTAAATATTCGTACCATGCTTTACCAATTTCGTGGAGATAATCAGTACCAATGTGCCATACTGGGAATAATCTTAAGCCAAAATATGGTTTAATAAAATCTGGTTCTTCTACTGGATGTGAACATTGGATAACTTCTGGTTTTGGGTGAAAACGTCTAAAGTTATTAATCACTTGATCCATCAACTCCATAGCTTTTTCATCGCCACAGTATTTAGACATATGACCACCAATTGAAGTATGGTAAGTAAGCTTACCATCGCTCCAACCACCAGCACCCATAAACCCTGTCATTACTTCTTCAGGTTTACGGTTATAAGGATCATTACCCATATCAATAATTGTGATACGACTTCCATCATACCCATTATCAACTAATTTAGTTGCAGCATTTACGCCTGCTACTCCAGCGCCTACAATTACTATTTTTTCTTGCATTGATGCATAATTTTAACGGTTAAATATACGATAAAAAGAGCCGTAACCCACATGAGGTTACAGCTCTCTAATTATTTTTTAAGTCGACTAGGCTATAAATCTAGTCTATATGTTTTTTGTTATACGCTATATGTCCAATCACTTTCAGTTAATCCCCAATCACCATCAATTTGAGTTAAAACATATTTTAAAGCTGCTTCCTCTTGTTTATCAAATTCATCTGTAGATGTAAAAGTTAAAGATGCAAAAAAAGTATTCCAAGCATCCTCTGTTACATTGTAATTTAAACCCGCTACATAACCATTGTCGGAGGTTTTCACAGGGCAGTTAATCATTACATTATGGTAACTTGCTCCGTCATTTTGATAGGTGATTTGTTCGGGTATGATTTCTAATACCCCTGAAAGTTGTCTTTCAGCATTGTATATTACTGAGGAGTTGGATGTAAGTTTATGTGACATATTTTATATTATTGTTGGTATTTAAAATTATCTTCAAAATCCCTCATTAATAAATTACCCTCTAAATAAGCTTCTTTTTCCATATCTCTAAGGTGATCATCATTTTGGGCATATTGTGGGTCACTAGCATCACCTAAATGTAAGTCGCCCCTCTCGTTTTGTACATGGTGTATTAATTCATGAGCAAATGAGCGAAGTATGTCTTTAGGATGGCGATTGCTAATATAAAGGACAATATGTAAATTTTCAGGATCATAATAAGCAGTACGACCTAAAGTTTTAGAACCATTTTCTTCATCCTTTTTAAGGATTAACTTAGGTGTAGTACGGATATTAAACTTTTTAACAGCATCTCTATAGATACCTGCTAATGCTTGTTTAAATTCTAGATTATTATTCATTATGCTTCAGGTTCTGATGGTTCTTCAACAGGTGTATCTGCTGTAGGTTCATTTCCTCCTAAATCATCGGAGGCTGATTCTTCGTCATCTTTTTTAATGCTTCCTTTCTGCATTAATTTTTCAAGTTCATACTTAGCTCCATTAATATCATCTTCTCTATCTAAATCAAATAGGATACGATTAATATCAGCCTGCATGTATTCACCATTATCAATTAAATTAAAGGTTTGCCCATTTTCAAGAAAACATTTAAATATAGGTTTAGGGGCTTTAATAATCTTAACATCTATAACCGCTGAAGGTGGGATGCCTAATGTTTCTTGTCCCAACGCATCAAATGCTGCTGGGGATAATTGACGTAGTTCGTATTCACGTTCTTCAAACATCCTACGAACCTGATGTCTAATATGTTCTCTGATTAGTGATTTCATTATGATAGGGGTACTTCTGTTACTTCTTCATTGGGTAGTGGAGTGTATTCATCTTCAAATGGAGTCCAATAACCATATGATTCAAACGCCCTACCATCTTCTGTGGTTCCATAAAGTGGTCCTTCTTGGTAATCTGCTCTATTTACATCAGGTTCATCTATTATCCATTCAATGTCTAATTTTTGCCATTCACCATCAGGGATTACATCTCCTACAGCCTCATTCATTTTAGACTTTTGGTAATCTAAGTAATGATAAACAGCAGACATATATTCAGATGCTTTAGTTAATTTAGCTTGAACCCATGATTCTAATTGTGATTCGTCATCAATCATATCGCATAAAGCAGCTGCGTATTTTTTCATTTTAAGCATTTGGCTTTTCGCCATTCCACCTTCGTAATCTTTACCATCGTCGCCTAAATAATCGCGAGCAGGTGGTTCTGGAAGTGCTAATTGAGTATCTTCTTGTTCGTTTAACTTATTTTGCTCGTACCAATTCATAACAGCTTCTTTACCTTGCGCAAATAATTGCTTACCTTTTGCAATACCTAATTTAGCTAAGATAACAATAGCAACAGCAGCTGCTACGCCAATTTCAGCTGCCACGCTTAATGCATCGTAGTAATCAGAGAAAGTTTCAAGTGGAGCGCCCATAAAGGAAGCTTCATTTGTTTTATTTTCCTTAAAAGTAACTTTAGTTCCATCAACTTTAACTTCGCCTTTATCGTGAAGCTTTGCCATTAACGCTTTAGTTAATTTAATTGTGTCTTCTTTAGACTTACCTTCATCCATATGTTTTTTCATAAGGTGCTTAAGGTCTACAGTAAATGTAGTATCAGCAGGTAATTCGATTGTTTTAGACTCATCGACTTTACCAGTGTCCCATTGGAGTTTTCTCTTTTCTATTTCTTTTTTAAAATCAGCCATAGCTTTTTTGTCACCTTCTTTTTCGGCTTTTTCGTACTTTGATGTTAAAGCTTTAATTTTAGGATCACTTTTATAAATATTTTCACTAGTGGCTTTATTTAAACCTATTAGTGCTGCTAATAAAGCGGCTCCCTTAAGGAAATCTTTAACTTTACCTTCATCAATAGGACCTCCGGCATTTAAATAATATTTTTTTAAAAAATCTTCAATTTCCCATTTACCCTTATGTTGAGGATAGTCTTGGTATACATCATCTAAAAATTCTTCTAACGAAGAAGCTTCCATAGCTTTCATTTCAAGATCTTTAACTACACCTTCATTGGTTTTACCTACTATTGATTTTTGTAAAGCATCTGGTAAATTTTTTTGTTTACCTTTTAATTTAGGGTTATCATCATATTTAGATGTAAATTTTTCGTCTAAAAAGCTCATTATAATGTATTTTTTATTATTTCTTTAATATACTGTCGTAATTCAGATTCAGTGGTTTTACCCCAAGTTTTACCTTTGCCCTTATCTTTACACCTTGCTGGAGTAGGACGACATGCTGGATATTTACGTTTTTCTCCTTTTTGCCTACCACAGGGTTTATATCCTTTAATTTTACCATCTTTACGGATAGGGGCATTACAGTCAACCCAACCACCGGTTTTTCCGGGGGATCCTTTACGTTTAAACCATGTACGTAAAGTTTCTTTTTCTTTTTCGTTTAATTGGGCAACTGCTTCTTTAACACCTTTCCAAATATTGCCCTTTCGACACCTGACTACAGCGCCTGATTTGTATGCAGAGGGTTTATCAAATTTACGATCAGCAATACGGAGACACCTATCTCGTTTAGATTTTTTTTCGTCTAATTCAGATTGACATGTTTTACAGTCACAGGTGTTTTTTCCAGTCTTCATATTTTGTAATCTTTATATTTAAATAACCTGTCCCCTTGATAAGGCGATGCCATTGGTGTTTTTTAATAAATATAGGATTATTTAGGGAAACAGGTAATTGGTCTTCTAATTGAATTTTCCAATCAGTTATTGTAGGGCTTTTAATAAGACGATCTTCATCATCCATATGCCATTTAAGTTGTTCGGGGTAGGTAAAGCTGGGAAAATGCCTTCTATATAAATTAGTAGCTACCTCGGTTTCTGAATATATTTTACCAGTACCTGGACGAAGGTTCACCCAAACCCAATTGTTTAGCATATCTAGGAAGGTTACAACTCCAATAGCTTGCCTTTGTTCTGTCTTTTTTCTGATCACACTTATGTCGTTTTGCAAAAGCCTGTGAGGCTTCCTTGTTACTTATTTTAGCCCTTAAACCCCCGGACCCAAATGTTATTTTTTTAATTTTTTTAGTTTTGGGGTCTTTTACGTAAACAAAATACGCTTTAGGTCCACCCCTTTTGGGTTTATTTAATGGTGGGTTTTTTTTCTTTTTATTCTTAGGACCTTCTTCTATTACATCCTCAGTACTCATAACATATGGTAAATCTAAAGGAACTAACTTACCTCTATACATTCCCTGACGTCCAGCATCAGTATGGATAAAATATTCATCCGACTCAGATAATTGAATCTGATCTAATTCCCATAATTTTCTTACTTCAGAAAATAATTTGACATGGGCATTTGAGCTAATTCTAAATACTGACTCACATAAAGGTATTTTATTGTCTAAGTGGTATTTTAAATTTTCAGTGATTTGAATAGATTCTTTTAATTTAGTCCCTTCACAACTACCACAACCACAACCACAATTAGGTTTACCAAATAAGAGTTCTTTAAGCTTAATCATCTTTTATGTTATTTTTATATTTGTTTATTTGTTTTCTGTATTCGATGAAATTTGATCTCATTTCTTCAAGAAATTTTTTGCTATCAATTCCTCCTTTCCATCTTTCTATTTCTCCTCTTTCAGAAACAAATTGGGTATTAGATTCATTAATAGCTTCCAATAAATATTGTTCAAGGTCATCTAAATATGATTCTGCGTTACTTGATACCATAGCACGTTCATACTCTTCATATTTACCTTCTACTCTTAATTTATGTTCCATATCAATGACACAATCAAAGCACATTTTATGAATGTTATACATTTTAACATCATTACGTTTTTTCATTAGATTACTACAACATGGGCAGAATAAAGGTAATATAGCCTCTTTTTTTACTTCATCAAGTTTAGTATAAGTTTGTTTTATACCATCCTTAATGGTCCATTTTTTACCTCTTTCTTCCCAAATGTCACCTTCTTTATGTTGTTGCTGTGACTTAGTGTAACCAACTTGTAACTCGGAGGATTCTCCTGATTTTCCTTTAATCAGGTTGCGCATGCGCTCTACATCCTTTCTTTTAAATTCTTTATTTAACATGTCGTTTATATATACAAAAAAACCCCTTCCATTGTAGGAAGAGGTTTTTAAGTATCAAAATAAGATATTAATTCTAGTTGATATTATCCACCAAAATTGCTACCACCTGTTGGAACATCATTAAGAGGTGGGGTAACAGAAGCAAAGTAAGGAAGTGGAGCACTTATTGCTAAGTGTAATTCCTGGGCTGCTCCTTGTACGTTATACGCTGTAAATTCGACTTCGAGGTCATTAAGTCCAGCGAGTTTTCTAGAGTGTCCTGAAGCATCTAATTCTCCAGCAACTCCTCCATTTCTGAAAATTTCTAATAATCCGGCCATGATTGTTTTGTTTTTAAGTTGTTAAATTGCAATTGCGGTGATACATATATGAAAATTTAACTTACATCAAATTCTGAAAAACCTATCTTAACTCCATATTTTTTAAAAAAATCTCTTGCTTCAGCCCCCCTTCCAGCGCCTACAGCATCATAAAATTCAAATAATCCTCCCTCACCCCCATCAAGATTTATTTGCTGTGGCCTAGACCCACCGTTATCTACAAATAATCTACCTCTATAAATACGGTCTGACATTCCTACATAAGAAATGTCAATACTAACAAGTTTACCACTTACACGGTCACCTTGTTTTATCATAATATCATTGCCTGCAATATCAATTTCAATATTACGGCTAATAGTAATTTCGTTTAATATGTCTTTTAATTTCATTTTTTCTGGAAATCTGAGGATACACCTCCGGTTATAAATTTGCCTGTGATTTTAAAGGGTTTTGGTGAAATTTTATCATCACGTATAACTACACCCTCATGGTCATTAACAGAACCCATTGGTGAATCAAGTACGTCTAAAATTTCATCACCTAATTTTTCTGTTGCTAAATATGTTGTAGCTCCTTGAATAGCTTTTTGGATATCTTGTTCGTTGTCAAATAAGTCATCTATTGTTTCCCCACCAAATACAGCGAAATACACCTGCTTACTTAGGGCTCCGACGTCCTTGGTGCCTCCCGTCTCTAAATTCATTTTAATGCGGGCATCTGCGGGAATATCGGTGACATCATTCAACCATTGGGCCAAAGATTTAGTTTTAGCACCCTCAGCGAATTCTATTTTATATTGCTGCCCTAATGCTTTTTTAAAGTCTGGGTCTTTAGTAAATGTTGTAGGGACTGAGCCATATATTTCAAAGCCCTTTTTCTTAGCAAAGGGTTCAAGTTTTTTAAGTAACTCATTCATATCACTTTCAGCAAAATTCTTTTCTGAAGTAACTCTTTTTACAAGCATTTTACGTGCACCTTGAACTTCTTTACTTTCTACACTTAATAACCCATGTATTGCTAAAAAGTTTTTACCGTAATCTTGGACATTAGATTTACCCGAAACATATTCCATATTAAACATAATATTTGGGTCATCCCACAAACCCAATGCTGTGAGTTCTTCTTCTATAGTGGGTAGAGCATTATTAAAAATATCTATAACATCTCCACCTGCTTTAATCATACCATGCCCCGCTCCAAATCTGTTTTCTAAATCCGCTTTAGTAACTCCTTTTAAGTCAAGGGCTTTCTTCGATCCACGATCCATAGCAAATTCTCGTCTACCCCCATTATTTATTAATCTAATAGAGGCGTTTACCCCATCAATTTTAACGGCACCTGGTTCTTTTTTAAGGCTATCAGCAGCTTGTTCGAATGACTTAATTAAGTCTCTTCCTGTGTTTACGTTTGGTAAGTCAAATGGGTGAGCCATGTGCCCTGCGGCACCACCTTCATTTAGGAGTTCTTCCATTATAATTTCTGACCACCATTCTTTTGAGAATAATTTCATTTCTTCTAGTCCTAATGTTGCTAATTTTGTATAATACTTTGGATCCTCTGCTAAGTGATCTAGAGCAATTTTTAATGCTATTCTAGGGTCATTAGTATGTTCTTTTTCAACTTCAATTCCCTTCATTAATTCAGCTTTGTCGATTCCAGCTTCTTCTAAGTAGCCTAATTTTTTAGCTTTCTTACGATCGTTAGTAAACGTATCACTTGCTTTATATCTAGTTTGTTGTACCTGATTTGCCTTATATGGGGGAAAGTTTTCATTTAGTTTAATTCCAGGTAAATTTTGGTTAGCATAGTCTGTCCAAGTTTGTCTTACAATGTTAATTTCTTCTTGACTTTTAAATTGATCTATAAAATCTTCAAAAAATTCTTCAAAAGCATCATTTAGAGGTATTTTTTTAAATTTAGCTCTTTTATTCAAACCTTTAACAAATGCTGGGGTTTCATGGTTTAATGTAAGGTATTTATAAAAAGGTATTTTACCCTTATATTTTTCAAATGATTCTTTATTAGGAAAATTATACTGTGCTACATGTTCTAATTCATGTCTTACAGTTTCTTTAATTTCAGCATTTAAACCATTAAATTGTGGATTTTTTCCTTGAAATGCTTCAGGGTTATATTCAATCTCTATTTGTATATCATCTTCACCTGCATCCGCTGATATAGAATAAGGGATCAACATTCCCTCTTTAGGAGTAAATTTAACTCCTATATCAAAAAATACAATATATTCAGGTCCTTCTAACCAATATTCAGACCATTTATCATTATCAAAAGGGATTCCTAATTGTTCTTTAAATTCTATAAATATGAGTCGTTGGATTTTTAAGGTAGCCTCATCATAATTGATCCCTTCATACAATTTTCGTCGTAACCCTTTAGTTAAATTAGTAGGTACTTGGTACATTTGATCACCCTGTTTAGAAAGGAATTTGCGCAATTTTTGCATATTAACCATATGTTTAGCCATTTCCTGCTTATTCATAGTTCCTCCAGCCATTTCATCTACTTCTGAAGGCATAGTAGTATCTGTTAGTTTAGTCCAAATTTCTTCTTTGATTTCTTTAGGAAGGTAGTCAGGAATATATTTAAAAAATTCGACTTTATCGTTTGCTTTAATTATTTCGCGCATACGAGTACCTGAAATACCTCCCGCTTGGGGTGGTACTAATTCGGTATCTGCTTTAATATTACGTGGTTCAGCAAATTTAGGGATACTGTTGTATCGTCCATCAGATGAGTCTTTTTCACCCAAACCTAAAATAATTGTGGATCCTTCGGGTGCAATTTTTTCTACAAAGTCGTATACATCTTTTACAGGTGATGGGGATTGTGCAACACTTATAATTAATTTTTCTGAGCGTGGGTCTGGATCAAATTCTTTATAAAAACTCCATATTTCAAGAGCTAATTCTTTACCTATACCATCTCTTTCTTTTTGCCCAATACGAACTATAACTTTATCAGCAAAGTCGGCTAAATATTTTGCCATGTTATAATGACCTAAATGAGGTGGTTTAAACCCACCTGGCAATAGAGCTATTTTCATCAAACTAGAGTTTGTTGATACATATTAATTATTGATACAAGATTTTCTTTTCTACTAAACCTTGGAAAGTTAATGGTTTTGCATTCTGTAGGATATGAGTCATTTCTGTAAATCCTATTTCACCTGGGTCTTTATCTTGGAGTTCTAATAAAAATATCTCTTTACCATATGCCATAAGTTCCTTAGCATATTTAAGGGAATCATTAATAGCATCCTGGTCTAATGCAAGATATATTTGTTTTACTTTACTTCTAACAAGTTCTTTATATAACGTTTTACTAATACGTTTACCAAATAATGGTATAGCGTTACGTTTAAGTGCTATAGCATCAAATGCTCCCTCGCACAAAATAAGTGGTAAATTAAAATTAACTAACATATCAAACCCAATAATATCTTTTGATGTGGGGGGTAATTTATGTTTATGATATGCATCTGGGTCAAATGAACGCCCAACCCAATAATTTAAAAAGCTATTTCTATCATAACTAGGAATAATAATGAAGTTACTTAATGGACCATTTTCAATATATCCTATGTTGTATTTAACTACATCCTGAGCAGTAACTCCTCTAGATAATATATAGTGGTATGCTTTATCTCTAGTTAAACCTCTACCTTTAAGTAGTGTAGTAAATCCTTCGGGTAATTGGAGTTGGTCCTTAGGTTGCTCTACTTGTTTGGTTTTAAAATTATACTGGGCGTCAATACTTTGTAATTCTTGAAACGCTGTATATGGAGCTTTAATAAATTTGAGGAGTTGTAATGCTCTGGCTCCTTTAAAACCACAAACCCAACATTGATATTTTTGGGTTAACTTGTTTAGGGTTAATTTTTTCTTGTGGTGATTACAGTTAGGACATGTAAAAACTGCTTCGTCTCCTCCACGAGCCATTTTACTTCTTCCTAAAAGACTCTCAAGTAAATATACTAATTGATCTTCCTTCATACCGTCAAGGTACGAATAAAGATTTAAATATCAAAGTCTTTTTTAAAATACCGTCCTTCAATATTATCATTTAGGTATTCATCACTTTCTAAAACTTCTAAACTAAATAGATATTTATTTTCTAAATAAGTTAGTTCTTTTTTTGAGAAAGCAGGTTGGATTATTTCGCGTTTAAAATCAGCTTGATTGCCTTTTTTAACTTCCTCCTTAATGAATTGGTGTGAACCATAATAGGTTTTCCAATCGCTTTCTTTTTGAACCATTTTAAATTTAGGTGGGCGACCTTTACCCTCATGGAGAGCAAGTTCTTTTTTACCTAACTTTTTCTTTAAATTATATATTAGCGATTTTTTGCCAACATATTTTTTACCAGTGGGGATGTGGGTTGTTTGGTAAACGTACCCATATGTGCCTTCTGGAAATTCTTCGTAACTATTTGGTATTATCATGTATCGTATCTTACAACAAAAGTGGTATCTGTTTCATCGCTCATTCTAATAGGTTGACCTAATTTTCCTACTACAAGTAATTCACCTGCCTCATTATATAAACCAACTGTTGTTACATATGGTTTAAAATTTGAACCCGTTGCAAAGTTGGCTAACCCAGATTCTTCTGTGTTTTTAGTTTGTCTTACTGTAGGATTGAGGGTAAAATTATATTCATCTTCACTTACTGTACATTGGTATTCATGCTCAAATATTAAGTGATTGTTTTTGAAATTTAGATTAAAATCATCTATATTATTACGCGTAACATAATTAACATTAGCAGTTGTATTATTTAATAATAATACTTCATTATCAACGGACATAGTATTATTTGTAGCAGTGTTTATATTGAATACATTAGTATAATCTCCTAAGTTTGATAAAACTCCACCAGCCATATCACTATTAAACCCACTTATTACATTTAATGAAGATGTGTATTTATAGTAATTATATTCATTATCTCCTGATCCTGTAATTTCACCACCATCTATTACTAATATAGGGGAATTTAATTGAATAAGTGATGGGTTTTCGACTGTAAATTCATCCGTAAGGGGTGGGTTTTCCTCTATAGAGGTTGAAGTATAAGTTTGAGGATTTGTACTACCTACATTAAATGGTGGTGTATTGTCTAGTACTTTTAATTTAATTTTTACTAAATTAGATGAATCAAAGAATTGACCATCTGTATGAACTATATAGTTTGAAGGTTTATATTCTTCTAAGGAAGCACTTGCTAATTTCAAAAAATCACCAACTGTGGAATTGTCATTAAAATTAGGGACAATATTATATAATAAAAATTGGGATTTATATTCACCACCACCAGCAGTAGTATCTATAGTAGCTGATGCTGTTACCCATTGATTTTCACTACTGAATATATTATCCTCTGATATAAAATCATAATAATGGTCATTTATATTGCTTAAAGTTCCTTCATCTTCTGTTCTAGCAACTCTCCAAACTAATTTATTACCATTAGCAAAATTATAGTTTAAAGATTGGGAGATTATATATCTTGAATTAGCCTCTAAGTTATAAGTTTTTTCAACTACAAATGGTACTGCTGTAAAAGTATTAGATTGTGTAGCTGGGGAAGAAGCAGTTATAAATAAAGGTGAAGATAACGTAGCATACAAAACGTTATTCCCTCCTACAATTACACCACTTGATGTAATAGCCCCTATAGTAAATGGGAATGTAGTGTGGGCGCTATTTACTTGTACACTATTATAATTAAGGTTCCAGTTAGGTAGTGCGGTAGCAGGATCTTGTAGGATATTACTGGATGTAATATAATATATGCCTAACCCACTAAAACTAGCTGACTCTGATGATGAAGTTGGTCTTAATGTAGTTCCATCACTTTCTACAACATCTAGCTCTATTTTTATAAGGCCTGTGTTGTTAATATATCCTAAATCTACTGAATTGCCTTGTGGGAGGGTATTCGCGTCATTTTGGGTAGGAGTGGTGGTGGTTTTTACAGTAATCCCATTATTAGAGCTGTTAAATAAGCTTATATCTCCAAAAGAAGAAGTAACTAATGTACTACCTGAATATATTCTTATTCTAGGAAACCCATTTGTAAAATTATGGTTAATTTGAAGTCCACTTGCTACATATATTCCTCCTACATTAGCTGTGGTTTCATAACTGGCGCTAATTACATTAGGGCTACTTATTGCTGAACCACTTCCCCCCAAAGATATTAATGAGCCTGTAGCATCAATAGTTAATATAGGATATAAGCTAGTGATTTGTGTAGGACTATCTACTGAGTCAATATTGATAAAATTAGTATTATCTACAGGGGAAAGTGGATTTTCAAATGGAAAGTTTTCATCAGTAGTTATAGATGTAACTCCAGTTAAATCTTGGTCTACAATTATTGTTGTTGAACCACTGATCTCCTTTATTGTAAAATCTTTAATAGTAAATCCTTCACCCTGACTAAATTTTGTAGGATTACTTACATCAAGAACAGCAGGTTCAACTGCGTATATTCGGGTATATATTACCCCAGGAGTATTTAGTGTATTTCCACTAGTACCACTAGTTCCACTATTATTTATGTCACCCGGATTATAAAGGTATGTAAATGAGCTTGATACACTTCCTGAAGGAATTATTGAACTAGTTAATTCAGTTTCAGTACCTTGAATATTTTGGAATAATTTAACAAATAATGATGCTGTTGATAAGCCACTATGATTAGGACCTGTAGTATTATTTGAAGCAGTAGTATGGATTTCTCCTATATTGACTAAATATCTTCTAGTTCTATCCCTAGTAGCTCCACTCCCCCCATAAGGATATACAGTAGAGGAATCTGATATAATTGCTATTTTGTTTCTTTTTCCTTGAGGGGGATTTTGTGCAAATATTTCTAATTTAGCTTCAGTCATTGTTAACTGAGAATTACCATTCATATCAATTTGCATTTCATATTCGTCGTTTACATTTAATGGAATATTGCTAGCAAATGTACTATAGGTAATAGGAGTGGTTGTGTTTGGTGGTACTTGAAAAGAACCTATAGACCCCACCATAGTAGAACCAGATACAATTCTGAATACCCCATTACGTGGATTCACTTGATCACTATTAGTAAGTTTAATAGTCATTTTAAATGAAGCTGATACTTCACTGTTTGTAGGAACATCAGCTATGAATATATCACCTCCGGGGAATGTCGTATTCATAGGACCATTATCCCTAAATTCAACATAATCCGTATTATCTGAAGTTTCACCAAATGTGGGTCTTATAAGGGTATACCCATTAGCTGATGTTCCTGCTAAGTTTGTAATTCTTTGTATAAACCCAATATAACTAGGCATATCATCTAAACTAGCTGACACAGCAAACCCATCAGAGGCAAAATCTTCTAAGTATATGACTCCATCATCTTCACTAATAAGACCATTGTATGAAAATACTGTGTCAGTAAATGAAGTATCAGAGTTAGGAAAATTATCTTCTAATATAAATTGTGAAGCACTAGCTTGTATATTAACAAGGGTTTGTGTAGTAGATTCGGATGCACTTACTGCCCATACAGTATTTTTTGAGGTTATTGATGTATTAGAATTACTAGGAGTAAAACCTCCTGTTGAAGCTGAAGGGTGGAACATACTGGGGTCTGCAATCCCAACCAAATTTGTTACAACAGAAGGGGTATTATACACCCCTCCCATATGGTAGTTAATAGACTTGTAAGATGTTACATCAAAATATTCATCTCTTTCAATAGAAGATTGAGGTTGAAATAATGAATATTCTCCTACTACTGGATCTCCAGTATGGTTGGAGGAAGATATTAACTTCCCTCCTACTCCACTATTTTCAAAATCTATAATATTGTAAGAAGCGCTATTAAAGAGATTTTCTTCTACTTCACTAAAATCATAGGCCCTAAAACTAGATGTAAAAATAGTATCACCTGTTGTTCTAAGTTGCCTAATGTCAAAATCATCACTAGTACCATATGTAGGGCCTATAATTACTTCACTATTAATGGTATCATTAACATTTATTAAAGTATTAGTATATTTAGGGGAAGTAATTGTAATTAACCCATTTTCATAAAATATATTTCCTATATAAGGTAATCCCGTTATTGAAGATGAAATGTTAGATATTTGAGTACTATTAAGGGCTTTATTAAAAATCATTAATTGAGAAATAGTACCCCCTGAAGATGGGTATTTACTTCTAGAACCTCCTTGATTACCTATATAAAGGTTAGCTTTAGTTTTAGTAAGGGTAGTATTATCACTTCCTGAATCTAATTTTGAGCCAGTATAATATATTTGTAATTCACTTCCAGTCTTAACAAAACTTAAATGTGTTAATGTATTGGTACTTAAAGTAAATGAACTAGTAACTGTAGATGTAGTATTTTGGTCTGCTCTAGAAAAATTAACTTTGTTATCTGTGAGGTAAATTTCATATGGGTAAGATGGGCCTGGATCTACTTCAGTAGGTTGTAAACTACCTGTTGTGTTAGTCTTTCCATTTTCAGGGCTATTAATTTCTGTTTTGCTGTAGGACTTAGCTACTAAATATTTGGTACCCGAAAGTGTAGATGGGGTTTTATAATAAAAACTAATAGTAAAATCTTGGTCTTTATTAAAGTCTATGTTATTATTATGTGGAACTCTAACATAACCTGTTTCTAGATTTATACCAGTACAATTTAATTCAGGTAAGTGTGTTATAGAACTACTTATATATTCAACAGTATTTAGGTATAATGAATCATCG
>JACLAB010009916.1_pt1 | contig 82467 bp, 89 predicted proteins | sample 8027921 | NCBI WGS metagenome assembly JACLAB01 (sample SAMN15725117, study PRJNA655200) | protist metagenome | isolation source: fluorescence activated cell sorting (FACS) single amplified genomes of... | place: USA: West Boothbay Harbor, Gulf of Maine | collected 2000-07-19 | reverse complement strand
GATTTAAAAGTGGTTCTATAAGACCCATAACATGTAGTTTCTTAAAATCAAATAGAGGTTTTAAGCCTTGTTTGATTAATTTTGGTCCACCCACCCCATAAAGTTCAATGTTGTGAGTCTTTGCTAGGCTTTTGATAATTTTTGTTCCAAGCCTGTCACCTGAATACTCTCCGGCAACAATTCCAACTTTTAAGATTGGTTTTGAACTCACTTATCTTAAAATACCGCGAGAAGAAGTTTTTATTGATTTAATGAATGTTTCCAAATAAATATCACTTGTGTCAGATAATATTAGATCAAGTTCTTTTATGGCCTCATTCAATTTAAGTTCTTTTTTATAGACTAGTTTAAAAGCTTTTTTAAGGGTTGCTATTGAATTAGCAGGAATATCATTTCTAGTCATACCAACTGAGTTTAAGCCGACTATTCTTCCTGGATTTGAAGCAGCTTTTAAAAATGCAGGAATATCCATCGTAACTGAGGTATTCATACCTAAAAAAGAATGGTCGCCTAAACAACAAAATTGATGAACTGCTGAGTATCCACCCATGACTACGAAGTTTCCAATTGTTACATGACCAGCAAGACCGGCATTATTTGCAAAAATATTATTGTTACCAATGACGCAATCGTGTGCAATATGAGTATATGCCATAAATAAATTATCACTCCCAATTTCCGTAACACCCTTGTCTTGAACCGTGCCTCTGTGGACTGTAACTCCTTCTCTAAAAATATTATTATCACCAATAGTTAATTTAGTATCTTCTCCATCATATTTCTTGTCAGGAGTATCTTCTCCAATAGAAGAAAATTGATAAATAACATTATTTTTTCCTATTTTGGTAGGTCCTTTTATAATTACATGACTTAAAACAGAGGTACCTTCACCCAACTCAACTGCATCGCCTATAATACAAAATGGACCAACATGAACAGATGGATGAATTTTAGCAGAACTGCTAATTATTGATGATGCATCTATACCCATTAAGCTTTCCTATCAGCACAAAGTATTGTTGCTGAACATACTAGTCTATCATCAACAAAAGCTTTAGTTTCAAACTTCCAAATACCCTTCTTTTCATTTACGATTTCACTATGAAGATGGAGAATGTCTTCAGGGCCTACTCGAGACCTAAACCTAGCCTTATCAACACCAGCAAAAACATAAATAGAACCCTCTTCGGGTGTTTTATTCATAGTTTTGAAGCCTAAGATGCCTGATGCCTGAGCCAAAGCTTCCAAAATAATAACTCCTGGCATAACTGGGTTATTTGGAAAATGACCTCTAAAATAATCTTCATTTGAGGAATTTCTTTTAATACAATGTATTTTTTTTCCAAGTTCGATATTAACTATTTCATCAATAAACAAAAATGGTTCTCTATGAGGCAGAAATTTACTAATTTCTTCAGCATGATTTGACATAATTAGATTCTTTTTTTTATAAAAATTGACGACTTAGCCCAATCTTTTTGATTTTGAGCTGGCATTATACCAATATAATTGCCTGATTTATTTATGCTTTTTGTAATTAATGTATGAGCACCTACAGTTACATCATCGCATACAGATAAGTGCCCTAAGACTCCAGAAAGTCCTCCCATTTGAAAATTTTTACCAATTATAGTTGATCCCGCTATAGCACAAGAAGCAGCAATTGCTGAATTTTCTCCCAAGACTACATTGTGAGCAATTTGAATTTGGTTATCTAATTTGACTCCGTTATGAATTTCAGTATTATCTAAAGCTCCTCTATCAATAGTACAAGAGGCTCCAATTTCAACGTCTCTTCCAATAACTAATTTACCAAGTTGCTCTATTTTGACATAACCATCTTTAGAAGGTGCATATCCAAAACCATCCGAACCAAGAACCGAGCCATTATGAATTACAGAATATTCTCCAATTTCAACATCTTGAACAATAGAGCAATTTGCTTTGATGATTACATGATTCCCAATAATACAATCAGGTCCAATAACAACATTGGCACCTATAGATACATCGTTTCCAATTTGAGATCTATTTGATATAACTGCTGAAGGATGTATTGTTGGATTGTCAAATTCAAAAATTGGTTTTTTAAATAAAGTAGTTAGCTTTGCATATGCCAAATATGGATCTTCAGAGACAAGGTAATTTTTTTGATTATCTATTTTAAAATTGGTTGCAACAATAACGGCATTAGCTGAAGTTGTCTTTATGTACTTTTGATATTTTTTATTCGTCAGAAATGATATGGATTCTTTAGTAGCATTCTGAAGAGTGGCAATATTGTTGACAACAGATGATTTATTGCCAACAATTTTAGAGCCTGTTAATTCTGCTATTTCAGATAGTGTGTATTCTTTAGTTTGAGACACTACTCGGACTGAGTATTAGTCCCAGAAGCAGCAACATCCAACATAGATGTAACATCATCAGTTAGATCAAGAGCTGGATCACTAAATAAAATACTCTCATTTTTCTGAAATAAAACTTTTATTTGTTTTGCTTGTATAAGCTCCCCAATTATCTTCTGCATTGAGGCCCCGTTATCTGCAAAAACTTTTTGAGCAGTTTCTTCTTGAGCTTGTTGAATTTTACCAGCAAGAAATTCTATATCTTTACCTTTTGCTTGAATATCTTTTTGCATTTTTGCAATATCTTCTTGAGATAATGTTTCAAGTTCTTTTTGAAGTTTTTCTGCAATAGTCTGTCTTTCTGCCTGAAGAGACTGAGCTTTTTCTAGATTTGCTGAATAATCAGCATCTTCTTCCAAAGCCTTGAATGCATCATTGGCAGCTTGGGTTGATAAAACAGCAGTTCTCATGTCTATCACAGCAATGCCTTCAGCTGCAAATGTAGGCATGCATAAAAGCAAAACCGCTAGTAAATTTAGTCTAAACATATTTTTCATAATTACCCCTTAAATGGTGATGGTATTTTATATTAATTAGAAAACATTTCCTACTGTGAATTGGAATTCCTTTGTTCGTTCAAATTCACCAGCATTTTGTGGGCTTGCTATTGCAAAACTCATAGGCCCAAAACCAGTAATCCAAGTTACACCTACTCCATAGGAATATCTTAAATCCTCAACGGATGGTTTGTAACAATTTACTTGGTAATCTTTGCAATTATCAGAAAAAACATTTCCAAAATCAAAAAAGAAAGCAGATCGCAGTGAACGCTGATCTTCAATAAATGGCAATCTAAAAATTAGTTGGAGACTTCCTTCAACCTTAATATTGCCTCCTATTGAGGCACGATTTTGATAATTAGCATTTGCATAGGGATTATAATATGGAGTATCTAAAATATTATCTCCATCTGTATCAAGAAGATTAGGACATGTGCCTTCAGAATAATTAAATTGATAACATGGGGGTTGAGTGCTTCTAGGCCCTAATGTGTTTGATTCAAAACCACGAAGAGATCTGGGTCCACCTGCATAGAAATTTCTAAAAAATGGCGTTTCTTTTGTATCTCCAAAAGCTTTTGTATATCCTAGATCAACATTAAATCCAAAAACAAAATTTCTTGATAAAGGTTCATAGTATTTATGAATAAAATTTAATCGTGAATAGTCTATATCTCCTACAGGAAGTGTTGAAGAAAAACTAAAGACAGTTGACGAGCCATTAGTTGGAAATAGCCCTCTATTAAGAGTAACCCTTTGCCATGAAAGTTGAGCGGTTATTGTCTCAAAAATACTGCCTTCAGAGTCAACAAAATCCCATATTTCTCTTGCTGGTTGTGTTCCAATATCTATATCAGTTTTATCATAGGTAAGTCCTAAATTTAATCTCTGTGTATCAGATATAGGATAACCAAATTGTGTCCCAAAGCCTTGGGAGTTGCTTAAATAATTTGCAACGTTGAATTCACCATAATCAGTTTTTCTAAAATAAATATTGTAGCCACGGCTAACTCCATCTTTGGTAGCATATGGATCTTGGAAAGAAAAATTATAACTTTCTGAATAAATATTTTTACTAATACCAATTCCAACTGTATTTCCTGTGCCAAGAAAGTTTTGTTCCTGAAGATTAAAGCCCAACATTAAGCCAAAGTCACTATAACCAATATTGCCGCCAATAGAGCCTGTGTTTTCCTCTTCAACAGTGTATAAGATATCTACTTGATCATCTGTTAAAGGAACAGGGATCGTCTCTACTTCAACCTCTTTAAAGTAGCCTAATCTTTCTAACCTAACCTTACTATTTTCAATTTGTTTGTCTGATGTCCAAGCTCCTTCAAATTGCCTCATTTCTCTTCTTAAAACATGATCTTGAGTTGTATTATTTCCTGCAAATAATATTTTCCTGGTATAAGTTCTATTACCAGGCAAAATATTAAAAATAATTTTTACTTCTTTTGTATCATCATTTATGTCTGTGCTTGGATTTACTTCAGCAAAGGCATAACCCTGATTCCCTAAGATGTTAATAAAAAAATCTTCTATACCTGAGATTTGAGACTGCGAATATGTCGTTCCAGTTAATGCTGATGTAACGTTTGCGTAGGCAGATATTGCAACAGGAATATCTCCAACAACATCAACACCTGAAATAGTATATTTGTCCCCCTCAAATAAACTAAAGCTAATATATATATCCTTAAGATCTTTAGATAAACTTATCTGAGAAGATTCTATAGAAAATTTTAAATAACCTCTATTTTTATAAAAAGATTCTAGACTTTCAATATCGCCTTCGAGCTTTTCTCGCGAGTACGCATTATTGTTATTTAAAAATGAAAAAAACGATCCTTCTGAAAGCTCAAAAAGATCTAATAGTTCATTATTGGTATAAATTTCATTTCCAATAATATTAATTTTTTTTATCTTAGCTCCGCTACCCTCATCAACAATAATATTAATTTGTATAGTATTCCTAGGCTGCTCAAGTTCCTCTATTTCAACATTAGCTCCATATCTACCATTTGAAGAATAAGATCTAACTAATTCTGATTTAACCTTTTCAAGGGTAGACCTTTTGTAAACTTCACCCTCTTTAATACCTACCCCATCAAGACTGCTAAGTAATTGTTCAGTTTCTAATGCTTTATTTCCAGATATTTCTATTGAAGAAATTGATGGCCTCTCAAGAACACTAATAATTAATGTATTTCCCTCTTTTGCAATTTGTATATCATCAAACTGCTCTGTGCTGAATAATGACCTTGAAATTTCAGATGATTTTCTTAAGTCAATACTATCGCCAACACTAATGGGTATAACATTAAATATACTTCCTGTTGAAACTCTTTGAAGCCCAACAATTCTAATATCACTAACAAGGAATTCATCAAAAGCAGCAACTTGAATAGTTAATAACAAGCTTAAAAAATATAATTTAAATGTTTTCAATTATCTTCCTAAAAAAACCGAGCAACATCATTAAAAACTGCAAAAATCATAAGTGCGCCTACCATTAATGCTCCAGTTGTATATATTAAATTTTCAGTTTTTTCTGCAAGAGGTTTCCCTCTTATTGCTTCAACGCCTAACAATGTAAGCTGCCCGCCATCAAGTACAGGTATTGGCAATAAATTCAAGACTCCTAAACTAATACTTAATAACGCCATTAAGTACATAAAAGGAACGAACCCAGCCTGTGCTGTGTTTCCAGCCATTTGTGCAATACCAATTGGACCACTAAGATTTTCAGTGCCCATGTTTCCAGTGAGCATTTTTCCTATAAATTGCAAAGTTTTTATGCTTAAGTTATAGGTCTCGTAAGCACCCTTTGAAATAGATTCTAAGAATGACCTACTTGTCCCAAAAGTAATACCCATGATACCTATTTCGTTTCCATCAACATCTTTAGAAGATCCTATTTTTAATGGTAATTGAATAAGATCACCATCTCTTATTATGTCTATAAAAACATTTTCATTTGGCATCTTAGAAATAATATTTTTTATGTCACTGGCATAATTAATTTCTTTATTTCCAATTTTAGATACGATGTCGTCTTTCTTAATTTCTGCGATTTGCGCAGGACCTAATTTAACTACAGAGCCAATAATTGGCCTTATCTTATACTCAATATCTAATCCTAAATATTTAAGAGGATTTGATTGAGATTCAGGTGATGGGAGAAAGTCTTTTACAGCAATAGCAACATTTACAGGAATATCTATATTTTCTCTTTTAAGATGTAAATTGATGATTCCTGAATACCCAGCAAAAGATAGAAGTTCTAGGCTTATATCTTTAGGATCTCTAATAACAGTTGAATCTATTGCATATACCTGATCACCAGGAATTACTTCAGAATTGATTGTTGAACTGATTGAAGAATTCACATCTTTTATAACAGCAATAGATTGAGGATCAGGTGTATTTAAAAAAATAATAGTAAATATAAAAATTGATAAAATGAAATTTGCAAGGGGTCCTGCAAACATAATCATAGCTCTTTGCCATTTTGGTTTTGAATCAAATGTATTTTTAATTTGCTCAGCAGTTAATTCTTTTTTTATCTCTGGTTCTAACTCAATTAGCTTATTAGTAATCATTGACACATACCCTCCTAAAGGTAAGGCTGATACTGCAAATTCTGTTCCATGTTTATCTAGGCGTTTATATATTACAGGCCCCATTCCAAGTGAAAAGCGCTGAACGTGTACTTTAAATATTCTTGCAAAAATAAAATGTCCGTATTCATGAATAGTTACAAGAACACCCAAAAGTGCGAGAAAAGAACCTATATAAATAATTGTTGTGGTCATAATTTAAGTGAGTGATTTTATCACCTTCTGTGCCTCAATGCGTGTTTGATTATCTATTTCATGTATTGCTTCTATATCAATATCTTTAGACAAAGGGATAGCATCAAAAGTTCTATAAATAACATCATATATCTTGTTAAAAGTAATTTTATCATTTAAAAAATTTTCTACAGCAACCTCATTTGCAGCATTAAATACTGTTCCAGTGGAACCTCTTGAATTGCATACCTCGCGGGCAAGATTAGCTATTTCCAATCTATCCTTCGGAAATTCTTGAAAAGTGAGATTTAATGATGAAAAATTTATCTCAGAAAAATTTAGAGATAATCTTGATTCTTCAAGAGATAGTGCATGAGAAATGGGAACTCTCATATCAGGATTGCTCATCTGGCATATGCTTGAACCATCTTTGTAAGTAACTATAGAGTGAATTATGCTTTGGGGATGCACAACTAATTCAAAATATTCTTCATTTAAGTCAAATAAATACTTTGCTTCAATAAGTTCTAAGCATTTATTTACAAGAGTTGCTGAATCAATGGTTATTTTTGAACCCATTTTCCAGTTAGGATGATTTAAAGCTTCTTTTTTAGTTACTCCTGATAAATCATCAACCTTTTTATTTAAGAACGGGCCCCCTGATGCAGTAATTATAATTTTTGAAACATCATCAGTGTTTTTTTCTGAATTTAAGCATTGAAAAATTGCATTATGCTCACTATCAATTGGTATAATTTCTGTATTATATTTTTTTGCAGTTGGTAAAATTATGTCTCCTGCTGCAACAATACTTTCTTTATTTGCTAATAAAATTATTTTTCCTGATTGCGCTGCCATAAAAGTTGTCTCTAGACCAGAGAAACCAGATATAGCAGATATTATTATATCTATACTCCTATGATTAAGAAGATGCTGTAGCTCAGACTTATTATTAAATAATTCTATACCTTCTGATTTTTTTAAATAGTCATTTATTATCTTTAAATTAGCTTTTGATTCACAGTATGCATAATCGGGTGCAAACTCCTCAATTATAGAAATTGCTTTGGTTGTATTTGATTGAAAAGCTATACCAGCAAGGTTTAATTTATTACTATTCTGCTTAATGACGTTCAAAACACTGTCTCCGATACTACCCGTTGCGCCTAATAAAAGAATATTTTTCATAGACTCTCAGTTATTATCGATATTAAAAGCAAAATTGGGGTGGTAAGTAAGTGAGAATCTATTCTATCTAAGACTCCTCCATGACCAGGTAATAAAGACCCTGTATCTTTTATCCCCCTTTCTCTTTTATGAAAACTTATTAGCAGATCACCAAAAAAGGCAAGGCAGCCTCCCAGTAGACATATTGGTATAAACCAATATTTTAAATTTAAAAAATAGCATATTGCGAGAGCATAAATTAAAACAAAAACTAATCCCCCAAGAAAACCCTCAACTGTTTTATTGGGGCTAATATTCGGTGCAATAGCAGTCTTTCCAAAATTTGAACCAAAAAGATATGCAAAAGTATCAAAAATAGTCGTGTTAATAATAATTACAAAAAAAAGATAAAATATAGAGATTGAATCATAGGACTCGATGACATTAATCGATGGAAGTATGTTGGAAGTGGCTCCAACAAAATAAATTACCAAGAACCAAAAATATAAAAAAATTAAATTTAACCCCCATAATATTGGATGCCTGAAATTATTTTTTACCCATTCATAAAAAGCAAAAGCACAAACTGCTGTGACCATTACAAGAAAAATCCAATAATTTTTAGCTAAAATTATTAAGACTATTGGCACAATAATCAAAAAACCAGTAAATGATCTTCTTATTAAATTTAAATTATATTCTTTTCCCAAACCTTCTACTCACTTTTTTAAAATTATCAAGACATTCAACAAAATCATCTTTTTTAAAATCTGGCCAGTACTTATCAATGAAATTTATTTCAGTATAAGCTATTTGATATAAAAGAAAGTTGCTTATTCTCTTATCTCCACCGGTTCTAATTAATAAATCGATCTCATCTTCTGGACAGCATGAAAATTTTGAAATTAAGTCTTCATCTATATCATCAACATTTATATTTTTAGAGATAATTTGCTCTGAGATATATTTCGTAATATTTACAATATCTTGTCTGCCTCCGTAACCAAGAGCAACATTCAAATTTAGAACAGATTCTTCATGATTTGTTGCATTTTCTGCATCTTTTATTTTTGACAGTATTTTTGCACCAAAATTATCTATATTTCCAAAAAATTTTAATTTCACTTTTTGTTTAACTAAGTCTGGAACTTGTTCATTGATAGCTATAATTACTAATTTTTTTATTGCATCAATTTCAGCTTTTGGTCTTGACCAATTCTCTGAGCTAAAAGCATATAGTGTAAGTGATGATAATTTTTGATTAACTGATTCTGCAACTATCTCTCTTACAACTTCAACTCCTTTTCTATGACCTTTGCTTATATTAATGGAATTGGACATAGCCCATCTACCATTACCATCCATAATAATGGCAACATTTTTTGCAGTCTTAGCAGATTTTTTTTTTATTTTGTTAGCCATATGGCTTCTCTTAAATTTCTAAAAGATCAGACTCTTTACCTTTTAACTCTGAATCAACAAGACCGATAAACTTATCAGTTTCTTTTTGTATAAGGTCTTCCATTCTTCTTAGATCATCTTCTGAAATTTCACCTGCTGATTGACTTTCTTTACAAGCTTGATTTGCATCTCTTCTAATATTTCTAATAGAAACTCTTGAATTTTCTGCCTCTGATCTAGCTTGTTTGATATAGTCTTGTCTAGTTTCTTCCGTCAAAGAAGGCATAGAGATTCTAATTAAATCAGACGATGTGCTTGGATTTAAGCCTAAATTAGAATTCATAATAGCTTTCTCAATTTCAGGAATCAGGCTTTTATCCCATGGAGATATAACTAAAGATCTACCATCTTCTACACTTATGCTAGCAGTTTGATTAAGGGGGGAGAGATTTCCATAATAATCAATTTTAATATCATCTAAAATAGCTGGATTTGCTCTTCCAGTTCTAATCTTATTGAAAGCTTGACCAAGAGAAGAAAGTGATTTTTCCATTCTTGAAGTTGCGTTGTTTATTGTTTCATTCATATTATGATATTAACGTACCTATTTTTTCACCGCAAATTATATCTTTGAGTGCGTCTTTGGTATTAACATTAAAAACTTTTATAGGTAGTTTGTGGTCTCTTGCTAAAGTTAACGCAGTAGCATCCATAACTTTTAGATTTTGAGATATAGCATCATCAAAAGATAACTCTGGATAAAATACTGCATTTGAGTTAATTTCTGGATCTGAATCATATACCCCATCAACCCTAGTAGCTTTTAACATCAAGTCTGATTGAGTTTCAATTGCTCTTAAACAGCCTGCTGTATCTGTTGTAAAAAATGGATTTCCAGTACCAGCGGTAAAAATGACAACATAGCCATCACTCAAAAGTTGTATAGCAAGTCTTCTATCGTAATGTTCCACAATTCCAGACATTGAAATAGCCGACATCACTCTTGTTTTTATACCCGCTCTCTCTAGTGCGTCTCTAAAAGCAATGCCATTCATTACAGTTGCCAACATTCCCATATGGTCACCAGCAACCCTATCCATACCAGCTTTATTAAGCTTTTCACCTCTGAATAAATTACCGCCACCAATTACAATCCCTATCTGAGCACCAATTTCTCTGCAAGATGCAACAGATGCAGCCATTTGATCTAATATTTTAGGATCTATGCCATGCTCATCATCACCAGCAACAGACTCTCCACTAAATTTTACGAGAATGCGTTGATGAAGAAGTTTAGACATAATTTATTTTAATTGTTCTGCAACCTCATCAGCAAAACTTTTGCTCTCAACTTCAATGCCTTCACCGACCTTTAATCTTGAGTATGATTCAATCTTTGCATTTTTTAAATCTAATAATTCTTGTATTGATATTTCAGAATCTTTCACAAAATCCTGAGAAAGTAATGAAACTTCCGATAAGAATCTTTTTAATTTACCCTCAATCATTTTTTCCATAATCTCTTTTGGTTTACCAGACTCTTCTGCCTGAACCATATAAATTGCTTTTTCTCTTTCTATAATTTCTGGATCAAGATCTGATTCTGATAAACATAGAGGGTTAAAAGCAGCTACATGCATTGCAATATCTTTTGCAAGAGATTCATCTCCGCCAGAGATAACTACAACTGCACCAAGCTTAGAATCGGAATGAATGTAAGAACCTGCATTCATATCTGAGCTAAAATCTTTAGTAATTAATCTTCTTAATTGAATATTTTCACCAATTGTTTGGACCAATGATTTTCTTTTTTCTTCTATTTCAGATTCATGTAACTGAGAAATATCTGATATTTTATTTTTAGCAATAAAATCATGCGCCTCGTTTGTAAAATCTACAAAATTTGTATCTTTAGCAGCAAAATCTGTTTCTGAGTTAATCTCGACTAAAGTTGCATAGTCATTACCAATAAAAATCTTTAAAACTCCATCAGCAGCAACTCTTACAGCTTTCTTTTCAGCTTTTAATGCGCTATTTGATCTAAGTAAATCTAAAGCTTTTTCTATATTGCCTTCGCACTCTACAAGAGCTTTTTTACACTCCATCATTGCAACACCAGTCATGCCTCTTAATTCTTTAACTTGAGATGCTTTAATTTCCATTTTTATTTCTCATCCTCTTTAGTATCTTTAGCTTTAGTTGTTCCTTCTGCAGCAACTTCTTCAACCACAGGTTCTTCTGCAGCAACTTCTTCAACCACAGGTTCTTGTTTTTTAATAGTCTGAATAACTGGCGACTCTAAATCTACTTTCGGAGAAAAACCTTTAGATGACTCTAGACCTCTTGCACAAGAATCTGCAATTATTTTTGTAATTAGTCTTATCGATCTAATGGCATCATCATTACCTGGTATAACCATATCGATACCATCTGGATCAGAGTTTGTGTCAACAAGAGCAATAACAGGAATGCCCATTTTTTTTGCCTCTAAAACTGCAATTTTTTCATGCTTTACATCAATAACAAATATTGCATCTGGAAGGCCTTTCATGTCTTTAATGCCTCCAACACTAGCTTCTAATTTTGTATATTCTTTTTGAATATCAACAGCTTCTTTTTTAATAAGCTTTTCTATCCTGCCTGAAGAAATCATTTCTTCAATATCCTGCAATCTTCTTATTGAACCTCTGATTGTTTTCCAGTTGGTTAAAGTTCCGCCCAACCATCTTTTATTCACATATGGTAAGCCAATTGCTGAAGCTTCTTCTTTTATAGTCTTGCTGGCAGATCTTTTTGTGCCAACAAAAAGCACTTTATTGCCTTTTGAACAAATATCTTCAACTTTTGATGCTGCAGCATTTAAGTGCTCTTGAGTCATGTCTAGGTTGATGATACTTATTTTTTTTCTTGTATCAAAGATATATTGATCCATTTTTGGATTCCAAAATCTTTGTTGATGGCCGAAGTGAACGCCTGCATGAAGCAGGTCTTTTACTGAAACTATACTCAATTTAATTCTCCTTGGGGTTATTTCTCCAATCCTCATAAAGTTGACTCTGATTTGAGCACCCCAACTTTAATAAAATAGGATTTTCGTATTTAAAAGTTCCTGTATTCTATAGAAAAAGTAGTTTGATTTAAAGTAATTTTTAATTAAAAAAATCTTTAACTGAGTATAGATTTGGTTCTTTTTTAATAATAGCTTTAGCTATAGCTATAGCTCCATCAGAAAAGATATTTCTAGATAAAGCTTCATGCTTAAATAATATAGACTCATTCTTGTTGAAAAATCTAACTTCATGAATCCCATTTACATCTGAGGCTCTTTCAGATTCTATACAAACAGTACTAATAATTTTATTCGTATCATTGGTCTTTATAGTTTTTTCCAATTCGATTGCAGTCCCTGAAGGTGAATCAACCTTTTCTGTATGATGAACCTCATGAATAACACATTCAAAATTATGCTTATTTTTAAGAAGAAAATCTTTAATTAATTCTTTTAAAAAGAAAATACCTTTACTCATATTGTAGGAAAGTGATACTGGAATAACTTGAGAAGCTTCTTTAATTGTTTGCAATTGCTCATTATTAAAACCAGTTGTGCCAATTACAATTGGTTTTTTATTTTCTATGCATTTTTTAATAATCTTTATAGAGGATTCTGGTCTTGAAAAATCGACTACAACATCACAATCTACGATTGAGTCTATAATCGATATATTTTCAATTTTTGATAGTTGATTGATAATCGAGGATCCCATCTTTCCAGAGGCACCATTAAGAAAAAGATTTAACATAATAACTAATCGTTCATGCTTTCAGATGCTTTTAGAAAAGATTCGGTTCCTGGATAGTTTTTTGACTTTATCAGAGATTCTGAGAATGCATTTAAGAGTTTAAGCTGCTTTCTATCTAAATTAGATGGTGTTTCAACTAAAACTCTACATAAAATATCCCCTCTTCGACTATCTCTTACAATGGATGCTCCTTTTCCTTTTATTCTAAAAATTTTTCCAGTTTGCGTTTGAGCAGGTATTTTTAATGAGATAGATCCTTCAAGGGTTGGGACTTTAATTGCACCACCAAGAATGGAAACTTCAAATGGGATTGGTGATTCTATATATAAATCTTTTCCTTCTCTTTCAAAAATAGGATTTTCTGAAACCCTAATTGCAACATATAAATCTCCAGCTTGACCACCTTTTTCCCACTCGCCTTCTCCACTTAGACGAACCTTATCCCCATTATCAACACCCGACGGAATATTTACAGACAAAGTTTTATTTTCTTTGGTTGCTCCATATCCCTGGCAAGTCTTACATTTATCTTTAATCATTTGTCCCGTTCCTGAACATTGTGAACATGTTTGTTGAACAGAGAAAAAACCTTGTTGCATTCTGACTTGTCCGCCTCCATTGCAGTTTGGACACGTAATTGGGCTTGATCCTTTTTCTGCACCTGATCCATTACAATCATGACATGCTTTATGAGATGGTATTTTAATTTTCTTCTGCACTCCAAGAACAGCTTCTTTAAGAGAGAGATCTAAATTATATTGAAGATCTGAGCCTCTTCTTGATCTTCTGCTAGATGAGCGAGTACCAAACACATCACCAAAAATATCACCAAAAATATCATTAATATTTATGTCATTGAAATTTGGTCCGCCTCCGCCCATTCCTTCGACACCTTGGTGGCCAAACTGATCATATGCTGATTTTTTTTGAGGATCTGATAAAACATCATATGCTTCAGCAGCTTCTTTGAATTTTTCAGCAGCCTCAGGATTATCAGGATTCCTATCAGGATGAAACTTCATAGCTTTCTTCTTGAAAGCTTTTTTTAGCTCAGGAACAGAAGCATCACGAGAGACTTCTAGAGTTTCATAATAGTCTCTCTTTGACATTTTTTACTACTTGTCTTCTTCTTTAACTTCTTCAAATTCTGCATCAACAGTATTGTCGGATGATTCCTCTGGAGCTTCGCCATTCTGCTCTTCACCTTCTTGAGTATAAAGCTTTTGAGTTAATGGCGTAAGTACATCATTAACGCCTTTAGTAGCTGTCTCTATAGCAGATATGTCCTCTGAGCTAATTGCCTTTTCTAATTCAACAACAGCATTTTCAACCTGAGACTTTTCTTCATCAGTTAATTTATCTCCAGACTCTTCAATTGTTTTTCTGGTTGCATGTACAAGCATGTCTGCATTATTTTTAGTTTTTACTAGCTCTTCAAACTTTTTATCATCTTCTGCATTTGCTTCAGCATCTTTGACCATTTTTTCAATATCATCATCTGATAGTCCACTTGACGCTTTAATAACGATAGATTGTTCTTTACCTGTATTTTTATCTTTAGCGGAAACATTTAAAATTCCATTTGCGTCTAAATCAAAAGTAACTTCGATTTGTGGGACTCCTCTTGAAGCGGGCGGTATATCAGCAAGATTAAATTGCCCAAGAGATTTATTTTGTGAGGCTTGAGTTCTTTCTCCTTGTATCACATGAACAGTCACTGCTGTCTGATTATCTTCGGCAGTTGAAAACACTTGGGATTTTTGAGTTGGTATAGTCGTATTTTTTTCAATAAGTGGGGTAGCAACCCCTCCAAGGGTTTCAATGCCAAGCGTTAGCGGAGTTACGTCTAATAATAAGACATCTGTTGTATCACCAGACAAGACAGACCCTTGAATTGCTGCTCCTACGGCAACAGCTTCATCTGGATTCAAATCCTTTCTGGCATCCTTGCCAAAAAATTCAGAAACCTTTTTTTGAACTAGTGGCATTCTTGTTTGTCCGCCTACTAATAATATTTCTGAAATATCATTTTTTGATAATTTTGCATCCTTTAAAGCTACTTTTAATGGCTCTAGACTTTTATCAACTAGATCTTCAACAAGAGATTCAAGTTTTGCTCTAGTAATTTTATGAACAAAATGTTTTGGGCCTGAGCTATCAGCTGTTATGTAGGGAAGATTAACCTCTGTTTGTTCTGAAGAAGATAATTCAATCTTAGCTTTTTCAGCGGCTTCTTTTAACCTCTGAAGCGCCAAAGGATCGCTTTTAAGGTCAAAACCAGATTCCGTCTTAAATTGATCAACAAAATAATCAATTAATCTTAAGTCAAAATCTTCTCCGCCTAAAAAAGTATCTCCATTAGTTGATAGGACTTCAAATTGATGTTCACCATCCACATCGGAAATTTCGATAATAGAAATATCAAAAGTTCCACCACCAAGATCATAAACCGCAACAGTTGAATCACCTTTATGCTTATCAAGTCCATATGCCAAAGCAGCGGCAGTTGGTTCGTTTATAATTCTTTTAACATCTAAACCTGCAATTTTTCCTGCATCTTTGGTTGCCTGTCTTTGCGAATCATTAAAATAAGCTGGAACGGTTATTACTGCCTCTTTGACCTCATGTCCAAGATAGTCTTCAGCAGTCTTTTTCATTTTTTTCAAAACTTCTGCAGCTACCTGAGGTGGAGCAAGCTTTTTGTTTGAAGCTTCTACCCAGGCGTCTCCATTATCAGCTTTTATAATTTTGTATGGGACCATATCAGCATCTTTACTTACGACTTCGTCATCAAAAGTTCTTCCAATTAACCTTTTAATTGCATATAAAGTATTTTCTGGATTAGTTACTGCCTGTCTTTTTGCAGGCAACCCTACTAATACTTCATCGCTATCTGTGTAAGCAATAACTGAAGGTGTAGTCCTGCCGCCCTCTGCATTCTCTATTACTTTTTGTTGCTGTCCTTCTATAACAGCTACACAACTATTAGTTGTACCTAAATCAATTCCAATTATTTTTGACATAATATTTTTTTCCTCTAATTTTTAATTACTGTAACTCTTGCAGGTCTTACTATTCTTGAATGAAGTTCCCAGCCTCGTTGAAAAATATTCCCTATTGACCCGTCTTTTTTATTTTTATCTTTTTCCATAGTTACAGCTTCATGTTTTTCTGGATTAAACTCTTCATTTACAGGGTAGATGGGTATCATTCCAAATTTATCAAGGGCTGACTCAAAAGACTTTAATGTTAATTCAATGCCCTCTTTATCTTCTTTTGTAGCTTTTTCTGACAAATTATTCATAGCATGTTCTAAATTATCTATCACAGGAAGTAGCTCAATTAAAAGTTTTTCAACACCATATTTATGTGCTTTTTCTACCTCGTTAATAGATCTTTTTAAAGCATTATCTAAGTCAGCATTAGCTCTTAAAAGAGACTTCTCAAGCTCTGCATTTTTATCAATTAACTCTTCATATGAAGGTGTACCAATATTTTCAGCCTCCTCTGCAATATTTTCAGAAGAAGTATCTATATTATCTTCAACGTCTAATTTGTTATCTTTTTTGTCTTTTGGCATATTTAAATCCTATTTGAAACATATATTGGGATTTAAATTTTCAGTTCAAGAGCAGAACTGAATTTATGATTCTATTTTTCGAACGTGTAAAATCATACTATGATCAACTAATTCATAACCTTTCTTTTTAGCAATCTCATGCTGGAGTTTTTCTAAATCTTCATCATGAAATTCCATTACTTTTCCAGTATCTACATCAACCATATGATCATGATGTTCATCTGAATTAATTTCGTAAACAGCTTTGCTGTTTTCGAAATGATGCTTTGTTACCATGCCAGCGGCTTCAAATTGAGTTAATACTCTGTAGATAGTAGCTAATCCAATATCTTCGTTATTGGATATAAGCTCTTTATAAATATCTTCTGCACTAAAATGTGCCTCTTCTTGAATGGCTGTGGATGCTAAAACTTCCATTATTTTTATTCTTGGTAAAGTAGCTTTTAATCCAGCTTTCTTTAACTCTTCATTTTGTTTTGACATTGTTCTAACTTTTATTATTTTTTATTGTCATATTCTATTATAGTGAACAGACTTTAAGATTATTACAAAGTATAATCCATATTAATTATGAAACAACTTGCTTCAACATTCTTTATATTACTTGTCACTATTTCAATGAGTTCATGCTCATCCTTAAGTCCTTACAAGGTTCCTGTTCTTCAAGGAAATATATTTGAAGACGAAGATTTGGAGAAGCTGTCTGAAGGGTTAACAAAAGAGCAGATTCAATTTATTTTTGGTACTGCATTAATCCAAGATCCCTTTCAAAAATCTAGATGGGATTACTTTAATTCTGTCACTGTTGGAGGTGAGGTTATGGTAGAAAATAAATTAACAATATTTTTTAATGAGGATGGTCTTGTTGAAAGCTGGATTATTGAAAAATCTTCAGAAGAATAAAATTTAAACCTTCTTTAATCTCCTTTCTTTTGGGTCCTGATTGAGAGGTCTCAGAAGCTCAACTCTCTCGCCTTCTTTTAGTCTATATTTATTTAGTTTTGGTCTAAAATTTCCATCTAACAACTCACCATTAACAGCAACAACTAATTTATGATTTAATTGAGTAATAATCTCTCGTACTTGTTCAAATTTGAGAAGTTCTTCTACGGTTATACTTGATGAAACATTTAATTCATAAAAATATTTATCTTCGACTCCCTGGTATGTAAAAAAAATTTTCATTGAGCTTGTTTAATAAATGATTCAATGATATTCGAGGAAAAGGACTCAACTAAAGACTGAGGGGTGATAGCATTTAATAAAAAGGGTAACTCGAATTGAGCATGAAAGCATACCTCACAAAAATCTTTATCTATTTTTTTTACAGCCCATTTGCCATTAAAGTTATCAAAAGGTCCTTTTAGCTGCTCAATATTAATTGAGTTTTCAAGTATTTCATTTCTTGATTCAATAAAATATTTTTTACCAAGTATATTAAATTCTAATCGTCCTATTTCAATGGGGGGGTTTCTTGAAATTAATGAAGCTCCAGTGCATCCAGGAACAAAATCTTCATATTTGTTAAAATTTGTAACAACCTTTAAAGCATTGTCTGCATTAATCTTTAATACCTTCTTAAATTGAAGATTTCTTTTCATTTGTTATTAAAAAAATTGGCGATAAAAAATATATCCGACACATGCTGGAGCTATAAATTTTACAAAAAATCTCCATAAAGCATACAAATAATTATTTATTGGTCCCAATTCATCTACAATTAATGACTTCTTCATAAACCAACCAACAAATATGGCAATTAACATTCCTCCTAAAGGAAGTAAAATCTGATTCGCAATAAAGTCCATCGAATCAAGAAAGTTTCTACCCCCAATTAAAGAAAAATCTGACCAAATATTAAAACTTAGTGCTGAGCCAATTCCAAGAACCCATACAAAAAATGAAATAATTTCTGCAGACCTCTTTCTAGATAAAATATTTTCTTCTGACATATATGCTACACCAGGCTCTAAAAGAGATATTGAAGAACTCAATGCTGCTACTGACAATAGTATAAAAAATAAGGGCCCAATAAATTGTCCAAATTGCATTTGATTGAAGGCAGAAAGCATCGAAACAAAAACAAGTCCAGGACCGCTATTTGGTTCTAAGTTAAAAGCAAAAATAATTGGGAAAATAGCCAAACCAGCTAAAATTGCAATTAGGGTATCAAGCGAGGCCACAGTAAAAGAAGTGCCAACCACTTTTTGTTCTTTTGGCATATATGCACCATAAGCCATAATTGATCCCATTCCTAAACTCAAGCTAAAAAATGCTTGGCCCATGGCTTGAAGCAAAGTATCAGAAGTTACATTAGAAAAATCTGGTGCAAATAAAAACGATATTGCTCTACTAAAATCACCATTAATTATTGAATAAATAACCATAAAAATCATTAAAAAACCAAGTAATGGCATTAAAATTTTTACCATTCTTCCAATGCCATCTTTAATTCCAGCAGAGACAATTAAGGCTGTTAGAATCATAAATACTGTATGCCATAAAATTAAATTTAGAGGCGAAGAAATAACATTAGAAAACTGCTCAGAAGAGCTAATTGCTCCAGAAGAGGTAGCAGATATAAAAATATAATTTAAACAAATACCAGCTATGACACTATAAAAAGAAAGTATAAGAATACCAGCAAATATGCCACTCCAACCGACAATTTGCCAAGAGGAACTCCTATTAGATTCTATTGCAATATATCTCATTGCATTAATCGGACTATTGCCTGATCTTCTTCCTAAAATAATTTCACTAATCATAATAGGTATACCAATTATTAAAATGCAACCAAGATAGATTAAAACAAACGCACCTCCTCCATTAGTACCAGCTTTATATGGGAACCCCCAGATATTTCCAAGCCCAACTGCCGATCCTGTAGCAGCTAAAATAAAAGTCCATTTTCCAATCCATGACCCGTGTGATTTTAATTTTCGATGTATTTCCATAATATATTTTTAAGTGAGAGGGTTGCTATAAGGGTTTATCCAATAGGCTGATGATATCAAAAAACTTAATGATACAAGTAGAGATAACATTTTTCTAAATTTTTTATAATCATCATCTCGTAATAAAAAATCTTCAGTAGATTGTTCAAAATAATAAAAAAATTGAAAGCTTATTACGGATAATAACAATGCTACAAGAATATAATTAAAATATGTTAATAAAAGTATGGAGCACCCCAATAAGCTAAACAAAATACCCATTGATAAGTTAAATTTTTGATTTCTCAGATTATCTCGCCATCCCCAGGAAATGCCTCCCAAGAAAGTGATGATAATAGCTCCATATCCTAGCTGGAATGTTAATGCTATTTTTGAAAGCTCTGATCCTGCTATCCAAGGCACAAGACATAACAAAGCAAATGGTATAAAACCAATATATCCATATGTTGATTTAAAATTACTAATATTCATTTTTATTTAAATTTTTCTTGCACTAGGCATATCAAAAGACATAATAAAGGTATGTCTAAGGATAAACCAAATATCATTGTAAAGAATAAAACTGCATCAAGGAACTTTATTCTTGGGGAAACTTTTCAGGCTGGAATAGTTCTTGAGGGCTGGGAAGTAAAATCTCTTAGAAGTAGTAAAATAGATGTTAAAAATAGCTATGTAACTTTCAAAAATAATGAAGCTTGGTTATTTGGTATAAAAATAGATCCTCCAGCATCCCTAAAAGATTTCAATGTTGACCCCCTTAGAACAAGAAAGCTCTTATTAAAAAAAAGAGAGATTGCAGAACTGCAAAAACTTAAAAATGAAAAAAGCCTTACAGTAATAATGACATTAATGTATTGGAAAGAAAATCATATAAAATGTGATATTGCTACTGGAAAAGGTAAAAAACTTCGTGATCAACGTCAAGACATTAAAAAGAGAGATTGGGAACGAGACCAAGGAAGAATCCTCAAAAATACAAACAAAAGATAATAATAATGTATAATTTTGCTCCCTATGGGGGCGAACAGGGTTCGACATTTCTACTGGACTCCGAAGCGCATGCCAAGATTGTAGTAATTCTTGTAAAACATACTACAAAAAATTTAGTTGCAAATAACGACAACTACGCTTTAGCAGCTTAATGCTAACCGATGCCAGAATTGACTATGGTTTGATGCATCGGCAAATCACATAGTCTAGCCAAGCTGTGTTGCTTGGACACAGTTTGGTTAAACTTAATCAAGCTCGCTTTTTCACCCTGCTCCTCGGGTCGAAAAAGTTAAAAAGCCAATAGGGTGAGCTATGCATGTAGAAGTTAGGCTGAAGGATTAATGGACGCGGGTTCAATTCCCGCCGCCTCCACCATTACCTTGAAACTTAGTTTTTTTAATTTATTTAAGCTTGCTATTCCTTAATGTTGCAAAGATTCTTCTTATAATATATCTTAATTTTGAAATAATTTTAAAAAATAACTATGCAAATCATTAATACATATATAACACTCTTTACGATGGTTATATTTGCTGCAAATATTTCTGCTTTTAGTGACGATCAACAAAGCTATTGTTTTTCAATAGATCCGAAGTTAGGCGACTCAGCATACTGGGCTTCTGCTGGAATTAATTTTTATAATTCAGGCCAACTCAAAAAAGCAATTAGTGTTGTTGATAATTGTTTTGAATATTATGCTGAAGATGCCCTATATCAACAAAACCAATTAAAAAAGGCAAAGACTCCACCACCTCCTATCGGAAGAGTTGATTTTAGGGAAAAAGAAAAAATCTTTGCAAATTATGCAGTAAATGATGTTTCGATGGCTTTATGGACTAAAGCTGTTTCAGCAGAAAAGCTTGGTGAGATTGATATAGCAATGGATGCATATGCTAAATGCATATATTTAGATTATGGCAGGGCATGGGACCCTAATGGATGGTTCTGGAACCCATCTGAAGATTGTGCAAAAAGAGGCAAAAGACTGATTAAATAATTCTATCTCAATATAGACATATGCTAATTTCATCTTTAAACTACGCTCCTAATTTTAAATATTTAATATGGCTAATTCAAAACAAGCAATAAAAAGAGCAAAACAAAATGCAGAAACTTACAAGTTAAGGCATGCTCAAAGATCAATGGTAAGAACTGCTGTCAAAGCTGTTCGTGCAAGTATTGAAGCTAAGGATCCCGTAAAAGCTAAAGAAATGCTAAATAATGCAGAAAAGGTTCTTGATTCATCAGCGTCAAAAAAAGTAATTCATAAGAATGCTGCTGCTAGAACAAAAAGCAGACTCTCTAAAGCTGTTAAAGCTTTAAGCTAAATCCGATTTATATTGTGATATAACATCTTCAAGGGATTGAAGAAGCTTTTGTGTACCCTCTCCGGTTGCTGCTGATATAAAAAATATATCTTGCTCAGAGATTTCTAATGTATCTTCTATACACTTTGAATGAACCTTTAATTCATCTGAATCTATTAAATCTATTTTGTTGCATACTACCCATGAAACTTTTTGAGTAAGGTCATCTTTATAAGCACTTAATTCATTTTTTAATAGCTGTATTTGCTTTACAGGATCTAAGTTATCTGAAGAGAAAAGATCTACAAAAATAAGTAGAAGGCCTGTCCTTGATATATGTTGCAGGAATTTAATACCCAATCCAGCCCCCTCTGAAGCACCCTCAATTAAACCAGGTATGTCAGCTATAACAAAACTTGAATCACTGCCCTGTATGGTGCCTAAGTGTGGTCTTAAAGTGGTAAACGGATAGCTTCCTATTTTGGGTTTAGCGGATGAAACTTTATTTAAAAATGTTGATTTGCCTGCGTTTGGGAACCCAACTAATCCTACATCAGCTAGAGATTTTAGTTCAAGCCTAATAAAACGAATTTCTCCTTCAAATCCCAGTGTAAATTTTCTTGGTGCTTGATTTGTGCTTGATTTAAAACGAGCATTTCCCTGGCCACCGTCTCCGCCTTTTGCAATTACATATGTTGTATTTGCATCACAACAATCTAATAACTCATCATTGGAAATGTCATCATATACTACCGTTCCTTTAGGAATATCTAATATTAAATCTTCAGCAGCTGATCCTGATTTATTTTTACCAGAACCAGATCTGCCATTTTTAGCAATAAATACTCTTTTATTTTGGAAATCAATGAGAGTGTTTTTATTTTGATTAACTCTAAAGATTATGTCTCCGCCTTTTCCTCCATCGCCTCCGTCAGGACCGCCAAAAGGTATAAACTTTTCACGACGAAAACTGGATGCTCCAGCACCACCGTTCCCCGCCCTAACTTCGAGAAAGGCCTCGTCGATGAAATTCATGATATAGAAAAATGTTATTGAGAAATAACGTTTGCAGTTTTTCTACTTTTAGGACCTTTGTATGTAAACTGAACAACACCAGCAGCTTTAGCAAAAAGAGTATCATCCTTTCCTTTACCAACATTGATACCAGGGTGTGTATTTGTTCCTCTTTGACGAATCAAAATCTCGCCAGCTTTTACTACCTGACCGCCAAATCTTTTTACGCCAAGTCTCTTGGCGTTTGAATCTCTACCGTTCTTACTGGAACCACCTGCTTTCTTATGTGCCATTATTTACTCTCTAATTTAATATCTTTGATTTCTACTTGTGAATGTCTAGCTCTATGACCAGTTTTTGTCATACTGTGCTTTCTTCTCCTGAAACGAAGAATAGAAATCTTTTTTGATTTTACAACATCAACAATTTCAGCAGTAACTTTAACATTAGACAAATAAGGTTGACCTATTTCAACATTTTTGTCATCTACATATAACAATACATTTTCAAAAGTTATCTTTGTGCCAGACTCATCCTTAAGCAGATCAACAGGCAAAATCATGCCTTTCTCTACTTTATGTTGTTTTCCACCTGATTCTATTACTGCGTACATATTTATATTCCTAAAGGTGGCAAAATATACGCTTTAATGAGGAATTTATCAATAGTTATGTATAATTTTGCTTTAATTATTATCTATATATGAAAAATAAGAATTTTATAGAAAAAGAGCTTCTTCTGGTTAAAAATCTTATAAAAGATGAAATTATTGAAGAAAGGAGCATTAAAGAGCTGTATAGATATATATTTCAATCAGATGGCAAAAGATTAAGGGCTAAATTGAGTCTTTTGTCCTCATCAAAAAATAAAAGAATATATAAAAAAAGAATAGAACTTGCTGCTGTAATTGAACTTCTTCATACAGCAACATTGGTACATGATGACGTTGTTGATAATTCGTCAGAAAGAAGAGGTATCACTTCTGTAAATAAAGTCTGGTCTAATGCTCACGGTGTTCTAATTGGTGATTATATTTACTCAAAAGCTTTTATGCTAATGGTTAAAATTGGTAAACAAGATATTCTCTCTGAACTAGCAAATGCAACCAATGACATCTCTAAAGGAGAATTAATTCAGTTAGATGCTTTAAATAATACTAGGATCAAATTAAATGACTTAGAAAACATTAGTTATTTTAAAACTGGTAGATTGTTTGAAGCTGCTGCTAAATCTGGAGCATTGTTGGCAAATAGTGATAATCATTTTAAAAAAAATATTTCTGAGTGTGCAAAAAATTTAGGTATTTTATTTCAAATTAAAGATGATCTTCTGGATTATTCAACACATTCAAAAAAATTGGGTAAGCCTATTTTTCAAGATCTTAGGGAGGGCAAAGTAACTTATCCATTTTACTTTGCCTATAAAAAAGCCAATAAAGCTGAAAAATTAAATTTAGAATCTTTTTTAGGAAAAAGCAATCTTAATAAGAAAGTCGCATACGAGCTTATTGAAAAACTTGGCGGTATTAAAAAGACTGAATTACTGGCTGCAACATACTTTAAAAAGGCAACCCAAAAAGCAAATCTAATTAAAAATGAATATATAAAGCAAGAAATGTTAAAATTAATTATCTTGGCATTAAATAGGGAAAAATGAGCTTTATATCACAATCGAGTTACTCCAAAGAAGAACTTATTGCATGTTCTGAAGGTCAGCTTTTTACAAATAAGGGCGATGGCAGACTTCCTGCAGATCAAATGCTTATGTTCGATAAAATTTTACATATAAATGATTCTGATGGAGAGTTTGGTAATGGAAGTATCAAGGCTCAACTAAATATCAATCCTGATCTATGGTTTTTTGATTGTCATTTTAAAGAAGATCCCGTAATGCCAGGCTGTCTAGGATTAGATGCAATGTGGCAGCTTCTTGGGTTTTATCTTTTGTGGTCTGGCCTTCCTGGCATTGGAAGAGCTCTAGGTGCTGAAAAAGTTAAATTTTTTGGACAAGTTCTGCCATCAGCTAAAATAGTAAAATACGAATTACAGATTAAAAGAGTTATTAACAGGGGGGCTATCCTGGGTCTTGCCAATGGTAAAATGTTTGTTGATGATAAAGAAATTTATAGTGCTGAAAAACTTAAGGTGGGTTTATTTGATGACCCCAGTGGATTTTAGATTATGAGAAATGTTGTAATAACAGGTGTAGGAATTAAATCATGTATTGGTAATACATACAATGAAGTGCTTAATAGTCTAAAAGATGGAAAGTCAGGAATTACAGCAAATGAAACATATAAAGAGATGGGTTTTAGAAGTCAGGTTTCTGGGTCAGTTGATATAAATTTTGCTGAATTAATTGATAGGAAATTATATAGGTTTATGGGTGAGGCTTCAGCCTATGCATATTTAGCAGCAAAAGATGCTATTGAAATGTCTGGCATCACTGAATCTCATCTCGATTCTATTAAAACAGGTATTGTAGCAGGATCAGGTGGCTCATCAACTAGAGTCATGGTCTCTACTTCTGACATAACTAGAGATAAAGGTCCTAAAAGGATTGGACCCTATGCAGTTACAAAAACAATGGGAAGCTCTATTTCGGCAATATTGGCTACTGCGTTCAAACTAAAAGGAATAAATTATTCAATATCATCAGCATGCGCTACAAGCGCTCATTGTATTGGACATTCTGCTGATTTAATAAAATCAGGTCAACAAGACATTGTTATTGCAGGCGGAGGCGAAGATCTTCATTGGAGTTCATCTAATTTATTTGATGCTATGGGCGCTCTATCTTCCAATTTTAATGACGAACCAGCTTTGGCATCAAGAGCTTATGATAGAGATAGAGATGGTTTTGTAATATCCGGGGGTTCTGGCATGTTAATTTTAGAAGAAGAAGAACATGCAAAAAAAAGAGGTGCAAACATCCTAGCTAAAATTAGTGGATATTATGCAACTTCAGATGGTTATGACATGGTTGCGCCTTCTGGAGAAGGTGCATATAGGTGCATGGAAGGAGCGCTGCAAAATTATGGTTCTTCAGTTGATTATATTAACACTCATGGAACAAGCACCCCGGTTGGTGATGTTGCAGAATTAACAGCAATTAAAGAACTATTTAAACAAGAAATACCGGTTATAAGTTCAACAAAATCAATGACAGGCCATTCATTAGGGGCTACTGGAGCTCAAGAAGCAATTTACTCAATTATGATGCTCAGAGATAGCTTTATTGCTCCATCTATTAATATCAGCAATTTATGCGAGGAGGCAAAAGGAATTTACATAAATACTGAAACTTTAAATCAAGATATTAGAGCTGTTTTAAGTAACTCTTTTGGTTTTGGTGGAACTAATGCAAGTTTGGTTATAACCAAATATTAATTTAGCTAATCAAAGCATTTTAGCTCTTATCAAATTTACTCTTTTTCCAGGGATAAATGGATGGCATATCAGTTGATATTTTATTAGGGAAATCTGGGTCTCTTTTTTCAAGAAATGACATCACCCCCTCTATTGCGTCTTTAGAAATTCCTCTAGATGCTATAACTTGACTATCAATCTCATGGGCTTTATCCGGCGATACTGATGATGAAAGAGTCCACATCATTTGCCTGGTTAATGCAATCGATACCGCTGAAGAATTTTTTGTAAGCTTGTAAGCAAGAGATTTCGTTGTTTCCATTAATTCCTCTGGCTTTACTAGGTATGAGGAAAGTCCAGATTTATATGCTATCTCAGCATCAATTAATTCACCCGAGTATGACCATTCAAGAGCCTTTGATATGCCAACTATTTTTGGCAAGAACCAACTTGAGCATGCATCAGGAGCAATTCCTCTTTTAGCAAAAGGAAATGAAAACTTGGCATTAGTTGATGAAACTCTGATATCTGCAGCTAACTGCAATGTGGCACCCACACCAACAGCAACCCCATTACAAGCAATTAAAATAGGCTTTAAGCATTTAAACATTCTCAATGCGAGAATTCCGCCAGAATCTCTATTAAAGTTTTCTTCATAACTTTCAGAATTATCAAACTCTGAATTAAAGGTATTCTTGCCAGATGAAAGATCAGCCCCAGCACAAAATGCTTTTCCAGAACCTGTAATAATTAAAGCTTTAATTGAATCTTGACTATCTACATAGTCAAGCGCTTTCAATAAATCATGAAGCATTGCTTGATTGAAAGCGTTGAGTTTTTTTGGCCTATTTAAATGAATAACTGCTAAAGAGTCTGATTCTTCAAATAAAATAGTTTTGAAATTCAAAGTGAAATTTTATAAATCAAAAAGGAATATCATCATCAGTTAAGCCCTGTCCGCCTTCATCTTGAGGGAATGGAGATTCTGATTGATTGGCTGCCATATCATTGCTGGAATTAGTTTGTCTTGATCCTAGCATGGTCAACTCACTCCCAACTATCTCGGTGGTCCATCTATCAGCACCTGATTTATCTTGCCATTTTCTTGTTTGAAGCTTTCCTTCAACATAAACACTTGAGCCTTTATCTAAATATTTTTCAACTATTTCTGCTAGTTTTCCAAAATATACAACTCTGTGCCATTCTGTTTTATCTCTCATTTCTCCACTTTCTTTATCTTTCCATGACTCAGTGGTTGCAATGGATATATTTGCGACAGCTGACTGGGTGGCCGTATATCTCATTTCAGGCTTTTGGCCCAAATTACCAACTAAAATTACTTTATTTACGCCTCTACTCATAATTACCTCTTATAATATTCTTAGAAGTTTAACCTAATTTAATTTTTTCATCACGGTATTTTTATTTCTTATGGATAGTATTTTTATCAAAGGGGCACGTACTCATAATCTTAAGAATATAAGTATTGAAATCCCTAGAAATAAAATTGTAGTCATTACTGGATTGTCTGGTTCTGGGAAATCCTCACTCGCCTTTGACACCCTATATGCAGAGGGTCAAAGAAGATATGTGGAATCTTTATCAACATATGCTAGGCAATTCTTATCTATGATGGAAAAGCCAGATGTTGACCAAATTGAAGGTCTGTCTCCAGCGATTTCAATTGAACAAAAGGCAACCTCTCACAACCCTCGTTCAACCGTTGGAACAGTCACAGAAATATATGACTACCTTAGATTGCTCTATTCAAGAATAGGAACACCCATTTGTCCAGATCATAAAGAGGAGCTGAAAGCTAAGACTGTATCAGAAATTTGTGATGAAATATTCAAACTCAAAGAAAAATCAAAAATTATGATTCTGTCTCCTTTAATAAGAGGTAAAAAAGGAGAACATCTTTCTATATATGAAGACTTAAGAAAAAGTGGTTATGTTAGAGTTAAGGTTAATGGAACTATTTATCCAATCGAAGAATTTCCAGAATTAGAAAAAAATAAGAAACATGATATTTCAGCTGTTATAGATAGGTTGGTTTTAAAAAATACAGATGATGATAGGTCTAGATTAGCTGAATCAATTGAAACATCTTTAATGCTTTCAAATGGTTTAGTTGAGATTGAGGAAATTGATAAAAATAAAATTTTATTATTTTCATCGAATTTTTCTTGCTCTCAATGTGGATATGCAATTCCTGAATTAGAGCCAAGAATGTTTTCATTCAATAATCCATATGGAGCTTGCACCAGATGTGACGGGCTTGGAGTGATTCAATATTTTAATGAAAAAAGATTAATTCAAGATGATGATGTTTCAATCTCTAATGGAGCTATAAAAGGCTGGACTAGAAGAAATAGGTTTTATTTCTATCAATTAAAATGTCTCGCTGCTCATTATAATTTTACCTTAACAACTAAATGGAAAGACTATCCTCAGGAAATAAAAGATATTATTTTATGGGGATCAAAGGATAAGGTAGATTTTTCTCATAGATTTAGAAGTGGGAGTAGAATAGTTAGAAAGCATAAATTTGAGGGAATTATACCTAGTACTGAAAGAAGGTTTAAAGAAACTGATTCAGATTTCATCAGAGATGAACTTTCTAAATTGATGTCAAAAAGTGAGTGTAATGAATGTGAAGGTTCAAGACTAAATACTCAATCTAGAAATGTATTTATTAATAAAACCCAAATACATACCATTACAGGTATGAGAATTAATGAAGCATTGAGTTTTACAACGAATATGAAGCTTAATGGAGCAAAAAAGAAAATTGCTGAAAAGATATTAAAAGAAATAAAAGAAAGACTTACTTTTTTAGAAGATGTTGGACTTAGTTATTTAACTCTTGAAAGAAGTGCAGAGACTTTATCTGGAGGAGAGGCTCAGAGAATTAGGTTAGCTAGTCAAATAGGATCTGGCCTTGTTGGTGTTACTTATGTTTTGGACGAGCCTTCAATAGGCCTTCATCAACGAGATAATGAAAAACTAATCAAAACCCTAAATAATCTTAAAAACCTAGGTAATACCGTTATTGTGGTTGAACATGATGAGGAAGCCATAAGATGCGCAGATCATATTATTGATATAGGTCCTGGAGCTGGAAAACATGGTGGGGAGATATGTGCCGAGGGAACTCTAAAAGATATATTGAGAAATAAAAATTCAATCACGGCGCAATATCTCTCTGGCGAAAAAGAAATCAAAATACCTAAAAAAAGGCTCAAGCCTTTTGGTGATAATATTCATATCATTAATGCATCAGAAAATAATTTACAAAAAATTTCTACTGAAATACCTGTTGGTCTCTTTACATGTATTACTGGTGTCTCAGGTTCTGGAAAATCCTCTTTAATAAATCAAACATTACTCCCATTAAGCTCTTTTATGCTTAATAAATCGAAGCTTTCTAAAGAAATAAAATGTGAAAAAATTAATGGGCTTGAGTATTTAGATAAAGTGATAAGTATCGATCAATCTCCCATAGGTAGAACTCCAAGATCTAATCCAGCAACTTATACTGGATTATTCTCATACATCAGAGATCTCTTATCACAAACAATAGAGGCAAAATCTAGAGGCTATAAGCCTGGAAGGTTTAGTTTTAATGTAAAAGGAGGAAGGTGTGAGGCTTGTCAGGGAGATGGAATGATAAAAGTTGAAATGCATTTCCTTGCTGATGTATACGTCAAATGTGATGTATGTGACGGCCATAGATACAATGAGCAGACATTAGAAGTTAAGTATAAAGGTAAAAATATAAGCGATATTCTAAACATGACTGTTGAAGAAGCCCTAGATTTTTTTAATGCACTTCCTGCAATTAAGAAAAAGCTTATAACTCTTAATGATGTTGGATTGGGTTACATAACCCTGGGTCAGTCAGCTATTACATTATCAGGAGGTGAGGCACAGAGAATTAAGCTAGCCAAAGAACTTTCAAAAAGAAGCACTGGTAAAACTCTCTTTATTTTAGATGAACCAACTACTGGTCTTCATTTTGCAGACATTGAATTACTCTTAAAAGTGCTTGATCGACTAAAACAACAAGGAAATACAATAGTAGTAATAGAACATAACCTTGATGTAATAAAGACTGCAGATTGGATTATTGATCTTGGTCCTGAGGGTGGAAGTGATGGCGGAAACATTGTTGCCATAGGAACACCGGAAGATGTAGCTAAAGTCGGCGGGTCTTTTACAGGGCAGTTCTTAAAAAAAATGCTTTAGAATTATGCTGCTGAATCTTCTTTTAGCTCTGGAGTGTCTGAAGAAACTTCGTTATCTGTACTTCTATCCACAAGCTCAATATAAGCCATGTCAGCCTTATCTCCAGGTCTAAACCCAGCTTTAATGATTCTAGTATAACCACCCTTCCTGTCTTTAGAATTTACAGAAACTTCAGTAAATAATTTAGCAACAGCTGAATCAGACCTAAGTCTACTAAAAGCAAGTCTTCTATTTGCTACAGTGTCCTCTTTACCCAATGTGATAAGAGGCTCTATAACTTTTCTTAACTCCTTTGCTTTAGGCAAAGTCGTCCTAATAATATCTTGCTCAATCAATGCAATTGCAAGGTTTTTAAGTAATGCTTTTCTGTGAGAAGAGTTTCTATTAAGTTTCCTTCCTGCTTTTCTATGTCTCATGTTTTATCCTACTGGAGGCCAGTTTTCAACGTTCATTCCTAATGAAAGTTCTTTAGATGACAAAACATCTTTAATTTCATTTAATGATTTTTTACCAAGATTAGGTGTTTTTAATAAATCAAACTCAGATCTATGTATTAAATCTCCTATAAGAAAAATACTTTCTGCTTTTAGACAGTTGGTTGACCTTACAGTCAACTCTAACTCTTCTATAGATCTAAGTAAGAATGGATCAAAGTCATTTTGATCTTTTTTAGCCTCTTGTTCAGCAATTGCATCTAAGTCAACAAAAGAACTTAGCTGTTGCTGAAGAATAGTAGCTGAGTGCTCAATAGCTATTTTTGGATCTAACGTTCCATCTGTTTCAAGTTCAATAACTAATTTATCAAGATCTGTTCTTTTTTCAAACCTTGCGTTGTCAACTGTATAAGAGACTCTTCTAACTGGGCTATATGAAGCATCAACTTTTAATGCCCCAACAACCCTATCCTCATCATCTCTTAAGTCAGCTGGCTCGTAACCTCTTCCAGTTCTTACGGTAAGAGTCATTTTTAAATTAACTTTATCTACTATTGTTGCAACATGAAAATCTTGATTAGTTAATTCAACATTGCCGGGTACTTCAAAGGATGATGCTAGAACATCACAAGGCCCTGTTACATCAAGAGTAATTTCTGCTTTATTACCTTCTATGATATTAACAGGCATATCTTTAATGTTTAATAGAATATCTATAACATCCTCTCTAACGCCTTCTATGGTGCTGTATTCATGTGAAATGCCATCAATAGCCACGTCCGTGACCGCAGCTCCTGGCATTGATGAAAGTAAAATTCTTCTTAAAGCATTACCTAAGGTATGTCCAAAACCTCTTTCTAGTGGCTCTAAAGTAATCTTTGACAGGTTTGGTGTTACGTCATCAACCTGTATTTCAGTTGGTACTAAAAGATCTATAACTGATATTTGCATAATTTTCTCCGCCTTTAATATTTTATTTTGAGTAAAGCTCAACAATAAGGTTCTCGTTAATTTCAGTACTTAGATCAGTTCTATCTGGAACTGATTTAAATACTCCCTTTAAGTTTGCTTCATCAACCTCAATCCAATCACAGTCTTCTCTTGTTGCTGCAATTTTTAAAGCTGAAGCTATTCTTAAATGTCCTTTTTTCTTATCTCTAACTTGAATCTCATCACCCGGCTGCATTTGATAAGAAGGAATATTTACAACACTTCCATTCACTTTAAATGCTTTATGTGAAACCATTTGTCTTGATTCTGCTCTGGTGGAGCCAAAACCCATTCTATAAACAACATTATCCATTCGAGACTCTAGTAAACTTAGTAGATTTTCTCCAGTATTACCCTTGGATGATGCAGCTTTTTTATAATAGTTTCTAAACTGTTTCTCAAGAACTCCATACATACGCCTAACTTTTTGTTTTTCTCTAAGCTGAAGCCCATAGTCAGAAAGTCTTCCTCGTCTAGCTCCGGCAGCAACACCTGGAGGTGAGTCCATATTGCATTTTGATTCTATTGCTCTTACTCCACTTTTTAAGTAGAGATCTGTGCCTTCTCTTCTAGAAAGTCTTAATGTTGGTCCTGTATATCTTGCCATTTAATACTCCGTTAAACTCTTCTTTTTTTAGATGGGCGGCATCCGTTATGAGGAAGCGGTGTTACATCTGTAATACTTTTAATTTTTAAACCACATGCATTCAAAGCTCTAATTGCTGACTCTCTTCCGCCACCTGGTCCTTTAACTTTTACATCTAAATTTATCATTCCAAATTCTTTTGCTGCATTACCTGCCTTATCAGCTGCTATCTGTGCTGCAAAAGGCGTGCTTTTTCTTGAGCCTTTAAAGCCTGAGCCTCCTGATGTTGCCCAACAAATAGTATTGCCTTGTTTGTCAGTAATAGTAATAATTGTATTGTTAAATGATGAATGCACATGAGCAACGCCATCAGTTACAATTTTCTTTCCCTTTTTTCCTTTTACTGCCATATTATGATCCTCTCATAGGCTTTTTAGGGCCTTTTCTAGTTCTAGCATTATTTTTTGTATTTTGGCCTCTGGTTGGTAATTTTCTTCTATGCCTGATACCTCTATAACTTCCAAGATCCATTAATCTTTTAATGTTAGTACTTATATTTCGTCTTAAATCTCCTTCTACGACAATATTACCAATTGCACTTCTTAGATTTTCTATCTCATCTTCTGAAAGATCAGATATTTTTCTTGTGTAATCTATTTTTAATTCAGTACATATGTTCTGAGCTGTTTTTCTACCAATTCCAAAAATATGAGTTAGAGATATCTCTACATGCTTATTTTCTGGAATATTTACTCCTGCTATCCTTGCCATATATTAACCTTGCCTTTGTTTATGTTTTTGGTCTGTTTTACAGATAACAAAAAGAACGCCATTACGCCTTACAATTTTGCAATTTCTGCATATTTTTTTTACTGATGCTTTAACTTTCATATTACCTTTTATAGTTTTTTAAATTAGCTTTCTTCATTAAAGAAGCATATTGGGATGACATCATATGTGATTGAACTTGAGCCATGAAATCCATAAGCACAACAACGATAATTAATACAGATGTGCCGCCTACTGAAATAGTTGGAGATATACCAGCAAAATTAATAAGTGCTAGTGGAAGCAAACATATAAGTGTTAAATAAATTGCGCCAAATACAGTGAGTCTAGCAAGTACAGAATCTATATAGTTTGCAGTTTGCTCCCCAGGCCTTATACCAGCAATGTATGCTCCAGAACGTTTTAAGTTATCAGATACTTCTCTAGTATTAAAAGTTAACGCAAGCCAGATAAAACAGAAACTAATAATCAATCCAGCAAAAACTAAAATATAAAGTGGCTGACCAGGATTGAGTGCTAAAGAAAAACTTTGAAGGAATCCAAAAGATTCACTCTGACCAAACCATGTAGAAAGAGAAGCTGGAAAGAGTAAAAATGTACTTGCAAATATTGCAGGTATAACTCCAGCCATATTAACTTTAAATGGAAGATGACTTGTTTGGGCTTGCATTAATTTTCTGCCTTGCTGCCTTTGTGCATAATTAACAGTAATTCTTCTTTGGCCTCTTTCAATAAATACAACAACAGCTATAACTGCCATTGATAAAAGACCAATAGCTATAAGAAGGAGTACACTTATGTCGCCTTGTCTTGATTGCTCAAGCGCTTGTCCAATTGCTCCTGGTATTCCAGTTAAAATACTTGTAGCAATAATAATGGATATTCCATTACCGATACCTCTTTCAGAAACCTGTTCACCTAACCACATTAAAAACATTGTTCCAGCAACAACAGAGAATACTGCTGAAATAAAAAATGATGGTCCTGGTGTATATGCTAAACCACTTGCAGATAATGTTACTGCTAATGCTGATGCTTGAATGAATGCAAGAACTGCTGTTCCATAACGCGTATATTGGGTAATAGTATTTCTACCAGCTTGACCATCTTTCTTGAGCTCTTGAAGGTATGGAATTGAATTAGAAAACAATTGCATAATAATTGCTGATGATATGTAAGGGACCACATTAAGTGCAAAGATACTCATTCTTTCCAGAGCACCTCCTGAAAAGAGATTAAACATCTCAATTATAGTGCCTTGATTTTGATCAAACAAAGCAGCAAGTCTATCTGGGTCTATTCCAGGAATAGGAATATGAGTTCCAATTCTATAAACAAGAATTGCAACAAATACAAATCGTAATCTTTTCCAAAGATCACTCATGCCCTGTCCCTGATCAGCCATATCTTACTTAGATTCCTTATCTTTTTTTTCAAACTTTTTTAGTTCAGTTTTTTCTTTTAACTCAGCAATAGTTCCACCAGCTTTTTCAATGGATGCCTTAGCACCTTTAGTAACCTTGATACCTTCAACATTTACCTTTGATGTAAGGTCAAAAGTGCCAAAAATTTTAACTTTTTTAACTGCTTTAGAAATAATTTTTTTCTCTTTTAGTGTCTCGATAGTAACTATATCTAGACCATCAATATTCTTAACATTAACTTCTTTTAAATGATTATTTTTCCTAGATGAAAAACCAAATTTTGGCAATCTCATTTGCAACGGCATCTGTCCACCCTCAAAACCAGGCCTTACTCCACCACCAGTTCTTGATTTTTGTCCTTTATGGCCTCTTCCAGCAGTCTTACCAGTGCCTGAACCCATGCCTCTTCCAACTCTTTTTCTATTTTGAGCAGTTCCCTGATTGGTTAGACTATTAAGTGTCATTATGTTTGTATCATTTTCGCTCATCTTAATTTTCCTGAATCTCAATCATGTCAGATATCTTGTTAACTAATCCACGGTTGCTTGGAGTATCTAAAACTGTAACTGTTTGATTGAGTTTCTTGAAACCCAACCCTTTTATACATAGCTTGTGTCTTTTCATTCTACCAATTCCACTTTTAACCAGTTTTAATGTCATTGTTTTTTCTTTATTCATGATGCTTGCTCAACCTTTTTTCCTCTTCTTGCAGCAACAGTCTCTGGGGATTCCATTGCACTTAAAGCGTTAATAGTAGCTCTAACAACATTTACTGGGTTTGTAGACCCATAACATTTAGCCAGGACATTTTGAACTCCAGCCAATTCAAGAACAGCTCTCATAGCGCCACCAGCAATGATTCCAGTACCCTCTGAAGCTGGTTGCATATAAACATTTGCTGATCCATGTTTTGCTTTAACTGGATACCAAAGAGTTGTATTATTTAGTTCGACTTCCACCATGCTTCTTCTTGCATTTTCCATAGCTTTTTGAATTGCAATAGGCACTTCTTTTGCCTTACCTCTTCCAAAGCCAACTCTTCCATTGCCGTCACCAACAACAGTAAGTGCTGTGAAACCAAAAATCCTTCCGCCTTTAACAACTTTAGCTACTCTATTTACTTGAACTAACTTTTCCTCAAGAGCATCTACTTGTTGATTGTTTGCTACATTATTATCTTTCATAATTTAATTAAAACTCCAGTCCAGCTTTTCTAGCAGAATCTGCTAAAGCTTTTATTCGGCCATGATATTTATATCCTGATCTATCAAAAACAACTTTTTTGACTCCATTTTCTATTGCTCTTTCAGCAACTCTCTTACCTACCGCTTCTGCGCCTTCAACGTTATTAGATTTTGTATCTGAATCTTTTTCAACAGTTGATGCTGATGCAAGGACCTTAGTTCCTAAACTATCAAAAATTTGAGCATAAAAGTGTTTAGATGATCTAAATACAGTTAACCTAGGATTTTCTTGATCCATAATATTCATTCTTGTTTTCTTAGCTCTTCTTATTCTTGATAAATTTTTAATACTCATTTTTATGCTCCAGCAGCTTTCTTCGCTTCTTTTCTTCTTACGTTTTCGTCAGAGTATCTAACTCCCTTGCCCTTGTATGGCTCTGGAGGTCTAAATGCTCTAATCTCAGCAGCAGCTTGTCCTAAAATTTGTTTATTATGGCTTTTGAGAACAACTTCTGTTTGAGAAGGAGTTTCCACTTGAACCTCTTCAGGTAATTGGTACTTAACAGGATGAGAAAAACCAAGAGTTAATTCAAGAAGTTTCCCAGAAGCTTTAGCTCTATAACCAACCCCTTTAAGCTCTAATTTCTTTTCAAAACCTTGAGATACCCCAATAACCATATTGTTAACAATAGCTCTTGTAGTTCCAGCTAAAGCAACAGACTGCTGATTCTCTTCGTCATATTTAACATTAATAATATTATCTGACACTTCAAGTGAAACAGTTTCTGGAAGATCAAATGTTATCTCGCCGACTTTACCTTTGACTTCAATTAAAGAGTCAGTGACATTAACAGTAACGCCATCAACTATTTCGATAGGATTCTTTGCTACTCTAGACATATTAAAATACCTCACACAAAATTTCACCACCAACATTTTTAGATTTAGCATCTTTATCTGTCATTAGGCCTTGGTTAGTGGAAACAATATATGCTCCTAATCCATTCTTTACTGACTTAAGATCATTCGAGGCAGAATATTTTCTTAAACTTGGCTTACTAATTCTTTTAATAGTCTTGATCACAGGGGCTGAGTTGTGATATTTCAAGACAACATTGATAAATGGTTTACCATCAACGTCAGTTTTTGAACAACTTTTTATATAACCTTCTGTTACTAAAACGTTTACTAGCTCGTGTTTAAGCTTTGAATAAGGAACTACTACGTCAACCTTGCCGCGCATTAGACCATTACGAATTCTTGTTAAACAATCTGCTATAGGATCTTGAAAACTCATATTATTTTTACCAACTTGATTTAACTAAACCAGGTATGTCTCCTCTCATTGCTGCTTCTCTAAGCTTGATCCTGCTAAGGCCAAACTTTCTATACACTGCATGAGGTCTACCAGTTACCTGACATCTTCTTACAACTCTTGATGGACTAGAATTTCTTGGAAGTTTTTGAAACTTTATTGATGCTTCATATCTTTCTTCACTACTAGCATTTTCATCACTCATAATTGTCTGTAAAGCAGCTCTTTTTTCTGCATATTTTGCAACCATCTTGATTCTTTTATGCTCTCTAGCAATCATTGATTTTTTTGCCATATTTATTACCTATCTTTTAAATGGGAACTCTAAAACTTCAAGTAAAGCTTTAGCATCCTCTTTGTTTGTTGCAGAAGTATTAATACAAACATCCATACCTCTAATAGTATCTACATTGTCGAACTTGATTTCCGGAAAAATAATTTGCTCTTTGATACCAAAATTATAATTTCCTTGTCCATCAAAAGATTTTGGATTCAAACCTCTAAAATCTCTTTCCCTTGGAATAGCTATATCAATAAGTCTTTCCATAAAATCATACATTTTGTCGCCACGCAGAGTTACTTTGCAGCCTAGAGGCCAACCTTCTCTAATTTTAAAACTTGCAACTGATTTTCTAGCTTTTGTTACAACAGGTTTTTGTCCGGCTATAGCAGTCATATTTTGAACAGCTGATTCAAGATATTTCTTATCATTTGCTGCCTCTCCAACACCCATATTTATTACTACCTTAGTAAGTTTAGGTACCGCCATAATATTTTTAATGCCTAGCTTTTCCTGAAGAACAGCTTTAAGCTCATTGTTATATCTTTCTCTTAAATTTGACATCTACTTAATCTCTTTATTATCAGATTTAAATAATCTAATTTTTTTTCCATCTTTATCAGTTGCATAAGCAATTTTATCTTTTGATTTCTTGCCTGGATTCCATATTGCTAAATTAGATAAGGCAATTGCAGCCTCTTGTTCAACAACGCCTCCAGTAATACCCATTTCTGGATTCGGTTTGGTGTGCTTTTTCACCATATTTATTCCAGTAACAATAGCCTTATTTTTATTTTTTATAATTTTTCTCAAAGTACCTTTTTTGCCCAGATCCCTTCCAGCTACAACAATGACTTCGTCACCTGTTCTCAGTTTTGTAGGAGTTATCATTATTAAATTACCTCCGGAGCTAATGAGAGAATTTTCATATGCTTTCCATCTCTTAACTCTCTTGTCACAGGTCCAAATACACGCGTACCTATTGGAGCTTTTTGATTGTTGATTAATACAGCTGCATTTTCATCAAATTTAATTAAAGACCCATCTCTTCTTCTAACGCCCTTCTTGGTTCTAACGATTAATGCATCTACAACCTGGCCTTTTTTAACTTTTCCAGTAGGAATAGCTTCTCTTACAGCAACCTTGATGATATCGCCAATATTCGCATATCTTCTTTTAGAGCCACCAAGGACCTTAATGCACATTACACTTCTTGCTCCGCTATTGTCAGCAATTTTTAAAAGTGATTGCATCTGAATCATTATTCACTCTCCTTAGTTATATTTTCAGCTTGTAAAGAAGGTTGATTATTGCCTTCAACCAAAACCCATGTTTTATTTTTTGAAAATGGTCTACATTCTTTAACAGTTACAAAGTCACCTATTGCCGCTATATTATTTTCATCATGAGCATGAACTTTTGTTGCTCTCTTCATAACTTTTCCATAAAGCGGATGCTTAACTTTTCTTTCAATTTTTACAGTTATTGTTTTATCAGCCTTATCGCTTGTAACAACACCTGATAGAACTCTTGGATTAGTTGTATTCATTATTTGCTATCCTGTGATTTTAATTCGTTCATTAGTGTTTTGATTTTTGCAATCTTTTTTCTAGCTATTCCAAGCTGGTTAGTTTCATTTAGTTGTCCAGTCTTATGTTTGATTCTAAGATTAAACTGCTCTTGTCTTGTTGCTACTAATTCTGCATTAAGTTGCTCAAAATTTTTCTTTCTTAGCTCTTGCAATTCTTTATTCATTTATACGTCCTTTCTAATAAAGTGTGTCTTAATTGGAAGCTTTGCAGCTGCTAACTTAAATGCTTCTCTAGCAAGATCTTCTTCAACACCAGCCATTTCAAACATAACTTTTCCAGGCTGAACTAGAGCAACCCAATACTCAACATTACCTTTACCTTTACCCATACGAACTTCTAATGGTTTTTTTGTAATAGGCTTATCTGGGAAAATTCTAATCCAAATATTTCCGCCCCTTTTAATATGTCTAGTCATAGCTCGTCTTGCTGCTTCTATTTGTCGAGCTGTAATTCGACCTCTATCAGAGGCAACTAAACCAAATCTACCAAAAGCAACTGTATTTCCATTTTGTGCAAGGCCTCTGTTTCGACCTTTATGCATTTTTCTAAATTTTGTTTGTTTTGGCTGTAACATTTTTAATTAACTCCAACTTCAGATTTATATGGATCTTCAGTGATTTCACCCTTAAATACCCAAACTTTTACACCAATAATTCCATAAGTGGTTAAGGCCTCTGCTGTAGCATAATCAATGTCTGCTCTTAGAGTGTGAAGAGGAACTCTTCCTTCTCTATACCACTCTGTTCTTGCAATTTCAGCCCCATTTAGTCTACCGGAAACCTCTATTCTTACACCTTTAGCGCTTTGTCTTAGAGCACTTTGAACTGTTCTTTTCATAGCTCTTCTAAACATAACTCTTTTTTCAAGCTGCTGTGCAACACCTTCAGCTAGTATCTGAGCATCTAAATCAGGTTTTTTAACTTCTTTAATATTTATTTGAGATGGTTTCTTTACAATTTTTTCTACAGCTTTTTTGAGGTTATCTATTTCTTCACCTCTTTTACCAATAATAATTCCAGGCCTTGATGTATATATAGAAACTATGAAATTCTCAGCAGATCTTTCTAATTCAATTCTACTAATTGAAGAATTTTTTAATTTAGTTTTAAAATACTCTCTAACTTTTAAATCTTGAATTAAATTAGTAGAAAAATCCTTGCCTTTGGCATACCAATTTGCATTTTGCTTTTTAGATGTGCCTAATCTGAATCCTATTGGATTAACTTTTTGTCCCATTATTTATCCCCTTCGGCTAATATAATTTCAATATGGCAGGTTGGCTTAATAATCCTATCTGCCCTTCCTCTAGCCCTTGGTTTCATTCTCTTCAATCTCATTCCTTGATTGACGATAATCGATTTGACTGAAAGTAAGTCGATATCAGCTTTATTATTGTGCTCTGCATTTGCAATTGCTGATTCAAGAAGTTTTTTAATAACTGCAGAACCTTTTTGCTTATTAAAGATAAGGAAATCCATAGCATCTTGGACAGATTTGCCTCTAATAGCATTTGCAACTAGTCCGGCTTTTTGAGGAGAAAGCCGAGTGCCTTTTAAATATGCTCTTGTTTCCATTATTTAGCCTTCCTATCACCAGAGTGCATTTTAAATGTTCGTGTTATTGCAAATTCTCCAAGTTTATGACCAACCATGTCTTCATTAATATAAACAGGTATATGCTGTCTTCCGTTATGAACTGCTATTGTTAGTCCAACCATGGATGGATTTATCATCGACCTTCTAGACCAAGTCTTAATTGGTCTTTTGTCATTTGAAGCCAATGCAGCCTCTACTCTTTTTTCAAGAGATAAATCTATAAATGGTCCTTTTTTTAATGATCTTGGCATATTCTTTACTTCCTACTTCCTCTTCTTCTTATAATTAGGTCATCAGTTCTTTGATTCTTCCTAGTTTTATATCCCTTAGTCGGAACACCCCATGGTGTAGATGGATGTCTACCTCCTGATGTTCTTCCTTCACCACCACCATGTGGATGATCTACAGGGTTCATAGCCACACCTCTAACAGTTGGTCTAACGCCTCTCCATCTTTTAGCTCCAGCCTTACCTAATGATTTAAGATTATTCTCTTGATTTGATACTGTCCCTAAAGTAGCTCTGCATTCCCACAAAACCTTTCTTGTTTCACCTGATTGAAGTCTTAATGTTGCGTATATTCCTTCTTTAGCAACTAATCTTGCAGATGTTCCAGCACTTCTAGCAAGTTGAGCACCTTTTAAGGGTTTTAATTCAACACAATGAATATTAGTACCTAATGGAATATCTTTTAGCTTCATGGAGTTACCGACTTTAATTTCACACTTCTCAGATGAAATTACTGCATCGCCTACTTTTAATTTAGAAGGAGCGATGATATATCTTCTTTCTCCATCTTTGTATAAAAGTAATGCTATATGAGCAGATCTATTTGGATCATATTCTATTCTTTCAACAACAGCAGGTATATCAAACTTATTTCTTTTAAAATCAATTACTCTGTAATGTTGTTTATGTCCACCACCCTGATGTCTAACAGTAATTCGTCCGTTATTATTTCTTCCACCATTTTTAGACTTTGCTCTTGTTAAAGACTTTAGTGGTTTACCTTTATAGAGATCAGACTTTACAGCTATTACACCACGTCTACCTGGACTAGTTGGTTTTGCTTTTATAACTGCCATGACTAATTAATCCCCTCAAACTGTATTTCAGAATCTTTACTTAATGAAACAAAAGCTTTTTTATAATCAGATCTTTTATAAAGACCGAATCTATTTCTTTTTCTTTTACCTTTAACAACGGATGTAGTGACCTTTGTTACTTCTACTTTAAATAGCTCTTCAACAGCTTTTTTAATCTCTCTTTTATTTGAATTAAGGTCAACCTTAAAAACTATTTGTTTTAATTTTTCTCCAACTCTTGCAGATTTTTCAGTGACTATTGGAGACTTGATTAAAGTATATAATTTTTCGTTATGCATCTATCCACTCCTCAATTTTTTTAAACGCATCAGCCGTAACTGCTACTTTTTGAGCTTTGATTAAATTAACTGGATTGATTTCTCTTACGGTTATGATATCTACATTAGGTATATTACGAGCTGACAAGTACAAATTAACATCAAGTTCATCTGTGATTATAAGCACCTTGCTTAATGAAAATTCTTTAAGGAAATTAGCAATTTCTTTTGTTTTTGGCTTCTCGAGAACGGGTTTTTCAATTGCTACTAATCTACCTTGTCTTAATAGTTCAGAGAAAATAGATCTAATAGCAGCCCTATACATCTTCTTATTAATTTTTTTACTATAATCTCTTGGTGTCGCAGCAAAAGTTACACCGCCACCTCGCCATAATGGACTTCTTATGGTACCAGCTCTAGCTCTACCAGTTCCTTTTTGTCTATAAGGCTTTTTTCCGCCTCCTCTAACTTCAGATCTTGTTTTTTGTTTTGATGTACCTTGTCTTGATCCGGCCATAAAGCTAACTACAGCTTGATGAACTAAAGATTCATTAAAATCTTTGCTAAAAGCATTATCAGAAATATTAATATCCTGATTCTTTGTTGATGATAGTAATTCTATTTTCATGATTTTTTCAAAGCTGGTTTAATTTTTAAATCAGATCCATTAAATCCTGGAACTGCACCCTTGATATAAATAACGTTATTTTCTACATCCAGATCAACAATCTTTAAACTTTGAACTGTCTTTTGAACATTACCCATATGGCCTGACATTTTTTTACCTTTCCATACTCTACCCGGTGTTTGACACTGCCCAATCGAACCGTGGGCTCTATGAGATAAAGAGTTACCATGAGTTGCATCTTGCATAGCAAAATTGTGCCGTTTAATAACACCCGCATAGCCTTTACCCTTTGAGGTTCCTGTGACATCAACATACTGACCAACTTCAAATACTTCGGCAGTGAGATGTTTACCAACTTGATACTCTTCTGAAATCTGGTCACTAGATCTAAATTCAGCAAGGATACCGGGCTCAAGATTAATTTTTTTGTAGAATTCACTTTTTGATTTATTGATATTGTTTGACTTTTTTGTCTTTGATACAACATAAGCATCGTATCCATCTCTTTCAGATGTTTTAATATCAGCTATAAAGTTACCGCATACAGATACCGCAGTAACTGGGACTGACTCTCCGTCTTCTAGGAAAAGACGAGTCATTCCAGATTTTTTCCCTATTAAGCCTATGCTCAATTTATTCTCCTTTTACGGGGCTTATAACCCTCTATGGCCGCTAACGCGTTAAAATTTAGGATTTAACCCAGGCTTATCTGAACATCTACCCCAGAGGATAGATCTAATTTCATTAAAGCATCAACTGTTTTATCAGTTGGCTGGACTATATCCATTAGTCTTTTATAAGTAACAATCTCATATTGGTCTCTTGCATCTTTATCTTTGTGCGGAGATTTTAATATTGTTGTTCTTTCTTTTTTAACAGGTAGAGGAATTGGTCCATTAATTATAGCTCCTGTTTTTTTAACAGTTTCTACTATTAATTTAGCTGAAGCATCAATCAGTCTATAATCAAAAGCCTTAAGCCTAATTCTGATTGATTGATTCTCCATTTTTCCTTGTTTATCCTATAATTTATAAAATTTTATTATTTTGCTAATCGCAAAATGTGGCGTATTCTAAGCTCCCACTAGCTATACTGTCAACAATATTAGACAGTTTTTAAACTTATATTTATGAGGTTTTTAAACCCTCTGCAATGTTGTTTGGAACTTCACCATACTTTGTAAATTCCATAGTGAATGTTGCTCTTCCTTGAGTTGCAGATCTAAGGTCAGTTGCATAACCAAACATTTCAGCAAGAGGAACTTCAGATGAAACTTCTTTGCCTGAAGTGATGTCTTCCATTCCTAGGATAATACCTCTTCTTCTATTCAAATCACCCACTACATCTCCCATATGCTCTTCAGGGGTAACTACAACAACCTTCATTACAGGTTCAAGTAGAGCAGGTTTAGCTTTATTTGCTCCTTCTTTTAGTGCCATAGAGCCAGCAATTTTAAATGCCATTTCGTTTGAATCAACATCGTGGAAAGATCCATCATATAAAGTTGCTCTTAAAGCAAGTAGAGGATATCCTGCAATGACACCATTTTGCATTTGTTCTTGAATGCCTTTATTTACAGCAGGAATATATTCTTTAGGTATTACACCACCAACGATCTTGTCTACAAATTCATATTCATCATCTAGTCCAAGTGGTTCAAGTTTTAACCAAACATGGCCATATTGACCTTTACCTCCACTCTGCCTAACAAATTTACCCTCAACTTCAACAGATTCTTTAATAGTTTCTCTATATGCAACTTGCGGTTTTCCAATATTAGCCTCTACTGAAAATTCTCTTTTCATCCTATCTACAAGAACATCTAAGTGAAGCTCACCCATTCCAGAAATAATTGTTTGACCAGACTCCTCATCACTAGCAACTCTGAAAGATGGGTCTTCTTGTGCTAATTTACCTAATGCCAAAGACATTTTTTCTTGATCTGGTTTTGATTTTGGTTCAACTGCAACAGAGATCACAGGTTCAGGAAAATCCATTCTTTCTAACACAATTGGTTTATTTATGTCAGATAAAGTGTCACCCGTTGTAATATCTTTTAATCCAATACATGCAGCTATATCACCAGCTCTTACTTCTTTTATTTCTTCTCTGTTGTTTGAATGCATCTGTACCATTCTTCCAACTCTCTCTTTTTTAGATTTTGTTGAATTGGTAACTGCATCACCAACTGAAAGAACTCCGGAGTAAACTCTAATAAAAGTTAATGTGCCAACAAACGGATCGGTGGCTATCTTGAAAGCTAGAGCTGAAAAAGGCTCATCATCTGAAGATTTTCTTGAATCTTCAACTTCGTCTTCCTGGCTATTATTTGGTATAACTCCGGTAATGGCTTTGACCTCATCAGGCGCAGGTAAAAACTCTACAACGGCATCTAACATTGCCTGAACACCCTTGTTTTTAAAAGCTGATCCGCATAAACCAACTATTAACTCGTTTGCAAGCGATCTTATTCTAAGGCCTTCTTTAATTTGCTCAACAGACAACTCACCAGATTCAAGGTATGCATCCATTAATTCTTCATTCGCTTCAGCTGCAGCTTCAACCATTTCTTCTCTTAACTGTGCACATTTATCAACAAGCTCATCTGGTATTTCTTTAGAATCAAATGTAAGACCTTGATCGTCTTCGTTCCAGTAAATTGCTCTATTATTAATTAAATCAACGACACCTTTAAAATCTTCTTCTGCGCCTATGTTGTACTGAATAGGAATAATATTAGCCTGAAGTCTAGTCTTAATTTGATCTACAACTCTTTCAAAATTTGCACCGGCCCTGTCCATTTTGTTAACAAAAACAACTCTTGGCACTTCGTATCTATTCGCTTGTCTCCAAACAGTTTCTGATTGAGGTTCTACACCTGAAGTTCCGCAGAAAACAACCACCGCTCCATCAAGAACCCTAAGAGATCTCTCAACCTCAATAGTGAAATCAACGTGACCAGGAGTATCAATTATATTGATGCGATGTTGAGGGAACTGTTGTTCCATTCCACTCCAAAAACAAGTTGTAGCCGCCGAAGTAATGGTGATACCTCTTTCTTGCTCTTGCTCCATCCAGTCCATGGTAGCAGCACCATCATGAACTTCACCTATCTTATGCGAAAGACCTGTATAAAAAAGAACTCTTTCAGTTGTTGTTGTTTTGCCAGCATCAACGTGAGCACATATACCAACATTACGATATTTATTTAGAACAGTTTGTCTTGCCATAATTTATATTTGAATAATTTTTTTTAAAATCTAAAGTGAGAGAAAGCTTTATTAGCTTCAGCCATTTTGTGCACATCTTCTCTTTTTCTGACTGCTGAACCTTTTTTTTGAGAAGCATCCATTAGTTCTCCAGCTAATCTTAAATTCATTGATTTTTCACTTCTCTTACGAGCGGCATCAACAATCCATCTCATAGCCAGAGCCTGTCTTCTTGATGGCCTAATTTCTATAGGCACTTGATAGTTAGCTCCTCCAACTCTTCTTGATTTAACCTCAACAACTGGACTAACCTCTTCTAATGCTTTCATAAAAACATCAAGGGGTTCCTCTTTGGAGGTTTTAGTAATTTGATCAAAGGCTCCATACACAATTTTTTCTGCTACAGATTTTTTACCATCTTTCATAAGGTTATTCATAAACTTAGCAAGAATTACATCCTTATACTTAGGATCTGGTAAAACTTTTCTCTTCTCGGGACTTCTTCTTCTTGGCATAATTATTTACCTTTTTTTGCTCCGTATTTAGATCTTCTCTGTTTTCTATTTGCAACACCTGAAGTATCTAATGTTCCTCTAACGGTATGATATCTAACACCTGGAAGATCTTTAACCCTTCCACCTCTTATTAAAACAAGTGAATGTTCTTGAAGATTATGGCCTTCACCACCTATATAAGATGTAACTTCATATCCACTGGTTAATCTAACTCTGCAGACTTTTCTTAATGCTGAATTAGGTTTCTTAGGAGTTGTTGTATACACACGTGTACAAACACCTCTTCTTTGTGGACAAGCATTTAATGCAGGAACATCTGTCTTTCTAACTTTTGGTTTTCTAGACTTTTTTAATAATTGATTTACTGTTGCCATAATATTTTATTTTAGTTAGGCCGCGATTTTATAGAGCAGATTAGTTGCGGTCAACACTATTCCTCATTTTCTTGAAGTTCTTGTCTTAATGCTGCCTCTATGTCATCAGCAGATAAGGTTTGTTCCTCAAGATCAAATTGTTTTTTATTCTTCAGTCTGTCATGAAATTCCATACCTGTTCCAGCAGGAATCAGTCTTCCAACAACAACATTTTCTTTAAGTCCTCTTAAGTGATCTTTTTTGCCAGTAACTGCAGCTTCTGTTAAAACTCTTGTTGTTTCTTGGAAAGAAGCAGCAGAGATAAATGAATCAGTAGCAAGAGATGCTTTTGTAATTCCAAGTAACACTCTCTCAAATTCAGCTGGATTTTTTCCAGCAGACTCTATCTTTTCATTTTCTTCTTTAAGTTCTGCATAGCTAACTTGATCACCTTGAATAAACTTAGTATCTCCACCATCTAAAATTAATGCTTTCCTTAGCATCTGTCTTAATATAGTTTCAATATGCTTATCATTAATCGATACGCCTTGTAGCCTATAGACATCTTGAATCTCATTAACAATGAAATTAGTAAGAGCAGGAATGCCTTTTAGCCTCAGGATGTCATGAGGACTGAATGGTCCATCTGAAATGATATCTCCTTTAGTGATTCTTTCACCTTCAAAAATAGATAATGTTCTATGCTTAGGAATAAGCATTTCTGTATTCTGTGTTTTTTTAGTTGCTCCCTCTGGAGTAATTACTAATCTTACTTTGCCTTTTGTTTCTTTACCAAAAGAAATAATTCCAGTTTCTTCAGATAATACGGCAGCATCTTTTGGTTTTCTAGCTTCAAATAAATCCGCCACTCTTGGAAGACCACCTGTAATATCTTTAGTTTTAGAAGCAACTAATGGCATCCTAGCTATCACTTCACCAGCAGTAATTTTTTGACCATTAGCAATATTTACTAGGCCGCCAGCAGGAAGTGGATATTCAGCAGGTGCTTTAAATTCACCCATAAGAAGTGTTTTTCCTTTTGAGTCCTGAATTAGTACTTTTGGAGACATATCTCTTCCAGTTGCAGGTCTATCTGATACTTCAATTATTTCAATACTAGATAACCCTGTTAACTCATCTAATTGCTCTCTAACAGTAACGCCGTCTTCAATATCTACAAATTTAACTTTACCGGAAGCTTCTGCAATAATAGGTCTTGTATATGGATCCCATGAAGCGATTTTAATACCATCAGTTAAGTCTGCAGCATCATCTACCTCAAGAGTTGCACCATAAGGAACTTTATATTGCTCTGTTATTTTTCCATTAATGTCTGTGATGGTACACATTGCATTTCTTGAAACTACAACTTCAAGCTTATCTTTATTTGTAACAGTTTTCATATCACTTGAATATGAAACAGCACCTGCATTCTTATTATATATAGCATTGTCTTCTGATGAGCTGGATGCAGCACCACCAATATGGAAAGTACGCATGGTTAACTGTGTTCCAGGTTCCCCAATTGACTGAGCTGCAACTACTCCAACTGCTTCACCTCTGTGCACTAAATGCCCTCTTGCTAAATCTCTTCCATAACACTTTGAACAAACACCAATTGATGCTTCGCATGTCATTGGAGATCTAACCTTAAGTGATGCCAAATTTAATGACTCAATTAAATCAACAGCATCCTCATCTAGCATAGTATCTTTAGCGAATAACTCATTACCATCAGTATCATGGATAGGCTCAGCAATAACCCTTCCTAATATTCTGTCTGTTAGAGCTTGAATGATTTCACCACCATCAATAATGGATGTCACGGTTATGGAATTTTCAGTACCGCAGTCATCGATATTAATAACTGAATCCATAGATACATCACATAATCTTCTTGTTAGGTATCCAGAGTTAGCAGTTTTTAATGCTGTATCTGCAAGTCCTTTCCTAGCTCCATGAGTAGAAATAAAGTACTGAAGAACTGAGAGACCTTCTCTAAAATTCGCAGTGATAGGAGTCTCAATAATTGATCCATCAGGTTTCGACATTAACCCTCTCATGCCAGACAACTGTCTGATTTGAGCTGGTGAGCCTCTTGCACCCGAATCTGCATATATATATACAGAATTAAAAGAAGACTGCTCAACATTATTACCATCTGGAGTTTCAACAGTCTCAGTGCTAATTTTTTCCATCATAGCCTTTGCAACCTGTTCATTTGCTCTAGACCATATGTCAATAACTTTATTGTATCTTTCACCACGTGTTACTAAGCCGGAGTCAAATTGTTTTTCAATTGCTTTAACTTCTTTTTCTGAGTCATCGATAATTTTGGCTTTTTCTTCTGGTATTACAAAATCATTTACACCAATTGAAGAGCCTGATCTAGTGGAAAAATCAAATCCTAAATACATTAATTGATCTGCAAAGATAACAGTTTTCTTTAGTCCAGCTTTTCTATAAGAAATATCAACAAGTTTTGAGATTAATTTCTTATTTAAAACTTTGTTAATATTTTCAAAACCAACTTCATCTGGAGTAATTCTCCAAATTAAAACTCTACCAACAGTGGTTTCATGTATAGATTTGTCTCCATTCTCATCTGTGATTCTAACCTTGATAGATGAGTGAACGTCTAAGGTTTCTGTCTCATATGCTCTTAAAACTTCATCAGGGTCACTAAAAACTCTACCTCCACCTGAAGCGGTGGCGTTATCTCTTGTCATGTAATAAAGACCAAGAACAATATCTTGAGTTGGGTTAATAATCGGAGAACCGTCAGCAGGTGATAAAATATTATTTGTGGACATCATTAAAGCTCTAGCTTCTAGCTGGGCTTCAAGTGTGAGAGGAACATGGACAGCCATTTGGTCACCGTCAAAATCAGCATTAAAAGCAACACAAACTAGAGGATGTAACTGAATTGCTTTACCTTCAATTAATTTTGGTTCGAATGCTTGAAGGCCTAATCTATGCAGTGTTGGTGCTCTGTTTAACATTACAGGATGCTCTCTGATAACATCTTCTAAAACCTCCCATACTTCAGGGGTTTCTCTTTCAACAAGTTTTTTTGCAGCCTTTATAGTTGTAGCAAGTTCACGTTGCTCAAGTTTTCCATATACAAATGGTTTGAAAAGCTCTAATGCCATTTTCTTTGGAAGACCACATTGATGAAGTTTTAAATTTGGTCCTGAGACAATTACGGATCTTCCTGAGTAGTCAACCCTTTTTCCTAATAGGTTCTGTCTAAACCTTCCACCTTTACCTTTAATCATGTCAGCTAGTGACTTCAATGGACGTTTATTAGTGCCTGTAATTACTCTTCCTCTTCTGCCATTATCTAGCAATGCGTCTACAGATTCCTGAAGCATCCTTTTTTCATTTCTAACAATAATTTCTGGAGCGCTTAGCTCTAATAATCTTTTTAATCTATTGTTTCTATTAATAACTCTTCTATATAAGTCATTTAAATCTGAAGTGGCAAATCTTCCACCTTCTAAGGGAACTAATGGTCTAAGATCAGGTGGTAGAACTGGCAATACATCCATAATCATCCATTCTGGTCTATTGCCTGACTCATTGAATGCTTCTAATAATTTTAATCTTTTAGAAAGTTTTTTAAGCTTTGTCTCTGAATTAGTTTGAGGAATTTCTTCTCTAATTTCTCGAATCTCTTCATTAATATCTAGCTCTTCCAGTAATATTTTTACTGCTTCAGCTCCCATCCCAGCAGAGAATTCATCACCAAACTCCTCATATTTTTCTACCCACTCTTCTTCTGTTAAGATTTGTCCCTTTTCAAGCTCTGTTAATCCTGGGTCTGTAACAATGTAACTTTCAAAATATAGTACTCTTTCAATTTCTCTAAGCGTAGTATTTAAAAGAAGGCCGATTCTTGATGGTAATGATTTTAAAAACCATATATGAGCAACTGGTGCTGCTAAATCAATATGACCCATTCTTTCTCTTCTTACTTTTGCTAGAGTAACTTCAACTCCACATTTTTCACAAACAACACCTCTGTGTTTCATACGTTTGTATTTACCACAAATGCATTCGTAATCTTTTATAGGCCCAAATATCTTTGAACAAAAAAGACCATCTCTTTCTGGTTTAAAAGTTCTATAGTTAATAGTTTCAGGTTTTTTTACCTCTCCGAAAGACCAAGATTTTATAACTTGTGGAGATGCTAAGCCAGCAGATATAGTTGTAAAATCATCCTGCCCTGTTTTTAATGAATTTAATAAGTCTCTCAATTTTATCTCCTAGTTTTCTGAATCTAATTCGAGGTTAATACCTAGTGATTTAATTTCTTTGCTTAGAACATTAAATGACTCTGGGATGTTTGCATCCATTTCATAACTACCATCAACAATATTTTTATACATTTTAGTTCTGCCTGCTACGTCATCAGACTTAACTGTGAGCATTTCTTGCAATGTATAAGAAGCTCCATAAGCTTCTAAAGCCCAAACTTCCATTTCCCCAAATCTCTGACCACCAAACTGAGCCTTTCCGCCAAGTGGCTGTTGTGTTACAAGACTGTATGATCCTGTAGACCTTGCATGCATTTTGTCATCAACTAAATGGTTTAGTTTAATGATATACATGTAACCTACAGTTACAGGTCTATCAAATTTAGACCCTGTTCTACCGTCATATAGAGTAAATTGGCCTGACTCTGGTAAATCAGCTAATTTCAGTAGATCTTTTACCTCGCTTTCCTTTGCGCCATCAAAAACTGGTGTTGCAATTGGAAGACCATCTTTTAAGTTGTTTGCCAATTCTAAAATTTCACTATTATTAAATGAAGATATATCTTCTTTATTAATAGCATTTTTATTATAAAGTTGGTCAAGATAATCTTTAAGCTCAGCTGGTTTTGCATTAGCTTTAAGCATGGAATCAATTTTTTCTCCAATGCCTTTTGCAGCAGCACCCATATGAGTTTCTAAAATTTGTCCAACGTTCATCCTAGATGGAACACCAAGAGGATTTAACACAATGTCAACCGGGTTTCCATTATCGTCATATGGCATATCTTCAACAGGCATAATCTCAGAAATAACACCTTTATTACCATGTCGGCCAGCCATTTTATCACCAGGCTGAATTCTTCTTTTTATAGCTAAATATACTTTAACGATTTTAATAACCCCAGGCGCAAGATCGTGCCCTCTGATTATTTTTGCTTTTTTCTCTTCAAATCTAGTTTTGATATCTTTAACATATTCGTTATAGCTTTTTTCTGTATCTTCTATAACGTCATTTATACCATCTGCATCTGTTCTGATAGAAAAAATATCGTTAAGGTCAAGCGACTCAAGTTTTTCTTCAGTAAGTGTTTCGCCTTTCTTAACCCCATTACCCTTGATTGCTTTTTTACCTTTTAGTAATTCACATAGTCTAGTTTTTGTAGCTTGTTCTACAACTGATGCTTCATCATCAGCATCTTTCTTTGATTGATCTAAATGATCTTGCTCAATTGCTTGAGTTCTTTCATCTTTCTCAACCCCATCTCTGGTAAATACTTCAACTCCGATTACGGTTCCTTTAGAGCTTGATCTTTGTGAAGTATCTTTAACATCAGAGGCTTTTTCACCAAAAATAGCTCTAAGAAGTTTCTCTTCTGGTGAGAGTTGTGTTTCTCCCTTAGGAGTAATCTTACCAACCAATATATCTCCAGGAACAACCTCTGCACCAACATAAACAATTCCACATTCATCTAATTTATTTAGTGATCCCTCACCCACATTTGGTATATCAGCAGTTATTTCTTCAGAACCTAATTTAGTATCTCTTGCAACACAAACAATTTCTTGAATGTGAATAGATGTAAACCTATCTTCTCTAGCAACTTTTTCTGATATTAGAATTGAATCCTCAAAGTTATACCCATTCCAAGGCATAAATGCGATACGAATATTTTGACCAAGTGCCAACTCACCATTATCAACTGATGGTCCATCAGCTAAAACATCACCTGCTTTAACAGTATCTCCAATTTGAACAATAGGTCTCTGATTTATACAAGTGTTTTGATTTGACCTTGTGTACTTCACAAGATTGTATACATCCGATGCTGATTTTGATTTTTTATCGGTAACTCTAACCACTATTCTTGAAGCATCTACACTTTCAACAACCCCTGAATTCTTAGCAACTATACATACTCCTGAATCTCTAGCAACAACAGACTCTAAACCAGTTCCAACAAGTGGTTTCTCTGCTCTTAGGACAGGAACAGCTTGTCTTTGCATATTAGATCCCATGAGAGCTCTGTTTGCATCATCATGCTCTAAGAAAGGTATTAAGGATGCTGCTATTGATACAACCTGTTGAGGTGATACATCCATTAAATCAACCCTATCAGGTGACATAAGCTCAAATTCATTTGCATGCCTTACTGCGACAAGATCATCTACAAACTTATTATTTTTATCTAGAGCAACATTAGCCTGAGCAATTACATGCTCTGCTTCATCAATAGCTGACAAATACATTATTTCATCAGTAACTTTTCCATTTACAACTTTTCTATATGGAGTTTCTATAAATCCATATTGATTTGTTCTTGAATAAGAAGCGAATGAGTTAATAAGTCCAATGTTTGGTCCCTCAGGAGTTTCAATTGGACAAACTCTACCGTAATGAGTTGGATGAACGTCTCTAACCTCAAACCCAGCTCTTTCTCTTGTAAGACCTCCAGGCCCTAATGCGGAAACTCTTCTTTTATGTGTAATCTCAGAAAGTGGATTATTTTGATCCATAAACTGTGATAATTGACTAGATCCAAAAAATTCTTTTATGGCAGCTGTAACTGGTTTTGCATTAATAAGATCTTGCGGTCCAAGCTCATCAGCTTCAGCCATGCTTAGTCTTTCTCTTACTGCTCTTTCAACTCTAATTAAACCAACCCTAAATTGGTTTGCTGTCATCTCACCAACAGATCTAACTCTTCTGTTTCCTAAGTGATCAATATCATCAACAATATCGTGGCCATCTCTTATATTCACAATTCCTTTCATAACTTCGATAATGTCTTCTTTATCAAGAATATGTGGATTTTCTTTTTCAGAATCTAGTTTTAGCCTTCTATTAAATTTCATCCTTCCAACCTCAGATAGGTCGTATCTTTCTTCATTAAAGAAAAGATTATTAAATAATGTATCTGCTGAATCTTTGGTTGGTGGTTCACCCGGTCTCATCATTCTGTAAATTTCTACCAATGCCTCAAGTCTGTTTGAAGTTGGGTCTGCTCTTAATGTATTTGATATGTAGGGGCCTTTGTCTAATTCATTTATAAATAGGCAAGAGATTTCATTAACTTTATTTTCTTTAAGAGCCTCTAGTACAACTTCATCGATTTCGGTATTTGCGACAAAAAGCACCTCTCCAGTTTCTTTATTAAAAATATCTTTTGATAGCACTTTTCCAATTAAAAATTCTTCAGCTAAGGTGATTTCATTTACTTTAGCACTAGATAATTCTTTTATATGTCTTGCAGTAATCCTTTTACCAGCCTCAACATAAACTTTGCTTTTGACCTTAAGATCTACTGGGAGAGTTTCACCTCTGAGTCTTTCTGGGATTAAAGCAAGTTTTACAGCATCTTTTTCTATGGTAAATAAATCCTCATCATAGAATTCTGATAGGATTTCTTCTGTGCTCATATCAAGAGCTCTTAACATAATTGTTGCAGGAATTTTTCTTCTTCTATCTATTCTACTAAATAGAATATCCTTAGGATCAAATTCAAAATCAAGCCATGAGCCTCTGTAAGGAATTATTCTTGCTGAATATAAAACTTTTCCTGATGAATGAGTTTTCCCTTTATCATGATCATAAAAAACACCAGGTGATCTATGAAGTTGGGATACAACAACTCTTTCTGTTCCATTAACAACAAATGACGCATCAGAAGTCATTAGAGGTACTTCGCCCATAAAGACTTCACCCTCTTTGATATCTTTTACTTCTTTAAAATTTGACTCTCTATCATAGAGAACAAGTTTTACTTTAATTCTTAATGGTGCTGAATAAGAAAGACCTTGTATTAAACACTCTTGAACATCATAAGTATTTTTACCAAGTTCGTATGAAACATATTCAAGAGCAGCATTACCTGAAACACTCTTAATAGGGAACAATGACTGGAATACTTCTTCAAGTCCTTGCTTCTTTCTTGCTTCAGGAGCCACATCAGCTTGTAAAAATTCAGAATAAGACTTGGTCTGGGTTTCAATAAGGTTTGGAAGGTCCATAACCTTTTTGAAGGTACCAAAGTTTTTTCTTATTCTTTTCTTCTCTGTATAGCTGTATGACATAAATGCGCCCTTTTAATTAATATTTATATGTTTAATAGTTTTACTTAAGTTCAGCTGTTGCGCCCGCTTCGGTTAATTGAGCAACCATAGCCTCTGCATCATCTTTACTTGCACCTTCTTTTACAGTACTTGGTGCACCATCAACCATATCTTTAGCTTCTTTTAATCCAAGACCAGTAATAGCTCTAACAGCTTTAATGACTTGAACTTTTTGATCGCCAGCTGCACTTAATACAACATCAAATGCATCTTTTTCTTCTTCTGCAGGAGCATCTCCACCACCACCTGCTGCTGGTGCTGCTGCAACTGCTGCTGCTGCTGTTACACCAAACTTTTCTTCAATATCAGAAATAAGATCTACAAGATCCATAACTGACATCTCTTCAATAGCTTTTAAAATATCCTCTTTACTAGTTGCCATTCTAATTCTCCTTATAATTTAGGCTGAAGCCTTTTTTTTGTCTTGAACTGCTGATAAAACCCTTGCAAGCTTACTCGGGACTTCATTTAATAAAGTAGCGAATTTACTTACTGGAGCTTGCAATACATTTGCAATGAGGCCATAAGCTTCATCTTTAGAAGGAAGAGTAGCTAGAATATCTATCTGTCCTCCATCAAGCAATTGCCCTTCAACAACCAAAGCTTTGATTTCTAAATTATCAAAGTTTTTAGCATATGTTTTAAGCAATTTTGCGGCTGCACCTGGCTCTTCAAATGAAAAAGCAAATAATGAAGGCCCTACAAGTACTTCGTCTGAACAACCAAAATCAGTTCCTTCAAATGCTAACTTAGCAAGAGAGTTCTTGATTATTTGGATATGTATACCTGACTGAGTAGCTTTTTGTCTTACTTCAGATAATTCGCTAACTTTTAAACCTCTAGCATCTGAAATAACTAAAGATGATGCATTAGATGCAACTTCTTTAACTTCACCTACAATTCTTTCTTTTTCACTTTTCGATAACGCCACAGCAATTCTCCTGTTTAAGCCTTTCGGCCATTCGGCGACAAATTGCAAAATTACAATTTGAACACCACCTACGTAGGAAATTAAGTCTTTCAACACCTACGGTCTTTGACGGCTGCGTAAACGCAACTATCTAACTTTGTAATTACTTACAAAGTTAAAACTTATACCAACTCTGAAGAATTTATTTTTATACCAGGTCCCATTGTGCTGCTAAGCGCAATATTACCTATATAAATTCCCTTTGCAGATGCTGGTTTTAATTTTTTTAATTCTTCCAATAATGCAGATGCATTAGCTTTAATTTTATCTATATCAAAAGATACTTTGCCAATGCTTCCATGAATAATTCCATTTTTATCTGTTCTAAATCTGACTTGTCCAGCTTTTGCATTATTAATAGCAGTAGCAACATCATCAGTAACGGTCCCTGTTTTAGGATTAGGCATTAAACCTTTTGGACCTAATACCTGACCAAGCTTACCAACAACTTTCATAGCATCATTTGATGATATAACTACATCAACGCTTATTTCTTCTTTAGAAAACTTGTCTGCTAAATCATCCATACCTATATACTCAGCTCCGGCAGCCTTTGCGGCATCAGCCTGATCACCGTCAGCAAAAACAGCAACGCTAACAGCTTTACCTAAACTGTTAGGAAGTGTTACGGCACCTCTTACGTTTTGATCAGATTTATTAGGATCAACACCCAGTCTAATAGCTATATCTATTGACTCTTCAAATTTTGGAGACCTCACTGACTGCATTATCTCTAATGCCTCAGATATTGAATAGATTTTTTCTGGATCAACTTTTTCTAAAATAATCTTTTGTTTTTTAGTTACTTTACTCATAAATCTACCTCAACCCCCATACTTCTAGCTGTACCAGCAATAATCAATACGGCAGCATCTATATCATTTGAATTTAAATCAGGCTCTTTTTGTTTAGCTATATCTTCAAGTTGGGCTCTAGTAAGTTTGCCAACTTTTTCTCTATTAGGCTCACCACTTCCTTTTGGAATTCCTAAAGCCTTTTTAATTAAGACAGCTGCTGGAGGAGTTTTTACAACAAATGTAAATGATTTATCCTCATAAACAGTAATTACAACCGGTAATGGCAGTCCTTTCTCTGCATTCTGTGTTTCAGAATTGAATGCATTACAAAAATCCATAATATTAACACCAACCTGACCAAGAGCAGGACCAACAGGTGGACTAGGATTAGCTCCGCCTGCAGGAATTTGTAATTTAAGTATATTTGCTACTTTTTTTGCCATTATGTTTTCTCTATTTGCATAAATTCAAGATCAACCGGAGTTGCTCTTCCTAAAATTTGAACTGAAACCTTGACCATGTTTCTTTCATAATCAACACTTTCTACAACACCATTAAAGTCATTAAACGGTCCATCGCAAACCCTAACAACTTCGCCTGGCTCATAAATAGTTTTTGGTGCTGGTGCATCTTCGCCAACCTCAATCCTGTTTATTATGTTATTGACATCGTCCTCTGATATCGGGAGCGGTCTATCTTTAGTGCCACCTACAAAACCAGATACCCTTGGAGTTGATTGAACTAGTTGCCACGAGTCATCTTCAAGAAGCATTTGGACTAGAATGTATCCAGGAAAAAATTTTCTTTCAGTAGTTTTTTTTGACCCGCCTCTAAGTTCTACTATTTGCTCAGTGGGTATCAAAATTTCTCCAAATTTATCAGATAAATTATTTAGCTCTATTTTCTCTTCAAGGGCTATTTTAACTTTTTGCTCATAGCCTGAGTAAGCTTGTATTACATACCAATCCATATTACTAACCTAAAACCAATTTAGTTAAAAAAGTTAAAAGAGATTCAAGAGCCCAAAAGAATAAACACAAAACAATTATAGAACCGAATACCACTAAAAATGTTTGAGTTGTTTCTATGCGAGTTGGCCAAACGACTCTTCTAATTTCTGTTCTTGATTCTTTCATTAGCTTGATTGCATTAGAACCAAAATCAGTAATTGATAAAACAACAAGTCCAACAATAAATAGAAATACAACTCCTAAGACTCTATATAAGAAAGCAATCTCAACAAAGTAGCTATTACCAATTACAGCAGCACAAAAAACTGCTAGTGCAACAAGCCACTTAACATTATCTATCATTTTTGAAGCTGATCCTTTAGCCATATATTTCCTATTTTGGCAGCAAGTTAAACTTGGCAGGCCAGGAGGGTCTCGAACCCACAACCCCCGGTTTTGGAGACCGGTACTCTACCAATTGAGCTACTGGCCTAAAACTTATTTTCATATTCCTCAGAGACAAGTAAGCCGAGACACAAAGGCCTCGGCTAAAAAGTCAATAATTACTCAATAATTTTTGATACTACGCCAGCACCAACTGTTCTTCCACCTTCTCTAATCGCAAATTTAAGACCTTCGTCCATTGCAATTGGGGCAATAAGTTCAATATTCATTTTGATATTATCACCAGGCATAACCATTTCAACACCACTCGGAAGCTCACATGCACCCGTTACGTCAGTAGTTCTGAAATAGAACTGAGGTCTATAGTTATTCATGAAAGGAGTATGTCTACCTCCTTCATCTTTACTTAATACATATATCTCAGCTTCAAACTTAGTATGAGGCGATATTGATCCAGGTTTAGCTAAAACTTGTCCTCTTTCAACAGCATCTCTTTCAACACCTCTTAACAAGACACCACAGTTTTCACCAGCTCTACCTTCATCTAAAGATTTTCTAAACATTTCAACACCAGTACAAGTTGTTGTAGATGTGTCTTTGATACCAACGATCTCTAATGGGTCACCAGTATTTACGATACCTGTTTCAATTCTTCCAGTAACAACAGTTCCTCTACCAGATATAGTAAACACATCTTCGATAGGCATTAAGAATGCTCCGTCAACTGGTCTTTCAGGCTCTGGTACATAACTATCTAATGTTTCAATAAGTTTTTGAACTGATGGGACACCTATTTCTGATGTATCTCCTTCTAATGCCTTAAGAGCACTACCAACAATAATTGGAGTATCATCACCAGGGAAATCATACTCATTTAAGAGCTCTCTTATTTCCATCTCAACAAGTTCAATCATTTCAGGATCATCATTTTGGTCAGCTTTGTTCATGTATACAACAATGTGTGGAACACCAACCTGCCTTGCTAATAGAATGTGCTCTCTAGTTTGAGGCATTGGACCATCAGCAGCACTAACAACTAATATTGCACCATCCATCTGGGCAGCACCTGTGATCATATTTTTAACATAATCTGCGTGACCCGGACAGTCAACGTGAGCATAATGTCTTGCAGTTGAAACATACTCAACATGAGAAGTGGCAATTGTTATTCCTCTTTCTCTTTCTTCTGGAGCATTATCAATATTTGCAAAGTCAACAGCGTCTCCGCCAAATACTTCAGCAGCTACTTTTGTTAATGCAGCTGTAAGTGTTGTTTTACCATGGTCAACGTGACCAACTGTCCCTACGTTAACGTGGGGAAGCGTTCTTTCAAATTTTTCTCTTGCCATCTTTTTATGCCTCTCTGAAATAATTATTTTTTACCAAAATGGAGCTCATAACCGGACTTGAACCGGTGACCTCTTACTTACCAAGCAAGTGCTCTACCACTGAGCTATATGAGCCCGAATATGTAGCGTCCTATTTTAAGGTGGCGTATTATCCCTCTAAAAAGTTATAAACTCAACCTTTTTTCAATTAAAAATTAGATTATTTTTTAAGCTTTTTTGATAAGAAAAGAGACATGGTGGAGAGGGTAGGATTCGAACCTACGTAGCCGAAGCGGCAGATTTACAGTCTGCTGGTATTAACCACTCACCCACCTCTCCATATCAAGCTAGCTATTTTTGTTCTAGAATGAATTTAAGTCAACAGGTTTTTTAAATTGAATATACTAAATAAACAAAAAATACTAAAAGATCTCCCCAAAGAAAGGGTTAATTTAGATATTTACAACACCATTGACTCAACAAATGAAGAATGTAAGAGAATTGAACTTAAAAAAGATTTTCATATAATTATTTCAGAACATCAAACTAGAGGAAGAGGAAGATTAGGCAAGACATGGTCTAGTCCCAGTTCTGGGAATATCTATATGTCTATCTATTCCAAGGAAACTATGAATATTGCTCCTTTAAGCTTAATAGTTGGTCTGATATGTGCAAATGTCATTAATTCAATGATTAAAACTAAAGAAGTTGGTCTTAAATGGCCAAATGACATAATTCTTGCAAAAAAGAAGATTGGAGGGATTTTGATTGAAAAAGAGGTAATGGGAACTAATATTAATAATATTGTTGGCATAGGAATTAACCTAAATCAACCAGAAAAAGAAGAATGGTGGGGAGATCTATCCTCTTTTAAAGTTAGCTCAATGAGAAATGAGCTAATAAATGGCATTTTAAAAAGCTATATCCACTTTTGCGATAATGGAATAGAATCGTGGGAAAAAAAATGGCATGAACTATGCGTTCATATGAATTTAAATATTAAAATAAGGCATAACGAAAAAATTATTGAAACAGGTATTTTTGATGGTATAAATGCTGACGGCAGCCTTAAACTTAAATTATCAAACAATAAAATTATTAATTATGAGCATGGAGAAATATCGATAGAAGGTATTTATTAAAATTATGAATCACTACTTAAATGGGATTTCTCTTAGCTCAGAAGCTCCGACTGAATACAATGAAATTATATTTGGAGCTGGATGTTTTTGGGGTGTGGAAAAAAAATTTTGGCAACTAGATGGTGTGTGGTTAACTTCAGCTGGTTATGCTGGAGGTGATATCAAAAATCCAACATATGAACAAGTCTGTTATGAAAATACGAATCATGTAGAGGTTGTAAAAGTTATTTATAATCCTAAAAAAATATCGATATCTGATTTATTGAAAGTTTTTTGGGAATGTCATGACCCAACCCAAGGAATGCGTCAAGGTAATGATAAGGGCACTCAATATAGGTCAGTGATTTACTGTTCGTCTGAAAAAGATCTTAAAATTTGTGAAGATACAAAAAACAAATATCAGGATATTCTCTTAGCTCAAAATTATGACAACATAACAACCGAGATTATCTTAGCTCCGACTTATTATCTAGCTGAAGAATATCATCAACAATACTTAGCTAAAAATCCTAATGGATATTGTGGCCTTGGCGGAACAGGCTGCAGTATTGATCTGTGAAGTCTGATGAAATTTTCACTTTAATATTATGAATTTTTATATATATTCTTGAAGGTGTTCCAAGGATGATTTAATTAATGTAAAATCATTTTCGCGCCGGTATAGCTCAGTTGGTAGAGCAACTGATTTGTAATCAGTAGGTCCCGAGTTCGACTCTTGGTGCCGGCACCACTTTTCTAATTTCTATAGGTGTTTGGTTTATCAAGATCTTTTGTGTATCTATCTCTAAGTCTTGTTGATCTGGTAGTTAGGTCAGTTTCAACTCCATTTATGAACACTCTTTCAGGCATACTAGATGGCTCAAGGGGATCATCCTCCCAAACAACAATATCTGCATAATTACCAACCTGTATTGACCCTCTATTTTCAATATTAAATACTTTGGCTACATTACTAGTAAGGGCTTTTATTGCAGAGCCATATGAAAGACCATTTGCCACTGCTACTCCTGCCCCTTGCCTGATTAAATGATAATTATGATCTCTTGAGACATTAAACATCATTGTAATTCCTGCTTTCTCTAATCTTTGTGCTAACTTTATATCTGATGCAAGCTCATCAAAAGAGTTAGGAATATTATTTATAGGATTAATAATTAAAGGGACATCATTTTTAGCAATATCATCAATTACTAGAGATGCTTCTTGTGCTCCCATAATTATTAAATTTAAGTCATACTTTTTTTTGAGGCTAATTAGATTAAGAATGTCTGATGCTCTATGAGATTTAATTATTAATGGTAAGTTTTCATCAAAAAGCCTAAATAAAGTTTTAACATCTCTTGTTTTTAGATCTAGGTATGAAGCAATAGATGAGCTTTCAATAAGTTCATCAATAGTTAAATCTGATCCGATATCCTTTTTATTCAATGATGATCCAAAAGATAAGATATCATCTATTAAAGATAGAGTTTCAGCTCTAGATGATGATCCACTTGCACCCAATCTTCCAATAAGAACCATATCAGCATTGCTATTAATATTCATTTTGCTATCTAAAAGAAAAAAAGATCCTAGTCCTCCTATTGGACTTGAAGTATTTCTTGGAAGAGAGATTGCTGATGTTATTCCATTTGATCTATTCCATGGGATTAGAGTTGAATTAGGATTAAAAGCACTGTGAATGCTAAATCCAACATCGTATATATTAGATTCATCATCTCTCGTAACACTCAATGCTCCAATTTCAACTATACCTATTTCAGTATCAGGAGCAATTAATCCAGGGGTCACTATCTTTCCTTCTACATCAATAACTATGTCTCCTTGAATGGCAGATGACTTAGATAATTTTTTTATAAGTCCATTTTCAATAAGAATATGTCCATTGTATGAACTGTCATCGATGCCATCATAAATAGTCGCATTTTTGATAACTATTCTTTCAGCCTCTAAATAACTTGAATTAAACAATATAAACGATAAGGCTATTAAAATTTTATATTTAATCATTCTTCTATCCTATTATTGGATGGATTAATAATACCGACATCAAAATCACTATTTGGCTCAAAGCCAGTTGCTTTATCAAAAGCCAAAGCTCCATCTATATATACTTTTTCTGCAAGAGCATAAACACTAAAAGGGTTTTTAGACCATACAACTACATCGGCATTTTTACCAACCTTTAGAGAGCCTGTTTGATCATATATCCCAGCTGCCTTAGCAGGATTACTTGTTATCCATTTCATTGCTCTAGCTTTTGATATGTTGAAGCCAGCTTTAATTCCTGCAGATAATGCTTTTGATGCCTCTACATTTAAATGTTGAATTCCAATCTCATCGTCTGAATGGACTATTGCGCAACCGGTTCCATTTCTAGCCTGATCAACAATTGCAACATTTGCTTGAACCATATCATATGCTTCATGTTTAAAGCCCCACCAATCAGCCCAAAGAGCTGCACATATATTGTTTTCTGCTAAAAGATCAGCAATTTTATAAGCCTCAACTGCATGATGGAAGGCTGTAATTTTATAATCAAATTCTTTTGCAACATCTATCATCATTGCCATTTCGTCGGCCCTATAGCAATGATTATGAACAAGAATGTCACCACGCAAAACTCCAGCTAAAGTTTCTAACTCTAAATCTCTGGCTGGCTTATATGATAATTCTTTTGCCTCATCTGACTTAGCCTCGTATTCATCTAATCTACTTAAGTAGCCTTCTGCTTTTATCCATGACTTTCTATATCCGGCAATATTTCCCATTCTTGTTGATGGTGTTTGGCCTCTATTTCCATACACTCTTTTTGGGTTCTCTCCACAGGCCATTTTTAATGAATGTGGCGCATCAGGAAATTTCATTGAATTTATGGTATTTCTTTGAAGATTCTTTGCAGTAACCCCCCTACCACCAATTAAATTAGCTGAACCAGGTAAAACATGAAAAGTTGTTACTCCCCCCTTTAAAGCTAGAGCAAATTGAGGGTCTTGAGTCCATATAGAATGCTCTGCCCAAACCTCAGCTGTTACAGGGCTTGTTGCTTCATTTCCATCTGAACTTGTTTTGACGCTAGGAGCTGGATATACCCCCATGTGAGAATGAATATCAATTATTCCAGGTGTTATCCATTTGCCAGTAGCATCCACTCTTGTTAATGTATTTGCTCCAGGAAGATCCTTGCCAATTGCAATAATTTTTCCATTTTGAATGATTATATCTGTTTCCAGAAATTCGTTACCATCACCATCATAAATATTTGCATTTTTAAAAATTGTATTTGAATAAGGGAGCGGTTTATATGTCGATTCATAAGGCTCAAAATTTGATGCTTCTATATTGAATGAAATTATAGAAATTAATATGTAAATTTTTTTCATGTTAAATAGTATAAATAAAAAACATCGATACACTATAATAATGTAAATTATATTTGTAAGTTTTTTTTTCTATGAAATCATATAAAGTCGTTGCAAGCGGAGCCTCCCTTGAATTGCATGAATCTGAAAGACCTGTTCCAAAAGGTAAGCAGGTATTAATTAAAACTATTGCTTGCGGGGTTTGTCATACAGATATTCATATTCATGATGGATACTTTGATTTAGGAAATGATAATCATATTCCCTCTAGGATGAATGAAACATTAACTATGGGTCATGAAATTTATGGGGAATTAGTTGAGGTTGGTTCAGATGTTTCAAACGTAGAAATTGGAAAAAAATACGTTGTGTATCCATGGATAGGTTGTGGTGAGTGCAATGAGTGTAAAAGAGATATGGAACATTACTGCTCACCTTTTACAGCAGAAAATCTTGGTGTTTCTGTTGATGGGGGTTATGGAGAGTATGTTCTTGTTAAAGATTCCAAATATCTTTTTGATGCCGGCAATACACCAGATGAACTTGCTGGCACTTATGCCTGTAGAGGTCTTACAGCATATAGTGCATTAAAAAAAGCTAACCTAGAAAGGGGAGATAGTGTTGTAATTATAAGTGCTGGAGGTTTAGGCCTACTTGCATTAAAAATTGCAATCGCAGCATTTGAAGTAAATGCCATAGTTGTGGATATAGATAATGAAAAACTATCGATTGCAAAAAAAATTGGTGCATCGGAAGTAATAAATTCTAAAGATGAAGGAGCCGCTTCTAAAATTATGGAAATTTTAGGAGGAGCTGCTTCAACTATTTTAGATTTTGTAGGCTCAGAAGAGTCTGTTAATTTCGGCTACAGTCTATTTGGCATAAATAAAGGTGGGTTATATGTATTGGTAGGTTTGTTAGGAGGCAAATTTGATCTTCCGCTTCCTCTTCATACATTTACTGCTAGAACAATAACTGGAACCTATGTTGGAAGCATGAAAGAGATGAGAGAATTAATGGATTTGGTAAGAGAAGGTAGAATTGAGCCGGTAGAAGTTGAGACTAGGCCAGCATCAAAGGCCAGTGATATACTAGCCGATCTTAAGGCAGGTAAGATTAAAGGTTTAGTTTGTCTTAAGCACTAAACACTATGACAAATATTAAGAATAACAAAGCATTTATATTATTAGCAGGAATTTTATTTGCTGCTTCTATAACTGCTGATCCATTTATTCATGATCATTTTGAGAAAAGTGAATCTCTTATAGAATGTCAGTTTTGTGAAAACAAGACTGCCGATATCAAAAATGTTAAATCGGAAATAAATAAGAGAATTGAATTATCCATTTATAGTCCTGATAGCAATCAAGACTTATTATCTACTAACAGCAAAAACTATCAATCAAGAGCTCCACCAAAATAATAAATTTTTATCTATTTTAAATTTTTATTTTTTTAAGGAGTTCTTATGAAAAAACTTTTAAGCACATTAATAATTTTTAGTGCTACATATTCAAACGAAATCGCCTCACAAGATGTTGAAGAGATTATCGTGGTTACATCTGCTTTGATAGATACAACCGAAATTACCAATCCATTGTACGTTATAGACGGCGATGAGATACTCGATGATGCAACAACAAGCTTAGGAGATGCTATTGATAGTTATCTTGGTATTTCTATTGCTGATTATGGTGCAGCTGTTGGACAACCAATAATAAGAGGTATGTCAGGCCCAAGAGTAAAGATTCTTAAAAATGGTATGGTTATTAGAGATGTATCCGCTATTGGTGCAGATCATATAAATGATATTGATCTTAATGATATTGAGCAAATAGAAATTGTTAAGGGTCCATCATCATTGCTCTATGCTAATGGAACGATCGGCGGAATCATTAATGTAGTTGATGACTCTATTTCAACTATAAATTATGAACTTCCTAAATTGAAAGTTGGTTATGAAACTCAATCTGTAAATGATGGATCATCTGAATTCATTAACTTTAAAAATAATTTCAATGGCTTTAACGTTAATGTTGGTTATAAAAATACTGAGTTTGGTAACTACGACGTCCCTGATGGTGCTGTTATTCATGAAGAAGATCATGGCGATGATAAAGAATTAAGCTATATAGAAAATTCTGATTATGCTTTAGAGGCTACTAAATTTGGTATCTCAAGAGCAGGTGATTGGGGTTATGTTGGTGTTTCAGTGGATAACCTTGAAAGCCTTTATGGGATACCTTTTCATGGTGAAGAACATCCTAAAGAAGATGGTGAACCTCATGAAGATGAAAGAATTTTCTCATCCACAGACTCAGAAAGCTTTACTGTAAAAGGTTCCTATAATGTTAATGGAAATTTAGTTAACAAAATTGACTATACATATAGAGATTCTGACTACACCTTAGTTGAAGCACATGCCGAAGAAGAGGGTCACGATGAACCTCATGATCCTGAGGAAGAAGAACATGCACCAACCTTATTTAGCAACAATGCCACTGAATATGGTGCGATTTTTGATATCTCAAATGACATAAAAACTCAAAAATTATCATTTAATTATGTAGATGAAGATTCTTCAATAGTTGGAGAAGAAGCATTCATGAATCCCGCAAACAATGAAGTTCTAACACTTGGTTATTTTGTAGGCCAAGATTTTGATTTGTTTCATGTTGATTTAGGAATTAGATTGGATCAAGTTACAAGATCTGGAAGTATTACTGATGAAGAGCATGGTGATGTAGATAATTTTACTATCGATGATGATGTTTCAAGCTTTGCTGTTAGTATTGGAAGAGATCTTTCTGATACATTAGAGTTAAATCTCGGCTTTTCTAGCGTTGAGAGACTGCCATCTGTAATTGAATTATTTATGAATGGTCCTCATATGGCTTCAGGTAGATTTGAAGTTGGAGATCCAACACTAAGTGCTGAAACTTCTAATAATTTTGATATTTCATTAAATTTTGATAATGGAGAATATTTTGCAAGTGCAAGCTTCTTTATTAATGATGTAGATAACTATATTGCTCTAATTGATGAAGAAGATCATGACGGACATGATCCACATGGTGGAGATGATGATGGTCAACACCCTCCGCATGATCCACATGAAAATCTCATTCATGCCAATTATGTTCAAGAAGATGCTGAATTTGATGGATATGAAATTGAGTTTGGCAGAACATTTGATATAGGTGCAGGAAAAATGACATTATCTTTTGGAAGAGATGTTGTAAATGCTAAATTTACAGATGGTCATAACGTACCAAGAATAAATCCTGCAAGAAATGTTTACTCACTTTCATATGCTCAAGATGACATAGTCTTTAAGTTACATTTAAAAGATGTTGAAAAACAAAATGATGTTGGTGAAGGCGAAACAGCCACTGCTGGATATCAAATGCTGGACACAAGGCTTACTAAGACATTTGATTTAAGTGGAAAAGGTGAACTTAAAGTTTCATTATTTGGAAGAAATCTTTTAGATGAAGCGGCAAGAAATCATGCTTCTTTTGTGAAAAATGAGGTTCCTCTTCCTGGAAAAAACTATGGAATTAAATTTAATTTAACTTACTAAATTAAAGTTTTTCGATTAATATAAGCTCTCCAAAACTATAGAAAAGGTTTGGGGAGCTTTTTATTTAATGAAATCACAACTTACTTCAGATAAATTTGTAATGTCATTCTCGGTAATGTGCTTAATACATTGTTTATTTGCTCCATCTTTAATCATTCTTTCATATAGCTCTTTAGCTTTAACATTTGAAAGCGAATTAATACACAAAGCTATCTTGCTACTAACTATTCCAGTTAGTATCTTTGCAATAAGCTTGGGATACAAAAATCATTCAAATAATTCAATTATTTATATAGGCATAGGTGGATTAACAATATTAATATCAGCCCTACTTGTTGAAGATAATATTGGTTCTAATGCTCAAACAGTTTTAACCATGATAGGCTCATTGATGGTTATTTTTTGTCATTACAGAAATTATAAAATATGTAAAAAAGTAAATTGTGAATGTCATAAAGTATCAAGCGCTTAATAATTTTCTATTAATAAAACTCGATTAATTACTTTAGATACGAATTTATTGTATGATTCGCTTTTTTGTTCCAGAACATGACTAAATATAAAATTCTATTTTATTTGCTACTAGTTAGTCCTTTTGTCATTGCAAATTATGATATTGAGGAAATTATTACAACAGGATCATTGGTAAATAATCCTGAGCAAGATGCGTCACCAATTGACGTTATTACTCAAGAGGATTTTGAAAATTTTAATATCTCTAATTTTGCTGAAATTAGTAAATATATAGCCTCCTCATCAGGGTCACATTTCCAGACAAACGCCCTTGAGGGAGTTGATCAGGGAATGGCCTCGATTACACTCAGAGGTTTAGATCATGCATCTACGCTTCTTCTTGTTAACTCAAAAAGACATACTTTTGCTGGAACCCCCTCAAATCAGGGTGAAGGATATATTGATATAAATATCATCCCTGAAATAGCAATCAAACAAATTGAAATTTTAAAAGAAGGAGCTACATCACTATATGGATCTGATGCCGTTGCTGGCGTTGTAAATGTTCTAACTCAGAAAGATTTTGAAGGATTTAAATTAAGAATTAATAACTTTGAAACTTCAAATTATAGTCAGAGAGATAAATCTTTAGGTTTATTGGTAGGATCAAATTATAAAAGTGGCAGCTATGTGTTTGGTCTTAATATGCTGCAGAGATTTTCTCTTTCAGCTTCTGAAATTCCTGGAATAGCTGAGCTTGGCCTTAGCGGCTTGGGTAAAACCTTTAAAATTTCTGCAGATGATACAGTTAGTAACGGTCTATATTCAGGTAATTATAATGCTAATCAATTTGTACCTGACCCCCAATGCGAGGCAAATGGCGGTGTGTTAGATGGATCTTTTTGCAGATTCTTATACGGTACCAGATTTAATATAGTGAATGATGAAGATCACTCAAAAGCATATGCCAATTTATCTTTTGAAAGAAGTAATTATGTTTATGAGATTACCTTTATGGGATCAGCAGTTGAAGTAAATGATAACCCTCAATCACCCTCATATCCTGCTCTTCCTTTTTTATCTAGACAAATCCAACCCGATCAAGGAGGGAGTCCTTTTAATGTTCCAGTTACTTGGTATGGGCGTCCTCTTGGTTCTGAATTCGATTCCCCATATTCTCCCAAGGATATAAAACAATACAATCTTAGTCAGACACTCAATACTAATATTAGTGAAAGCACGGAATTAGAGGCTTCTTTAACTATTAGTAGTCACTCTAATGATCATTACAGGCCAGATATTATTGATTCAAAGTTCTTAGAAGCACTTAATGGCACAACCATGGGTCAATCTAATGGAACTATTACATATTGGAATATATTTGATTCATCACAAAATACGCAAGAACTAATTGATTATGTAAGAGGTGCTGAAGTTTCATCTAAAGAGGCGTCTTTAAAAACTCTAGATTTAATCTTTAGAACCAATATAGATGACTATGAAATAGCATATGGCCTTCAGTTAAATGATGAAGAGCTGAAAATCTCATATGATGATATTAGTAAAGCTCAATTTGATTCAGATGGAAAAATTGTTAAATCAGCAGATTTATTCTTTTTAGGTGGAGGCATTAATGTCTCTAAAAATAGAAATAAATATGCTGGTTTCTTTGAAATTCAAACTAAGCCAATAGAAAATATTGATATCAAAATTGCTGGAAGATTTGAAGAGTTTGAGAATGATTCATCATTTGATCCTAAAATTTCTTTTAAGTATTCTCCATCAGATGATATAACTCTTAGAGCTTCAAGAAGTTCATCTTTTTCTATGCCCTCTATGGCACAAATGTTTTCAAGTGATATTAATTTAGGTAGTGTAAGAGACTTTAATGGCGACTCACCATATGTAAGACAAGCGCAAATCGGTAATCCAAACCTTAAGCCTGCAACTTCTAATAATTTAAATATTGGACTTATTTTTGAAAATCAAAAGCAAAGACTCAGTATCGATTATTGGAATATCAATTATAAAAATAGAATTGAAGCTCAAAGTGCCCAAGTTATTCTTAATACAAATCCAAATGGCTCAAGTATTACTAGAAACTCCAATGGTGATTTAATTGGAGTTACTACAACATATTTTAACGAAGAATCAACTGAGGTATCTGGAGTTGATCTGAACTTCAATAGACTTATATTAACCTCTGATAAATATGGAAATGTATCGCTATCAATTAACTCAACAACTTTAATTGAGTTCCTTACTCCAGCTCTCAGCAATGAAGGTGGTGAATTTATGATTGATAGAGTTGGTAAATTTAATTATGACACCAACACTCACTCACTTCCTAAAAATAGAATCAATGCTTTTTTAAATTGGAAATATCAAGATTATGATATTAATTTTAACTCTCGATATATTGATGGATACAGCAATCAACGATCAATTAATAGCCTTGGGATATTATATGGATATAACAATTCAGTAGATTCATTTTTTGCTCATGATTTATCTTTAAAAAGACAGCTATTTACAAATAAAGGCGAAATAGATATTAAGTTATCAATTATCAATTTATTCGATGAGTCTGCTCCAAGACTATATGATGCACCTGACTTTAGTTTTGATACTAGGGTTCATGATCCTAGAGGAAGAATTGTGGGCATCAATTTTGAATATAGGCATTAAATAAAATAAATAACTTAAAGAGGTTGATAACCCTTTTTGATCAAATATAAACTAAACTCACACAATGAATGAGCTTGAAAGCACTATATCCCAAATTATTGAAGAAAATTTTCTTCCTTATGAATGGAATGACAACATAGATAAAGAGCTTAAAGACCTTAGCCTAAATACTGAACTCAACAGAAAAGATTTAACTCAAATACCCTTTGTAACAATTGATGGAGCTGATGCAAAAGACTTTGATGATGCCGTTTTTTGCAACCTTAATGATAAAACATTTATTTTAGATGTAGCTATTGCTGATGTTGCAGAAATTGTGAAATTAGATTCAGCATTAAATAAAGAAGCTATGCAAAGAGGTACTTCTATTTATTTTCCCTCAAAGGTTATTCCCATGCTACCTGAAAAAATATCTAATAATCTTTGTTCGCTAGTTCCAAATGAGGTTAGAAATGTTCTGGTTTGTGAAATGATATTTTCACTAAGTGGTGAAATGGAGTCATATAAATTTTTTGAAGCTAGAATAAAATCTCATAAGAGAATGACTTACAACGAAGTTGAAGACTTTATCAAAAATCAAAAATTAAATGCATCGAAGAGCATAAAAAATTCATTAGACTCTTTAAACATTCTTACAAAAAGTTTATTAATAAAAAGAAATAAAAGACAAGCGCTAGAAATAGACAGTCAAGAGCCAATACTTAATATAAATAAAAATGGAAAGGTGGAACAGATATCATTACCGCAGAGGCTTTATGCTAATCAAATGATTGAAGAATCTATGCTTGCAGCTAATGTATGCGCTGCTTCATTCATGAATAAACATTACAAATATGGTATTTATAGAGTTCATGAAAAGCCAGATGACATTAAATTAGATACTCTTAAATCATTCTTTTCTTTAAAAGGTTTTTCAGATGGTTTTAAGAAAGAGCCGTTAGATCTAATAACTCAGTGTTTAAAATATTCGTCAAAAAAAGGTTTAAGTAAAATCTTGCAAACCGTTGTTCTTCAAAGTTTAAAAAGAGCAGAGTATTCAACAAAAGAAATTGGTCATTTTGGTCTTCAGTTGGATAGATATTCTCATTTCACATCACCCATTAGAAGATATCCGGATCTAATGACGCATAGACTTATAAAAAATATCTTAAATAATGAGAATTTAAAAATTGATAAGGAGCTTGTTGAGGAAGATTGTCAAGAAATGTCTGAATTAGAAAGAATTGCTGAAAAATCTTCAAGACAGGTAACGCAACAAATGATTTGTTACTATATGAAGAGCTATATTGGCCAAGAATTTAACAGTACAGTTACTGGAATAACTGATTTTGGTTTATTCTCTGAAATTGATGGGTTTTATGTTTCAGGTTTAATTCATGTTACTGATTTGCCAGGTGATAGATATTTTTATGATAGAGAAGCTAATATATTGAAAGGTAAGAAAACTGGAAGAACATATAGACTAGGCCAGAATATAAAAATAAAAATAGCTAACGTGACACCTCATGAGAGAAAAATAACATTAATACCAAATAATTAATTAGCTAGAAATGATTAAGAAAGGAAATGATTTAAGAATTGGGTTTCATAGTATTGAAAGCATAATTAATCATAATCCTCATAAAATTAAAAAAATTTTTTTACCCTCAAATAGGGATGATCTAAGACTAAACGAACTCATATCGTTAATAGATAAAAATGATTTGAAGTATGAATTTTCTAGTAAAGTTAAACAGGAACCTGAAGCCATAATTGCAAATGATCCTGAGCTAAATTTCAAAGATTTTAAAGATTATTTAAATTCAAATTTGGTTAATCAACCATTGATTTTAATATTAGATAACGTTATTGATCCAAGAAATTTAGGTGCTTGCATTAGGTGTGCTGCTGTAGCCGGAGCAGATGCAATGATTATTAATAAACACCAATGTGCTCCTATAAATGCAATTGCACATAAGGTTTCTGCAGGCGGTGTTGAAGTAATCAAATTATTTCATGTTACTAATTTAGTTAATTGTCTTAAATTTCTTAGTGAAAAAAATGTAAATATTTACGGGCTAAGTGAGCATGCTAGTGAAAGTTATCATGAATCTGATTTTGTATCCTCAACGGCAATAATTATGGGTGCAGAAGAATCTGGTATAAGAGAAAAAACGCTTGAAAGATGCGACTATAAAATTAACCTAAGTAGTAATAAGTTATTTAAAAGCTTTAATGTTTCTGTTGCAACTGGGATAATATTATCTGAAGCTAATAGACAACGACTGAACAAATAATTAATTAAATGTTAAAACAAAGAACACTAAGAAATCCAATAAAAGCTTTAGGGATTGGTCTTCATACAGGTAAAAATATCTCTATGGAACTCCTTCCTTCAAAAGTAAATACTGGAATTAATTTTATTAGAACAGATATTGATGAAAGTTTTTTAATACCAGCTATTGCCGAAAATGTTGGAGACACAAGCCTGTCCACAGCACTAATTAAAGATGATATTAAAATTTCTACGATTGAACATTTATTATCAGCAATTGCAGGTCTTGGCGTCGACAATTGTATAATTAAGGTTGATGGTCCTGAAGTTCCAATTATGGATGGAAGTTCTAGTCCTTTTGTTTTTCTTATTCAATCTGCTGGGCTAGAAGAGCAAGATGCTTTAAAGAAATTTATAAAGGTTAAAAAAGAGATTGCTGTTTCTAGAGATGATGCCTATGCATCAATAAAACCATTTAATGGTTTCAAGGTTGCTTTTAAAGTTGATTTTGATCACCCTGTTCATAAAAAACTTCCAGCCGAATCAATAATAGATTTTTCCTCAACATCTTTTGTAAAAGAGGTTTGTCGGGCAAGAACATTTGGCTCCTGGAATGAAAAGGAATTATTACAGTCAAAAAATTTAGCATTGGGTGCTAGTGTCTCAAACGCTATAGTATTTGGTGATGATGAAATTCTTAATGAGGAAGGTTTAAGATTTAATGATGAAATAGTAAAACACAAAATGTTAGATGCAATTGGAGATCTTTATTTGCTGGGAGGTAATTTAATCGGCCAGTTTTCTGGGTACAAGTCTGGTCATGCTTTAAACAATCAATTGTTAAGAAAAATTATTGCAGACAATGATGCTTATGAAGTTGTTAAGTTTGAGAACTCTGAAAATGCTCCAATCTCATATGTAAGACCTCCATTTGGAGAAATGGAGTAATAAAAAGAATTTGTTAAATCCTTATTTAAAACTAAAGTAGATGTTTAATCCTTTAACAAAAATATTTGGTTCTAGTAACGATAGGGTTATTAGTAAGATGATGAAGCATGTAAATGCTGCAAATGATATCGAAAATTTATTATCTTCAAAACCTGACGAGTATTTTAAAAAATTAAAAATTGAATTAAACGAAATTTATATAGAAAGTAACAACGATATTTATAGCATTCTTCCTACTGCATTTGCTGCTGTAAGAGAGGCCTCTAAGAGAACGTTAGGATTGAGACATTTTGATTCCCAGATGCTTGGTGGTATTTCTCTTGCTGAGGGTAATATTGCTGAAATGAAAACAGGTGAGGGGAAAACTCTTGTTGCAACTCTGCCAGCTTATCTTAATTCGGTTATTGGCAATAAAGCAATATTAGTAACTGTAAATGATTATCTTGCAAAACGTGATGCTGAATGGATGCAACCAATCTATGAATTTCTAGGCCTATCTGTTGGAGTTATTTTTTCAAATCAGCAACTTGATGAAAAAGAAGATGCCTACAAAAAAGATATTATATATGCAACCAATAATGAGTTAGGTTTTGATTATCTAAGAGATAATATGGCTCACTCTGTTCAAGAGCGTGTCCAATGTTCTTTAGATTTTGCAATTATTGATGAGGTTGATTCTATTTTAATAGATGAAGCTAGAACACCATTGATAATCTCAGGGCCATCTTCTGAAAGCTCTGAAATGTATAAACAAATTAAAAAATTTATTCCAAGCTTGATTAGACAAAATAGACAGCCTACTGAAGAGGAGCCACTATTAGATCATGAGAAAGGTCATTACTTTGTTGATGAAAAAAATAACACAATAGAGTTAACTGATGATGGGTATATATTGGTAGAAGATTTATTACAAGAATCAGGTCTTCTTGGTGATTCTGGTGGTTTATATTCAATTTCAAATTTAAAGATTATGAAATTTGTTCAAGCAACCCTGAGAGCAAATTTCTTATTTAACAAAAATGTCCACTACTTAGTTAGAAATAATCAAGTTTTACTCATAGATGAACATACTGGAAGAACTATGCCAGGAAGAAGAATGAGTGAAGGTGTTCACCAGGCCTTAGAATGCAAAGAAAATGTTCCAATTCAAAGAGAATCTCAAACATTAGCCTCTACAACTTTTCAAAATTTCTTTAGGTTGTTTTCGAAACTGTCTGGCATGACGGGAACAGCAGATACTGAAGCTACAGAATTTCAACAAATATATGGACTTAGTGTCATTATAATTCCAACCAATGTTCCTATGGCTAGGGATGATCATAATGATCTTGTTTTTTTAACAAAACAGGCGAAATACAACGCCTTAGTAAAAGAAATCCAAACACTTAGATTAAAATCTGCTCCAATTTTGGTAGGAACAGTTTCCGTAGAATCGTCTGAACAAGTCTCAGAATATTTAAAAAATCAAAGAATTCCTCATCAAATATTAAATGCTAAGCATCATGAAAAAGAAGCTGAAATTATAGCTAATGCTGGCAAGCCTGGAATGGTTACCATTGCAACAAATATGGCTGGAAGGGGTACAGACATTGTTTTGGGTGGAAAAAAAGAAGATCAGTCTCAAGATAGTTGGATTGACAACAATAAAAAGGTTATTGAGTCTGGCGGTCTTCACATTCTTGGCACTGAAAGGCATGAATCTAGGAGAATTGATAATCAACTAAGAGGAAGATCCGGACGACAAGGTGACCCAGGTTATTCAAGATTTTTTCTTTCTCTTGAAGATGATTTATTAAGATTATTTATATCAGACAGTAGGAGAGCTCTGTTTGATAAAATAGGAATGGGTGATGATCATATAGAGCATAGGATGTTATCAAAAGGAATAGAGAATGCTCAAAAGAGAATTGAAAGTCGAAATTTTGATGCTCGTAAAAACCTTCTTGAATATGACGATGTTTCAAATGATCAAAGACAAGCTATATACTCTTTAAGAAATCAATTATTAGAAGAGCAAGATATTAGTCAAACTATTGATGTATTAATAAAAGAACAATTTATATTAATAACAAATTCATATATACCTATTGACTCAATTGAATCCCAGTGGAAAGCTGATGAATTGCAAAATTTTCTTGAAGAAAATTATTCTCTTAAAACTGATATTAAAGATAAAATTTTATCCGATAAAAAACTTATTCCTGAATCTATAGCATCCAAAGTTGTCCAGCTCGCTAATGAAAAGTATACAAATAAATATAAAGACCTAGGTGAAAACAGACTTCTTTTAGAGAAACAGGTTATGCTTCAAGTTTTAGACGTTCATTGGAAAGAGCACTTAGCAGAAATTGATCACCTGAGAAACAGTGTTGGACTGAGAGCATATGCTCAAAAGAATCCTAAAAATGAATTTAAAAAAGAAGCATATTCAATGTTTGAGTCAATGCTGTCTGAAATAGATAGTGAAACAATTAGAATCTTATTTTCTTTAAAAGTTGCAGATGACAACGATGTTAACTCTATTTCACATGAAAATGATAATGCTGAAATTGTGCTTGAAAAAAAAGAAGCTGGTTCTAATATAGGTCTAGCTCAGCAGGATGTTGTTGATATTAATAACTCCCCTACCACCATAATGAGAAATGAACCAAAACTTGGAAGGAACGATTTGGTTAAGATAACCAATGGCACTGAAACAAAAACTATAAAATACAAGAAAGCTAAATCATTAATTGAAAATGAAGGGTGGCAGATAATCTAAATTAAAATTAATCTTCATAGAAATCCTCTGATTGAATGGGTCGAGAAATAAAATTATCTTCATTAGCCCATAAACCAAAATCAATGAGTTTGCATTTTTTAGAACAAAAGGGTCTGTTTTTATTTTTATCTGATAAATCACTTATCTTTTCACATCTTGGGCAGTTAGTCATTTTTAACTATCTCCAAATATTTATTATGAATTTTTAAAATTTCATTACGTAAGCTTGTTAAAGAAGACGTATTTAAAATAACATCATCAGCAATACTTAATCTTTGTTCTCTTGATGCCTGCTTTGTAATTATTTTTTTTATCTCGTTAGGTGTTTGTTTATCTCGATTGCATGACCTTATTATTTGTGTCTCAATATCGCAATCAATTAATAAAATTCTATCGTAACTGTCATATGAATTAGTTTCAAATAATAAAGGTACCATCACAATGCAATAAGGAGATTTTTTATTTGATACAAAATCTAAAATTTCACTTTGTACAATTGGATGGATTATTTGTTCAAGAATTTCTTTATTTAATTCATTGGAAAAAATTTCTTTTCTTAATAACTGCCTATCAATATTTTTACTAGAATCTAAAAATTTACTTCCAAATTGTTTTATAAACAAATTGTATCCATTAGAACCTCTCTTTAAAGCATTTCTGGCTTCAAAATCTGCATCAATTACATCAATACCCAGCTCAATAAAAATTTCAGCAGCAGCTGATTTACCAGAGCCTATCCCACCAGTTAAACCAATAATCATATAAACATTATACGTGAGATAAAAAAAAAGGCTTCTAGTAAAACTAGAAGCCTTTAAAAGAAAAAGCCTGACGATTTCCTACTCTCACACAGGGAGACCCTGCACTACCATTGGCGTTAACCCGTTTCACTTCTGAGTTCGAGATGGGATCAGGTGGTTCCAAGTTGCTATTGTCATCAGGCAAACTGGTATGTAACTTTTTATTAATTTAATTTCACTACAATGTTTTACTCAAATATGAACCTTTCTTAAGGTTACATGATCAAGCCTCACGAGTTATTAGTACAAGTTAGCTCAACGCCTCGCAGCGCTTACACATCTTGCCTATCAACGTCATAGTCTATGACGACTCTTTAGGAGACATAAAGTCTCTGGGAGATTTAATCTTGGGAGAGGCTTCCCGCTTATATGCTTTCAGCGGTTATCCTTTCCGAACATAGCTACCCGGCAATGCCACTGGCGTGACAACCGGAACACCAGAGGTTCGTCCAATCCGGTCCTCTCGTACTAGGATCAGCTTCCCTCAAATCTCCAAACGCCCACAGCAGATAGGGACCGAACTGTCTCACGACGTTCTAAACCCAGCTCGCGTACCACTTTAAATGGCGAACAGCCATACCCTTGGGACCTGCTCCAGCCCCAGGATGTGATGAGCCGACATCGAGGTGCCAAACACCGCCGTCGATATGAACTCTTGGGCGGTATCAGCCTGTTATCCCCGGCGTACCTTTTATCCGTTGAGCGATGGCCCTTCCATTCAGAACCACCGGATCACTAAGACCTAGTTTCCTACCTGCTCGATCCGTCGATCTCGCAGTCAAGCATCCTTCTGCCTTTATACTTACCTCACGATGTCCGACCGTGATAAGGATACCTTCGTACTCCTCCGTTACTCTTTAGGAGGAGACCGCCCCAGTCAAACTACCCAGCACGCACTGTCCCTGATCCAGATAATGGACCTAGGTTAGAACTTCAATCTTACAAGGGTGGTATTTCAAGGATGACTCCACAAAGACTAGCGTCTCTGCTTCAAAGTCTCCCACCTATCCTACACAAGTAAGGTCAAAGTCCAGTGCGAACCTATAGTAAAGGTGCACGGGGTCTTTCCGTCTAGCTGCGGGTACACTGCATCTTAACAGCGATTTCAATTTCACTGAGTCTATGGTGGAGACAGTGTGGCCATCGTTACGCCATTCGTGCAGGTCGGAACTTACCCGACAAGGAATTTCGCTACCTTAGGACCGTTATAGTTACGGCCGCCGTTTACCGGGGCTTCGATCAAGAGCTTCGCATAAGCTAACCCCATCAATTAACCTTCCGGCACCGGGCAGGCGTCACACCCTATACTTCCTCTTACGAGTTTGCAGAGTGCTATGTTTTTAGTAAACAGTCGCAGCCACCTGGTATCTTCGACCACGTTCAGCTTAGAGAGCAAGTCTCATCACTAACCGCGGCGCACCTTCTCCCGAAGTTACGGTGCTATTTTGCCTAGTTCCTTCACCATAGTTCTCTCAAACACCTTGGTCTACTCGACCTAACCACCTGTGTCGGTTTAGGGTACGGTTTCTTATAACCTGAAGCTTAGAGGTTTTTCCTGGAAGCATGGTATCGACTACTTCCCACTCATAGAGTGGTCGTTATCAGTTCTCAGCCTTAGTGTTCCGGATTTACCTAAAACACCAGCCTACAACCTTGAACACGGACAACCGTCGCCGTGCTAGCCTAACCTTCTCCGTCACCCCATCGCAGTTATAAAAAGTACAGGAATATTAACCTGTTTCCCATCGACTACGGCTTTCGCCCTCGCCTTAGGGGCCGCCTCACCCTGCCTCGATTAGCGTTGGACAGGAACCCTTGGTTTTTCGGCGAAGAGGTTTTTCACCTCTTTGATCGTTACTCATGTCAACATTCGCACTTCTGATACGTCCAGTTCGCCTCTCAGCTTACCTTCAACCGCTTACAGAACGCTCTTCTACCATCTTAAATAAATTTAAGATCTGTAGCTTCGGTTTATGATTTAGCCCCGTTATATCTTCCACGCAGGCCGACTCGACTAGTGAGCTATTACGCTTTCTTTAAAGGATGGCTGCTTCTAAGCCAACCTCCTAGCTGTTTGTGCCTTCCCACATTGTTTCCCACTTAATCATAATTTGGGACCTTAGCTGACAGTCTGGGTTGTTTCCCTCTCGACTACGGACGTTAGCACCCGCAGTCTGTCTCCCGTGCTCATACTCGTAGGTATTCGGAGTTTGCATCGGTTTGGTAAGTCGGGATGACCCCCTAGCCGAAACAGTGCTCTACCCCCTACGGTAATACACGAGGCACTACCTAAATAGTTTTCGAAGAGAACCAGCTATCTCCGGGTTTGATTAGCCTTTCACTCCTATCCACAGCTCATCCCCTCATTTTTCAACATAAGTGGGTTCGCGCCTCCAGTCGATGTTACTCGACCTTCACACTGGCCATGGATAGATCACCCGGTTTCGGGTCTAATCCCAGCAACTGAACGCCCTATTAAGACTCGGTTTCCCTGCGCCTACCCTAATTGGTTAAGCTTGCTACTGAAATTAAGTCGTTGACCCATTATACAAAAGGTACGCCGTCACAGAACAAGTCTGCTCCGACTGCTTGTAAGCACAAGGTTTCAGGTTCTATTTCACTCCCCTCGCCGGGGTTCTTTTCGCCTTTCCCTCACGGTACTGGTTCACTATCGGTCAGCATAGAGTATTTAGCCTTGGAGGATGGTCCCCCCATATTCAGTCAAGATTTCTCGTGTCCCGACCTACTCGATTTCACTTAAATTAGTCTTTCGCATACAGGGCTATCACCTACTATGGCTAAACTTTCCAGAATATTTTGCTGGACTAAAATAAGCTTAAGGGCTGGTCCGGTTTCGCTCGCCGCTACTACCGGAATCTCTTTTGATTTCTTTTCCTCTAGGTACTTAGATGTTTCAGTTCCCTAGGTTTGCCTCTTATACCTATGTATTCAGTATAAGATAATACACTTGTGTGTATTGGGTTTTCCCATTCGGAAATCCTCGGATCGAAGCTTATTTACCAGCTCCCCGAGGCTTATCGCAGGTTATTACGTCCTTCATCGCCTTATGCTGCCAAGGCATCCGCCTTGTGCTCTTCCTTTACTTGATCATATAACCTTAAAAAAGGTTATTATTTTTTTTGAAGTTTTATCTTCTTTTTGAGAGTAACTTAATAAAATATATTAATTACTTTTTAACATGTACATAAATGTACACATTACTTTTTAATTGCAGTGATCTTATGTATGCATAAATGCATACACTAGAAAATTACATACCAATGATTTTACATAACAAAATGTTCTTTTTAAAAAATAGTTGATTACTCGTGTGGGCGTTTAAAACGCGAAATTATCGTTAAGGAGGTGATCCAGCCACAGGTTCCCCTACGGCTACCTTGTTACGACTTCACCCCAGTCATGAAGCACACCGTGGTAAACGCCCTCCCTAAGGTTAGACTATCTACTTCTGGTGCAATCCACTTCCATGGTGTGACGGGCGGTGTGTACAAGACCCGAGAACGTATTCACCGCGGCATGCTGATCCGCGATTACTAGCGATTCCGACTTCATGGAGTCGAGTTGCAGACTCCAATCCGGACTACGAGAAACTTTCTAGGATTAGCACCACCTCGCGGCTTAGCGTCCGTCTGTATTCCCCATTGTAGCACGTGTGTAGCCCTACTCGTAAGGGCCATGATGACTTGACGTCGTCCTCACCTTCCTCCGGTTTATCACCGGCAGTCCCCTTATAGTTCCCGACCGAATCGCTGGCAAATAAGGGTAAGGGTTGCGCTCGTTATCCGACTTAACGGAACATCTCACGACACGAGCTGACGACAGCCATGCAGCACCTGTATCTTGGTTCCATAAGGCACACTCTCATTACAAGAGCTCCCAAGTATGTCAAGAGTAGGTAAGGTTTTTCGCGTTGCATCGAATTAAACCACATGCTCCACCGCTTGTGCGGGTCCCCGTCAATTCATTTGAGTTTTAGCCTTGCGGCCGTACTCCCCAGGCGGACAACTTAAAGCGTTAGCTGCGCCACTGAAAGACATTGTCTCCCAACGGCTAGTTGTCATCGTTTACGGCGTGGACTACCAGGGTATCTAATCCTGTTCGCTACCCACGCTTTCGCACCTCAGTGTCAGTACAGATCCAGGAGGCCGCCTTCGCCACTGGTATTCTTCATAATATCTACGCATTCCACCGCTACACTATGAATTCTACCTCCCTCTATCGTACTCTAGTGAGTTAGTTTTGGATGCAGTTCCTAGGTTAAGCCCAGGGCTTTCACATCCAACTTAACAAACCACCTACGCGCGCTTTACGCCCAGTAATTCCGATTAACGCTTGCACCTTCCGTATTACCGCGGCTGCTGGCACGGAATTAGCCGGTGCTTATTCTGCAGGTAACATCAGGGTTATAAGGTATTAACTTATAACTTTTTCTCCCTGCTTAAAGTGCTTTACAACCCGAAGGCCTTCTTCACACACGCGGTATGGCTGGATCAGGCTTGCGCCCATTGTCCAATATTCCCCACTGCTGCCTCCCGTAGGAGTCTGGGCCGTGTCTCAGTCCCAATGTGGCTGATCGTCCTCTCAGACCAGCTAAAGATCGTCGCCTTGGTGAGCCTTTACCTCACCAACAAGCTAATCTTACGCAGGCTCATCTAGTAGCGAAAGCTTCAAAGAGAGGCCTTCTTTCTCCCGAAGGAGGTATACGGTATTAATCCGGGTTTCCCCGGGCTATCCCCTTCTACTAGGTAGATTCCTACGCGTTACTCACCCGTCCGCCGCTCTACTCATATCCGAAGATACTTTCTCGCACGACTTGCATGTGTTAAGCCTACCGCCAGCGTTC
>JACLAB010013962.1_pt1 | contig 82736 bp, 57 predicted proteins | sample 8027921 | NCBI WGS metagenome assembly JACLAB01 (sample SAMN15725117, study PRJNA655200) | protist metagenome | isolation source: fluorescence activated cell sorting (FACS) single amplified genomes of... | place: USA: West Boothbay Harbor, Gulf of Maine | collected 2000-07-19 | reverse complement strand
AAAAAGGCTGAACAAAAAATACAAGAGTCTGACGAATACGACGACGCGGTTTTGCGAGCTAACGAAAATAGAAGTATCGACGTGGTCTCGGCGAGCGGCGTCGACGCCGCGCTGGATGCGCTGACGGTCGAAGAGCGATCGGCGTCGCCCGCGCCGTTGAGCGGTAAAGCTGCGTACGCTGCGTTTGAGGCGGAAAAACTCCCCGAACTCAAGGCTGAAAAGCCGGGCCTGCGTAAGCAGCAATACGCCGACTTGATGAGTAAACTCTGGGCCCGCGCGCCGCAGAATCCTCAAAATCAAAAGTAGCGCGGTCGAATAACGCACCGACTCAACGAGCACGCTCCGGGCGCGCGCGTTCGCCGCGGAATCCCAAAAATCAAGACGAATTAGCGCGGGCGAGTCCGGATTTGAAATGAATATCATTAAAACATCCGTCGAAGCGCGTCGCGCCCTCAAACCTCATCCATCCCGCGTCGTCCTCTAATCAATAATGACGCGTCCATGAAATTAATACACACTCGAACGTTCGCTCGAACGCCGAAAAAAGCTCACTTCGCCTTTGTCCCATCCTTCGAGCTCACCGTCTTGCGTCCATCGAAGTGTTTCCGTCTCGCCTCGCTCGCGCGCGCGGCGAACGTCTGCCAAAATCCAACCACCGCGCGCTCGCTCCTCTTCGCGCCGCTCTCGCGCTCGACGAATCGATTCACGCGTCCGTCGTCCATCGACGATCGCGTCGAATCATCATCCGTGGACGCCCTCGCGCGCGCCGTCCTCGGCCGTCGCGCCGCCGTCGCCGCGCGCGATCGCGCCGCGGGCCCTCGCGTCGTCGCGCGCGCCGCGGTCGCGCCGCGCGTGAGCATGCCGCGTCGCGTCGCCGACTGCGGTCGTCGGCATCGCGCGTCAGAGGCATGCGCGCGACGACGCCGCGCGTCGCGCCCGGCGTCGCGCCCGCGCGCGACGGACGACGACGCGGCGTCGCGCGTCGCGTCGTCGCGCGCGCCGCGGGCGCGGACGAGGCCGCGGCGCCGCCGCGCGGGAAATCCGAGGCGTACGACCAGGCGCGCGTCGCCGTCGAGCGCGCGCTCGAAAAATCGACGAAGCGCGCGACGAAGCGCCGACGGTCGAGCGGGCGCGCGGTCGGGAAACCGGCGCGGTTGGCGGTGGAGCTGCCGGTGAACGATGACTCGGACGCGGCGCTGATCGAGATGGCGACGGGGACGCTGGGCGACGGCGCGAGAGACGCGACGGCGGTGTTCGGAAGGGCGAGCGCGGCGAAACTGGCGCGAGAGATGGGAAGCGCGATGGAGTGCGTGAGCGTGGATGACGCGTGGACGGCGGCGGACGCGGCGGCGAGGGATGGGATCATCGCGTTGGTCGGAGTGCCGAGCGATCGGGTGGAGGCGGCGATGCGCAAGTGTCGAGCGGGAGAGGGAAGGCCGACGGTGTGCGTGAACGTGGAGTGGGAGCACGACGGCGACGGGGGGTTGGCGTGGTCGATGTCGCGACAACAGGCTGGGGTGGACGACGCGGCGCCGAGCGATGTGGAGGCGTTTGCGAATTCGTTCGTCGTGGTGTACTCGTTCCTGCCGCTGAATATCCAAGCGTCGATGTTCGCGTCTTCGCTCGAGGGCGCGGTGTTTAAGTGCGTGCGAGGAGGCGCGCCCGCGGGAACGCCGTGGCGAATCTTAGTGAAAGAGAAGGGCGCGTTCGCGCAGGTCGGGGCGATGCAGCGGCGACCTCAGCAAACGGATTTAGAGGCGGCGTTGTACAACTCCATCGCAGCCAAGTCGCCCGTGAACGAAGCCGTGGGCAAAGCCAGCGGTTTCTTCCGCGGGCTCATGAACAAGGACAAGTAAGTAATATAAGTAATATCGCATCGCCAACTCCGTAGTGATCGTCGTCTCTACCGCCGCGCGCGCGCCGAAAGTCACCCGTATCAAGACGAGCGTCGTCGCCGAACACTAAAGCTCGCGCGACACATCTCGCAGCGGCGGTCGTCGCGCGCACCATGTCCTCCATGTACGGCGCCAGTCCGAGCGAAGACTCAGGTAAGTCGGCATCGACGCCGCGCGCGCGATGTGCGCGCCCGCTCGCGGCGTCGTCATCCTCGACGCAACACGTTTTCGCGCCCGAACACGACGCTCGATCGATGACTGACGCGGAGCGCGCGCAGGATTATTGAATCCCGAACGACGACGCCGAAGCATCCCGCTCGCGATGCAGGGCGCGGTAGTCATGGCGTTCGGGCTCGGGATCGCGTACTTGATGTATAGGTTGACGGTGGATGACGACGACGGAATTAGAGTCATTCGCGCGTCCGCGACGGAAGATTTCCCGTGAGCGGTGCGCGGTGGGTGGTGAGCGTATCCTATATATTTGTAATACAAGTGAAAAAGTTCTATAATGCCGTTTCGTAACGTCGTCGTCGTCGTCGTCGTCGTGGTTAGTCGTATTGCGTCAAATCAAACGTCAGCACCTTGGAGCACGCCTGCGAGACGTCTCGCGTGACGCCGACGAGAGCATCCGCCTTGTCGTAAAAGTAATCCTTCAAAGAAATTACGATGGACTGAGTGCCATCCTTACCATCCTTGCCATGCGAGCGCGCAGCCATGAACTTGGCGAGCTTTTCGACGTTCACCTTATCGAGCGCCGCGTCGACTTCGTCGAGGACAAAGAACGGCGAGCTTCGGTAAGAGTGAATCGAGAACAAGAGCGCAACAGCAGCGATCGTCTTCTCACCGCCAGAAAGCTGTTCCATTTCACGGAAACGCTTCGTGGGCGGCATGGCGGTGAAGTTGACACCGTGCAAGAAAGGATCTTCGTTGCTTTCGAGGCTCAAGTATGCCTGACCGCCGAGCGGGTGGCTCGCACTTTGCGTCAACTCCTTGTACAGAACGTCGATAGAGTCGGCGATATGCTGGAAAGCATCGAGGAAGATGGAGCGTCGTCGACTTCGCACATCCTCGAAGGCGTCGGTCGCTTCTTTCACTCGCTCTTTCGCCGCTTCTAATTCTAACGTCTGCAATCGTTCCTTCTCCTTGATCGTCTCGTACTGCTCGAGAGCCTTCATATTCGGCTCCAATCGAGCAAGCTCGATCGAAGTCTCATCAATCTTGATTCTAAGTTCATTCTCCTTGCCTTCGCGCTCAAACTTGCTTACTTGCTTCAAATCGCTCCTCAAGTTGGAGTAGTCGAGGACGACGTTCCCAGCGGTGGACGTTTCGCCGTCAACTTCCATGGCGTCGCCGTCGTTTTCACCAGCGCCGAGCGCGAGCACGCGCGGAAGTTCCATTTGTTCCATCGTCGCGTTTGAGATGATACCATTGCGAATCTCGCGCTGCGCATCGATTTCGTTTTGGCTGGAAGAGAGCTTCTTGTCGAGTCGAGCTGTTTCTTGCACCGCCATCGTAGTCTTCTCCTTGAGCACCACAATGTCACTTTCGAGCGCCTTGGCTTGCGCCTTGGCTTGTTGATGCTCAGTTTCCATCTTCACAAGCTTATTCTTCGATTCATCGAGTTCTTTCATCGCATTCACCGCCGAAGCTTCGAGCTCAGCGAGTTCAGCTTTGTATCTCGCGATCATGCCTTCGGCGGATTTGACTGGGCCCTCGGTGTCGCGGCTCTTCTCATAATTGAGCTGTTCCTTCCACTTCGAGCGTTGTGACGCAAATCTACTCTTCTCTTCGGCTTCTTTCTGCTTGCGCATCAAGTGTTCGTTCTCATACACGCGAATATTCGCAATATTGAGAGTCTTGACAAACGAGGCGTAAATTCCGTCGATGATGGCGTGAATTTGTTTGTCAAGCGCCGCAACCTTGGCCGCGCCTTCTTTGCTCGCTTTCTGCGCCGCCACAAGTTCTGGTTTGGATTCTTCGAGAGATGAGACGATGACAGCCTTGTCGCGCGCTAACTTGGCGAGTTTATCCTTCAACGCCTTCATATCGGCTTGCAAGAATTGCGTGTCCTTTTCAATCGTCGTCTTTTCCGTGATCACTTGTTGCTCCTCGAGCATCAACGTAGTCAGACTCTTCATAGCGGCGAGCTCATCTTCGAGTTTCATCTTCTCTTGGCGCGTGTTTTCGACGTCCATTCGACTGAATCGGTTCGCTTTCTCGGCTAAACCTGAGGAAGAACCACCGGTGAGACGCCCACTCTTGTCGACGAGTGTACCATCCAGCGACACTGACTTGATTCGTTGCGCGCCGCTAAAGGCCAACTTCTTCGCTTCAGCGTGCGTATCACACACCACAGTGTCACCACACGCGAAGAGAATGGCACGTTCGCGCGACTTATCAAACTGAAGAACATCGACAATCAAACGAGAGCTGCCTCCGAGGTGACGCAAGCGTTCATTGATGGCTTGAACTTTGATCTCCTTCAATGGAATGAACTGCATCGATTGAATGCGTTGTTCTTTCAAATACTGAATGCACTCCTTCGCCGTCTTAGCATCTTCAACGACGACAGCATCGGCTTCACGACCGAGCACAGTGATGACGGCGAGCTCATACTTCTTTTGCGTCACCTTGATGAGCTCAGTGAGTCTACCATGCACACCTGGGAACATTCGCTTCATCGTCGCAATAGCTTCGAGCGCCTTGGTTTCGCGTTCATTTTGCTTACGGTCGGCCTTGGCTTCTCGGAGCTTGGCGTTGAGGGCGTCAATCTTTTCCTTGAAGAGGTCTTGTCGGCTGCGCACCGTGCGCTTCTCATCGGCAAGTTCCTTAAGTTTCTTTTCAAGTTTCTTCAGCTCTCCCTTGTTGACCGTCTCAGTCTGTTGCAACGTCTTTGATCGATCAACTTCGCGCTCTTCTTGTTCTTCCAAGAAAGAAAGACGAGATTGAAGCTCCGAGGTCTTGCTCGACAAACGAGACGCCGCCTCCTCATCTGTGTTGAGCTGAGACATCAGTTGATCGCGTTCGGTTTTCAACTTGAACGTAGCCGCGCCTGATTCGATTTTCTTCGCGTTGTACTCGGCTCGTTGTTCGGGCGTCAATTCAAACTTCGAATCTTGCTCCATTCGACGCTTTTGGTCTTGATCGAATAGCGCCTCGGCGTTGTCGATGTTGGCCAAATGTTGCTCCATGTTTGCGATTTCCTTGGCTTGGTTCTCCGCGTCTCGCTTGGACTTGGTGAGTTGCGCCTGTCCAAGTTCCAATTTCTTCTGAACTCGAGTCGTCTCTTCTTTGATCTGATTCACGCGCGGCGCATGGCTGGAAATCGTACCCTTGAGCGCTTCAATCTTACGGTTGAGCGCCAAGTGCGTCTTATCCTTGGTCATTTTCTCCTTGCGCTTGTCCTCGTATTCCTTGAGCGATTCCTCATTCGCAGCCACGTGCTCGTCGCGAACTTCACGCACGTTTCTCATCTCATCACGAACGCGGTCTATGTCGGCATCGATGTGATAGAGCTTGAACAGGGTGCTTTCAACCTTCATCTGATTCACGCGTTCTTGAAGCGCCATGTGCTTCTCCGCCTCTTCCTTTTGCTCGCGCATCTGCTTCTTCTGCGTCATCAAAGACTTCTTTTTAGTAAAGCTCGTGTGTGCTTCGTCCTCGGCACGTTGCTTCGCCCGCTCGTTCGTCGTATACGTCTCCGCGTACTCATCCGAACCAGAAATTTGTTCAATCAGCGTCGTCAACTCCTTCGGCGTTTTCTGCGCCACCGCCTCGATGTCGCCCTGATACACCAAAAAGTTTCGCGCCTTGACCAGAATCCCGTACGACTTCAATCGTTCGTTGTACTCCTCCGACGTCAATCGTTGGTTATCGATCTCGTAATGCGTCGTCCCGCTCGCCTCGATGACTCTCGAGAACAAAATCTCTCGCTCATTCTCCGGTTCGTACGCCAACGTCACCCGAGCGCTTCGTCTATTCTCACTCGCATCCGCCAAGTCCACCGTGTAGATCAAATCCTTAAACGTCGTCCCTCTCAACTGTGCGCTTCGCACCCCGAGCACGAACGATATCGCATCCATAAGATTCGACTTCCCGCTCCCGTTCGGCCCCACGACGCTCGTAAAGGATTTAAAAGGTCCGATCTGATGCTTTCCCTTGTACGACTTAAAATTCTCCACCTCGATCCGATCGATCCGTCCGCGCGCCGCCGTCGGGCGTTTCATCGCCGCGTCGCCCACCGTCGCCATCGCGCGATCCATCCTCGTCGCTCGCGTCCGCGCGTTTCCCGAATCTTCGCGCGCGTCGGTTTGAAATTTCAAAAATCAAAATCCACCGTCGAGTCGCGTCGTCGTCGTCGTCGTCCACCGCGCGCGCGTCGTCGCCGCGCGATGCGCGCCCGAGTATCGCGCGCGAGTCCTCGCGCGTCGGCGTCCGTCGCGCGCGCGCGTCGGCGTGTGCGCGCGTCGTCGCGCGTCGGCGTCGAGCTGTCGGTCGCGCGTGGTCCGGTATTTGAAACAGGTCTTGCATTACAAAAAGCGGCGACGGCGCCGGCGCGCGCCGGCCGCGGCGCCCGCGGAGCGCGACGCGCCGCGCGGCGCGTCGAGGGCGACGACGAAAATGTCCTCCGTCCGTCGCAATCGACGATACGCGCACATGCGCGTCGCGCTCGACGCGAGCGGGTACTTTAGCGTGGATTCGATGCGCGCGCGCGACCCGCGCGCGTTCGATGAAATCGTCGGCGTGGACGTGCGGAAGGGCGACGCCGAGCCGGAGACGGCGGCGGAGGACGGCGCGGGAGAGCGGATACTGGCGCGCGAGCGCGCGCGGGAGGTTCGAGCGGCGGCGGAGGCGCGATGGGAGGAAGAGTTTGGAGACGCGAGCGCGAGCGACGCGCGATTCGGAGACGCGTTCGCGAGCTCGAGCGGACGCGCGGTCGGACGCGGGGCGGCGAAGACGGACGGTAAGGTGAGCGATGCGGCGTGGCGCAGGGCGATGTTCGAGGGATGGGATGGGGCGACGGTGGACGGCGACGGCGACGGCGACGGCGACGCGCGCGGCGAGCGGCGAGCGGCGACGACGGCGGAGGAAGCGACGGAAGAAGCGACGTTCATCGTCGACGTCGATGAGTACAGAGCGTCTCGCGGGCGGTCGAGGACGTACATCTCCCAGGCCGAGTACGTGTCGCGCGCGGCGGATTTTGAACGCGTCATGCGAGAGCGCTTTCTCGCCGGCGGCGACGACGGTTTCGATTACCTCTCCGTCGACGCCGACGCCGCGCTCGACGCTCACTGGCGACGCGAGATCGACCAGGACGCCGAGGACAAATACTTTGACGAAGATTAGCGCGAAAATTAGCACAATTGTCATAGCCAAACGTAGCGTCGAACGCGCGTCGTCGTCTCGTGACGAGACTCTCGTCGCGCGTTCGTCACAGAATCCGCGCGCGCGCGCACGACGGCCGCACATCACCGCACGGGACACCCGCGCGAGACGATGAACGATAAGAACGAGCAAGCGCTCACCGCGCTCGCGCGTGAGCCCGGGAATAAGACGTGCTTCTCGTGCGTCGGACCGGGGTCTTTGGTGCGTCCTTCGTCGTGTTTCGACGAGATTATCGACGAGACTTTCGCATCTTTCGCGCGCTCGAACGGCGCGCGGCGCCCCGCGCGCGCGCGCCGGCGACGGCGCTACTTTTGCGCGCGGTATACCGCGCGCGCGGGTGCGAAACCGAAGGAACGCGCGTGGATGCTCGTGAACGTTGAGATGAGTTCAGCGGATGACTGACCGCGACGACTCCGCGACGCAGGCGCCTCGCTCGGTGTGCGTGCCGTTCGGAATATTCGTGTGCACGAGATGCTCGGGGATATTCAGAGATTTCAATTTTAGGATTAAGAGCATCAGTGCGTCGACGTTCTCGGGAGATGAGGTCGAGATGTTGCGAAGGAAAGGCAACGAGGCGGCGCGGCGGACGTTTTTAGCGCGCTGGAATCCGGCAGAACCGTTGCCGCAGAGTGGTAATACAGTGAGAGGAAAGGTGTGGATCAAGGCTGTTTTCGTGGATAAGTTGTACTACGACGACGCCGGGGCGGGGAGCGCGGTGGGGGGTCAGGTGGCTCCGGCGACGCCGGCGGCACAACCGGCGGCGACGAAAGCGCCAGATTTGTTTGGCGGCTTATTTGATTCGCCGGTGCCGGCTCAAGTTGCGCCTACCACACAGCCGCCGCAACAAACCGCCGCGCCGGCTCCGGCGAGCGGGGCGGATTGGACTTCGTTTGCGACAGCCGCGTTTGACTCTCAACCGCAAGCTGCAGAAGCACCTAGCTTCGGGTTTGAGACACCGCCAGCCGTCGCCCGACAATCGTATGCCGCGTCGGTGCCAGAACCGGCGAGCGTCGCGCCCGTATCGCAAGCTCCGGCGGCACCTACGCAGCAATCTGATTTGTTCGGAGGTTTGACCATCGAGACACCCGCAGCGCCTGTCGAGACTCCTGCAGCGCCTGCATCTCGGCCTGCTTTAGAGGAAGACTTTTGGACCCTATCGCCGCAGGTTCCGCCGCAACCGCACGTCCATCCGCGGGTGAACGCACCAGGGATCCAGCAGTACCCAACGCAAATGCCACCCCAGATGCAAATGCCAGGAATGATGCCGCCCCAGATGCAACAAATGCCGGGGATGATGCCGCCGCAGATGCAACAAATGCCGGGAATGATGCCGCCGCAAATGCAAATGCAAATGCCGGGAATGATGCCGCCGCAAGTGATGGCTCCAGTCAACGCGCATATGATGCCGCAGCAGTCGCAGCAACCGCCAGTGCAACAGGAAGCACCGCCGGTGGAGCCGGAACAGCCAGATCCATTCGCATCGTTCGGTGAATTGACGGGAATAAAGTCGAAGACAGGGCCACCTCCAGCACAAGCGGTGCCAGTCCCATCGCAAGCCCCAGAAGCAGATGTTTTTGGATCTTTGCCTAGCCAAGAATCTCAGCCGCCGCCGGCTGCGCCACCAACAGTAGCTCCGGTGGCGCCGGTTGCCACCGCGGCGCCGCCACCAGTGCCGGCGAAGCCGGTGAATCTGGGTCCCATGGGATTCCCGATGCCAGTTTCGCAGCCGCCAGCGCCGGCCACAGATACGCATCAAGCGATGATGTTTGAAGACATCAAAGCTCATTCGGCAGGAGATTCCTTCTCGTTTGCGCCCGTGGACTCGCCGCAACCAAGTATCTCGAAGCCTGCGCCCATACAACACGCGCCTGTAGCCGCGCCAGGCACGGCGCAGCCTACGGCTACGGCGGCGCAATATAGCGCCGATAACCCTTTCGCTTTCATCTAAGCATTTTGATAGTTAGCGAATTGTAGCGCGCCCTAGCCGAACCAGAAAGAATCGAGAATGTAAGGAATAAGAAATGGTTTGATAACAATGCCTGGCTAAATTTGAAGCGTCGCTTCGTACGCTTCAATAGATTTGAACAGTTCGGAGAAATTACCCTTGCCGAACCCACCGCATCCGGCTGCTTGCTCAAATGATTCCGAGTCCGCTTTTCTACGCATGCAGCCTATGCGCTGGATGATTTCTAAAAATAACGTCGGCCGGTCGCCCACGGGCTTCGTGAAGACCTGAATCAATACGCCCTGGTCGTCCTTATCGACGAGCAAACCCAACTCTTCGACAAGCGCGTACTGCTCATCGTTCAAAGCATCGCCGATCTTCGCCTTGAGTTGCTTGTAATAGTCGTCGCTTGCCGGCGCTTGAAAGTCGAATCCGCCTCGCAAGTGCGAGTACTTGCGCATTTCTCGCACCGTCGCAAAGATGTCATCCGTTTTCAACGCCAAGTGCTGCAACCCAGGGCCATTGTTCTGCTCAAGATATGTTTGGATTTGACTCTTCCGCTTCGTCCCGAACGTCGGCTCGTTCACAGGCAATAACACGTACTCGTTATTGTTTGCCAACACCATGCTATTCAACCCGCTATCGATCGTTCCGATGTCCTCCGCCGTGAACTCAGCAAACTCGTGAAAGCCCGTGACTTTGGTGATATAATCCACGGTTTCGATCAAATCGTGCACGTTGCCGACGGCGTGATCGAGGCGCTGCAACCCATACGACACATCCGGCGCATCGCGCGTCGCCGAATAATTGCACAGAAAGTCTCCGTCAAATCCATCCGTCGCGTTGACGAAGCGCAAGACGACATCGCCATATAGCTCAATCTCCGCGATGACTTGTCCACCCTTCACACATCCGTCGTCTACTGTGTGTGTCAAAACCGTCGGCGCCAGCACGCCACGCGCACCGCGTTTCACTGCCTCCTCATACGCCGCGCGCGCGTCTTTGACTCGCACGCCCACCGCGCGCGCCGCCAGCCCGTGCTTCTCAAAAAATCGCATCATCGCCCGTCCCTCGTGTCCCGGATGCGGCGCTTCCCCTCGACTACCTCCGCTCTCGACTCCGTACGGTGCGGTGAACACGAACGTCAGATCGTTCGACTTCATCGCGTACGACGCGTACGTCCCGTTCCCCGTGCTCGCGTCGCTCTTGCATCGCAGCCCCATGCCTAAGCCAACCCCGAACCTCGCCGCCGCGTTCGTCGCATCCCCGCACCAAAACTCGATGTGGTCAAACTTTTCACACTCGAACGCGTCGCTCAGCGGGTTCGATCGCACGAAGTTCGCGCACCCGACCAACTTTCGTTTACTCGGGACGGTCGCCATCGTTGACGCTTTATCTTATCGCCGTCGTCGCCGTCTCTCGCGCGCGATTCGGTGGCGTCGAGCGAATGGCGGCGATATATTTCGACGCGTTCGCGCGCGCTTTCGAGCGTCTCGTCGCGCGCGCGCGTCGTCGCGTCGTTTTGTGTGGTGACGTGGCGCCGCGCGCTGGTGGCAGCGGCACCGCCGCCACGGCATTGCGCGACGCTGCGACGCGCGCGCGCGACGCCATGCCCGCCGTCGCCGATGACGCGCTCCCTGAAGACGCTCGCGAGGCGCTCGACGAGTTTGAGGCGGCGACGGAGGCGATCGAACGCGCGCTCGAGCCGTTTCTCGACGCCGACCGCAAGGCGCTGACGAAGGAACTGCGGCCGTTGGAACGCGCGGAGGTGCACTGCGAGGCCGCGCGCGCGATCGTCGCGCTGTTTGGGATGTACCTGAAGACGCTAGGCGTCGATCCGGAGAAGCACGCGACGGCGAAGGAGATGAAACGGGTGGAGGCGTACAGGAAGAAGATCGAGGAGACGCGAGCGAGGCTCGGGGACGGCGCGCGGGGGGCGAGCGCCGGCGGGCGAAAGGCGAGCGTGGACGTGGAAACGGCGGCGAAGGCGATTAAAGATGGTGTTGGTTCGCCGGGAGATCTGTTGAAGGCGAGTTTGGCGGCGGCAGGGGGTGATAAGGGGGACGGCGGCGAAGACGGTAAGGAGGACGGAGGTAAAAAGCGCGCGGCGTCGGCAAACAAAGGCAAGGGTTCAAAGAAAGCGAAGAAGAAGTAGGTCGAAGAACTAGGTTCGCGCGGAGCGGTTGTAACACTAGTAACACCAGTTATTTAAATTTTGTCTTTTTCGTACATTTACACACGACTCCTTTCATGGGAGAAGGATGCCACTTGTTTGCCTAGCCGAGACTGTCGGTCTCGGCGAGCCAAAAAGTGCGCAGCTGCGGTTCGGTCAAAAACTATCCTATATGGCCTTGCGACCTTTTAATAAACAAAAAACAGCCCATTCGATTAGACGAAGGAACCTTCAAAGCAAAAATCGTTCAACGTTACACACGGCGTCACCGTCCTCGAGACAACGTCGAGGCGCCAGTTTACGCTGCCGCGGGCGCTTGTCTGGGTTGTATTCGCGTCCTTCGACGCTTGCTGATGTGCAAATCAATCACACCCGGACACGTGTGCTGCACGGTGACTGAAGCAGCCACATTGACAACACTCAAAGTGCCTTGCTGTTCCCGTTCGACGACACCTACGGCGCTGTTTAACGCGTCAAAACGCGGACTCGTCGGCGGCTCTTGCGAGTTCGCCTTGATGATCACGTGCTCAATGCTGCCGCTGTTACTACGATCCAATCGATTTTCGCGAGCCATTTGCTTGGAATTGGTGCTTGTGCGCGGTTTAATTCCTTTTCGCGGCGAATTTGGCGCCGAACTCTCGTTACTCTTCAGCTTCATCTCGTGCAACATTTGTAACAGTTCGGGCTGCGTCATCGCCTGCAAGGTGGGAATTTCATCCTTGTAATCGTTGATGTCCATATTTGTACAGATGGTGCCGCCTTCTACCGAAGCCTTGAATATTGCCGCCCGATCGTACGCCCGCGCGGCCTCTTCTTCGCTGAAAAAGAAACCAAGATGCAACTGTTTCCGCTGCACGTTGATTTGCGCGTGGTACTTGCCGGTTTGCCGCAACAGAGAAACCCCTCTGTAGAGCGACGTTCTCGAATCGTGTCTGCGCGCTTGCGCCTTCAAGTTTGTCACCAAATCTTTATGCACCAATTTGTTCGCACCATCACCCTTCCCCGTGTTACTTTGCTCTGAATCAGTCTCGCTGAGATCCGTCGGCGACTTTGAACCCGACGACGCGCGCCCGCGCGGCCTCGCCGTCGCCGTCCCGTTTCGAAGAGCTTCCATCCCTCGACCCGGCGTGCCGACCTCGGACTCGCTCGGACTCGACCTCGCGAACTGTGTCCCACCTCCAAAAACATTCACCGACAGCGGGGCATCGCTCGAGCGTCCGGAACCGGAATCGCCCTCCGCGTCGTCCCCGCGCGCCGTCGTCCGCGCCTTGCCAATCGTCCTCGGGACCCCGATCGGCAGCCCGTGCGTGGCGCTATCGTACGTGTACGCCCCCATGCCGCGCACCGCGCGTTCACGCGCTCGCGTTCTTATTCCCTCGCGTTTCCTTCGCGATCGATCGCGCGCGCGCGTCGCGGCGTCCCGTCGACGTCGCGCGAACACTCAAAAGCGCGCGAGGGTCGGCGCGCGCAATCGTCGAGATTTCCGCGTCTCGCGTCCGCGCGCGCGCGGTTTTGCGCGCGCGCGAGATTCGGGCGCGTGAACGAACGCGAGCGCGAGCGCTTCGTCGCGCGATCGGCGCGCGCGCGTCGCGGACGTCGGCGTGTGCGGGGAAGATTGCGGCGGGGGACGGAGCAACCGACGCGCGCGCGCGAAGATGCTGACGCGGACGGCGCGATTGGTCCGGTGGTGATCTACATTGATGGTCGTTTTTGAGGTTAAGTATGCGAAGAAAAATCTCACGCGCGCGCGAGGCGCGCGCGCGAGACGCGACGACGGCGCGAGGGCGCGGACGAGGACGCGGCGAGCGATGGGCGCGCTGCGATGACAACGTCTACGCGCGCGAGCGCGGGACGCGGCGTCGACGCGCGTCCAGGACGGCAGACGCGACGCGCTAGCCGCACCACGGCAGCGTGCAGCGCCCGTCCGACGGCGGCGGTCCGATGACGACGATGAATACGAATAAAAGCGCGGCGACGGCGATTAAACTCACCAACGTCACCTTTTGCGACGTCGCGAAGTTTAACACGCGATCCTCGTCGTCGTAGATTTGCTGTTTAGCCTCGGCGTCCGGGGCGCGTCTGCGTCGGGCGAAACGCGTCCTTCGTCAGTCGCCCGCGTCGCGCGTTCGATCCTTCCGAGTCCTCCCTCGCGAGCGCGCGCGCACCTATTATTTTGATACTTCTTCTCCACCAAATCTCCGGGCATCTTCGCGTCGTCGCCGACGAAATCGCGCTTGAACGCGCGCCACGCCCCGTCCCAATCCATCCCTCTCCGCTCGTCCACATCTTGCGCCTTCTCCTCCCCGTCGTCGCCGCGTTTCCCTCCCGCGAGCGTCACGACGCGTCGACGGTGCGCGCATCCCATCGCGGCGCCTCTCGCGCGCGCGTCCCGTCCGCGACCGCGTCGCGCGACGGTCGGCATCGTCGTCGTCGACGCCATCGTCGTCATCGCCATCGCGTCGCGGCCTCGCCGTCGTCGACCGCCGCGCGCGTCGCGCGCGAGCCGAATCGATCGCGCGCGATTCGTTCGCGTTCGCGCGCGTCGCTCGCGTCACCGACGCCGCGGTGTGTCGCGATCGGTCGCGATCGAATGCGGGCGTCGCGTTCGTCACTCGCGCGCGCGCGAACGACGATGAATGATTCGCGTTGATCGCGCCGCGCGCCTCGATCGAACGCCGAAACGATGGGACGGGACGCGGGAAATCCTCGCAGCGCGTCGTCGCTGTGCGCCAAGTTCGCGCGCGCGAACGGCGAGCTCGCGCGCGCGAACGCCAAGGTGCGTCCGAGACAACCCGAGAGTGCCTGGATTTTTGGAATCATTTTTGGAATCGGCGAATCGGCGCGCGCGACGCGAGAGGGCTCTCGCGCTCGAGACGGCGAAAGGGGGGAAGAAAACGGAATGCAGGGATAGACGTGCGTGCTCGTGATTGACGGGAAGCGTTCGGGTCGGTTTCGCGCAGCTGAGAGCGCAGACGACGGAGGCGCGGGAACGCGCCGAAGCGTCCGAGGCGAGCCAGCGTACGTTGACGACTGCGTTGCGAATGGTCCGAACGACTGTGGAAGAGGAGAAGCGACGGTGGATCGAAGAGCTTCGCGCGGCGCGGGATGATGTGTGTCGGTTGAGAATCGAGCTCGCGCACGCGAAGGAGAAGGCGAAAATGAGTGGAGGGAGGCGCGAGGCTTCTAAATCGATCGACGTTTACGCGGACGAAGAGAGCGACGAAGACGCATCGTCGTCCGATTCCGACGCGCGTGGTGAGAGTGAAAGCTTGTCGTTGACGGAAGCGGCGGAAACGTTGCGTGAGTTGTCTCTCGCGCTCTGTGATGCGGCGATCGAGCGTAGAGTCATAAAGAAGCAGACGCCGAAGAAGCGCGCCAAGGCGAAGAAACCGATCGGCAAGTCCACGGCGAAAACGAAAGAGCCCAAGCAGACGACACCCGTGGGAGAGACGGCTCGACGCGCCCTGCGCGCGAGACACGCCATGAAAGTATTGAATTACGCCGAGCCGAGCTTGAAGACGAAGCTTCGACGTCCGAGCGGGTTCGACGAGATCGAAGAACGCAAAGTCGTCGGCCCGCTCGCGCTTTCGCCGCCGCGCCCGCTCGCGCCGCCGCCGTCGCCGGAAAATTCTCCCCCACCGCCTCGCGACGCATCACCGGCGCCAGCGTCCACCATCAAAACGCACGCCAGTCCACCCGCGAGATCTCCGCTCGACGTCATCGCCGACGTCCCCAGAATCGAACCGCCGTCTTCGCCGATTCGCCGGCGCGTCGCGCGTTCGATTCCGCGCGTCGACTACCTCGAGCCCGACCTCGTTCGCAAGATGCGTCGACCGTGACCTTCGACCCCCGTCATTCATTCATCCCATCTTATTTCATCCCATCTTTTCGATCGCGTCGGAGACGTTCGCGCGACGATCGTTCGTCGCGTCGCGTTTCGTTTGATTCGCGCGTCGCGTCTCGCCTCGCCGTCGGCGTCGCGCGTCACATGGCGCCTCGCGCGTCGGCGCGTCCGCGCCTCGCCCGCGTCGCGCGCGGCGTCGTCATCGCATCGCTCTGCGCCGTCGCGCGCGCGGCGAATTTGACGCAGATCGCGTCTCCGTTCGCCGACGTCGACGCGCGAACCGTCGAATTCATCACCCCCGCGGCGCACGCGTCGTCCGCGCCGTCGGCGCTGTCGACGATCGCGTACGTCCTCGGCGCGCGAACGATCAGCGCGCTGACGCTCACGACGTCGCCGGTGACGCTGACGACGATCGCGACGCTCGACGAGGACGCGACGCCGTGCGAAGGGCTGTTCGCGTACGAGAGCGCGCGGGACGGCGTCGCGGCGGGAAATCGAGCGCGCCTGGCGGTGACGTGCGCGGGAACGAATTCGTTGTTGATATACGGCGTCGATGGCGATGGAACGCGAGCGACGAAAGCGAGACAGATACACGCGGTGAAGAACGCGACGAGAATCGCGGAGCCGACGGATGTGGTGGTGGTGAACGGGACGCTGGCGTTCGTGGCGAGCCGAGCGCACGCGCGGGTGGTCTTCGTGAAGTTGGATCCGAACGAAAACGACGCGCCGACGATCACGGGATCGACGTATCAGCTCTCGGGAATCGATAAAATACAGTTAGGACCGTATGATAGGCAAACGCTGCGGACGATGAGCGGGATGACGCGGAGAGTGACGACGTTAAAGTACACCTCGGCGGGGACGATGCAACTCGTCGGGAGCGTCAAGGATAGTCGGTTGGAGAGCGCGAGCGGCGCGTGCGTGGGGGTGGGGGGCGGCGAACGCGCGTACACGTACGTGGTGACGCCGACGTTGAATGGGGGGACGTTTTCGATATTTAACAGCTCGACGTACGGCGCGCCCGAGTATTTGAACGGGGTGCACGCGGGGCGACTCGCGCCGAACGAACCGTCGGATGGCTTTGAGTTAGCGCCGGCGGCGAACCGAGATTTATCGGGCGCGCGCGACGTTAGCGTCCACGGCACCACCGCGTACGTCGCCGCCAAAAGTATCGGTGCCATCGTCGTCGTCGACATCACCGACCCGAACGTACCAGTCGTGTTGGAAAAGGCTCGATCCTCCGCCCTCGCCGGCGTCGACCGCGTCGTCGCGTCGCCCGACGGCGTCTTCGTCGTCGCCGCCGTCAACGCCACCGACGATGGCGCCAACGCCACGATCGTCATCGCTAGCAAAGACGACACCGCCATCGCCAAGCACGGTGCGTACACCGGCGCTAAGAAGCGCCGACGCCTATTCTCCTCGTCAAAGTAACTAGCCGACGCGAGCCCGCGCAGCCGTAGCCTTTGGAGTGCGAAAACCTCTTTTCGCCGAATTCGCCACCGTCATTCGCCCGCGCGCGACCGAGCGTCGACCGCGCGCGCGATGACGAGCGTACGACCGCAGTGCGCTCTTTCGCGCCTCATCGTCGACGCCCGCGCGACGAAACGACGCGCGTCGTCGTCGTCACGCGCGGCGGCGGCGGACGGCGCGGCGGACGCGACGACGACGTACGTCCCGGGGAACGCGACGCTGCGCGAAGCGCACGAGTACGGCGCTGAACACGAATACTCGAGGTGAGTCGACCGCGCGCGGAACCACGACGACGCGGAAACGACGCGGAAACGACGCGAGAGGGGATGAGCGGCTGAATGCGAGACTGACCGGGACGCCGACGCGGCGCCGGCGCGCAGTTTTGATGCGTTACAACCGCACAGGGTGCACTTTCCGAACGCGAATTACGATTACGACGTCAAGACAAAGGTGGCGACACCCACGCGGTATCGAGTGAAGTTGCCGAAAGGGTACGATGGGAACAGGAAAGAGCCGTACGACGCGTTGATTTGCGTGCCGGGAGAGGCGGGATTCGGGCCGAGGGAGGGGAAGGTATCTTTGACGTCGAGCGTGGCAAAGAAGAAGTGGAACGACGCGAAGGATGTAATTTTGGTTGAGTTGGCGTTTAACACGCCGACGTGGCTGAACGATTCGGCGTCGATGAACCACGAGAGCTATTTGCTCAAGGTGGTGTTGCCGCACTTCTTGGCGGCGCACAACGTGGGCAAGATGTCGCTTCTTGGCTTTGGTTCAGGCGCGTACGGGGCGCTGAGTTTGCTCATGCGACGTCCAACGGCATTTCACGCCGTTATCGCCGCTGATGTACCGATCTTAGGTGGGTTTAAGATGATAGAGCGAGCGTGGGGACGCGAAGATCTCGAGCGCGAGGCGAACTGGGGGTCGTGGAACGAGGCGTTCCCGCAAGACGACGACTGGACCCCGTACGACGTCACCACCATCGCACGCGACGCGTGGGTTCGCGACCATCTCAACGCCACTGAATTGTCTAGAATCGCTCTCATCCCCGGGAGCAAAACTGCGAACGAGCTCGGCGACTTTGCTCGCCAACTCGAAGCCGCCGGCGTCGCGCACGACGTCATCGAAGGTTTCGAGAGCGTCGACATTCATCACGAGGGCGAGTGGATCGATGCCGCCCTCGGATGGCTCGCGCCGAGACTCGCGTAATATTTCCCAGCTCCACTCGGGCGTGTAACATATCTTCTCCCTCCAATCTCCGCGGCGTCTCCTCCTGCCAAAAACAGCCAAAAAGCGCCGCCAGGGACGAACCATTCGCCAGAATCCCGCGCGCGACCGCACCTCTGCGATCGCGCGCGATCGACCGCGCCTCCATGTCCGCCGCGGCGTCTGCCGATGCCGCCAAACGCGTCATCGTCGCCGGGGACGCGCGCGCGACGTTCGACGACCTCGTCGCGCGCGTGCACACCGTGCACGCCAATCCCAAAGCCGGACCTTTCGACGCCGTCCTCGTCGCGGGAAGGATCTACGACGGCGACGCAGCGGAGGAGACGATGCGAGGGTACCAGGACGGCACGAAGTCGTGCGAGGTGCCGGTGTACTTTGTCGATCCCGATGGAGAGAAGGGTTTGGAATTCGCGCGCTCGGCGGCGGCGAAACGCGCGAGCGAGACAAAGGATGGATCGAAGGAGAAAGGATTGCTCGAGATCGCGCCGAATGTGTATTTTATGAGCGAATCGCGAGTGTACGAACTTTGTGGTGGGTTGAAAGTGGCGTCGGTGCCGGGAAGGTTCGATGTGCTTTCGTACGAGGACGCGAGCGCTATTGGGAAATCGACGGCGAAGCGAAACGGCGAGACGACGGAGGATGACGTGACGTCCATGAAGGCGAGTTTTGATGAATTGCCAAAGAATGATGTCGTGGATGTGTTGCTCACGCGCGATTGGCCCGCGGGTACGCTTGACGTGCACGGACGCGAGGTTGGGAGCGAGGCAAAGAGCGCGAGTTCGACTGGCAGTCCAGTGTCTCGGGCGTTGGCGCTGACGCTCGCGCCGAGGTATCACTTCGCGGGCTCGCATCCGTTCTTCTTCGAGCGTGAGCCATACATTAACGTAAAAACGGGCTCGAGTGATCCAGCATCGGCTCAGTCGTGGGTGACGCGATTCATTAACATTGCGTACTGCAGCAACGCCGACGGCGAGAAATGGATGCATGCGTTGAAGATTGAACCCGGGTCAGCGATGGATCGCGCGCTGTTGTGCAAGATTCCACCAGATACTGGCCCGAACCCGTATTTAGGCGCTCCAGGACAGAAGCGTCGAGCGGCGGATTTACAGCCGGACTGGCGCGACGGAGCAAAGAAACCGAAAACGGATGCTCGCGGCGGAAACCGCGACGCACGAGACATCAAGGGCGATTTAGACAAGACTATCTACGTCCGAAACTTGTCGTGGGACGCCGAAGAAGGCGCCATCGCGGAGTATTTTGGTGAGTGCGGCGAATTGGTGGACCTCAGATTGGCGCGCAACCGAGACAACAACCGAAGTCGTGGTTACGGTTGGATTTCATTCACCACTGTGGAGGGAGCGCAAGCCGCACTCGAGCGCAATCAAGCGTCATTCTTCGGCAGAGATATCACGGTGGAGATGGCAAATGCACCATCGGAACGACAGCCGCGTCGGCCGACCCCGGGCGTCGCCCCGGGCGGATGCTGGTTCTGCTTGTCAAACGAGAAGGATTTGCACTTGGTAGCGAGCATAGGCTCCGAGTGTTTCGTGAGCATGGACAAGGGTGGTCTCACGCATGAGCACTGTCAAATAGTTCCCGTCGAGCACTTGCCGTGTTTTGCAAACGTACCCGAGAGCACGGCGACTGAAATGTGGAATTACATTGGCGCGTTGCGTCGTTACGCCGAGTCAAAGAGTCACAAGCTCGTGATTTTCGAGCGTTATCTCGAGTTGCTAAGCAAAGGTGGAAATCACTGCCACATGAACTGTGTGCCCGTCGAAGCCGATCGCGCTGTGCTCTCGGAGAAGATATTCAAGCAAGCGGCGAAACGTTTAGACTTTTCGTGGACGAAGCTCGAACCTCCGGCGAACGCCGCCGACGCGCAAGCCGCCATCAAATCCGTCGCTGGCGACGGCGAATACTACGCCGTGCATCTTCCAGACGGTTGCATCCTGATCCGCTCCATCGAGAGAGGTGAGAAACACTGGATGCAGCTCGGTCGCGAAGTCATCTCTCACCTCATCAAGGCTCCCGAGCGCGCGAACTGGCAAAGTTGCATGGAGGACGAAGCGAAGGAAACCGAGCGCACGACCGCCTTCGTCGAAGCGTTCGATTCGTTCGACCCGATGAAGCAGGGATAACTAGGAGGAGTGTTTTTGATTTGTAGTGGAACAGTTAGTTAGTCACGCAGAGCGCGCGTCCGATTCCCGACCGCGCCGGCGACGTCGTCCGCACATCTCGAAGTGCCCTTCGAGCGCCCTCGCGCGCCCGCGTCCATGGCGTCCGACGTCATGGCGCGCTCACGCGCCGCCGACGACGGAAGTATGTTCAACCGTCCATGGCTCGCCTTCTACGACCGTCGCGCGAGACCACCGCCGTGCGCTGCGGACGTCCCCGCCATCCTGCGCGCGCTGGATGAAAACTCGCTCTGTGAAATCGCCTCGCGCCTCGGCCCGCGCGCGTTCGCTCGACTCGCCACGACGTGCGCGGCGTTTCGAGACTTTGTGTACGCGCACGACATCGATGTCTGGCGCGGTTTCTGCATGGACGCGTTCGCGCACCGAGAGAGCGCCGCGGAGACGGCGGCGCGCAAAAGCAGACACGGGAGCTATCGCGCCATGTTCCAGCAACGCTTGCGCTTGCGCACGGACGGGCTGTACGTCAGCAGGAACACCTACATCAAGCCCGGGGCGAAGACTATGGAGAACGCGAAGTGCTGCCACTTGGTGGCGTATTATAGGTACTTTAGATTCTACCGCACGGGCGAGTTCGTGTGCAAGACGTCGCCGCGGCGGCTGCGCGATGAAGCCAAGCTTCTCAAGGATCGAGCGGCGTGCGCGCGCTCGAACGAGGTCTGCCACGGAGGATACACGATCGACGGTGAAGATCGAGTGCGCTGCGAGGCGATTCGACCGAAATCGAACGGCGAGTGGAGCGCGACTTATTTTTGGGTTCGCCTTCGGCAGAACAAGCCCGGCGCGTCGAACCGACTGGACGTCGTCAAGATAGCCATGGTTGACGGCGATAACGACCCCCCCACGCCCACAGACGAAGAATGGCGCGCCGTCGACGACGAAGAGGCGCTCTACCGTCGAGGTCTCGGCATCTGCGCCCAAAAGTTCGACGGCACCGCGGAGGTTCGCGTCGCCAACCGAGGTCTCTCCACGCTCGTCTTCGTCCCCTGGGACGAGGTCAACGTTCACGAGCTCAACAAGACCACCGAGGAGATGGACTTTTACTTCACCGGCTGAGCGCCGCGTCGCCGTTTCGTTTTCATTTTTTTCTAGTTCATTAGCCCATAGCTTCGCGAGCGCGCTGTACATTACCACGATTCCCACGAATCGCGCCGCGCCGCGCCGCGCCCGCCTTCGCGGCGTCCCCGTGGATCTCGATCGATCGCCATTGTCGCGCTCTCCGCGCCTCGTCGCGGTCATGGACGCGGACGTCCCGACGTACGACGATGAGGGTGGTCGCCAGCGCTCCCCCGAACCCGACGTCGACGTCCGGGACGCCCCCGTCGACGCGAACGCGCCGCGCGACCCGTCGTCGACGGCGCCGCCGCGACCCGCCGACGAGGTCGATTCGACGACGATAACCACCGATGACGCCCGTTTCTTGATCGGCGCCAAGGGCGCGACGAAGCGTAAGCTCATGCGCGTCTCCGGCGCGCGGCTGGAGATCACCGCGATCGAGGGCGACGCCGCGGAGGGGCAGAGACTGGACATTTCGGGGAGCGCCGAGGCGCGCGCGAAGGCGAAGCGATACGTGGAGTGGGTGCTGCGACAGCGAGTGGGGAAGATAATCGTCGATACGTCGACGGTGATGGAGGATGTGAGCGTGATGGAAGTGCCCGGGGATTGCACGGCGTACGTCACGGGGAAGGCGGGTCAAGGTTTGCGAAGGATTGAAGCCGACAACGGGACGCTGCTGTTCTTCGGCAAGCCGACGACGGATCCCGAGGACGCGCCGGAGAAGTTGATTATATGCGGGGATAGGAAAGGCAGGCGAGGAAGCGAACTTCAAGTGATGAGTTCTATCGAGCGTAAGATTCCTGGGACGTTCGTGGACGAGGAGAAGAAGCTGAAGATTAGGTTTGAGCAGCCGGGAGACGGTTTGGGAGACGGCTGGGGTTTCGACGTGTGGCCGTTCGCGAACGAGGAAGAGTTGAGTTTCGCGGTGGGGCGTGAGGTAGGTCGTCTCGATCGCGCGCGCGCGCGATTCGTTTTCTCGTACTTCTTTGTTGACTTTACGCACGACGAGTAGATCCGTCCGGGGCAAAACCATGTCGGACGTTAGATCACTCGAGCTCTCTTTCGTGCGAAGAATAAATTCTGTCTGAAATATGCGGGTGTTTTCTGTCTCGCCGCTGTGGGCCAGTATGCCGTCCAGCGAGTGAACGCTTTCATGTCTACCCGTACATTCATCAACCACTCTTTTTCGTTTTATCTTCTCATCAAACTGCGCTATGAACGGAAACTGACTGAGTGTATATTTTTCGATGCAGGGATCGACGCGAAGGAAAATCGCGAAGGCGTCCGGGTGCTCGTTTGAGTACGTCGGCATGCTCGGCATCATGACTGGCGATCGCGACGAACGCGCGAGATGTTGGGACTACATTCGATGGTTGTTGAAGCAACAGAAAGGGACGTTAGGAATGGATATTTCGTTTAAAGATCGCAACGATGTCACCGTTTTCCCGTGTAAATCTGGCTTCGGCGGCATCAGCCGTATCTACGGCACAGGCGGCGCCACGCTCCGGCTCATCGAACAAAACACTGGAACGTTTTGCTTCAACATACCCGATCCGGATGATGAGCCGGAGAAAGAACTAGTGCTCATTTTCAGTCACGATAAGGGCGCGCGTGGGCGGGCTAGAGACGCCATGCGCGACGTCTTGAACGGCCATCGAGTATCGGCGAACGGCGGGAACGGCGGCCAGCAACGGTGCTACGACTTTAGCGTCGGTCGATGCCGACGCGGTAATAGCTGCAAATGGGCGCACATCGTTCCACCCGGCCCGCCGGGTCCATCGCGAGGAGGCGATAGAGGGCGAGGAGGCGATAGAGGGCGAGGAGGACCGAGTCGTGGAGGAGGTCCGCGCCGCGACGACAGAAAACCGTACAGTCGCCCCAACGATACCTGGGGAGCGATGGCGGACAGATTAGGATGAAAACGTATTATTACGCTGTGCATGTAATTGTGAATTAAAGCTCGCTGTTATCGTGCGCCCTGCGCGACGCAAATTCCTCAAACTCTCGCGTGCCTCGCTCGAGCTTGGCGCGTTCGCCGTTGTCCTCCATCGACGCGTGCGCTTTGCTCAAGATTTCTCGCGCCTCCTTCAGGCGCGATTCGTCGTTGCGATAAATGAAATGCACAAAGTCCAAAAAGTGGTCCGCGAATTCGGGTTCGTGTTCGATCGCCGCGCGGTAGTGCGCATCCACTTCAAGTGCCGCGACGCCGAGCAACTTTTCCTCGCACGTTGCCAATAAATGATACGCCTGTCCAAAGTTCTCCGCTAGCTTCAGCGCCTGTTGCGCGTCCTCGACGCACGCACCGTAATCCTTCTTCGCGCGATGCACCTTTCCTCGACTAAAATACAATCCAGGCGCTTGTCGAACCGCATTCAACGCCTCGTTGTACGACGCCAACGCGTCGTCCAATCGTCCATCCTCGTATTGATTCGACGCCAACGCTTCCCACGACAGCGCATCTCCCGGTTTCGCCTTTGTCGCGCGCGCGTAATACGTCTCCGCTCGCGCTCGATCTCCCCGAACCGCGCTCCATAGATCACCAAGCGCGATCGCCGCGTCCGCGTATTCTGGCCAGTGTCGAAGCGCGAGCTCGAAACTCTCTCGCGCGAGCTCAAATCCGCCCGGCGCGCGCCTCGCGAACGTCTCTCCCACTCCGTACAGCGCGGGCGGGAAATTCATCTTGGACGACAGCGCGGCGACGTAGCACGCGAGCGCGGTGTCGTGCGCGCCGCGCTTCAGGTGCGCGTTCCCGGCGGTGTTGGCGCGACGATGTCCGCTCTTGTGCTCGGGACATTTCGACACGTCCACGGTCGACAGCGCGGCGTGCAGGTTCGGAGGGAGGTTCGGGAGGTTCGGCAGCACCGGTGCGTGCGCGCGCGCGGTGCAGGCGAGCGCGAGAAGCGCGAGCGCGCACGCGAGGACGACGCGGAGGCTGCGCTGGGCAATCACCATGGCGAGGCGCGAAGTGACGCCGCGGACGACGGAACGTTCGACGCGAGACTCCGACGCGTGTGATCGTCGCGATGAAGCGTGATGAATATAGCTTGTGTGTGTCATTATTAATTTCAACGCCGCGGCGGGGCGAAAAGATTAGAGCACCGTGAGCTCGCGCTCCTTGGTGCGAACGGTTCGGTCCCATCGCTCTCGCGACATTTCCAAAACATTCGGATACCGCGTGCCGTCGCCGCTAATTTTGCAACCCGGGGTGAACCAGAACAAAACATTTCTACCTAGTATCTCTCGCAAGTTGGCGAGCAAACCGAGCGAGTATGGATGCTCGACGACGGTGGGGATGTTGTTGTATCTCGAACGCACGCCTTCGTAGTGCTCGATGGTCGTCTTGTTGTTCACCACGAGTCGCACGTGCCACACGAAGAGTGCGGCGAGGGCGATCGTGAGCGTGCACGTTACCACCAAACATCCGATGACGAGCGAGGAAGCTTTGTAGTCGTCAAACTTGGACCCGCGCGGGTTGAAGATTTCACTCGCCGCAAAATTTCCGAGATGGTACGCCGCTTGGCACAGCGAAATCGTGGCGTAAAACAAAAACAAGAAGAAACTCTTGTAATTATAGTGCCCCACGCAGTTATTCACCCAAACACAGTGATGATCCATGCGCAACACGCACCGCTTACACACGCGACAATGATGCGTCCGCGGCGGTTTGTGCCGTTCGCACTTTTGACAAAATCGAAATCCCCCGCCTTTCCGTTTCGCCTCCACAAGCGCGTCTCCCTCCTCAACCTTGGGCACGTAATCCCCCGGAACCCTCCCCGGATCTCTCAACACCGTGCACGCATACATAACCATCCCCAGCCCCGCGGTGAGCGCGAAGACGAGCTCCGCCAGCCCTCCCGCGCGTCCTTCGTGAAACGCGTACGTCTTCGTCGTCTCGTACACGTAAGAGTACATCCCGAGCACCAGCACCACCGGCAGGTTCAGTTTCCCCACGCACCGTCGCGCGCACGTCCGCGCGCGTACTCTTCGGTTCATTCCGACGTTTTCCGCCATCACGTTCGTCCAATCCTCGCCGCGCGTCCCCTCTCGCCCGTCCCGTTCGCGCCGCGTTATCCACCCACGATCCCGATCGCGCGCTCGCCCGTCTACCGTCGCACGCTCCCGCACTTACAATTCGCTCCGCACTTACAATTCGCTCCGCACCGGCAATCCTTCCACGGGCACGCGCTCCCCGCGCTTCCGCACGCGCCGCGCGCGCCGCCACCGCTCGATTGCGCGCAACTCGCGTGCGGCGTTTGCGGCGCCTTGGGCGTCGTTTTCGACGACTTCGAGCCGCCGAACAGGTTCGCGAGGACGCCCATGTGCGTGACGCGCGCGCCGTTCGTCGCCCGGTCGCCGGCGACGCGGAGGTCGATCGAAGCGCGCGCGGCGATCGTCGACGAGTGGCGCTCGACACTGCACGTCGACGAGTGGCGCTCGACACTGCGCGACGGCGCGCGCGATGTCGACGGCGACGCGCGGCGGCGCGCGCGTGGCGCGCGCGGGGCGATGCTCGGGGCGTCGCGCGCGCGCGTCCGGGCGCGCGCGACGGTCGGGGGCGACGAAGGCTGGGGAAGACGATGCGCTTCGAGGGACGCTGGACGCGGTCGCCGTCGCGACGCTTCGCGCGCTCGGTGGCGTCGCGCGCGACGTCGCGGGAAACGCGAACGTAAAGCCAGCGCGATTTCCGCGAGGACCGCGCGAGGACGTGGCGCTGGAGTTGGTGTACGATCCGTTAAAGTTTTTGGAACGCGCGAGAGAGGCGCACGGCGACGCAGTCGGGCTGACGCTCGCGGGAGAAAACGTCGTCCTCGTCAGCTCGCCGGCGCTGGCGAGAGCGGTTTTGGTGGATCGGAGCGAATGTTTTCAAAAAGATGGCACGGCGTTCTTTCCTGGATCGTCGTTGGCGGGGAATGGGTTATTGGTGAGCGACGGCGAGACGTGGGCTCGACAGCGACGGTTGAGTAATCCGGCGTTTCGCAAGGCGGCGGTCGAGACGTACGCGCGGTGCATGATTGAGGTAGGTGAGAGGTTAGTGAATAAGACGTGGTCGAGGCGGGGAAGGCGGGACGTGTACGCGGATTTTAACGATGCAACGTTGGAAATTGTGGCGAGTGCGTTGTTCGGGGCAGACGTCGTCGGTGCGAGAGCGAGTAAGATTAATGGTGCGATTAAGGATAGCTTTGAATTTTTTGGTCGGCGAGCGGCGACGGGAATGATTATTCCCGAGTGGGCGCCGACTTTTGATAACGTGCGGTACAACGATGCGGTCAAAAGACTTGATGAGGAGGTGTACAGTATCATTGCCAAACGTCGTCGAGCCATGGCGAGTGGAGAACAAAATAATGAATTGGACTTGCTCGATCGTTTGTTGCTTGAAAAGGATGAGAACGAGGGTGACGGCAACGACGCAACGGGGATGTCGGACAAAGCCCTTCGCGATGAGCTCATGACACTCATGGTTGCGGGACAAGAGACAAGCGCAATTTTGTTGTCATGGGCGTGCGCGCTCATCGCTGAAAGGCCATATGTGGGCGATAAGATAGCCACCGAGGTCCGACAACACTTGAAAACCAAGGAAAATGCTGGCTCGTCGCTCGATGCGAGTGATTTCTCGAAACTTCCGTACACCGAAGCGTGTATCCTTGAGACGCTTCGCATTCGCCCGCCAGCTTACATGGTGGGTCGATGCGCCGCGAGAGATGTGGAGCTTCGATCTGATGTGTTCATTACGAAAGGAACCACTGTTCTGATCGCTCCGTATCTGATTCAAAGAGATTCGCAGTATTGGAACGACCCCAAAGCGTTCAAACCCGAACGATGGTTGGTGAAAAGTCCGTATTCGGAAGGAACGTTGGCGCGCGATGCGTTGAAAAATCTCGGACCAAATGACGCATACTTCCCGTTTGGAGGCGGCCCTCGCGTGTGCATCGGCACTGGGTTCGCTATGATGGAGAGTGTTCTTTTACTCGCACTTATTTGCAACGCATGCGAACTACGTCTTCCCCCGGGATCGAGCGCGCCAAAGCCAAAAGCTTTGATTACCCTGCGCCCGGATGAAATCAAGCTTGACGTCGGACCGCGGCCAAGAAGCGTCTTTTAACCTATTACTCAATCACAACGCTGTTTGTAACTCTATACCTAGATCTAGCTAGCAGCTACCAACTGTTCAGTTGGACGACTCCGACGGATTTTGCGCGAATGTGATATTGCGTTCGAAGCGCTTCGCGAGCGTTTGACGATCCTGGATTTCCGCCGATCCATTCGCGATAGAGCGTCGACACATCCGCCATCGGTCGTGCGCGTGCGTTTTCCCTATACGTATCATCCAGTCTGTCGATCAATTCTTTGTTCGCAGTTCCCTCGCGCGCTGGGATTTGACCGCCGCCATTCAAGCATCCCGAAGGACACGCCATTATCTCGACGAAATGGTGCTTGCTCTTTTTTAATTTGATGCTTCGAACAAGATTTTGAATGTTTCTGAAACCATACGCGACAGCCACGCGTAGAACAGCTTCACCATTGATCGTTAGTGTGGCCTCACGCATGTCCGCGTTGCGCATCTTGACCCAGTCAATCTCTCCAGTTATCGGAGCATTGAACAACTCCGCCGCCGCGCGCCGGAAAACGTACTCGGCGTATCCCCCAGATCCCGATACCGCCGGCGCTGCGCACACACTTTCTGGTGCTTGTTCGTTTGTGCTCACGAATGCGTCAAAATCATTTGCCGGCGCGTCTCTCAAATGGCACAAACCAGCCTTTTCTAATAACAAAGCCACCTCGCCCGTCGTGAGCACGACGTCGACATCCTTGACACCGTCGCTCTCGAAATCATCGCGAGTCGCCTCGAGCTTTTTGTCGTAGCACGGCATCACGCTCACGTGGTACACGTTATGTGCTGGTACGCCAAGTTCGCGCGCGACCGCGCTCTTCACAAACCTTCCCATGATTTGCTGCGGACTCTTCGTCGTTGCCATGTGCGGCACCGCGAGTTCGCCGTGCGTCTTCTCCGCGTAACACACCCACCCCGGACACGCACTCGCCAACATCGGCGTCCTCGCGCCGTCTCGCATCCACTCCGTAAACTCTGCAAACGTCTCCACGAGCGCTATATCCCGACTAAATGACGTATCAAACGCCCTCGCCGCGCCGAATCCCGCCTTCAACAGCCCGCCAAGCCGCGCGCGCGTCTCCTCCACTCCCAATCCATACGCCTCGCTCAGGCTCATCAACGACTGCGGGCTGACGCTCGCGACGACGACGCTCGTTCCGTCGCTCCGCGCGCGCGCGCACGCCTGTGCGAACTCATCCACGGATTGTTGTTCCAGCAGCACGCTCTCCGCGCTCGTCACGCAACCGCTGCACGCCAAGCAATCGCTCAGCGACACCTTCAGCGCGTCGCCCTGCGTCATCGTCGGTGTGAAAGTCGACGTTGGCTCGGCATCCACGGCCATGGCGTCGTCTTCGCGCGGTTTACGTCGACGCAGGGCGACTTCGCCGGTGGAGAAGGCGTCTTCGGAAGACGCGCCGACGGCACCATCGTCGTCGAGTTTGAGCTTACCACCGTCGAGAGCGACGACGCAGTCCTGCGAGGGGGCGATGAAGTCGTTCAGAGCGTCGGGCGCGATCTTCACCGCGCCCGAGAACATGACGACGCGAGGTGTCGTGTGGCGCGGCCAACGAAGGATGGGTGGGTGCTCGGCAGTACTAAAACGTGAGTGAGTGTTATTGCGAATGTTTACTCTTCTTTCGGGCGTTCACGGTGGATTGGCAGTACGCTCCGATGAGATTTTTGATTTTTTCCTTGCGCTTGCTCGTCATGAACGCCTTGGAGGTGTCGTTGACGCCACCGGAATTGTCCAAAATTTTCTCTACGACTTTTTCTTCGAGTTTTTTGCACTCGGCTTTGGTGACGATTCCTCGTTCGCGCTTGTCTTGAAGCTGCTCGTGCACGTAATGACGCACTTGCTTTCTGATTCTAGCGAGATAGTCGTCAAGTGAAATTTCTGGTGTCTCATCGTCATCGTCGTCATCGTCGTCATCGTCGCCATCCGCAGCCTTGCGCTTCTTGTTCTTGGCGCGTTCACGCTTTGCGCTCGCTGCGTCGTTGAATGAGTCAAACGATGCGATGACATTCTTCTTAGACATGCGGACACCAGCCGTCGCCGCGATTTCAGCTTCGCGAGCGGCGCGCTGAGCTTCTTCGGCTAAACGCATGGCTTCCTTGACTTGTTCCGCCGCGCATTCAGCCGCTTGTCGCGCCGCGAGCGCGGCTTGGCCCTCCGGTAAATCGTGCGCAGCGCTTATCATGGCATCACGTTTCGCTTGAATTTCCTCAGCGGTTTTCACCGGATCGATGACGTGTTTGACTTCGATGGTCTCTTCTGCATCGTCGTTGGCGACGTCCATTTGCTCGACAGTGGCGTTCCCAAGTAACACTGCTGCGCCGAGGTGCGATGGCTTCTTTCGCACCGGCACTACCTTCTTCTTCGTCTCCTCCTCCACGTCATCAATCGGCGGCAAACCAGCAGATTTACGGCTAAGTGCCTGCATCCACTTGTGGCCGCATTGACGTGCGAGTTGACGGACGCGTCCGTCTTGGTGCGTTTGGAAGCGATTCTTGAGCGTCCTCGGGATGCCGCTCGCACGAAGCGCGGCGAGATCTGACGGAATCACCAACAACAGCTCCAACATGCGCCTCATCAGCACTAAGGTCTCCGATGTCTTCGCATGATTCTTCGAATCAAGCATCCATTCGTTGAGAAGGGCCAAACCCTCGTGCTTCAGCGCCCAGTCTCGGCGATCGCTTGCGCTTACGTCATCAACCAAAGCGTTGATCATCGCTCTTCGGCCCGGAACGGTTCTCAATTTCAACATGACAGTGGCGAATTCGATTGGAACGTCAACTTTTTCGCCAGTTTCTACCGCAGACATAATGCGGTAAATGATTTTTGCCTCCTCTTTACCCGCATCGGCGAGGTAATCTTCTTGCGCACGTCGACGATACAACTCGCTCGGATCGATGACGTGGTCGAGCGCGTTCTCCTCTTCATCCAATGCGTACTCCACATCGACGTTACGCTTCGCGATCGCCGCGCGCATTTCATCCAAATTGAACACTTCATCGTGCACCTCTTTTCCGCGAGCGATCGCCAGCGCTTGACGCGCCGCACGCCAACCGGTGAGCATCGCACCGCCAACAGTGTCTGGATGTTCCTTACAGGTGTGTTCACCCGCGAAGAGCACGCGTCCTTCGGGCTTACCCAAATCGTCGTAATCAGAAGCTCCCTTCGAGCCAGTGGCAACGTAGGAGTACGATCCTCGCGCATAGGGATCGGACTGCCATCGAGTAACGAGAGATTGCTTCAAAGGAGGCATCTTCGACGGATCTTCCGGGAAACAGATTCTCGCCAGCGTCGCAAGAACAGATTTCACTATGGACTCCGAACCTTCGGTTTCAGCCGATTTCGCGGCGTCGCCGGCGATGAGAGAGATCAGCATGGGCTTGCCACTTACTGGCACTAAGTTCCAAAACATAAAACTTCGCCCGCGATTCTCTGCACTATCGATGGCGGAGCCAAAATAATCAACCGATTGATCCCAAAACGCCTCGTCAAATTCAAGGATAACTTTGTTCAAGTTTCCGTAGCCGAGACGCTCAACCGCGCTCGACTTCATATCTCCGAGCGGTGGGCTGAACTTCACGTCACCAGCCTTGAGACAACCAAGCGGGACGGTGACGACGACGGAAGCACCTTCAATCTGCTGCCCATCTTTCGTTTCAACGACAACGCCGTTTGCATCGTGACGCACTTCGGCAACAGGCATACCGAGACGAACATCAAGACCCTCCGCCAGTCGAGACATGATCGTTCCATAGCCACCACTAACCATGCAGTGTGCACCGCCGAACCCCCCGAACGTCTCGTCTTGGTTCCAGTGTGGTAACGAAATATCATTCAACGATGCGCTGCAACCGTACTCAAGATTAGCCCAGTGCCAATCGAGCAGGCGGCGTTCGGTCTGACCCATTCGAGCCGCCTGCTCGGTCCGTACAGCGGCGTGTGTCTCACTATCATCACTGTCGTTGCCGTCGTCTTGTACGAGCTTCAAAAAGTAATTCTCCGTCGCCTCCTTCAAAGCCTCGCCAAGCGAAGCGCCTATCATTTGGCTTTCCCCGCCCGCATCCACCTTGGCGCGAGCTTCATCCATGACCAAGTCACGGATGCGCTCTACTTTCTCGTCCATTTCCTTTGAAACTTGTTCACCAGTCTTGGTGTCGTACAGCGGACAGCCTTCACGAAGTTCGACGAGATTCAAGCCCAGCTGTTTGGCGACGACGCCGCTGGGATCAGCGCGAACGCCGAGCCATGGCATCCCAGTGCGTCGCTTAGGATCTTCACTCACGCCAGTGACGATTGACGCACCCAGATCTACGGGAGCGCTGAAGGTTTCTGAATCCGTGTACACACGCCCTCCGACGCGATCACGCGCTTCAAGAACGACGACTTCGCAATCTTGTCGCCGAAGCATCGTCGCCGCTGCGAGACCGGCGGGTCCGGCCCCGATCACGATCGTCGGTCGCGCATCCACAAGGGCCGGTCGCGATGGAATCTCAGCCATCGTAATCGTCTCTCCGGCGTCATCGGCGTCGTCCTCGACGTCCGCGAATTCGCTCGGATTGGCCAAAAACTTTTCAATCGTCTCGCGAATGACTGGTTTAAACTCCTTCAATCCAACACCCATGCGCGCCTCGAGCTTGTGACGAATCGCCTTCTCGGTATCCACCGTTAAATCCGCCGATCTAAGCACCGCAATCAACGCTTTCGTCACCCGCGCCTCTGTCGGCGCGTCCCCATCCTTCGCGTCCGCGTCCGCCTTCGTCTCGGCGTCGCTCTCGCGTTTCGCCGCCTCCTTGAAGATCCCATAGTTTATCCCCCCGTTCTCCTCCAACCACCGAAACAAATCCACCGCATACGCCACGTCGTCCGCCTCGCGCGCCCCGAGCGCCCGCGCGACGTCTTTTTCCTCGAGCGCCGTCCCGCACGCGCCGTCGATCGCCCATCGTTCCAATATCGCGTTCCTCATCCCTAGATACGCTCCCTCCGCCATCGCTCCCTTGGCGCGATCGCCGAACGCCCGCGCTTCCAAAAACGATATCCGCACGTGATCCACGCCCGCGTGCGCCGCCGCGTGCGCCTGCGGCGGTGGCAATCCGTCTGGGAATTGCGAAAACTCGTCATCGCTACCGTCGTCGTCCGAGTACAGCTCATCGAGGACGAAGCGGCTGTGTCGCCGGCGAAACGCGAACTTTGCGCGCGACATCGCGCGTCGCGTCGCTGGGTCGAGCCGCGATCGACGCGCGCGTCGCACGATGACGATGAACGATGAACGATGATGAAGACGAAGACGATGTCTCTCGCGTCGCGTCGGAGAGCCTTTGAGGACGCACAGCGCGACGCGTCGACGTTGATCTCGCCGCGAGCGACGCGCGCGGTCGCACGCGCGCGCGCGTCGCTCGGCGCCGCGCGCGAGGCGCGCGGCGCGGCGAAACCGCCTCGGGACCGACGCCCTCGACCGCGCACTCGGTGAAACTGGCAAACGAAATGGCGCGCGGACGACGCGAGGATGGCGCGGATGCGTCCGCGACGACGTCTGCGCCGAAACGAGAGCTTTACGAAGTGCTCGGGCTGGAGAAGTCGCCGAAAATCACGGGCGCGGACGTGCGCAAGGCGTATCACAAGTTGGCGAAATTGAACCACCCGGACAAGGTGTCGGGCGACGACGCGGCGAAGGAGGCGGCGAAGATGCGATTCCAAGAGATTGGACACGCGTATAGCGTGCTTTCTGATCCTGAACAAAGGAAAGAGTACGATGACATCGGGATGAAGATGTTTGAGGAGCCGGGGGTGTATGATCACTTTGAGGCGGAGCAAGCGAGGATGATGTATTGCGAGGCGCTCGGGATTCGAGAGTGCGTGGTGCGGGAATTGTGGTGCGATTTAGAAGAGTTGTACAGTGGATGTGTGCGACGAGAGGGGGTTATGGTGCTTGGGGTAGATGAACGAACGCGTAAGGTGGTGCAGAAGAGTCACGTTTTCACCGTGCGAGTGCACAGGGGTTGGCGAGAGGGGTTTGAGTTGAAGTTCACGCCGAGCGGGAACGATTTGCAGTCCGTGATGTTTGTCATTCGCGAACGACCGCACGCGAGGTTTGATCGCGTTAACGATGGCTCTGACATCGCCACGTGGGTCGCGCTCGAGCCACGGCAAGCGGTGAACGGATGCGTCATCACTACCCGCAGCATCAGCGGCAGGGAAATTAAGCTCGCAGTCAAACCGAATTCGCACACGATTCGCAAAGGAGAGGAGAAAGTCATAAAAGGCGAAGGTTTCCACAAACCAGGGACAAACGAGCGAGGGGATATGATCATTTATTTTCGAGTGATGAATAAAGTCGAGGCTTACTTGATGCAAGGCACCGGTTGGCGTATGAAATGGGTAAAGCGCATCGCCATAGGCTTGAGCGTTTGGATCGCGCTCAACTTGGCTGGCGAAATCCTCATCTACTTCCTCGAAGATATGCTCTTGTTGTCGAACATTCCTGACGAGTTCCTACTTGACCAGTTCCCAGCGCATTATGGAGAATTCGATACCTCCGCATGGTGGCCGAAAGTGAAAATTCCCGAAGCGCTCGTCTCAGAGCATTTTAGAGTCTCGACAAGCGGCGGTTTCCCCCACTATCACATGTCCGATGTACCATCTCGTGCGTTGTTGCGAGCGATCGTTCAGGGCGGGGTTTTAACGAGACCTAGACGATAGACAATAGTTGATAGCAATACAAACATTCACTTATCCATCAAATTTGAAAAGTCGGACGCGAGCTTCTCTGGGGTGTCTTCATCTTCACTACTTTCAGAATCCGACGAACTGTAGAACTTTTCGGCTTTTGCTTTCGGGGACGGTCTCGGCGGACGAGTGTACGATTGCACCTGCGGTGGCTCGTACGACGCCACTTCTGGTGGGCGTCCTGCCGGTTGATAGTGGCCGGGCGTCTGATTGTAAGACGGTGGCGGCGCTGTACGCTGCGCGCTGGCAGTATTGTCAAGCTTGGCCGCGATACCCTTTAGTGTCCCAGACAACCAGCCTTTAGCAGACTCCATCCCAACCTTTACCTTGTCTTGCCAATCCTGAGCCTTCGGATTCGAAGACGTGTTCCCGAAGCCGGCGTACCGCGAAGACGCACCAGAGCCGAGATTTGAGCTTCCGTGAAAATACGATTGCTTTGGTGAATAAGATGGTTTCTTCTTCTGTGGCACGGCGTACACAGACGAAGAAGCATCTTCTTGCGCGCGGTTCGGGTTCGCAAGCATGCGTTCGCGCGCTAAAGCTTTCGCCGCCTCGCCCGCTTCTCGCATGCGTCGCTCAAGCTCCGTCTCATTGTCGTTCGCCGATGACTTTTCCTTCTTCTCCTTTTTTTCCTTCTTCTCCTTCTTCGACTTCTTTTCCTTTCTCGCCGCTCCGCTATCGTCGAAAAAATCATCCCCACCACTACTACTACCGAAACCATCGAATGGATTCAACGTCTTCAAATCACTCGCGGAAGAATTTGTCGCCGCGTCGCTCGTCATTTTTGGCACGTGCTTCTTCCCAGAGCGCGGCGGAATGGGTTGACCAGACATCGCCGCAACGACTTGTGCGCGCTCTTCTTCCGTCATGTTCTTCAAGTGATACGTTCGATCGTCTTGACTCGCACACTTTTTCAGAAACGCCACCCACTCATGCGGCGTCAATCCGTGTAAAAACTCCCCTGCCTTCGCGCCTTTCGGTAACGGCGGCGGTGGCGGCACCCACCCGTCGTCGTGATGCACGTACCGCTTGCTCACCAATGACCCTTGTCCGGTGGATAAGTCGTACCCACCCTTCGCGTTCGTCTTCCCCGAGCTCTTCTTCCTCTCGTTTGTATCCTCAAATTGAAACAACTCCGACGACCCGCTCCCGCTCGGCTTTCTACCCCCCTCTCTCCCCTCCCCCGAGCCTCCACCGCTCTTCAACCCCTTTGGCTTTTTCCACTCCTTCCCCTGCACCGCACATCGCACCTTTTCCCGCCACGCCTGCGCCGCCGCGCTCTCGTATTTCACCCGCGCGCTCGTCCCGCGCGCCGTCCCATACTTTTCCAAAAACGCATTCATCTTCTCGTTACTCGAGCACCGCATCGACGCCAACTGTTCCGCGCTCCAAGAGTCCATCGTCGCCGACCGCACGAAGCTCACGTGCACGCCCAGCGATCGATGGACGCCGCTGCAGTTCAGGCAGAGGAATATCCCGTGGTTCACGCTCGCCCAGTCTGGGTTGTGCGTCGCGCAATCCGCACACGTGCGGTTTTCAGCCGCGCTCATGAGCGCGTGCAGCGTCTGTCGCGCCTCGGCGTTCATCTTTTCCGCGCGTTTTCCCCTCGCTCGCGCTCGCGCACGTCGCGCGCGCGCGTGTGCGGCCGCGATGATTGTTCGAGCCACCGGGACAACACCTCGTCGAATTGAATTCTGCCGCATTCGACGACGCACGGCGCGCGACGACGGCGACGGACGTCCGCGACGCGCGATCGACGCGAAGAAAAGCGGCGCGCGCGCGATCGAACGCGACGACGGCGGAGAAACGCGACGCGTGAAAACGAATTGCGGCGATCATGGCGGAGGTCGCGCGAGACGATCGGTCGCCGACGGTGGGAGGGAGTAACACGCTGTCCATGGACGTCGAGGTCGTGGATGGAATGGTGCCGAAGCACGAGTTTGATCGAGCGATCGAAGCGGCGCAGCAGGCGCTGCGAGCGAAGACGGCGTCGAGTCAGCAGATGCTGGCGCAGGCGTCGAGCGCCATGCGCAACGCGCTCACGGCGCTGTCGCTGAGCGAACAAGAGGTGGCCAACTTGAAGGCGACGGTGAAGGAGCTGCAAGAGCGACCGGCGGAAGGGACGAATGAAATCATCGAACGCGAGCGAGAGGAGCTGAGACAGGCGCAACAGCGCGTGGCTGATTTGTCGTCGGCGTTTCGGCAGTTGCAGGGCGAGGTGGCGCGCGTGCGATACGAGCAGGAGGGCTTCGACATGCCGGTGGCGATGTCGTTGCCGGTGAAGATTGCACCGGAATTGGCGAGTCGAGTGACGGTGATCGCGCAGCTGGTGATGCTGGGGTACTCGTATGAGGATGGGGAGATGGCTTTGGACGCGATCAGGGTGAATGACTTGCACTTGGCGCTCGAGTGGCTTGAGGGAAGACACGCGACGAAGTCGCAATTTTCAATCAACCAGCGACGCGCGGCGGAGTTGGATGACGAAACAAAAGCGCGTCGCATCACAAACACGACAGAAGAGGCGACGCAAGATCGTACGCGGAGCCACAAGCCTCGACCGGCGGCGCCTGCGCGGGCTTTGCGCGCACCGCCGACTCAGGGGCCAGATAGAGTCGAGGAGGTACGTATCGTCGCCCGCAGCGGAGCTAAAGCTGCGGTGATGCGTCAGCGGTCAATGATGAGCACATACGACGCTCGAAAGCGCGCGGTGTCGTCGATGATTTGTATGGCGATCAAGCCTCCTGGTGTCGCCCAAGGAATGACAAAGGAGGACTCGGAAGCGATCGCCCAACGTTGCATCGAGGGACTAGCGCGTCTCGCGCACAAGAGCAGTGCTTTTATGATTCTCACTCTTGGAGGCAATCGATGCGCTTTCGACTGCTTGAAGCTCTACGAAACGAATCCCGACGTCGTCGTCGCGGCTTTCAAGTTGATGCGAGCACTGGAGAGCAATATGTCCACGATGATGCACATCAAAAAGCAACAGCGCTTCAGATTGCTTCCCAACGCCATTTCGCACGCGACTGGTCTTCATGCCGGCGAAATTGACATCGTTGGCGAAGGGGCTCATGCCTTGTGGGCATCGAATACGTTGGGAGGAAAGCTTGCTCAAGAACGTTGCAAGAGCTCCGGATTTTTGCGTTACGTTAAGACATCACTCAACGATCTGAAGATCAAAGAAAAGGATCCGAACGCCAAGTACCGTCACAAAATTGTGGGTATGCTCTTATCACTTGCGAACGGCAACAAGACCATGCAAAACTTCTTGGTAAATGAGGGTTATCGCGCGATGATTCGCAAGACACTTACCGAAAATCCTTCACTTTCGTTTGCCGGCGAGTTTTCGTCCCTCAAAGATTGGATCAAAGAAGAATACGAGTCGCCATCTTTCGCTCCCGACGATGAAACACCGAAAGCACGAACTCCAGGAGGACGTGATGCTAATGAGTCGAACGATAAACAGTCGAAGAAACCGAAGGATGATCGCGAGAAGAAAGTTATTGAACAGCAGCAGAGAGCGTCAGCTCTGCGCTCACACATGGCGGCGCGTGGAATCACGAAGGAAGGCATTTATTTCGCGAAGAAAAGAGTGATTATGATGCTATGCAAGATTGCTCTTAATCCTCCAGGCTCGGTTGCTGGCGTGTCGAAGGCGGAAAGCGAAGAAATCGCTTACCGCTCCCTGCTCGCATTGGCGCGGATCACGGAGAAGGGATGTGCATACCTTGTTCTCACGTGCGGTGGTCCTCGCACGGCGGTGGACTGCTTGCGTTACTATTTGTACAATCCCGACATGATGTATGCGTGTATGCGTGTCTTGCGCGCCTTGCTTACGGATCCAAGCACGATGATGCGACTGATGAAACAAGTGCGTTTCAAGATCTTGCCGTCTGCAATCATGGACGCAGTGGTGCGTCACTCAAATGATCTGGAGATGAAAGCTGAAGCAGCGCACGCTCTCTGGGCGTACACCGGTGTTGGTGGTAAATTTGCGCAACAGAATGTCATGGATTGCGGCCCGCAAGTCATGGATTTCCTCACAGAAGGGTTGAGCCAGGCGCGCGCTGACGTTGGATCTAACCAGTATGTGTCGACCATTCGCAAGTTTCTCGGATGCATTCTTTCCCTTGCAAAAGACAACAAAGAGATTCAAGACCAACTGGTTGAACGTGGGTTGCGCAGCGATGTGCGAAAAGCACTCAGCGAAAATCAAGGCATTTCCTTTCACGGTGAGTTTGGTTCGTTGCGTGATTGGATCAGAGGCGATAGAGGCGGTGCGAAATCTACCTCTCGAAGTAACCCCGTATCCCGGACGGAGCGAAACGCCGCGGAAAGTGCGCTCGAATCCGGGACGCAAGAGGATTCTCAACTTTCAAACGATCATATTAAGGCGCAAAAGTTATTTGCACAAGCCTCAGAGGACGAAAGCGCGTTGACGCCGGCGCCAAAAGTGAGGACGAGTGCGCAAAATCAAGGGCAAGACGAACGTCAACGCTCTAGACCAGATCGCGCCGAGACGGCGCCAAAAGCGAGGACGAGTGCGCAAAATCAAGGGCAAGACGAGCGTCAACGCTCTAGCCTCAATGACGCAAATTCATCGCTTCAAGCTATTCATTCTCAGTCTGGTTTGGATGCTTTTGACACCCGAGGTGCGGAGTCAAAGTCGGCTAAGCAAGATGAGGTTGATGATGGGAAGCAAATGAGCGCGCTGCAGCGTAACTTCTCTGGAGAGAACCTGCATCAAAGTGGGGAAGGAAAGTCTTCGCATCTTCGTAGTAAGCAACCCAGTTTTGGAGAAGTGAAGGAACGCAGTAAACATGAGTGGACCATAAACGAAGCTATTTCGGTTTTGAAAGCACGTGACAGCAGAATGCACGTTGAAGCCTCTGAAGCTCTCGCAAACATGTTCTACGAGGAACCAACCGTTGGCATCGCAATCGTGCTGAATGGAGGCCTTGCTGCTTTGGCGCACGCTATCACTATTGGTGATGCGACTTTCTGTACTGGTGCCTGCGCGCTAATTCACATGCTTACGTCGAGTAACTTGACACTCAAACGCTGCCAGTCGGACGCATCTGTTATCAGTGGCGACATGTTCAAGGCCATCTTAGACGCCATGTCGAAGTCTTCCAGCAACATTGAGTTGCAACAGTGGGGCGCCACAGCTATTTGGGCGCTCGTCAAGGAGAATCATCGCGCTAAGGTGGCATTCATGTTAGTTAAGACCAACCAAGGCGAATCTTCGCTAAGAGTCTTGAAGAACGCCTTGAAAGATTTCGGCGCCGAATCTGAGGGCATCACGCGCGCCGTCATCGGGTGCACACTGGCGTTGGCGCTCAATTCGGTCCCATCTCAAAAGGCCATATCCGATCTTGCGATGCCATACCTTATGTTGGATATATTAGCCAAGCATCCACAGATTTCGTTCCGAGGTGAATTCGATAATCTCCGTGAATGGCTTAGAGATAACTCGTCGCGCAAGGAAGAAGTTCACCGCGACGTCTCGTTCAACGAACGGCACTCAAAGAAAGATTAGCAAACGAAAATGTAAAACAACACGCTTAATACTGTACTATTGTGATGCAAACTCTTTCGAGTCTCTACTTATTTGCCTTTGGCTTCCGAGCGGAAAAACGCGGTTTCGGCTTCTCCTTGTACTTCGGAGGCTCGAGTTGCCAGCGAGTATTCGTCTTCAACCCGTACGGCTGAAGTTTCGCGACGCCCTCGGAGCTGATCATGTTACTTCGCAAATCGATTTCCTGAATGATAGAATTTACTGCCAATGTCTTGGCAATGTTACTCGCGCCAGCGTCAGTGACTTCGTTGCGCTGAAAATCCAAGCCAAGAAGCGTGGTGTTTTCCTCGAGCGCCTCTGCGATTTCCCATGCGCCATTGTCGTACAGCTCGTTGTATCCGACGTTGAGCTGAATTAGCGCCGTCTCTTCTAACAAGACGTCCGCAATATCTTGAGCGCAATTTGTGTGCAGCGCATTTCCGCGTAAATTCAAAATCTCGAGCGTTTTGTTCTTCTCCAAAGCCTTCGCCAAAGCAGTGAGGCCCGAACGCTCGCCTCGCAAGCCAATGTTGTTGCACGCAAGATTGAGACTTTTAAGACGCGTCGAGTTGATCATTTCGGCGATAGCTTTCGCACCCGACGCTCCAATAACGTTACATCCCACGTCCAAGTGCTCCACGTCCGTATGCATCAACGCTTGCATCAAAGCACGCATACCATCCGGGCCGATTGAATTAAAGCCGAGGAGAAGGACTCGGAGATTCGGCGCCGTGCCACGCGAGAGCGCGTCTGCAAACGCGATCGCACCTCGATCTCCGAAACCGTTGTGTGCAAGATCAATGCGACGAAGCGTGCTCGACATCGAGATACCTTTGCCGAGTGCATCCATACCCTCAGAGCATACGCCGTTGCCCCGAAGCGTCAAGCGAGTAATATTCACGCCCGGATGCTCGAGCGCCTCGCCAATTGCCACCGCACCTCGGCTTCGTACGTCGTTTGATCCGAGATCGAGCCATCGAAGTTTACTTGTGCCACTTTCCGCCGATGCCTTGATGGCCTCAGCCAAGCTCACCGCGCCGTCATCGGAGACGTTCACTTTGCGTAACGCGAGACGCTTCAAATCCCAACCTTGAGCAAGCACCTCTGCAACCGCGCGAGCGCCTTCGTTTGAAATTCTCAAGCTCCAGCTCGCATCGAACGACTCCACTTTATTCGGTCCATTGGATGCTGCCGCCACCGCCGCCGCTCGAACGCTCCCTGGATCCGAGCTATGCAATTTCAGACGCCGAACGTGAAGTTGCGGGATGGCCAACGTTTCCACCAAATCCTGCACGTTATCGTCATAAACGTCGACGTACTTGGCCGTGGGATCGCGCCTTATCGGGTCATACAAAATTTTATGTCCCAAATCGCACGTTATCTTTCGCAATCGCGTCCCGATGGCTCTCGCGTACGCGCGGACGTCCTTTGTCGTGAGTTTACCCATCTCACCCATATCCACGGCGCGAAACTCTCGCAACGCCTCGCACGCCTCCATCGTCGCCAACAATTCCGCCTTACGCATACCACGCACCGAACTCACATCCAGCTCCTTTAAAGTATCCTTGGCCACGCACCGAAGCGTCGCCAGCGCCTTACTCGCGCTCTCACCCTTACGCAGCTTCACCCGTCCCCACGCCGCCTCCGCGATTTCGCTCGTCTTCCCCACCAACATATTTCGTTCCTTCTTCCTCGTCGCCGCCACCCTCGCCACGTCTCGAGGCGTCAGATGTCTCAATATCTCCAGCGTCGCGTCCGCGTGCAAATCACCGATGAACACTCCCGATCCAACCATCATTTCGTCTCCTTCCTCCGCGCTCGCGTCGTTCGCCTTCGCCTCCGCCCTCGCCGCCCTTCGCGCGCGTCTTCGCGCCCTCGCCGCGTGCGCCCACGGCCGTCCGCCCCCCTGCGCCGCGCTCGGCGGTTTTTCATCGAACGCCGCCCCATCGCTCTCGCGCAGCTCCGCGTCGGACCAATCGCTGTCGGACGCGCTCCGGTCGCGCGCGTCGTCGCGCGCGTCCTCGAGCCGTCGCGCGCTCGCGCGCTCGTCGCTGCTCGAGTCCTCGGCGAACAGCGGCGCGGTGCTCGCGCACCGCTCGAAGCCGGCGATGAGGGCGTCGACGTCCGCGCGCCGCGCCATCGTCGCGTCCGCGCGTCCGCGCGCGTCGCCGAGTGACGCGCGCGCGCGCGCGAAGATTAATGAATGTAATTTTCCGCATTTCGGGACGACGCGATGGCGCGCGAGCGCGCGGCGCGACGACGACCGAGGACTCGAGCGCTCGGAGACCACGCGCGATGGATGGCGTTCGCGGCGCCGTACGGTGCGCTCGTCCTGACGCTGTCGGCGCGAGGATACGAACGAAAGGGACACATCGGGACGGCGTGCGCGCTGTGCGTCAGCGCGCTGGTGCTCCCGTACTGGCGCGCGTGGTGCGGACGGCCGGTGTTTGCGTTTTATGGACTCGCGCTGGGACGGTACCGACGGAAACGAGGCGATGGGGCGTTCGAGAGGGAGACGACGGCGACGTTCGCGGAGGCGGTTCGGGACAACGCGCCGGCGTTCGCGAGAGAGTTAGCGTCGTTCGTGCGAGGAGCGTGCGAGGGGAAGGGTGAGTTGAGTGGGGTCGATGGAGACGTCGCGGACGCGCGGCAGCCGAGCGAGAAGATGCGGGACGCGGGATGGGGGACGATTCCGTTACACGACGCGACGCTCGACGCGCCGAGTCGCTTGGCGGCGAGGTGCTTTCCGAGCACGTCCGCGGTCGTGGCGTCGGTGGGTGGATTCAATGGAAAGATTTGGGTGCTGAGTCCTGGGGCGGGCGGGGCGTCGAGCGCGACGGGACGCGTGACGACGGGGCTCTCGGACGGGTACTGGCGCGCGCACGTGGTGTTGGCCCGAGACGCGGGATTGCACGGCAAAGCCGCTGGGTTGCGTTCGGGGGACGAAACGCGCGCGCTCGAGGTGGGTTCTGTGCACGTCGTGAACGATTATCACCCGAGCGCGTTTTGGAACGTGTCTAGGGACGCTGGAGTGGTGTTGCTCTCGTTCGATGTCGCGAGACCAGAGCTCGATTCTTGTCGAGCGGCGCTCGTGGAGTCACGCGCGAGGCTCACTCGCGCGTTCGGCGCCACGTCGGAGGAGTACAACGGGGATGTCACCTTTATGGCATATTTATGGCGTGCGTTTTCGCTCACATTGATTAGCAACCTCAGCTGATGACGCATAAATGTAAATTAAGTTAAAACGGCCGCGGCGCGAGCGCAGACGAAAGAATGAACCGCCCAACGATTCGAAACGCTCATCGCTCGTCGACGCTCGCGTTCTGTCCTTCGTTATCATCATCCTCGGCGTCCAACCCCAAAAAATCGCCGTATCCAGACCACCCCTTGTTCCGAAAGAACTGCGCGGGACGTTCGGGAATTCTGTGCGGCAGCGCCGCCGTCTTCGACCACCAATCCTGTTGACTCTCGAACCCTTGTTCTCTCGCCCACGCTCGCGCCGTTTCGAAATCCACCGTCAGCCCGAGCCAATCGTCCCAACCGCACCATCCGTCGTCCGCGTACGCCGCCGCGGGGTCGCGAGGAATGAACACCGCCCCGCGTCTCGAATTCGCGCACCAGTCCCGCCATTCCTCCTCGTCTCTCAGCGCTAAAAACCACACGAACTTGCGCGCGGGTTCGAACGCTAGTATTCTTCGTCCGCGATGGATCTTGTGCGTGCCGAGGCCGTGCGCACCGAGCGCGGAATCGGGTTCGGGGCCGAGGCGAAGGCGAACGTCGTTCGACGACGAAGACGACGACGACGACGCGTCGGAGCCCGCGCGCGGGACGGCGGCGCGTCGCGAACGGTCGCGCGCGCGCGCGGACGTCGATGGCGCGAGAGCGGCGCGCGCGAGGGAGACGGCGGCGCGCATGTCGTCGACGCGAAGTGCGAGTTCGTTAGTTGGGAGTCGGTGAGTCGGTGAGTCGGCAAATCGCCCTGCGTAACAATCCTCTAATGAACGTCGATCGCGCGCGCGGAACGCGGTGATTCGGTGATTTTGTGACGTCGCGTATTAGTCTTCTTCACCGCCTGGAGGGGCGGCGCCGCCGCCGGCGCCCGCGAACTTGGACATGATGATGGTGTCGACGCGAAGCACCGTACACACGGCGTCGACGGCGTACTTGAGCGCCCAGTACTTGACGAGGAACACGTCGTAAATGCCTTGCGTGGCGCCGAGATCGACGTAAGAGTTGTCGCCAGTGATATCGATCCCGGCGTTTACCTCGCCATTTGCATGCGCGGCGTAGAGGTTGTAGACGCTGTCCGTAGCGTTCGCGCCGGCGTTTTCGGCGAGCGTTCTGGGAACGATTTCGAGCGCCTGCGCAAACTTTTGAATGGCGTACTGATCTAATCCAGTTTGTTTGCGGCCGTACGCGGCGAGCCTGTGTGCGAGTTCGATTTCCGTTGCACCTCCCGCAGGAAGCGTGCGCGAGTCTTTCGTGAGCGCTTTGAATGCGTTGACGCCGTCGTCCACGGCGCGTTCCATGTCGTCGAGAGCGCTCTCCGTTGAACCACGCAGAATGACGGTGGCGACGCGAGACGTGTGATCATCTTGGGACAACACGATGCATTGCGTGCCACCGATTTCTCGAACTTCGATGCTAGACGCGAACCCGAGCTCATCTGCCTCCGGGCGATCGAGTTTGACTAAACCTCGCGCGTTCGTCGCGCGGCAAAAGCGTCGAAGTTCAAACTTGGACGGAATTTTGATTGCCATCAAACCGTATCTTTCGATGAAGTGAATGGCCATTTCCCCGAACGACTGACCGGAAACGATCACTTTAGCACCGCTGTCGGCGATGTTTTTAATGTACTCTTCCATCTTCGCCTCCTCGCCCTTGCTGTACGCCTCGAGTTCGCTCGCTGATGAAATTAAAACTGTCCCCTTGGTTTCCGTCGTCGACGTGTCGACAGCGCATCCGAACACCGCCACCTTGGCGTTCTTCTGCGATCGAATCGTCCCTTCAACGCCTCGTCGAATGACCATACCTTGAACGACGGTGCAATCGGATAAAGAACTCCCCGGAATCTTCGTCGTGCGAACGTTGTCGACGTTGAAATTCAAAGGATTCTTGGGCAACACGTCGACGCTCGCCTCGGCCACGACCATGGACAACTTGTCCTCGAACCCGTGCTGCTTTGAGCTAAGCGTGCCCTTGATTCGACCCGCCGTCGCCTTCACATCACGCACGTCCAAAACTTCACTGCCCGGAATCACGAGCTCTTGCATCCACTCCAACGCCTTCGCCGCCGCCTTTTCGTATCCTTCGATGATTTCGCTCGGGTGCAACCCCTCGCGCACCAGCTCCTCCGCCAATCCCAACAGCTCACCCCCAAAACTCACCACAAAATTCGTTCCGTCGCCCATCTCTCTCTCTTGCGATTGCGCCGCCATCACAATCAACCTCGCCGCCGGGTGCGCCACCTCCAACTCTCGCACGATCACCGCCGCGTCGCTCGTCACGAATAAACGTTCCAAGTGGTTGATGACCATCTTATTCATGCCATTCGGCCCAAGGGACGTCCGCGTGATCTTCGACAACTGTTTACACGCTTCAATGTTTCGTATCACCGCCTCATCGAGTCCACTCAGGTGTTTATGTCCATCCTACGTTCGTTCGTTCGTCCGTCAGTCAGTCTCGTTGACTCTGGGTCTTCGCGCGCGCGACGCGCGATTGATGATCTTCGATCGTCACCAACGCGCCGCATCGCGAACGACGTTCGCGACGTCGCGACGTCGTCAAAACATCGATCGCGACCGTTTCGACGTCGCGCGCGCCCGTCCCGCGCGCGCGTCGCGCGACGCTCGCGTCTTAATCATCACGCCATCGCATCGCCATCGCGGCGGACGTTGACGCGATCGCGCGCGCGTCTCCCGCACCTTCAACATGGCCTGCAGCCCGTAAGGCATGCCCGCGGACGACATCTTTCGTCTGCTCTCGCCTCGGCGCGTTTCGGTGGACACGCTCGCGCTCGCGTCGCGGTCTGACGCGCCGTCACTCGCTCGCGCTTTGACTCGCGATGCCGCCCGTCGCGCCGCTCACGCTCGTCGTCGGCGGCACCGGTCGAGTCGGCGCGCGCGTGGTGGAGCGCTTGATCGAGCGCGGCGGCGGCGGCGTGCGCGTGATGGCGCGCGACGCGTCGTCTGAGGGCGCGAAGAAGTTGGCTTCCATGGCGGGCGTTCAAGTCATCCAGGGCGACGCGACGCGCGCGGAGGATTGCGCGCGCGCGTGCGAGGGCACCTCCGCCGTGATCGCGTGCTTCGGCGCGCAGCGCATAGCGAGGTTGAGCGACGTTCTCGCGGTCGATGGGTCGCCGGAGCGAGAGGCGGCGCACCCGCGCAACGTCAACTACGGCGCGGTGGAGACGCTGGCGCGATGCGCGGCGGATGCGGGGTGCGCGCGGTTCGTCAGGGTGACTGGGATGTCGGTGGGATATCCCGCGTTCGATTGGATCGCTGTTTTGTTGAATGTCGTGCTGAGCATGACGATTCAGTGGCAGCTCGCGGGGGAGATTGCGATTCGTAAGATTTGCAGAGAGGCGAAGAACGGGATGAAGTACGTCATCGTGAGGCCGGGGAATCTGAGCGACGACGAGGAGTGCGCGAAAGATGAGACTGGAAACCGACGTGTGCTGCTCGGGAGCGGTGACGCTCACGTACACGCGGGGAAGGTTTCAAGAAATGACGTCGCCGACGTCATCGTGGAGGCGCTCGGACGATCGCAGTGCGAAAACGTGACGCTCAGCGTCGCGGGATCGGTGACACCGTCGGGCGGCATGCGAACTGAACTCGTGTGGGATCCCGCGCGTGGGATGCATTGGCAAACGGTCGAGTTGGAGAAAACTGTGAGCGAAGGCACGAGCTATCTGGATGATCGAATGTGGCGCGCCGTTGTGCCCGATTCCGACGAGCTGAAGCCGAAGCCGCATCGCAGATACGTCGCGATGTTTCTCGCGCTCGTCGCGGGAATATCAGTTCTCTTAGCCAACGCCGCGGTGTCGCTCGCGCGCGCGCTGTTCTTTTGACATCTATCGGGGCGCGTCGTCAAAATCGGTTGTAATAGTATCACAAAAAATTCAAGAAACTTTTCACCGCAACGCGGAGAGACGAATATCAAACAACAGCGTGCGGTTAAAGTCTCGCAACGTTTGATTGTCTAAAACAAAATCCAACGTGCGCTGACCTCCGAAAGACGTCGGCTTCGGGCCGACGTTATATCTCAGCGCCTTATCGCGCGAATATCCGAGTTTTTCCTCCAACTCGCCCGGAATTTCAATTCTTCGAACGCCTCCGACTTTCATCCCCGCGACGGCTTCTTCAAACCCAGGAATCGCCTCACCGCCTCCGATCGTGAACACGAACGGTTCGTCCGTCTCCCTCGTCGACTCGATCTTCTTCGCCTGATATCCAGCCGTGTACCCGACCCAATCGATCACCGCTCGTTTTCCCGGCGCCGCCTCCGCGCCGTCGCCCACCTTCAGGTCCAAGTACCTCAGCCCGCTCGCCGAGACGACGAACACCTTGTCGCCGTCGTTCATCGCCGAGTTCGAATCGCTGCACGTCTCGCACCCTCGATCTTGCTTCCCCTCGGCGCGCGCGCGCGGCGTCGGCGCGATCGCCAGCGCCGCCGCGAGCACCGCGGGCGGCACCGCGAGCATCGCGCGTCGCGTGCGCGTCGCGCTCGCCGTCGTCGCGCGCGCCGTCGTCGCGCGCGCGCGACGCGCGTCTCGACCGCGCGCGACCGCGCGCTTCCCGACCGCGCGTTGCGCGCGCGCCGTCGTCGCCATCGCGGCGGCGTGTCGCGACGTCGTCGCCGCGACGTCACTCGTCGACCATGGGGAGCGCGCTCGGACGGATCTCCGAGGAGCAACCGCGGTACGACGTCGCGCGCGCGTGCGATGGGTACGAGGTGCGAACGTACGAGGCGTGCTGCGTGATCGAGACGACGTACGACCCGCGCGAGCGCGACGAGCAGGGCAAATCTTTCATGCGACTCGCAAAGTACATCGGCGTGCTGTCGAAGCCGAGGAACGCGCGGGACGAGAAGATCGCGATGACGGCGCCGGTGTTCATGACGCCGGACGCGACGGCGGCGACGCGATACGTGATGCAGTTCGTGCTGCCGAAGAGTAAGTTTCCGGAGGGCGCGGCGCAAGCGCCGAGGGCGCTCGATCCCGAGGTGGCGGTGAAGGACGTGCCGGCGAGGACGATGGCGGCGCGAAGATTTTCTGGAAGGATGCGGAAGGAAGAGATCGAAGCGCAGACGGAGGCGTTAAAGAAAGCGTTGAAGGCTGCGGGCGTTCAGCTGGCGCACGGAGAGAAAACCGTCGTGCAGTACGCGGGATATAATCCGCCGTGGACGCCCGGCATCATGAGAACGAACGAGGTCCTGGTGGAAATTTTGTGGGATCCGAGCGCCGACCAAGCGGCGGCGTAGACGACCCTCTTCGTCACTGCTCGCTACTGTTTTTCGTTACTGCTCGCTACTGTTTTCTACACCGATTACTTCTATTGTTTCGCTAATGATGCCGTCGCGGTCAAGATGTTCGCGCGCGCCGCGACCCAGCTCGGATGATCGCTGTACAAATTTTCGAGTCCGCAGCGCACGGCTCTGACTTCTTGTCGGCGTCCGTCGTGCGCGAGCTCTTCGATGTGCAATCGTACGATTTCGGCGACGACATCAACGCGGTCGTCGACTGGACATTGCGCGTCGACGCTGAGAACTCTTTCTAGAGCATGCAAGAGAGTTGCGGTGTGCACGGATGTGCTCGCCATGACGGGTTCGCCGACGCACGAACGTCGCGCCGCTTCTTGTCCTCCTTTTTCCTTCACAGGACTGGCGTACGCCGTGATCGGCATTTGTGCACTCTTCTTGACGCCAGCGCGCTGCGCGCCTTTACGCGTAGTCATTTGACGTTTCGCTGGCGAAGACGCGGCGACCGGCGCCGGTCGCCTCGTCTTGATGGCTTTTCCGGCTTTTCCCGAGCCGCACGCCTTCAGTAGCTGGAACGCCGAAGAGTTCGCCGCATTTCGATGTTGTAAGCGCTGATTCTCTCTATCCGCGCGCGCTTTAGACCACTCGTATCTAGTCTGAGGGTCGAGCGCCTCCAAATCTTCCGGATCAATGTTTGACAATTGAGACAAAGTTCGCAAATCTTGCTCATCCTGCGACGCCGCCGCGGCTCGACTCGCGCGCCGCGTCACGACTCCCACTGAAGCGTCCGCTGAAGCGCGCTCGGTTAACCACGACGGATCCCAACCGTCACTACGGACGTCGTGCATCGTCGCGGTTACGTTGACGCCCTTTTCATCCACCATAATCCACTCGAGCGCCTGCGCCGCATCCGTCGGCGACGATTGCGAAGTGACGAAATTGTTTCGCTTACCTATGTTTTTTGTGCCTTCGATGTGAACTAACGCCTCCGATGCACTCACTGGCACGATCCACCTTTCGTGAACGACTTGTTTCAACGCGTTATACGCCTTGAATGAAATCAATCGAACGTCGGCGTCCTTCGTCCTGCCGTCCTGCATCACCTTGACGACGCGGTCAAAAATCACGCGAATCACCCACGTCTCGCGCAGCGCCTTCTGCGTCGACACACCACCGGTACCGTTCCACGCGGTGTCGATGATGAGGTCCACCAAATCCATCTCCGTCAGCGCCGCCTCTCGCTTCGATTTCTTCGGAGACGCGCGCGGCGTCCCTCTCGGCGCGTGCGCGGCGTAATCCTCAACCAGTCGCCCATCATCGATCGATCGCATGATCCAGGACGAGCGCACGCATCGCATTTCTTTACTCTTGCCTCTTCTATGTCTATCTCGCGCCATTTCGTCCATGCATCCGTAATCCTCGACGACGTAGTGCGTAATCTTCGCCGTCTTGCTCCACACCAGCGCCACCCTCCCCCCGTGTCGCTCCGCGAGCGTCCGCACGACGCTCGCGCCCTCGGGGACGTACCCGTCGAAGTAGAACGTCGCGCCCGCGAACAAATCGCTCAGTCTTTCGTCGTCGCGCGGCGGCGAAGAGACGACGTACGACGTCGTCGCGCGCGAGTGCCTGGTTTGTCGAGGCGCATCGTCCTCGGCGTCGTCGACACCGTTCGCGCCGCGTCTGAGGCTTCGGTTCGCGTCGAACGCGCGAGGTACGCGTGCCTCTCGCGCGCGTCCGCGCCACGGCATGCGTCGCGCGCGCGCGGGACGCCGACGCACGTCGCGCGCGCGACGGTGACGTCTTCCAGATGCTCGACCGCTCGGAGCGCTCGCGCAGAGTCGTCGCTCGAGGCTCGCGGACGACGGCGCGCAAATGATGATGCGCGATGATGCGCGCAAATAATGATGAAACAAACAAATCGTCAACTAACCGCGCGTTATCTATCCGCCATCTATCCGCAATCTATCCGCTAGTAATCGGGCAAGCCGTATTCCACGAGCAGGAACAGCAAACCGACCCACAGCGGCGCGACGACGCCGGCTTCCGACATCGAAAACGCCGCCTCGTCGTCCTCTTTAGCGTCGAAATACGCGCTTCGAGCGCTCAGATACGCGATTATGTACCAACCCGGCCATCGCAAACCCCTTCCCCACCACCACACGCGATTTTTATACTCCAGATACCTCGCGTTATCGCCCGCGAGCTTGTACGCCTCGCTCAGCAGCAACCCGGCGCGTTGATTCAGCTTGTACTCCCGCGGCACCAGCGTCTCGATCTTCGACAGCGCCTCGATCGCGGCTTTCGCATTTTTCTCCCCCAACGCCCGCTCGCCGCGCGCCAGCGCCGCGACCGCCTCTTCCATCGCCCTCGCGTCGCGCTCCGCGGGCAGCAACGACGCGAACCACGCCCGCGTCCCCGTTCGCGCGTCCTCGTCCCCGTTCGCGCGCGGCCGCGTCGCCGCCTCCGTGAGCCACGGGAACGCGAGCGCCTCCCCCAGCGCGAGCGCCGCCTTCGCGACCGTCACCGCGCGTCGATCGATCGCGCGCGCGTCGTCCCGTCCGTCGCCGCGCGTCGCGCGTCCTCGCGCCGTCCGCGCGTCCTCGCGCCGCCCGCGCGGTCGGACGCGGACGCGGACGCGGACGCGCGTCGTCGTCGTCGTCGTCGTCGCGCGCATCGCGCGCGCGCCGCGCGCCGCGGGGCGTCGGATGTCGCGCCGTCGCGACGCGCGAATGCACCCGCGCGTAGACGACGACGCGAAAAACACCCTCGTATGGCGAAACACCCTCCGCGGGCGAGACGCGCGCCGCGATCGCGCTGTCTCCGCGCGTCCGATCGCCGGACTGTGTGCCCATGACGAAAGGGCCTTTGCCATTTCTCTGGTAAATAGGTATACGCACCGTCCTTATATGAACGCTGAGGTACTAGAATACCTCCAATTACGCTATATAAAAAATGTCAGCAAATAGAGATCGCTCCGTCTCCGCGCGTCCGATCGCCGGACTGTATGCCCACACGCGCGCGATCGCGCGCGCCGCGCGATCCGATTGGCGCGCGATCGCGGCGTCGCGTCGCCACTCGACGACGCGATGCCTTCGCGCGCGACGCGCGTCGCGTGCGCGGTCGCCCTCGGCGCGCTCTGCGCGCCCGCGCGCGCGCTCGAGTTCGCGGAGACGTTCGACGACGGCGCGCTCGCGGGATGGACGCACTCGAGCGAGGCCAAGTACACGGGTGCGCGACAAAGAGACGCGACGATCGCGCGAGAAGACGCCCGAACGCGATGGACGGCGGCTTCGACGAGATTCGATGGCGGAGAAGACGAGGGATGACGCGCGTGCGGTCGGGACGCGCGCGCGAGGATGGACGCGCGGGCGCGGGAAGACGCGCGGAGGCGCGGGAGAGGGTCGAGCGGGCGTCGAGGCGCGCGCGGAGGGGCGGGAGGGGGACGCGCGAGGCGAGACGGAGATCCGAGATCGCGCGAGCGACGGCGACGGCGACGGGACGGGAATCGACGACGGGGGGACGACGGCGGTGGATGGGACGAAACGCGCGTCGCGATGCGTGACTGACTCGAACGATCGATGGTTTCGCGCGATGTAGGTAAGGCGATCGCGAAGAAGGCGAAGGATACGGATGACTACGGGTTGTATCTTCCGAAGGAGGCGCAGCACTACGGCGTGTCCAAGGCGTTGTCTTCCCCGCTCGATCCGTCCAACGGTTTCGCGCTTCAGTTCGAAGCGCGCCAAGAAGAAGGGTTGGAATGCGGTGGTGCGTACTTGAAGTACTTGAACGCCGACGAGTACGACGCGGATTCGTTCGATGGAGACACGCCGTACACGGTGATGTTTGGTCCGGATAAGTGCGGCGGTACGAACAAGGTGCACGTCATCTTCAAGCACAAGTCCCCGCTCGACGGCGAAGTCGAAGAGAAGCACTTGAAGAACCCACCGCGCATGCCGGTCGACGAGAAGGTGCATCTCTACTCTTTGGAGGTCAACGAGGATAACACGTACACCGTCTCCATCGACGGCAAGGAGGAACGCACGGGCTCTCTGTTCGAGGACTTTGAGCCGCCGTTCAACCCGCCCAAGGAGATTGACGATCCCGATGACAAGAAGCCCGAAGATTGGGTCGATGAAGACAAGATTCCGGATCCCAAGGCGAAGAAGCCGGCGGACTGGGACGAAGACGCTCCGGCGATGATTCCGGACATGGACGCCGTCAAGCCGGATGACTGGCTCGACGACGAACCGGCCCAAGTCGAAGACGAGGAAGCCGTCATCCCCGAAGACTGGGACGTCGAAGAAGACGGTGACTGGGAAGCTCCGATGGTGCCCAACCCGGCGTGCGCCGAAGTTTCTGGTTGCGGCGAGTGGACTCGTCCGGAAAAGCCCAACCCGGAGTACAAGGGCAAGTGGTACGCGCCGATGATCGACAACCCGAAGTACAAGGGCGAATGGAAGCCGAAGCAAATCGCGAACCCGAAGTTCTACGAAGACAAGACTCCATTGGCGAACATCGGTAAGATTGGTGCCGTTGGTGTCGAAGTCTGGACCATGTCCAAGGGCTTAGTGCTCGACAACATTGTCGCCGACGAAGACATCGCCGCCGTCAAGGCTTTCGGTAAGGATGCGTTTGAGGCCAAGGCTGAAGCGGTGAACTCTGCCGTCGAAGCTCGCGAAAAAGAAGCGAAGGCCAAGGCTGACGCCGAAGCCGCTCGCGAGCCCTCGGCTCCGATCGGTCTCCGTTTCTTCGAGTCCATCGCCGACAAAATCCCGGGCCCCGTCGGCGTCTTCGCGCAAGATGCCATGTCGCACTTTGCCACCAACGCCCTCCACTACTACCTCACTTTCGTCACTCTCCCCATCGCGTTGATCATTCTCTTCATCGCCGTCAAGTCCATGCGCCCGACCGACGAGCAAAAGTCGAAGAAGGCGCAACAAGCCAAGGACGCGAAGAAGAAGAAGGACGACGACGTCAAGGAGGACGACGACGACGAAAACGAGGGCGACGAAAACGAGCCGCCGGCCGAAGACGAGAAGAAGACCCCGTCCAAGCGCCGCGTCCGCCGCTCTTCGTGAGCGCACATTCATGGCGTCGAAATCGCGTCGCACCAAGCGAAGACACGCTCGAGACGATTTTAATAACCCAACACACGCGACTGTTGTTTGTCCAATTCAACGCTTCAAACGCGCCAATCGGTCGAATCACGCGCTCGCGCGCTCGCTTCGACCGCCGCGTCACTCCTCGACGCGACCATGGCCGCGACCACCGCCATCGGCCGCGCGCTCTTCTCTTTCATCTTCCTCGCCAGCGCCCTGGAGAAATGGCGCGCCCTTCGCGCGCACGGCGCCGACGCCGCGCTCTTCCAATCCGTCACGCCGGCGCTGCGGTCGCTCAAATCTTCAATCAACGCCAACGTCGGCGTCGATCTGTGCGCGCTGCTTCCGAGCGATCACGCGCTGGTGAGAGCGGCGACGGTCGTGGAGCTCGCGGGATCCGCGCTCTTCGCGTGCGGGTACGCGCTCGGGGCGAAGATGTTGATTCTGTTCACGCTGAGCGTGTCGCTCGCGATGCATCCGTTTTGGCGAAGCGCGAGCGAAGCCGCGGTGCTGGGCGACGAGGCGACGGCGGGAATCGAAATGATTATGTTTTTTAAGAACATCGCCCTCGTGGGAGCGCTGATGTTTTGGTTGGGGATGCGAAGCGAGCTGAGCGAGTTGAGAGAGGCGTCGAAGGCGAAGGAGAAGCGCGCGTGAGGGCGGCGACCGTCGCGCGGCGACGCGACGCGACGGATGATTGATGAAACGGCGCGATGAGTGAATGAATGAATGAATGAATGCACGCATGAATGTAATACGAGGATACAATATCTAGCGAACGCATCGCGACTTCGACGCCGCGTCGCCAACCGTAATCCGCCGGCGTCGACGGTAATCCGGTTGGCGTTCGACCTGCATTCCGCGCCTCGAGCGATGAGACGTCGTCGCCTCGCGCGCGCGTGCGCGCTGGCGGTCGCATGCGCGCTGATGGTTCGCTCGTCGCGCGCGGACGCGCCTCGAGCGCACGCGTTCGCCATAGGAGGCGACGCGAACGACACCGCGCTGGCGCTGCCGAAAACCGTCGCGCGCGTGCGATTCGTCGAGATCGAGATGAAGCTCATGAGCGCCAGCGCAGATTACGTCCTCGGTGTGTTTCCCGAAGACACGTCGTCGTATTGCGAGGGCTCGAGCGTGAAAGCGTCGTGGCGACGGTTCGCGCGGGCGATCGACGGCGCGGGACGACTGCGAGACGTCGTCGTGGCGGAGGCGACGCACGAAGGGACGGATGTGTCGAGAATCGCGGAGGTGAAGGCGCTCTCGAAACCAACGGATCGACACGGGATGCGCGCGAGAGCGAGGAAGGCGGGGTGCGGGTTCATCGCGCTGGCGATAAGTAACGAGATGCACATGTTCGAAGGGGACGCGACCGACGGCGACGCGTTGGCGAATTGGATGGTGAAGTACGTTCCAGAGAATCGATTCGAGGAGGTGGAGGAGGTGCGCTCGAGACACGAAGTGTTAGAGTTTGTCGAACGTAATGAGACGGTAGTGCGGGCGATTTTATTGGAGGAGGTGCCGTGGTTGAAAGTGTTGGCAAAATCGTTCGACGGGAAGGTGGCGTACGCCAGGGCGTCGTCGCTCGTCGGATCGAGGTACATCATGGGATTGCCATTTCACGAAGCAGGGGTCGCCGGGTTGTTATTCGTGCCGAAGATGGAAAGCATAGAAGACGATGATCATGCGAAACGAGTAGAGGTGAGATTGATTCGTCGACAAAACGAAACGCTTAACTATTACGAAATCGCCGAGACTTTGATTGAGGCCGAGCGCGAACTCGGATACGCAGCGATGATGGAATCGACGATCGATGTCGTATGCGCAAACGCCGTTTGGGAGCTCGCTGCGAACTCAATTCATCCCGAGTATGCGCAAGCGGTGGAAGGTCAAGAAGAGCAAGCTTACGAGTTGATGCCGCCGCCAAGCGCGTGGGAATTCATCAAAGCCGATTTGCTCGATTTGCTCGACGGTCACGGTAAGGGTGACAAAACTCTCGTCCCTGAGCAATGGTTGTGCGGTCTCGCGGGACTCACCGCGGCTCATCGTGATATGGCGAACGAATACACCGAAGCCGCTGGTTCATTAGAGGAGCTCGAAACGCTTCAAAAGGAAAACCTCGCGTTGAGACAACGCAACGCGATGCTTGAGCGCGAAGTCGCGCAGTGTGACTCGTCATCTCCAAAGGCACCGCGAGGATCGGCGCGTTTGCCGAAATCAAAACCCGCGGGTTGGACGTTCGATGCCAAACAAAAGAAACCGCCGCAGCCTCCGAAACCAACACCACCAATTCCCGAAGACAACGTTATGGAAGACGCCAACGAAGATGCTGACAAAGAAGATGAAGACCTTTTGGGCGAAGAAGGCACGAGTGCGAATCCGAGCGTTCGAGACGAACTTTAGTAGAGTGTAGTAAAATTCATGCGCACATATCTTCTAAATCATTCGTTGACTCGCATCTTGACCACCAGAGAGCAAGAGCGCGTTGTCGATGTCAGCGACATCCTGGCTCGCCGTCTCAAAGTACGGATACTGAGTCTGAGGTGGAGTGATCGTCTCGGTGGGTGAAGACTGCGACGCCATTAAGGCCATTGCTTTCGCTTCGCGTGGCGCTCGAGGACGTCGTGGTACGGGCTTGCTCACGATATGCGTCGGCGGTGCAGCCGCCTCCATCGAAGGAGCGGCTTGTAACGATGCGAAAGGCTGGTGCGTCGGCATCACGGGCAATTGCATCGAACGCTGAGGCGTCGCGTTTCCGCAGATAGCCTCGCGCCATGATGGAATTTTCAGCAACTTGTCAGCCGCAAGACGGATGCGAATGTCATCATTCATCAAGAGATCTCCAACGATGCGATGCAAATTGAACTTGACGATCATATCGCGCGTCGTGTATCCGCGCATCACGTCGAGCTTGTTCAGCAGTCTACAAACATTGATTGTGACCGTGTATTGATCGTATGCTTCACACTGTGCCTCGATCAATTGCGATGCAACCGTCATGAGCTCGTGTTCTTCCGCGCGCCCTCCGCTTTCCCGACGAATTGACTTCTTCACCGTCGAAGACGTCAATTGGTCTGGAACTTTTGGAGACCCGCGTTGCTGCTTTGGAGCGAGCGGGGGTCGTCGAACGAAGGTTTGATCCGGAGTCTTAGTACCCATACCCAACGTACGTAGCGGACCAACCATACCACCCGTTTCTTCGGGATACAGGACGCCTTGCGGTGACAATTCGTTGTGTACCAATCGCGCTTCCATGGATGCGGCGAAACCAAGACCACCGTGTTGACCGTAAAAAGGTTCGGCGTACAACGATTCATTGACAGTTGACTGCTGACGGACACCGCTTCGAAAAACTGGTTGACTTGGACGAGATTGATGTCGAGGTTCGTGCAAGAAATCTTGCCCGGCGGCCTTCGCCAACTCCTTTGGCGCGCGTCCGCTTCGACGAGTACTCAATGCGAGCTCCTCCTCTTTCGCTTCCTCTGCTGCTTGCGCGCGTTTGTAAGCTTCAGATCGAACCATACGCTCTGGTAACACTCGAGTCGCCACCTTGGCCAGTGATGCGAGCCCCGTCGGCTTGCCTCCGCGAATCGATTTTGACACTGCGCGCCGCGGCGCATTCGACGATAACGGAAGCTTCTTCTTCTCTTTCTCCGAAGACGACGACTTGAGCACTCGTGCGGTGCGGCTTGATTTCCCATCTGCACTTCGTGGACGTTTCGTGGACACGCTCGGGCGATGCGCGGTCTTCTTGACGATCTTTACTTCCCCGACCTCGTCGAATTTCTTCGGCGCTCGATCGTACGGACGAATCACCACCAAAAGTCCATCGATCATTTGCGCCTCCGAGCTCTTCGGGGGGTCAATCTCTTTCGCAGGCTTCGGAAGTTTTTTCAAATTTCTGCACGTCGGACACGCGTATCGCTCAGCCTCCAAAGCCTCCGGCGCTTCGCGTTTCTCGCAGTCGTAATGTGTAAACCGATGACAATACTCGCAAGGAACCCACCGCGAACGCAACGCCTCATCGTTTTCACCCACTTTGCGATACGGCAACGCACACCACGCGCACCACCACCCTCGCTTGAAAATCAAACCTACGATTCAAGCGCGCGCGCGTCAGTCGCGTGTCACGCGCATCGTCGTCCGCGCGCTTTTGCGTCGTCTTCGTCTCGTCGCGCGCCGCGCACCGCACGCGTTACACAAGTCCACCTCAACCCCATCATCATCGATCCACCCCTTACGCCACATCGGCGTCTCCTGCGCGCACGATTACCAATCATCGTCAGTCCCGTCGTCCGCGATCGCGCCGATCGATCGTCCCACCTCGCTCCCGCACGGCGCGTTGCCGCAGCGCTTCGTCTCCCCTCGCCTCGCGCGTTCCTCCGCGCGTTTCTTCGCCGTCATCCCCGCCGCGCCCTCGTCGCGTCGCGTCGCGTCGCGCGCGCAAGCTTTCTCTAAAAATCACTCGTCGCGCGCCGCGCGCGTCGTCGTCGTCGTGTGCCGCGCGCGCGTCGAGCGCGCGCGCGCGTCTCGACGCGCGTCTCGACCAGTGTGACGAATCGAATCGTCGCGTCGCGATCGGATTCGGCCGACGCTCGACGCGGTCGGTCGATCGATCGGTCGGTCGATCGGTCGATCGATCGGTCGATCGGTCGGTCGACGCGCGCGCGATCGGCGAATCCGCACTCCGCGATGGCTCGCGGGCGACGATCGACGACGCTCGCGCTCGTCCTGGCGGTGATCGCGTTGATCGGTTGCGCGTTCGTCGGCGGCATGGCGGACGCGAAGAGCGACGGCGCGGCGTTTCTCGCGGTGCGCGGCGAACGAATGCGCGCGCGCGATGATGGGATGGTTCGATGACTCGACGAACCGGACGCGTCCGACGACGCGATGTGACTGACGACGATGGTTCGTCGCGCGACGCAGGCCAATAAGTTGAAACCGGGCGTGGTCGAGCTGCCGTCGGGGTTGCAGTATCGCGTTTTGAAATCTGGACCGGAGGGTGGGCCCTCGCCCTCGAAGTCGACGCCGTGCTCGTGTCACTACTCTGGGAAGAATATCCAGGGCGAGGAGTTTGATTCGTCGTACAAGCGCGGTCAACCGACGACGTTCGCGCCGAATCAAGTCATCAGTGGCTGGACCGAGGCGATGCAGCTCATGAAGGAGGGCGATAAGTGGGAACTCGTAATTCCGTCCGAGCTGGCGTACGGTAAATCATCCCCTACGCCGCTCATCAAGCCGGACTCCGTGCTCATTTTCGAGATGGAGCTCGTCAAGGTGGGCGTTTAATCAGTCGCGCCTTCTGTTACGATGGTTTCGTCGCCGTTCGTCTACGATAGTACGCGATGGCAAATGTTTGCGCGTTGGTTGCGAGCGACGAGCGCGGAGCGCTTCGTTTCTCATTTACGTTACCTTCTTGTTAATTAATTATATGAAAAACGAGAGATTGAAAATATAGTACCGGCAGTATTAAATACGGCCCAGCGATGCGCGCGCAGCCTACTTGTCCGCTTTCATCATAGCCATGAACTCGTTGAAATCGATGCAACCATCACCGTCAGTGTCGGCGCTGGCAATCAACTCGCCAATGTCTCCCAAGTTGGCACGCTCAACATCAGACATCTTTTTGAAGGCTTGTTCAAATTCTTGCACCGTGATGGAACCATCCCCATCGGTATCAAAGTAATCAAAAGCGCGTCTCACAGCGGCGTCGGACGCTTGTCTCGATTGCGCGAGCGTAGCGGCAATGAACTCTTCGTAGTCAAGTTCGCCGCTGCCATCGACGTCAATAGTCTTCATGAGTGTGCGGAGTTCCTCCATTGCGGGACCCGCAGACTTGAGTTTCAAGCCTTGGCGAAGTTCGTCGATGGAAATCGTACCAGAGTTGTCGGTATCGAAGCTCTTGAAGAGTTCTCTCAAGCCAGCGACTTCGTCCGCAGTCATGGTGCGAGCCATCGCCATCAAACCCATCCTCTTGAACTTGGAAATACCAGCAAAGTTCTTGAACCGCTTGAACACGACGTTGTCTAGCTTTGTCTTCGGCGCAACGTTCGGATCAGCCACCCACGGGTGTTTCAACACTTGAGCCGCCGTCAGGCGCTTCTTCGGGTCCGCTTGGAGCATGCCAGAGATGAGTTCTTTCGCCTCCGCACTGATCTTCGGCCATGGGTCGCTCTCGAGATCCAGTGCGCCTTGCAAGATGGCGTCAAAAATTCCTTGCTCGGTTTGAGCCCAGAACGGCGGGACACCAGACAAGAGAATGTAAAGGATGATACCGCATGACCAGACGTCGGATTCGTTTGAGTATCGACGACGCAATACTTCCGGCGCAACGTAGTACGGGCTCCCGACAAGATCCATGAAGACTTGGTTCTCGCGGAAGAACGTAGATAAACCGAAATCGATAGCGCAGACCGGAGAATTCTTATCCTTATTCTTCAAGACAAAATTTTCAGGCTTCAAATCACGGTGCATGACGCTCAACTCGTGGCAGTATTGAACAGTTTCAACGATGGTGCGCAACGTCTCGGACGCGTCCTTTTCACTGTACTTGCCCTTTTCAACAATGCGATCGAACAATTCGCCGCCGGACAAGAGTTCCATGACGATGTACACGTGCTTGCTTCCTTCATACGCACCGACGAGTTCGACGACGTGCTCGTGACCGGAGAGGTGATGAAGAATTCTCACTTCATTTCTCACCTCTTCAATGTCCTCGGCGTTCGACAATTGACGCTTAGAGATAGCCTTGCACGCGCACTTACGACCGGTCGCCTTTTCTGTCACCAAGAACGTCGTCCCGAACTGACCGCGTCCAAGTTCTTCGTGGAACTCAAATAAATCATTCACATCCGGCGTTTCCCGTCCGAGCACGCTCGACGGTCGCGCGGTTTTCCCCACGGGATTCTGCTTCCCCGTCCGCTTATTCGTTTCCTCATACTACTCGCGCGAAACGCGTCAACGATCACGCGCGCGGTCAGTCTCGATTCACGTCTCGCTCTTCACGCCCCTATCACCGTTCCCATCGCCTCATCGCGCGTTCCCATCGCGGTCGCGCGCTCGATCGCGCGCGGGAATTCAACGTGGCAATTCGACGCCACGATTCCACACGCGTCGTTCGCGTCGTTCGCGTTCGCGTCGCGCGACGCACCGGCACCGCGGGCGATGATCCACACACGCCCATGGTTTATGTCTCGGTCGGTCGCTCGGTCGATCGGTCGAGTCGCGGCGTCGGCGCGGTGTGCCGCGCAGACCGCGCGCACCGCGCATTCGCGATTCGTCGATAATCACACCGCGCGCGGCGCCTACGGCGACGCGGCGACGGCGACGCGCGACGACGCGCGACGACGCACGACGACGCGCGACGACGACGACGACGACGATGGCGGTGGTGGTGCGAACGACCGCGAGTCCGTCGGCGTCGACGATGACGCGCGCGCTGACGACGACGACGACGACGACGGCGCGACGCGCGCGCGCGCGATGGTGTGGTTCGGGACGCGAACGCGCCACCGCGCGGGCGACGGAGGGCGAGCGAGTCACCGAGGACGCGATCGGCGCGCTGCGTGAGCTCGCGGATGGGACGTGGAACGTCGGGACGTATAAGTCGAAGCGTAAGGCGCACTTGGTGAACGAATTGGGGGACATCGTGGGAGAGGAGGAGGCTTCGGAGAACATCAGCGAACAGCCGGGCTGGGACGACGCCGGGAAGATGCGGTTTTGCGTGATGACGGTGAGCGATGAGCTCGGAATCGACGAGGATGAGGTTGGGAAGCGGCTGGCGCAGTTGTTTACGCTCGTGCCGGGGCTGGAGGGGCGGATGGGGGACATTAGGATCGCGGACGTGACGCGGCTGGCGGCGCGCGTGCCAGACGTGGCTTTGGCGATGATTCGATTGAAAGACATCTTACCAGAGGCGAATTTGGAAAGGATGGTCGCGGCGAGGCCGAGTTTATTGCTCGCTGATGCGGATGAGCTGCAAAAGAAGATCAGTGATTTGCGCGCGTGCGCGCCGCGCTTGCGATGGGACAAGATTCTTTCGGATTTCCCAGAGCTGTGGGACGTTCGCGACTTTCGAGAGAACATCGAGGCGTTGAAGGAAAAGCTGAGCGTAACGGACGACGAAACGTTGACTAAGGTGCTCGGTGGGCAGCCTGGTTTGCTGTTGAGCGTGCAAAGCCGCCACGATATGATTTTGTATGATAACGGAACGCTGCGACAAGTCGAGGCCAGTATGAGCGGCGATTTAACTTCAGATGGTTGGTAGTATAGCCGTACATTAGCACAATTGTACATTACACACATGTCGTTTACATGCTTGCTAGATTTTCGAGCGTGCGAACCTTTTCGCGTAGTTCGTCGAGCGTGTTCCTAAAGAAGAGCGTGCGTTTTTCTGCCTCGCACTCGCACGCTTTGACGCACCGCAGGCAGTAGGCGTAACCGCGACTCTTCGCGAACGTGCACGCGCACGTGACACAGGACCAGTTCAAATCGGCCAAACATGTCGTACAATCGCGTTCGTTAAAGTCTGGCGCTTCTGTGGTGTTTTCCATGCGAACTTCGTGCGCGACGGATCTCTTTGCCGCGGTGCGACGTTCGTCTTCTTCCTTGACTCGCACTCGCATTACCTCGGCAAGAACCGGAGGGAACCGCGGGTGCTTATGTGCGCTCTCCGTGAGAGTAGATAATAGCTGGTCGTGTGCCACGGATTGATATCGCTTATCGCTCACGTAACGCTCCGTGGCGCCGACGCCAAAGGGTAACCAGTCTATTGGTGCAAAGTTGACTGCCTCGGCGCAATTGAAACCTGTGTTGAACCCAGCGTGGTACGCGTACGGGAAAGTGATAATGTAACTTCGCGGGTGTTGTTCCACGCGATACACGGGAATTCCTTCGTCTTGCAGCACTTTCGGGGACAAGATGGTGACCAAGCTGTGGAGCAAGTCTGGTTGCGATTGAAATAAATGCGGCAAACGCTTGCGCATCACCTCTTCAAACTGTTTTGAGTGCGTGGCGGGAATGGAATACCAAACCTTCGGTGCGCCAAAGTGGTGATAGTTGACGCTGTAAAAGTTGTGATCTTCGACGTGCCAGCAAAACGCGGACATCGTCATGCCAAAGTACAACCAAGGCACGGTGATGCCCGTGGTCGCCTCGACGTGACTCAAACAGCTTTCTGAATTGTACGGCATGTTGCACACGTTCCACGGACTTTCAGCGTAACGCTCTTGCCCAGGCGGACACGACGCGCTACCTTTCTTTGCGAATCCACTTCCGACGTCCATGGTGGCGATGTCGGCGCCGTAAATCACCTCGACGCTTCGCCCCTTGTTGTCCTCGATGAGACGCCAAAATTCCCCTTCCATATCTTTCACCGTCACGTTCTCCACCGGTTTTCCATTTTTGCTGAAGTATTTTCGCTTGAAATATTTCGAGTATCGCTCCAAAGTCGCCAAATTGTGTCGTTGTCCTTGTTGGAAGCCATACTTTTCCGCTACGGCGTCCGCGTCGGCTTGCGCCGAGGCGCCCATGCGTCCGCCGCTCATGCGTCCACCCGACGCCACGCCCTGATTCTTCGTCGATTTGACCCCGTTCTTCTCTTCTTCGAGCATCTTCGCTCGCGCCCTCGCGCTCGGCCCCGCGGGTCGATTCTGCAACTCGTTCAACGCCTGTATTCTCGTCCGAAACCGCAACTTTTCCTTCCCAGGCAAGCAAAACTCGGGCTGCCAACTCGCCGGGGGAATGATGTTACACACCCCATATTTCTCCGCCTCTGGACGAATGGAATTTATGTACTCCAAAGGATCGCCCGCCCACTCCTGCTCCGTCGGTCTGTACGTCTTCACAGGCGGCACGTCCCTCGCGCGCGCTTCGTCCCACGCGCACGCGCTCCGAATCGGCGGTCCGCCCAAACACGCCTCGCACCCGTCCGGCTCGAACCCACACTTTTCGCATCCAAACATCAACTCTCCTCGTTCATCCACGTCCGGCGCGTTCCCGAGCGCATCGACACCGAGCGCGTCGACTCGCTTCGCTCGCTTCGCGCTCGCCGGCGCCGCGGCGCCGCCCGTCGTCCCTCCCTTCCCTCCCCCGCTCGCGCTCGGCGGCGTCGGCGGCGACCTCGACCGCGTCGGCGGTGTCACCGCAGTCGCATCCATCGTTCGCGCCACCGCGCGCGCGTCCGTCGAGATCGCGTCGTCGCCGGCGTCGTCGCTTCGTTCGCGCCGCGCGATGCGCGTCCCGCGCGGGCGACGGCGATCGCCGTCTCCGCGCCTCTGCGACGCGCCTTCGCGCGCCGCGCGCGCGCGAACCGATGCGGATAAAACCGCGCGCGCGTTCGCGCGAAGGCGCGACCCCGCGCGCGCGCGCCGACGTCTGCGTCGCGCCCGCGTCGCGGACGTCGCGGACGCGCGCGCGAAACAGTCGGCGCACTGTATGTCAGTCCGCACAGGCAAACAGTCCGGTGACGCGGCGTAACCGCCGTCGTCCGTCGGCGACGCCGCGACGCGCGCGCCGCGCGTCGCGACGCCGCGACGCGCGCGCGCGCGACGCGACGCGAGCGAACGCGAGACGCGAGCGAACGCGAGCGAACGCGAGCGACGACGACGACGCGCGCGCGACGCGACGCGAGATGAATGCCGATTCGGACGCGACGCGACGCGCGGGCGACCGCGGCGTCGCGCGCGCGGCGACGGACGACGAGACGCGCGAGCGCGCGAACGCGAGGTCTCGCGAGGACGCGCGCGCGCGCGCGATGGACGACGACGACGGCGGGGACGCGGAAGCGACGATGATGACGAGGACGACGACGACGACGCGCATCGGGACGAACGAAGAGGACGACGACGCGAACGATGGGCTGGAGGAGCTCGTGCGAGCGCTGCGACGGGCGGCGAAACAGACGTCGCGTGGGTCGTCGAAGATGGCGTCGCACGCGCTTGCGCCGCACTGCCTGAAGGCGCTGGTCGAACGCGGGGACGGATTGGACGAGGTCTTGGGAGGGCGAGCGACGACGCGAGGACGCGCGGCGGCGTTGGAGGCTTGTGAAGCGTGCGTGGGGACGTTCACGGCGTGCGGAAGCGCGTTGAGTGCGGCGTTGAGAGATGATGAACAGGCGGTTTATGATGCGTACTTTACGGCGATGAAGATGGCGGCGTTCGCGCTCGAGCGCGCCGACGCGGTGAGAGACGGCGACTTCGCGGCGAGGTGGGGAGACGTTCTTCGCGCGTGCACGTCGCGAACGTACGCCGAGAGGTGGTCTGCGAAGATAATGGAACGGTTGCGCTGCGAAAGTGGGGCGTTGAGCGATGTGAGCGAGTTCGCAGCGAGCGAAGAGGTTGCGCTCATGCACGCGCTCTCCGAGTCGGTTGAGGAATTCTCCGTGAGCGGCGAGACGTCGCGGGTGAGTTCGCCCATGGATGGTTTAATCGTCGAGCTGTACCGTTCAACGCTTGAGCGATGCTCAGTTCTTTTGCGTCAAAAGCTCGGGAAAACGGCGATGCGATTGGGAGAGGTGCCACGGCTGATGGCGCAGTTGTGCTTGGAGGCGCTTAACACGAACACAGAGATCCGCGTGACGGATCGCATCGTTTTGGAATGCGAAAGGGCGTGCACGCTTCTCGGGCCGCATTTAACGGATAATGAGTATAAGTTTATCGCAGGCGTCGTCGCAGTCTTCGTCAATTCGTCAGATTGGACCGAATTGTCGGGCGAAACGTCGTGCGCCCTCGCGAGCGCACTGTACACAGTGGCTGTTTCGAGCACGGAAAATGCACGCAAGATCGATTCATCTTTCGCTTTATTCCCTCGCAAAGCAGTGGCAAAGAGTGTGTTGATTAGACTCTGCGGCAGTGATTTAGACGTTCGAGATTCCGTGGTGAAATTTCTGGAAGCAATGATGAGCAACGACGACGTAAATGATGAATCTCACGGGTGCGTGACCGGACTGCTCGCCACGGTTCTAGGAGAGTTCCCCGATTCGTTCCTATTGGATGAACGCTTCACGGTGGCGAAAGCGAATAAATTGATTTTAGACTCTGCCCCATTGACGCTGATTCGACTTGGTTTAGGCTGCCAGCGCGACGGACCGACTTCAATTGCGGAGTGCCTTCTTGCGACTTTGGAACGAGCGAAACTATTCGCCGGAGAAGATGCAAAGATTTTAAGATTTATTCCTGCCATACGGATGGTAAGCTTTGTGCTGCGTGAAAGGAAAAACGCGAATCACGAACTGGTGTCGATGCCGCTCGTCGAACAGCTCGCTGCCGCTCATATCACGCCGACGGAGACAAATGACGCTCAACTCGCACTTCGGGACCAGGCAGAGGACGATGTAGAAGCTGCGCGTGAGAACGCTAGGACCGTTGCCTTGAACCTTCAAGACGAGTTGGGAAATTTATTTGCGATGCCAGAAAATCTACTGGATGACAATCCATCGGATGAACTGCTCGAAAGCCGACTTGCGCGCTTGGATGCGGTCCTTGACGCTGCCGTTGCGACGCTCGCCGTCGACCGACCTTCAGGTGAAGAATCCGCACGTAACACGCTCCCACAGCTTTGGGGGCGCCTTGTCGCGCAAGATGAAGGAAATCGCGACCGCTTGCGCGACCGAATACTGTTACCACACGACGATACGAACGACGGGGCAGAGCCGAACGATATGATGGACGTATCATCTGGGCTCTGTACGTTCGTGACAAGTGGTGAGTCGTTTCAAGAACAGCATTGGTATTTCTGCTATGACTGTAATCTTGTTGCAAGCCGTGGATGCTGCAGCAACTGCGTGAAAACCTGTCATTCGGGACATCGAGTGGCGTACTCTAGAAAGTCAAGATTTTTCTGCGACTGCGGTGCGGACGGTGCGACTCCAACGCCCCAACACAGATGTTATTGTTTAAACGGACGCGACTTGGAAGACGTAAATGCACGTCGAACAACGTCAGAAAAGGCGGCCGATCGCTTCGAAATAGATCCAGGCAGTGATTCTGAAGGTGAAGAATCCATGGAAGAATCTTACGAGCCGAACCTCGCTCGACGTCTTTGCTCTGTCTCAGCGCTCGAAGCGCTTAAGATGGCTTTGCAAAAAGCGAAAGTGCAGGACAAGTTAGAAAGTGTACTCGTATCGTGGTTCAGGCCGTTACATGAAGACGATGTTACACGAGTAGACCAAAGCTTGGCTGATGATGGTTTGGAGATCAAAGTCAAAGACACTGACGCCACGCTACACGTCGCTCGTAATTTCAAAGCTGGATCCTTCGAAGTCGGACCGGTACCTAGCAAAGCACAAGTACAAGAGTTACTGCTTTCCGGTGTCATTGTCAGAAATACCGCAGCTTGCTCGAGAGATGGGCATCTCGCCATAGCGGAAGGCGACAAGCTTTCAATTCTGGACGCGAATATCGTCGTAGGCGCGCAACCGACGAATAGCGAGAATAAGGCAGTTCAACTCGGAGATAAGGTTGGTATCAGACCATTGTCTAGGAATTTGATTGGTTTCGAGGTGATGAAGGTTCAATTCAACCATATGAACAAAGATTACCTCGCCGTTGTCGGTTTACACGAGGTGCAAATATGCACACTTGGCCGAGGCGGAGAAATTCTCGACAGGTTGCGACTTGGAACCCCGGCGGGTGAGCATGATTTTGAGCTCATCATAGACGCTTCTTGGGTTTCGAACTCTACGTATTTGTTCTCCATCACTGGACAGCACTCAACTAGTGTGTATGACCTGAGTTGCGATGCATACACACCCGTGTGTACAATTTCTACTTCGCCGGCTTGCATCACTTCGTCAGCGTGGTTCGCCTCTGCACTCCGTGGTCACGTATGCAACGCAATGACAACGAGTGAAAGTGATGTGCATGTGCAAGAAGTGCGAATGAAACAGGCAAACGAGATCGTTCAATTGACTGAGTCGAGTAAAATCGACATTCAAAATACGAATGGTGCGCAAGCTGTCATGCACTCAGAAACGCACGACGTTATCATCGTCAGCACGAACGACGGTGAAGTTATCATTTCGTGTGTCGAACGAAACGAGGAAAATAAAGTGACCGTCGCAATGCTCAATAAAGCTAAGCTGAATGATAGTCATCACTCATTTAGGGTGTCAGATTTCTGTTTACCAAACAAACCGGGTCCAGATGCAACGTTGCAAATTCCTGCGCAAGTTTTTGTCAGTACGGATTCCATGGGCGATTCTGCTGCACTACTGGTGTTTGATGGTTTAGAAGCGAGCATAATCTCCATACCTCCTTCTTCTGCAAGCGTCGTTGGTCATGTGGGATATCAGAAAACGGGATCTGGAGAATTTCCATCTGCACTGATCATTTTGCGCAGCGATGGTTCGATGCAAATCAACTCTTACGAAGCCGTGAAGTCGTCACCTACGCCGAAAAGTCAATTCTTAGAAGCACGTACTGAAGAAGTTTCGACGAGTGTGACGAGATTTCCGTACGACTTTTTTGAGAAACTTGCCAAGGTAACGTCGAATGTTGACTTCGGCGGATCTTTCAATCGAGGATCACTTCCGGCGGCGTTGCGTGGCGTCCTACAATCAGACGACGGTTACATAGAATCGGCAAATTCTGACGATGCACATTTAACATTGGAGTTAGGAGGCGGAGATCTACGTGTTATTCGAGGCGTTCGAATTCATGTTGGCGGTATGACGGTGCAGTCTCATGCGCCTTCAAAGCTCATCCTTCCTGGGGGAAGAGTGGTCAAATTTGAACGCGAATCAAAGAGATGGTACGACGTGCCGTTCACATGCTCAGAGTCTAATACCATCAAAAGTAGTACGCAACCGCTAAAGCTCAAATTTGTTGCTGAGTCTGTGAATCAGCTATGCATACGTATCGACCGAATGGAGGTGTATGCGTGCAACGAGGATGTATTTGAAGCAGACATGAAAGTTGAGCGTGATAGCGAAACTCAGGCGATTGATGATGCGCTTGCATCTCACGTGAGTCGTGCTAGGCGCCACTTGGTTCGTCAAAAGGATAGTGAGATCACAGATTCTTCAGCGTGGCTGAGCGGTACGACTTCAATCATCCAGGCGCTGCGACACTGCGAGCTTGACTTGAAATCGAGCAAGCTGCGCGTGTGCTACGAATCAATGTTGAGGAAAAGGCAATTTGTTACATTGGAAACCCCAGCACATCGTTCAGCGAAGTTTATCGCCTGGAAAGTATTGAGTGTCCACACTCGCGATAATACGCTGACAGCAGTTAACATCAAAGATAACTCAACGTTATTATTCGGTCACAAGGTTGCCGAACGCATCTGTCCTCGAATTTTGAAGCGGCCGATGAGTGTCTCAGACGACGACCTTTTTGAGTTCTATTGCGCGATGCGAAAACTTGGCCGTCTCGCAATCCGACGTCCAAACGCATTGTTGGACTCATCTCCTTATTTAGCCACATTGGCAAATAGTGCGACTGCGATGCTCCATGTTGGCGCTGGAGCATGGGATGCCGACGAGATCGTACCTCACATCGTGCACGCTCTCATCGCTGTGCTCACTCATGAACGTGACGCCAATCTTGTCGAATCTGTCTTAAAACTCATCAAATCCGATCGCGAGGACGTTCGCGCCGCGGCATCAGACACATTGCTTTGGCATCTGACCACGATCAGTGGAAATGAGCGCTTGAATTTAGATCAAGCAAGGTGTATTTTCGTTCCCAATTCGGCGTTCAAACGAGACAAGTGCGCGAAAGCGAACGGCATCCGAGACCTTGTATCGGCTATCATGCAGCTCAACGACGACGTGTTGTACCGTTCGCAAGCTACACTTGTTCGATCGCTGTCTGAAGCATACTCAGAATGCTTAAATCCAGATTTATGCAAGCTGCCGCCCCTGCGTGGAGACATTCTTGAGTACGACGCAATTACTTGGCGCCTCGCAATTGCGGCTGAATGCTCACAGTTACAGGAGATCACAACGAAAGACGCACGCGAGGCTTTTTTGCACTCGTATGCGTTGACGTGCGAACTTTTAAGACGCATCGATTCGTACGATAAAGAAGAGATGCCGGCCGAAAAAGGATATGGAGCTTTGCTCCAACAACAAGTTCCCATGAAGAACGTTCGAGACGTCGCCATCAATGCTCTCGATTCTACAATTCTCCATGCCTCAGCGAATGCTCGCAAGCTCGATCTCAGTACTTTACCTGCGCGTGAGAAAAGTGAGTGGCTCCAAGTTCTCGCCCGCGTGTCCGCGCTGACACCAGAATGTCCTTCCGAAAATGCTATTTCTATGATCAAACAACTCGCTGGCGACGAAGAGGGCGAGGTGGCTCTTCTAGTTCGAGCTGGAGAGTTGTTGAATTTAGCACCAGTTCTCCGGAAGCTCGTGAGTGGAAATTTTACTTCACATTGGTATGTTGATGAAGTAGCGTATGATGAGCTGATGGAAGTGAAAGATGCTATTTTTAAAGTTACGCAAGTAGCGAAGGCGTGTCGTAAAAGCTTGCGATATTTCCTCGAGCATGTTGATTTTGCGGTCGAGTTGGTTGCAGCTTTGATGGAAGCAGTGCCGCAGCTTCCGGCGGCTTTCGCCACAAGCGTATGTGACTTAATATCGCATATCATCGAGTCCTACCGAGACTGCGATGAGAACGATCATCATCGCAGAACTTCAATCATGCGAGAAATAGTCCAACACTTGGATGTTGTCGTCAACAAGTGTGGACTCCTTGCCGTTGAATCGGATACACGTACTGCCGCAACGCGCATCTTAAAAGCCATGTGGTACTCTTGCGAGACGTATCGAGATGACGTAATGCGAGTGTTGATGGTACTGATGGAAAGCATGAGGAACTACGGGCATCGAGCGAATGAGCTCCTGGAGTTTACGAAGAGCATCGTGATGACTGACACGGATGCCATCGCTATGTTTGAGACAAGCATTGAAAAATTCTGCCAAGGCGTTAAAGACACGTTATTGAGAGTCAGCGATCATCCACGTGCAGATCTTTATCGAGCGCTGCAGCAACGTCAGCTTTTACAAAGTGACGCGTCTGACAAGTACTGGTTGGAGTCAGAGCCAAGTATGCGCGACGTGACGTCGTACATTGCATGCCATGAGTTCACAGATCATACACTCGATAGCCTGAAGAAGAGCCAAGCTTTCACAAAAAATAGTGCGATGACAAAATTACGTGAATCGATGACGATCCAGTCGATTTCTATGAACGTGACGGAGCTTAAACGCTATATTCATGTCAAGGAAGTTGAAGTTTGGCGTACGGATGCGAACAAGGATATAAGCTCCATGCGCACTTTTGATTCCTCTCGTTGGCAATTGCTCGGTACACTGAAGTTTTCTGCTTCAGCGCACATCGCCGAGCTTGAATTTGAAATTCCGGTCGATGCATCCGCTCTGAACTTTGTTTTCAAATCTTTCCACGAGAGTGTTCAAGCAAAGATGATGACCATGTTACACTGTCCTCGATGCGCTCGGCAAGTGACAGACACAAAACATGGCATCTGCACCAATTGCCGGGAGAACGCGTATCAATGCCGTTACTGTAGAAACATCAACTATGAGAAGATTGATGCTTTCATATGCAGCGAGTGTGGGCACTGTCGGTACGCCAAGATTCAGACAACATTGAGTGCACACCCGACGTTGTGCACACGGTATCCAAAACTGCTCAGCAGCGATGATCTCGCCAACGCAGTCGAGGAGCTGAAACTGCAGACGGAATCTATAAAGCGTGTCACTGACTGTATCGAAAGCACAGAAAGTTCGTTAAGACGAGCGCTTTTCGAGCAAGGTGAGGGATCTGGAGATGTTGAGCACATGTTCAAAGTTGTGGGCAGAGGTCGAAGAATGGAATTCATCGCCGCAAATTACAAGTGCGGCGCAATTCACGACGCGATTTTGCGATTCTTATCAAAAGCAAGTTCGGAAGATGAAACGGATTTACGAAACGTATCTGGAAACTATGGCGTATGTTGCGATTATTTGAATTGTGCATTGAAATTATGCACAAGTCTTTCACGTACGCCTTTGGGCGTCAAAGCGCTCAGCCAAGGTGACATACACCGCCATCTGTTTAACCGCATGCTCAACCCTCGCATCACTAATTTGACGGTTTGCAACACAGTTCGCACTGTTTTATCAAACATGGCAGCCGGGAGCGATGAAGTTGCCAAATTTCTTTGCGAAGCTGCCTTTGAGAGAGCAAGCGATTCATTACTTCAGGTGAACGCCTGGCATGGGACGATGATTTCACAGAGCAATCAAGACATCTTACTTCTTAAAGATTTGGTACACGCTAGTACATATCGCTTGGAAGCGGGAACGGCTTTGACTCCGGGCGGTGAGCGATCAGCGCTCATTTCCTTGGCGTGCACGACATTAAATTCTGAACAATTGAGTTCAAATGCAGTTCTCGTTGAGAACACTCTCCTCCCGGCTCTCGATCTAGTGAAGCAAGCGATGACGAACTCTAGCATTCTGCAGGAAATTGTCGCCGCAGCGAAAGTGTTGGACAATTACAGCATCGCAGATATGAAAGAATCTGCGAATATGTCTGGTTTAATTCCTATACTTGTATCTGCACTCCACTGCGGTTCAAAGTTTGTTCGTCGAGAAGTTCTACAAATTTTTGGTCTCGTGTTGCGGCAAGACGATGAGATGAACGTCGAGGTTGGAAGCCTTCTCATCGATTCAATAAAAAGCATCGAACAGGAATCGTATGCGGATTATCTCAGCGCCCTGAGTCTCACGCTTCGTAGCGAGTCAATCATCATGAAGTTGAATGACACTCGCAAACTCGTGGACATTTTACTATCGATACTTCAAAAAGAATTGGATATTGGTTGCAAGTTCACCGCATCCGACAAGGCGCTTTTCGCATCAACGAATGTTGACATCGGATCTGGATTACATGCGATTTCGATGCTCTTAAGGGATACTTTCAAGGAGTCCACAAAATTTATGAAAGAGTTCAACAAAACTGGATTGGAGACGCTCGTCCGCTCTGTCTTGTGTGCGCGTACTTTGCAAATTTGTCAAATGCCTAGCGCTGTGAATGCCGCTGAGACGTTTGATGAACTTCTATCATTCTGTTTGGAGTCATCAGAATCGATGCAGCAAGAAGTGGCGAAGATTTGCGTCAAAATTGCTCGAGCGCATGTTCGACCCCAAGTTGACAAGACGCGTCTGCCACTGTGCATCATATTGAATGAACTTGCGATGTTGGTATTACCTCGAGCTCCGCCATCGAAGGTGTATCTTTTACGACTACTGAAAAGTGCGAGTCAAGAAGAGTTCATTCCCGGCACGATGGCGCGAAATCCATACTCGACTGCACAAATGAGCGCGCAGCCGTTGATGAGAGATGTCAAGAATCTCATCTGTCATGAGTTGGAAATGTTAGGCCTGCTCGAAGATGATTTTGGGATGGAGTTATTGGTTTCGAATCAAATAATCAGCCTTGATCTCTCCGTGGAAGATGTTTTCGAACGAATTTGGATACCTTCATTATTCAATGGCACTCAGCGACGTCAAAATGTTTCTCCAAACGATCCAATCGGTCCACCAATGGCGGTGACTTTCCGCCTGAGCGGTTTGGATGGCGAAGCGACGGAAGAGCGCGTTGATGAACTCGCGCCGGTACAAGAGGAAGACGAAGACATCGAAACAAAGTTTGCTGGCACAAATGTTTTCCAAGAAGATGTTGGCTTTAAAACTTTGATTCAACTGTTACCAAAGATTCGGCACAATTCATCTGCATTGTACGCCGGCGGTGAAGACGCTTCGGCAAAACTTCTTGAAATCCTTCGATCAGCATGCTACGTGAAGAAGAATAGACAACATATGCTCGCGATTGGAGCGCTCGCAAGTTTACTTGACGAAGCCGCGCGAGCTTTCACTGAGAACTCGCGTTCAGGCAAGGGACTCCTTCTCGTCATTGAGACGCTGTTGCGCGAGGAACAAGAAGACACTTCCCACGGATCAATGAGTGAATTGAAAGCGTCAGCATCGACGAGCAGTATGCTCGCTCGCGAATTAGAAGAGAGCAGCGAAACAGCGCATCGTCCTGGTTCACCGCGCCTTCAAAAAAGTAGTTCTTCGCTGCAGACGATTGCGATAGCGGTGCGCGAGCACGAGATGAATCACGTTGAAATTTTCCTGTCTCAACTCAAGCAGCTCATTCGAGCACGAGAGAGGCATGAGGCCGATATCCTCGCGCGTGTGATTCCAAGGCTCGCGGGATCAACCGTTGAATCAAAAGCAATCATGGCGAAGAACTTTGACGCTTCCATTCGTAAACTTGTACGTCTTGACGAGATGAGCGAGGAAGACTCTCAGCACGGTGCGCTACAGCTCGAGCTCGAATGTGCAACGAGATTGGCTGAAGCGATCCCGCGAGATTTTTCAGGTCAACGCGTGCTTGAAGCGATATGGTCACAAGGAACTGTGTCGTTTATCACGAATTACATCGAAGCTGAAGCTTTCGGGGCAGAAATGTCTCAAGATCGTGGTTCTGACGCGTGGAATAAGGCGATGAAGCGGAGTGGCTTACCGCTTGCGCTCGAGCTTTTGAACGGAATCACACTGGGCTACACTCTCGACGTCACCAAACATCCGACACTGCTTGACTTACTACATAAACTTGAATCAGTCACCGAGCGTGATATTGGAACTTTGGCAGAGAACTGTCTGGAGACGTTTGCGAGCGGATCCGAGTTGGTACAGAAACATTTGGATAATTTGCGAGCAGAGACGAAAGAAGCGAATCGTCGCAAGGCACTCGCAAAGCGCCAACAAATGCTCACTGAAATGGGCATGACAGTAGTTAAAAACTCCTCGAGTCCGGGAGCGTCTACCATCGGCGTCTCTCACTCTCCCAGATCTCTGCGAGGGTACGACTCGATGGCTATGGAAAGCGAACAAGACTCAATTGTTTGTAGAGTTTGCTTTGAAGGATACGTGTTGAAACCGAACGAGCTTCTCGGGATCTATTGCTTCAATAAACTTGCATCAACTCCATCTGCGAACGGAGATATGTCTCAGACTGTATGCACTGTATCGCACTTCAACGCGATTCACTTTTCGTGTCACCAATCCGCCAAGCGCGCGGACGTCGCGTTGAGAACTCCCAAGCGCGAGTGGGAAGGCGCTGCGTTACGCAACAGTGAGACACTGTGCAACAACTTGCTACCGGTGATGGGGAATATGGTCACAGATGCTTCATACGCCGCCGCGGTAGATGCGTGGTGGCAAAATTGCTTCTCTGTCGGCGCGTTCATTTCGCCGCCGACGCGCGCGCGACAAGTCGCTTGGGACGTCAGCCTACTTCTCGGTCGATTCGCCATGGGGGCGTCGTTCAGCGCTGACTGTCGTGGCGGTGGAAAAGATAGCAACATGAGTCTCCTTCCGCACCTCGTGCGATTGCTCGTCCATCAAGTCTCATTGTGCCCGCAGAAAGGATTGGAAGAGTACAACGCCGTGCTAGCCCGCCTTTCGTGCGAAGATGAGATATGGAACGATCGCGAGTTTAGCTTTTCACCGCTCCTACCGGCAGCACTCGTGCTTTCGCTCGCGGTCTGGTCGCACGATCAATGGGAAGCGTCTCGACGGAACGCGCTGATAGCGATTTTGAGGCACACGAAGAAGTACGAATGCGCGAGAATCGCGACGTACCCGGCGAGCGTCGACGTCTCTGCGAGCGTTCCGTGGGAACAGCTTAACGAACTCGATCGCTACGCCAAGCTAAAACCGATGTTGATTTATTTCGGTTTGGTGAACAAAATGTTTGAGTGGTTCAAACCTAAACGTCGACCGGACCTCGGAAACGCGGTGACCATCGGCAAAGCGCCGGCGTCCACGACGACGGGCTCGCCGGAAGCCGTCACCCTGAACGAGCGACTCCACGATATCCCTTCCATGATATCCGGTGCGAAAGACACTCTCGAATGGCTCGACGAAGCGATGGACGCGGAAGATGCGCAAGAGCTTTTAGACGTGTGTGAGATCCTCTCCGACGCCATGTGCCCGACGGTGAACGATTTCATCCTCGAGGCGTTGCGCGCGGAGTGTTGACGCGATTTGTAACATGCTGTACGTGATATTACTTTTTAAATAAGTCGCAACCATCGTTCGTGATCGTGCGTCACGTTCATCGTCATCCACGAGTTTATCCTCGCTTCGTCTTTCTCGATGAAGTCGTGCGTCGAGTCGACTTTGACTTCGTCGTCGCTTTCTTCTTCGCCTTCTTCTCCGTCGTCAGCATCGCGATGGTCGCCGACGCGAATAACAGCGCAAACTGAATCGTCAGCTTCCCGATCGGATCCTTCAGGAACGTCATGTGAAAGTGAATCGCTCCCGCCATGATGGCTGTGAGCAGAAACGCCCCCCGCGCCGGCGTCGTCCACAGCGCCAGGTATCCCAGCACCTCGAGCGCGCCGATGATTTTCGCGAATTCGTACCCATCCGCCTTGGAGCATCGAATCTTCGGCGCCACGCTCGAAACCCCGGGCACGCGCGCGATCAGCCCGTTCGCCCACGGCGTCCACGCGTGTTCACACCACGCGTATTGCTCCGCCGTGTTCGCCGTCGGCGCGCAATCACCCGGTTTCCCCAGCGCCACCGGGCACAGCGCCCCGTCGCACCCCGCGATCGGAATCGCAAACTTACACGCCGCCGACCGCAGGTACAGCGCCAACGGCACGACGCGCAGGATCGACACGATCAGGTTCTTCCCCATCGCGCGCGATTTCTGTCGCGATCGCGCGCCGTCAGTCACCGATCGCGCGTCGCGTCGCGTCTTCTCCATCGCGCGCGTCGCGCGCGTCTTTCTTCCCGCGCTCGCGTCGTCGTCGTCGTCGTCGTCGTCGCGCGCGCACCTCGAGCGTCGTCGCCGCGCGCGGCGTCGCCGTGTGCGGCGTCCGAGACGGCCGAGACGGCCGAGACGCGAGTCCCGAGACGCCGATCGAGATCGAACGATCGAGATCGAACGACTGCGCGATCGAACGATCGATCGGCGCGCGCGCGGGCGGGACGCGACGCGCGGGACGCGCGCCGCGGCACCGTCGGACGCGCGCGGGACGCGGTCGCGCGCATGCGCGCGGCGCGGAAGCGGACGTTCGAACACGTCGAGGGAAACTACGCGACGCACGTCAGGGCGCGCGCGGGCGCGGCGACGCGCGCGACGGAGAAGACGCTCGACGCGTTCGTGGAGGCGTTCGGGGAATTGGAAAAAGTGAGCGATTTGAAGAGAGAGGATGGCGCGCACGTGTCGCTGTCGAGGACGTTTGCGTGCGTGAAGGGAGATTGGGAACGGTTGTTTGGGAATTTGAGACGAGAGTTGAGGGATATGGAGGCGTTTGAGGTGGTGTTTGATGCGATGCGGGTGTTTACGAACGACGACGGCTCGCGGGCGTTCGTCGCCGCGGGGTTTCGGGAGGGGTCGACGAGCGCGTCGAAGGTGGCGTTGATGCGAGCGATCGAGAGAGTGGATAAGGCGATCGTTCCACTCGGGTTTCCAAAGTATTACGATGATCCGGACCCGCACGTGTCGCTTTTGTGGGTGGCGGGAGCGAGCGAGGAGCGCGTGGAGGCGATGCGGCGGTTCGCGGAATCGACGACGGTGGAGTGGCGTGTTGACGTCAATAGGGTGTTGTGTGATGTGTCTGGACAGACACCAAAGACGGTTTGGGGGCGAGTGCCGGGACTTCCAGCGCCAGATTTGTAGCGAATAGCAACGTAGAAAGCGAGTAGTGTTACATCTAGTAGGGGAAGAATTCGTCTCCTAATTCGTCGTCCCATGTCGGGCTGCGCGCGAACTGCAACGTGACGCACGTATCGACGCGCGGACGCGATGGTAAACCTCGTCGCGCGATCGGTTTCTCTCGGAAAAATGCTCGCGTGTAGTCTGCCTGCGACCAAGTGTTGATCAAATACGCGATGACGTCTAGTTGTTCCAAATATTCCGCCTCCGTCTGCGGGTAAGATCTTTGCCCGAGATGCCCGACGTAAAGATTGAGGCTAACCCACCGCTTCATACCGGACCCCATTTTGACGTGCTTGATAGCCATGTCGTGCGCCTTGCCGTACTTTTTAATGCACAACAGCGCTAACTCGCGCCCAGTGAGCGGGCCTTCGCTCGCGCCGTCCAACTCGTATTCGAAACCACCATCCTCGTCATCCTCCTCCTCGAGCATCGATACATCATCCACCACTTCCGTTTGCACCACCGAAACGCTTTTCGTGGCTGTCAAAGTCATCGCGCCCTCGTCGTCGTCACCACCCTCCAACATCGCCCTCTCGAGCTGCGCCGTGAACGCTCTCAAATCAAAATCCCCGCCGAGCGTCTCCGCATCCTCTTCTTCGCTCATCGCATCCTTCGACACCTCGCTCGGTTGCGTCTGCGTGTCTGGGCACCGCCCGGCGATCTTCGCTCCGGGCGTGCGCGGATTAAACGTCAAATCGATCTCCTTCTTCAACCAATCGACGAAACTCGCGCCATCTTTTCCCGCGCGCGCGGTGACGACGCGCGAGCGGGGCGCGCGAGGCGCGCGAGGCGCGCGCGCGTGACGCGTTTCACGCGCACCGGGCGCGAACGGCGCGGGCGCGAAGGCTGACATGCCGCGTCGAGCCCGATATGACGTTTCGTTTCGATGACGTCGCGTGACGTCCGCCGCTTGACATGAAGCTCCGCGACGCGCGTGTGCTTGGCTCTAGGAACTACATCACAATTTGGGCGGGATGAACCCGTGGACGGTGAAACCGCCATCTATTGGCACGATGACACCGTTGACGTACGAGGACGCGGGCATGCATAGAAACGCAACGACGGCGCCGACTTCGTGAGGCTCGCCGACGCGACCCATCGGCGTTCGGTCCACGACGGCTTTGAGGTAGACTTGGTTTTTCAGCACCTGCTTCGCGAGCGGCGTGTTGGTGTACCAAGGCGCGACGGCGTTCACACGAATGTTATCTTTCGCCCACTCGCACGCCAGACTCTTCGTCAGTTGATTCATGGCACCCTTCGAGATTGCATACAGAGCGCCGCTCTGAATAGACACGAGGCCGGCGATGGATGAATTAAATACGATCCTCCCATCACCGCTCGCCTTCAACATCGCGTGAAACCTCTTGCAAAGCTCGAATGATGCCTCTAAGTTCGTCCGCATCAGCCTTTGGTAATCCTCGCTCGTGAATTCCACCGTCGGCTTTCGAATGTTAAAGCCCACGTTGCTCACCAGTATGTTCAACTCGCCCGAAAACTTTTCCGACACCCTCCGCGCGAGTTCTTCTCGCGCGTTCGCGTCACTGACGTCGCAAACACACCCATCGACGTCGTATCCACGGCGCAGCCAGTCCTCGACGCACGTCTCGACGTCTCCCGCCGTGCGTGCGCAGGTGAATACGCGGCAGCCGTGATGGCAAAGCGCTTCGACGATGGCTTTTCCGAGGCCTTGCGTGCCACCGGTGACGACGGCGGTGGCACCGCGCAGGGAGAAAGAACGCGCGAGCGTGGTGTCGTCGACGGACATCGCGTTCGCCGGTCGCGGCGTCGATGAATGCGGCCTATTCGTCTAAGAATTTTCTACAGCGCTATTTGTGTGTGCTAGTTTGTGCGTGGCGCTCTTCGTCTCGCAGAACGACGTCGAATACTTTAAACCGACCGCCCGAAAAGTCGTGCAAGTACTGTCGGAGTGTTTTAGCCGCTGCTTCAGATACCGCCACGAATTGCGCGGCACCGTCGCCTTGGCTTCCGACGCCTTTCGCGCCAAAGACAGTTTCCGGAACGTCGTGGGCGACGGCGGCGAGCGTCTCGCGCAAACGAGGCGCCGTGAGCTCGGATGGGCAGATGTGGATCGCAGCTTCGTCAAATGTGGTCTGTGCGCGCGTATACACCGCGCCTAAAGCCCGCGCATCGCCGCGTTTGATCGCGTCTAATCCTTCGGCCACGAGCGCTCGATTACGGGCACCGAGCGCCGAGCGCAGCGCCTCGTCCCCTCGGTCGAAAGCTCCTTGCAAATCGGCTAAAATCCGCACCGTACTCTTCGATGCCGCCAAATCACACACGACGATGTGTATTTCACCGCCAACCTCGCACGCTCTGACGTCCACGTCTTCGCCGTCGAATGTGAGCGCCACGACGCGCTCGCTCCCGTACGCGCACGCCTGATCCATCGCTCCACACTTGCTCGGCGTGTGCACCGCCTCCCCTCGATACGCCAACTCCATCTCATCCTTCAGCTCGAGATCCAACTCGTACGCCACGCCGAAACACCGCGCCACGAGGACGCAGACGCACGCCGACGAGCTCAAGCCTTTCCTCGTCGGCAGCGTCGTCTCGAGCGTCTCCACGACGAGCCCGCGCTCGCGACACCGCGGAAATCGCCTCAAAACCTCCAGCGCGGTCCCGGCGACGTACGACCAGTACCCTCCGCTCGAAGCCTCTCGCTCGAGCGCGTCATCGACGCTCACATCGCACTCGAACGCGTCGCCGTCCGCGCCAACCACGCGAAACCGCGGCCCTTCACCGACGTCGCACCGCGCGCTGACGCCCTCGCGCGTGCCGACGACGACGCACGCTCCCGGGCCATCGCGCGCCGCGCGCGCGCCGGCCCAATCCGAGTGCTCGCCGAGCAGACACACGCGTCCCGGGACGAACACGCGCGGCATCGCGCGCGACTGTGAAGTCGTTTGACTCGGTGGACGACGCGTTCGCACTTCGCGACGCCGACGTGCGCGCCGCGACGACGCGCGAGCGAACAGCGCGCGGAGGTGATCGCGCGTCGTCGTTCGACGCGCTCGCGGACGCCGACGCGCGCGCGATCGCGACGAGAGACGCGCGAAGACTGGGACCGAGATCGCGACCGCGATGACGACGGACGACGGCGCGAACGACGCGATGGAGACGCAAGCGACGGGAGAAACGCCGCAAACGCCGCAGGGAGGTGATTCTGGGGAAGCGATGACGACGCCGCGGGCGCCGCCGCCGGATCCGCGGAAGGAGGCGTTGAGGAAGTACGCCGGGTTGTTGCTGCAGCACAAGGTGAGATCGCGCGCGACGGAGAGACCGAAGGATGGTTCGTGGACGCGAACGGTGGTGCGAGGCGTCGTATTCGAGCGAGTGACTGACGGTTTATTGTCGTGATGACGCGCGATGACGTAGGAATTGGATGCGAGAGTGCGAGCGTCGAGGTTCGAGTTGATTGACATTCGAAAGAGGTTTGACAAGACGGAGGACGATTTGAAGGCGTTGCAGTCGATGGGGCAGATTATCGGGGAGGTTTTGAGACAGTTGGACGAAGACAGATTCATCGTGAAGGCGAGCTCGGGGCCGAGATACGTCGTTGGGTGCAGAACGAAGCTCGATAAGAGCAAGCTAGTGAACGGGACGCGGGTGACGCTCGACATGACGACGTTAACCATCATGCGCGCGCTGCCGCGAGAGGTGGATCCGTTAGTGTTTAACATGCTCAGCGAGTCCACGGGGCACGTGGACTATAGCTCTATCGGTGGGCTCGGGGAGCAGATTCGAGCGCTTAGAGAGTCGATCGAGTTGCCGTTGATGAATCCCGAACTTTTTGTGCGCGTGGGCATCGCGCCGCCGAAGGGCGTATTGCTCTACGGACCGCCAGGGACGGGGAAGACGCTCCTCGCCAAGGCGATCGCGAGTAACATCGACGCAAACTTTTTGAAGATTGTTTCTAGCGCTATAGTGGATAAGTATATCGGCGAGTCCGCGAGATTGATCAGAGAGATGTTCGGTTACGCTCGGGACCACGAGCCGTGCATCATCTTCATGGACGAAATCGACGCCATCGGTGGCAAGCGCTTTTCCGAAGGCACGTCGGCCGATCGCGAGATTCAACGTACACTCATGGAACTTTTGAATCAGCTCGATGGTTTCGACGTTCTTGGCAAGGTCAAGATGATCATGGCGACGAACAGACCCGATGTGTTGGACCCGGCGTTGATGCGCCCTGGTCGTCTCGACAGAAAGATTGAAATCCCGCTTCCGAACGAGCAAGGTCGCGTGGAGGTTTTGAAAATTCACGCGCAAAAGTTGAACAAAGAGGGTGAAATCGATTACGAGTCTATCTCCAAGATTGCCGAAGAATTCAACGCCGCCGACATGCGCAACGTGTGCACGGAGGCGGGAATGTTCGCCATTCGCGACGACCGCGATTACTGCGTTCAGGACGATTTCATGAAAGCCGTCCGCAAGCTCGTGGAGGCGAAGAAATTGGAACCCGCCGCGTCCTACGACAGCTCTTTCAAGAACGAGTGAGCGCGCCATAGCCTTTTAATCATTAGAGATCCAAACAACTCGCCAACTGTTTTTCCAACGCCCACCGCGCACTCGATCGACGGTACTCGCGCGCGCGCGCGCCACTGCCGCCTCTAACGATGTCCAACACGAACGAGATATACGCCAAGAATCTCATGAAGCGCGCAGATGCGCGCATGAAACCGTCGTTGATGCGCTGGAAACCAAATTACGACGAAGCGATCGAACTCTATGAAGACGCCGCGCGCGCGTACCGAGCGTCGAATAACTTCAAAATGGCGTGCGAGGCCGAGGAGAAGAGCGCAGACGCGAACGTGCGACTCGATAATTACTGGCACGCGGGTAAAGCGCTGGAGAGGGCGACGGAGTTGTTGACGAAGTGTGAACCTTTGGACGGCGGCGCGGTGTTGCAGATGGCGGAACGAGCGAACGACGCGTACGTCATGGCAAATCGCACGCAAGTCGGCGCGGAGTCGCTGAGCCGGGCCGCGAGATTGTTGGAAACGAGCGATACGAAGACGTCCGCCGCGCTGTTGATGCTTTGCGTCGAGAATTTGCAGGAAGATGGGAAAGACGTGTACGCCAGCGACCATCACAAGCAGTTGGGGGCGACGTTGGTGCGAGCAGAGCGGTATCAAGACGCAGCCGAGGCGTGCGTCAAGTACGGGGCATCGTGCGCGCGCGCTGGTCAGATGAATTCTTTAGCCAAGGCATATTTGAGCGCCATCATAGCGTTATTGTACGACGGCGACGGCGTCGGCGCGCAGGCGACGTTTAACGACGTGCACGAGTTGCCCGGGTTCGACAAGAGCGAAGAGCGAGAAACCGCGTATAGGTTGCTCACCGCGTATCGCGCGGCGGATGCGGATAAAATCAAGTACGCCATCGAGGATAGCTCGTGCGCGCGCTTCTTGGACATCGTGTTCTCGCGTCTGGCGCGCAAGCTCCCCAATCCGAAACACGAGCTCGGCGCCGTCGCTACGAAGATGGGCGCCGACCTCCCCACGGGCGACACCACGGACGAAGACGCCGGAGACGATTTGACGTAACAAAAAACAAAGCAAATGACTTCTTCGTCATCACATTTCACGCATCTAGAGCTAATCTGAATCAGTACCACTTGAATCCTCGATCGTCGCACGTGACGCCGACAATCTTCACCTCCTTTGTCGGTCGATCATTCTTATCAACTTTCACCGCCCCGATCGCGCGCACGGCGTGCATCCCGCTTTCAACCCTACCGAATATCGCGTGCTTCCCGTCCAACCACGGCGTCGCCGCGAGCGTGATAAAAAACTGACTCTTATTCGT
>JACLAB010011884.1_pt1 | contig 83848 bp, 50 predicted proteins | sample 8027921 | NCBI WGS metagenome assembly JACLAB01 (sample SAMN15725117, study PRJNA655200) | protist metagenome | isolation source: fluorescence activated cell sorting (FACS) single amplified genomes of... | place: USA: West Boothbay Harbor, Gulf of Maine | collected 2000-07-19 | reverse complement strand
CCGTTTCGAGTCCTCGGGGATGTCTCCTCGGACGTTCCATTCTCGACGCACAAACGAGGCATCGAAACGTACGCGACGACTGCCTCCGGGCGAACCTTCCACATCTTCGACTGTAAAAAGCTCACGTTAGCCATGCTCGGTTCGATGCACGAAGCGGACGTTTCACTGGTGTGCGCGAAACGAGATTGGACGTTTACCGCGTGCTCCGGGAGGAAGATTTATTGCAGCCGCCGGGTGAACGTGACGTGCGAACTCGTCGGACACGCGACGGAAGTGAAGCATTTGTTCGCGTTCGGAACTTTACTCGTGAGCATCGATCGATCGGAGCACGTTTTAGTGTGGGACATAAGCGAGAAGGTGATGAAAAGGAGAGAACGAGAGTATCGCGCGTTTACGAGGGAAAGCGAGAGGAAAGCGAGGGAGGAGAGAAGACGGCAAGTGTTGGAAAGGAGGAAAGAGAAGGAGGAACGAAGACGAACGAATAGTAAGGAGAGTAGTACTACTACGACTCGCGTGGCGTCGACGAAAGAGATTTTTAACGAGCTGATGAGGAAAGCGCCGTGGTGTTTGCGGAAGATTAAACGTTTGGAGAAGGCGAAGGATATTGGTTCGTTTCCCGGAGACGACGACGACGACGACGGCGACGAGGAAGGAAAAGGGAACAATATGCAAAGAAAACGATCGCACAGAGATGAAGAAGATTCCGACGAGGACGAGGACGATACGTTTAAACGCGTCAGAGATCTGGATAAGTTGGACCCAGATGCGATTACCGGACGACGGTACGAAGGCGAAGACTCGGATTCCGATGAAGACGAAGGAGAAGAAAATGACTCGGACGACGACGAAGAGGAGGAGGATGAGGAAGACGAATTGGAAGACGACAAGGGAGAGGGAGAGAAGAAAGATGGTAAAGATGACGATGCAAACGCAGAAGAGGAGGGAGAAGACCCGATGGATTTAGCGGCGACTATTATGGTCTTACCTGATTCGTTCGGTGGGAGCATAACCTGTATTGCGCATCCGGATACCTACATTAACAAAGTCGTCCTAGGAAATAAAAGAGGGAAACTATTACTATTGAATATTGTCACCGGACGCATCGTAAAAGTGTTAGGTGGCACTGCGGACGATTTAGAAACGAACGATGCGGAGATTACGTTTGTTCAAAACTCGCCGGCACTCGATGTCATTGCGGTTGGTTTTTCAGACGGACGGTGCGTTTTATACGACATCAATAAAGAGCGAGCGATTATGACGTTACCACACGATTGTAAAGTGACTTGCTGCGCGTTTAACGCGCAAGGAAATCAGGACGATAACGACCCACTCATTGTCGTGTGTGATGTGAATGGCACGATAACCACGTGGGACTTAGAGAAGCGACGACAGAGAGATTTGAACCAGCGAGCGCACGACAGCGAGATTATTTCGTGTTATTTTTTCCCGGGACAACCGTTACTGATGACCTCGGCGAAAGATAACTCCTTGAAGCAGTGGGCGTACGATCAGTCGGATGGTTCGAGCAGATTGTTAAAGTTTCGCTGCGGCCACGGGAAACCTCCAAATTTAGTATCATTCTACGCGGACGGAAAGCGCATCTTTGCCAGCGGTAGCGACAAATCTTTGAGAGTGTGGTCGACGATCCAAGATCAGCAGAGCAAAGAACTTTCGCAATCGCGCGTCGCATCTCGAGCCAAGAAACTGAACATACACGAAGAAGAGTTGAAACTACCGACGGTGTCGTACGTGTCGTGGAACGAATTGCGCGAATATTCGTGGGCAAATATCGCATCCTGCCACGAAAAGGAAAATAAAGTGTACACGTGGCGATTGGGAACCGGAATTTTAGGTGAAAACGTGCTGGAGACGCCACAAAAAGAAGGCGATACTTCCGAGTGCACGTCGTGCGCTATATCGCAATGCGGCAGTTACTGCTTCGTGAGTTACGAATCCGGCGCTGTTCGCAGGTACAATATGCAGAGCGGTCTTCATCGCGGCGACTTGAAGCGCGTCGTTGGCGTCGGCCCGGATAACAGGATCGATAAAAACGCCCTGGCGAAAAGCTTGAAAGGTAACGAAGGGTACAACTTTCCAGGCGGTAAAAAATCCGTGTGGGCGTATTCTGGTCCGCAATTGGGTAGCATCATAGACAGTAGGTACACGACGTCAGCGCACGACGGAAAATGCGCCTTGGTGCAAACGGACGGCATGAACCGTTACGTGTGTACCACCGGCGGAGAAGATGCAAAGGTTCGCGTGTGGAAATATAGCGACATGAAACTTGAAGGCGAGATGGATTTAGGCGCACCTGCGTTACACGGAACAGGCTATTTACACAAAACTGCGGAATTATTCGCCGTTGCTTTACAAGATGGAACTATTCGATTGTTCGATATTGGAACCAAGAAACGAGTGCGGACGTTTCGCTTGAACAAGGAGAAAAGCAACCAAGACGGCGGCGATGAAAAAGACGTTGACGGAAGTAAAAAGAAAAAGAAAAAGAAAAAGCTGGTCTTGGCGACGAAAGTGGAAATCACCTCCGATCGCGAATGGGTGATTTCCTGCGACACTCTCGGCATGCTTAAAGTCTTCGACATTCCCTCTGCTCGTTTATTACAAACAATGAAAATGGGATCCGATAGAATCACGAGTTTTGCGCTGTCGCCTACGCTCGAGTATCTCGCGACTACGCACGCCGGTAAAAGGGGCGTTTTCCTCTGGAACAATCGATCGCTTCTCTCCACAGACGAAGGCTTGGACGATGTCGTTGAAAGTATCGGTGGTACAGTTGAGCTTGAAGCACCGAAAATGACTGCATTAGCAGACGACGACGGTAACTTATCGTTAGAGAAAGGATCCGACGTAAACGACCAGATGCTTTTAGACGACGACGCGGACGATGAAGACGACATGATACTCGACGCCGCGGATGAGATGGAAGCGAAAAAAACCGATCCGTGGGAGCAACAAAAGAGAGATTTGATTGCGTCTATCCCTGCGCAGCTCGGCCCTGGCATGGCAACCTTGTCTTTGCTTCCGCAAAAGCAGTTGGAAGATTTGAACAACCTGGACGAAATTCGCGCCAGAAAAGGAAAGGATCCAAACGTGCGAAACATGACGGATGCAGAGAAAGAGGAGGAGCAAGACGATTTTGGACAAGTGAGAGCACCATTCTTTCTACCTACGAAAGCAGATGATACCGATGTTCGGAACTCTGCGTTCATAGTCGAAGAAAACGGCGATGATGACGATGATGATATGAAAAAGGGCGATAACGCTCAAGTCGCCGTGCGTTCCAGAATCTTAAAACGCAACGACGAGAACGGAAACTCTTTAGATGCCGATTGCGAACTTCTCAGACGATGGAAGCGAGGTGCGCGCGAAATTGCCGAATTCGAACAACTCCGCCTCGCCAATAGCGCGAGGAAAAACAAACCAATCGCGCTGAAACAGAAAGCCCGAACGTCCGCGTACGACGGCCCGTACCGCGAAGCCCTCCGTCTCCTCCTCGCCTCCACTCCAGAAATCGTCGAATCTGAAATCAAATCCATCGGCCCTTGGGACATCGAAACCGCCACGGAGGAGGAGTTAGAACAAATCGGCATCGGCATAGATTTCTTTCACCACGAAGTTCTCTCCGGAATGAACTACGACGCCATCCAAGCCTTACTGCGCTTGTTTCTCGCCTCGCACGGCGAAACCATTGCCTCGAACGAAGGCTTAAAAGATCGATGCAGAAAGTTACGCCAAGCCGTCTCGGAGAGCTGGGAACGCTTGGACGGCATGTTTAACGAAATTCGAGCGACGTTCTCGCATTACGCCGGCGCGCATTGATTCTATATCGAGATGTCGTTGTAAGCGCATACGAGTAGGTTTTTTTGTCTTCAAAAACTTGTTTTTAATTTACCACACTTTTTCCCTCGCACACATAAAAGAAGAAGCCCATCATGCAATCTCTCCCCGGCTTCGCGACGACGTACAAAACGCTCACCCCAGGTTCCGGCGCTTCTGTGTCTAAAGGCGACACCGTCCTCGTCCACGCCACCGGCGTCGTTTCGCAAACGAACACAAAGTTTTGGTCGACCAAAGACGAGGGGCAAAAGCCATTCCAGTACCAAGCCGGAGTCGGGGCGGTGATCACCGGGTGGGACCAAGGGTGCTTGGGAATGCGGTTGGGTGAAGTGCGAGCGTTGGAAATCCCCGCGGACGAGGGGTACGGGCAAGGTGGGTTCCCCGCGTGGGGGATACCGCCGGGAGGGACGTTGCAGTTTGAAATCGAAGTGTTGGAAATCAATGGAGGGAAGTGATTGTCACGATGATGTTAACGAAGGAGAGAGAGTGTATAGTAAACACGCACACATAAATATGCAAACGTATAAATGTAGTACGCATCAATCTTACCCCTACTCTGCGTTCCTAGCGAGCGAACGACGCAGAGAGAGAGACCGAGCCCTCTCTCTCTGTTTACAAATTCCCCTACCAAATTCTCCATTAAAAGGCGCAAGATGTCCAACGAAGAAGAAGAAGAGTGGCGGAAATACAACATCCACGACGCGCGATCCCTCCCCACGCCTTCTCATTCAAACGAGGAGTATTACGTGTACCCGTTCGACGACCGAAACAAAAGCGACCCCGACGAGTTGCAAACGCGATGCGAGGCGAACTTTTGCAGCGCGGAGGATATCGGTACGCATTTGTGTAGCGGAGATATGTTTACCTAAATGCACTCACGTTCTAACTGTTTTCTTATCCACTTTTGCGCTGACACGTACTCTCTCTCTCTCTCTCTCTCTCTCTCTCTCTCTCTCTTAAAAGCGCCGCACATCCAACAACTGGAACAGTTCATGGCGGGGAACTTCTCGCGAGAAACCAACGGGAAGTACTTCGCGCTCGTGGAAGAACACTGCGAGAAGATGAAGATGAAGTTGAAGAGAAAAAAGAAGGAGGAGGAGAAGGAGGATTCGGATGATGACGATGATGATAACTCCGAGCTCGCGTTTGAACGAAAGAATCACCGAGAACCACCGGATGTGATTAATCCGTGCGGAAAAGAATGGAACGCGGGGGATCTCGCGTACAGATGTCGAGATTGTCAAAAATCGAGCAGTTCGAGCGTATGCGCGCCGTGTTTTAAAGAGAGCGACCACGTCGGGCACGACTTTACGATTTACCGTTCCGAAGCCGGTGGGGTGTGCGATTGCGGAGATTACGAAAGTTGGGCGAGTTCGGGGTGTTGTTTTAGGCACGGTGGGACGTCGCGTGCGAATGATGAGAAGGAGAAGATGAACGACGTCGAGGATGACGGCTTTTTCGAGGAGGACGAAGAAGAGGAGGACGAATTTTGGGATTCGGCGTCGGAGGATAGACTGTTACGGGTTCGTCTAAAACAGAAGAATGTGTCTGAGAGCACGCGACAGAGAAGGATGTCTGGGGAAGAGCTTTTTCATAGGTACTGGTTGAAAGATGAGCGACGTAAGTTTCGAACGGCAATCGCGTTGGATATCGCGGTGAGGAGATTAGTTTTAGCCGTGAAAAACACGAGGCGATTAAAGATACGGTACGCCGAGTTGACACAAGCGGTTCGTTTTCGGGAGGATGCGAACACGAGTTTTGGAGAATTTGAACCAATCAACCGCGACGATGGTATGGTATACACCGCGAAAGAGAAACAATACGTAGTGAAGAAGGTCGCGCCATTCGTCGTTTCGAACGATAAATTTCCTTTTTGTTTCTACCGTAATGAGAAACGGGCACGATATGAAGAGCATGAACAGCGCTCGCGTCGAGAGGCGTTTCGGAGCGCGAGTAATCGCGCGATGCTGCTGAACGAGCGCGTTCCGCGTGCGGTTTTGGAGCAACTAGAAGAGATTTCCGTCGCTTCTTCAGTTTTGACGGGAGAGCATGCGGACGAAAGCGGATCCAACGCGGACGATGCAGAACTACACGTTCAACTCGATCCAATGAAATATGACGGTTTATCGCCTACTGCGCGCATGCAAAAATTAGAATCTATGCGTGACGAATATAGGGTTATAGTCGAACGCATCCGAATAGAGCGAACGGCCGCGCTGGTCATCGCACGCTGGTTGATGCATCAATTTGCTGATTCTGACATAGTCGAATGGAAAGAATGTTTGGCGATGGCTTTTATTTCCTCACCGTTCGAGAAATATGCGATGAAGGATAGCCGAATAGATAATCCAGATTTGCAGAATGATCCGAATATGGATTGGAAGACGAGAATGCGCCTCAGTAACGTTCTTCTCAAAAACGGTTGCGAGAACGACCACGGTCATTTATCATCTGTTCAGAAAGAGCTTGAAGATTCGATTGCTGTTCAACAGATGTGGCGAGACATCGCGCACGTGCACGCAGAAATTGAAGATTCAATGGAAGAATGGCTAGAGGATGTATCAATTAGAACGCGGGGGAGATCCAGTAACACTCACGAAGACGAGGAGAAAGGCGAGAAGTTTCAAGATTGGGGACGCAAAAAGTGGAAAAACTGCTGGTATGAACCCCGTTACGACAAAATTGAACGAAATCAATTAAAAGCGAATTGTATGAACTCGCTATTTGTTATAATGCATGAGATGAGCGAAACTCCCGATGGTGAGGTATATTCTGACATTGTGAGTATTTTTCTGAAACTCATCGTTTCGAGCGCATTTTTGCAAATGTACTACGCGCATGGTAAAAGCGAATCTTACGGGCAAAATCGCTTCAAATGTCACGTCGAATTTGAATCGTTGGGTGAGTTCAGAACACACTTCTTCAAAATATACATGCATATGTATTTTGATCTCTCCCACGTTGGTTTCATGTTCCCGTGGTCGTCTTTGAAACCTTCCGTATCGTCCGAAACCTTCCGGGGACGCCGGAAATACGACCGAATTCGAGCCGATCTTCTCGATCGAATAGGCGTGCAACTCTTCGCTTCTTCTTCGCTTCTTTCTGCGGTTAACGATTCGATTCGTTACGGAACGGTCGAAAATTACTCATCTGCAAACGAGAAGGAAACCTGGTTCGACTTGTTCCGTACGCACCAGCGATTATTATGGTCTGTGAAGGCTTTCGTTGACGAAGATTTGCGTAACCTGCTAAAAAATCCAACCTGGCACGTGGATCATCCATGCACAGAGAGCTGGGAAGAAAATGTGAGATCGTCGTATGTTGGACTCGCTAACAGACCTATATCAGATTTGAGAAACTTCGCGATGAATTCTACTTCGAATGCCATTAACTTTGTAAGCGGCGATCACTTACTCTTTGAATTCTTCGAGGAGATGTTTATGTTTGGGAGCAACCTCGTCGAGCCGGTCATTAGAGCACACGAAAGTCACGTTGGACGCGAGAGTGAGGAGTGGTTTAATATCGTCGCACTCGAGTTTAACTTAGTACAGATGTATAAAGATATATTGCACAAAGCTCTGTTGGATCCTGCATCGGATGAGCACGGGGGTATTGACATTTCTCAGGAGGGCGATGATATCGGCGAAAGAAGAAATGCGTGCGCAGAACATTTGAGACTGCGTCACATTCTGTACTTCTTGAAAGCAAGAGTTGTCAGCTCAGTGCAAAGGGTCTATACATCAGACATAGAAGGATCAAGGAACGAGATTGACGCGCGAAATCCGCACGCGCCGCATTTGCGATGTCTCGATATCACGATACAAGCTTTGTACGATTATTATTCTCGGAATTTGGAAATGAGATCCAATGTGAAAGAAAGTATCGCGCGCATGTGCGAAGAATTTTTCCGGAACGATTCTTCTTTAGACGACAGAAAGGCTTTCGGCAAAGATTTATTACCTACCGGTATGTTCAACCATACAACGGCATTTAATCTGGGCGAATGCTCGGATAAATGGGCAGTTTTTCAAGAGAACGGCATAAATTGTTCAGAAATAATCGCTCTTCGCGTTTCTGACATATTACATTGGAGCTTCCAAGTCAACGCACGCGCGTGGATACTCAACGGCGACCAAATGAGACTGTATTCTCACACGTATTCAGTCGGCAACTTTAAGTTCGTGTCCAGGTTTTGCGATATTAGTTTATTGGGAAAAGTATTAACGTTTTCGCCGAGGAAATCTATTCTCTTTGCGGTGGAGATATTTTTGCTCCGCGCCGCGGACGTTGGCTATCGATTTAGCGGACCGAGCACCCACCCATACAGGAGCATTCATGAACTTATGGAGAGATTAATAACCGAAGGAAAAGGAAAAGGACCTCCTGCGCGCATCCAAGAACATTTTCCCTTCGCGTGCGCTGGTCTGTTGTTAGAACCAGAGAAGGCGGTAATGTGCTTACGAGACGCCATGAATATCTTGGCTTATTTCGCAACTCGGCAAACCCAGTCTCTTTTCTGTTTCGACACAGAATGCGAACGCGTTGAAAATTCAATCATTCATACCGTCGCATTAAAAGAGTCTGCGAGAACTGGGCCAACGTACTCAAATATTCAATCTAGATTATCAGTGTCCCAAGCCACAGAGAAAAGTTTAGACGAGTATCTCGAACGTTTGTGTATCGTCAAGAAACCGTCGACATCGGCATTAGAACAACAGTCTGAAACATCCGCATTTTCAATGAAGGTCACGTATGAACTGAAAGAAGAGATCTGGGCAAAATTCAACGCGTTCCACATCGATTACACGGACGAAGAACGCGACGCGGCCAAAGCGAATGCGATTCGAAGAAACTCTGATTGGACGCCTATCAGTGAGTCTTCCGCACCATCCCATGAGTTTGATCACTCTGCTTTCAAGTTTCGATTTAGCGTAAGCCCCGTTATTGCGTATATTTGCTCGTTGTCTATACGGTTGGCTGCGTTTAACGAGGACCAAAATCCGATTTACGATGACGTAGCGCTTGCGGCGTTTGTAATCTTGGACGATGCCATGCGCAATATTTCTTCGCAGTTCACGACATCGTCGAGATTAGACATTTTAAAGAAGTTTGACGAAGCTATCGATGCTCACATCGAGGCTAGGGGATTGTCGAGTGAAGGTGATGAAGACGTCGCGATGAGTGAACTCAAAATATATGCGAAAGCGTGCGACGAGTATTTCAACGAAGATCTCGAAACTTTGAAAGACGGCTTCAATTCTAGCACGCTTAAGCTCTTTTCAAGAATTGAGGATACCGAACCCGCGTTTATAAGTGACTGCGAGCTACATTCTAGCTCTAAATTTGGTACGGGTGTGCCCGAAATCCCAGAGCAACTCCGCGCGAGTGAAATAGAGGTTGTTCAAAATTGGTCGCAACTGTGGCATGACTACGCTTCAGCTAAGAGAGAATGCATCGAGTTTATCAAGTACCTCACCTACGACAAGAGCTTGAGAAAACCGCGTTGCAGTGAAATAGGTACAGATAGTTTGGATCGCTTAATACGAGAATTAGGAGAAACTATCGATATTTGGAAAGAGAAAAAACAGTCAGCGAGAACACTGAGAGACGACCGATCATCGTTTTGTGAAGCGGTGTACCTTCTCACGACAAGGCAAGAGAGGAAAAATTCGAACGAAGATATTTTACGGCGAACTGCGATAAAAGTAGCGAAGAGCATGCGAAAGAATAATCATCTGTGTCTTATAGATGTGCAAACGTATAACGACATCGCGCATCGAACGGGTGCGTTTGCCGGCGATGGATCCAATCCATCCTCCTCCTCCTCCTCCAATGAAAGAGAACGCGACGGAAACGACGACGACGAAAATTTGAAACAAGAAAGGAAGGCGCGACTCAAGGCACGACAGGAGCAAATGATGAAAGAAATGCGCGAACGACAGAGAAAGGCTTCGCAGGCACTCGGTATAAGCGACGACGATGAAAATAGCGCCGAGAAGAACGATTCTACCAATATTTCATCTTCTCCTTCTTCCTCTTTGGTACAACACGACGTATGCGCTGGTTGCGGTAATGCCATAAATAAGGATGAATTTGACGCGTGCCTTATCGCAAAGTTCATGCTGGTGAATCACGCAGATGTATTGAAACGAAATGAATTCGATCGCCGTATAAAGCAGAGTGGTGAGGACTACGACCGTGGCATTTTGAAGGAAAGGATGTCTCGGTTCGATGACGAATTTTCTGATATGGCTAATGAAATCATGCACGACACGTGTTTGTCCGTCGAGACGGGTGGTCTCATCGCTCAATCTTGCGGACATAAAATGCATTTAAAATGTCTTCGAAAACACAAAATCGCCACTGGGGCGCAGGAACCAGGACTAGGTGCGGATTTGGAGAATCATCAAAGTATGGTATTTGTCAAAGGTGCGAACGTGTTCGAAAATACCACTCCCCGTACGGAGGATTTTAGTCCTGAAGAAAATACTCTCTGGGCAAACGGAGAAGAGCGCAGGAGACAAGTCTTTATCAGGCGCGAAGGCGGTTTGGTCCATGGACAGTTTCACTGTCCTACGTGTCGCCGCGTCTCGGATTGTGCTATTCCAATCCTTGAAGATCAATCAAAATCATCAAGGGGTGCAGTGGACGTGAGCGATATGTGCAATATGGAGCGCGTGTTGTTAGAACGTGAACTCGTCGAATCAATATTTTGCAACCTGGCCTCGGCTGACTACGGAGGCTGGTTGCATCTCTCTTCTTTTATCAAGGTTTACGGGCATTATTTTGTTTTTCGGCACCCACACATACAAAATGCGGCTTGGGACGACGTAGTTCCCATGGAAAACGAGTTGACGAGTTTGCAATATCATATTAATAGTATGGGAATGAAAGTTGAAGCCTACAGAGGTATTGCATTGGAAGATATTACCCGCTTTACGACACGAAGAGATTACAACGCGCTGTGGAAAAGTGCGATTGCCGGTATTTGCTTTTGCGAATTAGCCATGCGCCCGACACTGAGAGATGAAATTACTGTTGCGGGAGATGAAGCGAATAATTTGTCTATCGATGCCACGTGGTTGGCGTCGATTTCGCTTGCAAAATTGGCGTTCGCGTTTATGAATTTCTCATCGAGAGCTTCTAGCATGATACTACACGATAACGCATTCAACCTCAACCTCCATGAGCCAAATTCCGTGAGTGAAGAGGGTATTTTCCGTTTCATCAGCCCTTCTAAACGCAGATTATACCTGGTCCTTCGGCGCTTGGATCTTCTTGAAGCATCCGGTTTTTCTTGGCTTTTTTCCAAGGAAGAAAATTCTAATATGGAAGAAGAGTTGAACAACACGGATTGGAAAGTAATCGAGAGAAATACGGGTTACTCTATAGATCGAAATATATGTACTTATGCGCGCGTACTTGAATCAGGTGTTATGGAAGTTATGCATTTCCCTTCGTCTCGTCAGACGATGAGGTATCGGCAAGATACGCGTTCATCCTCAGTCAATACCTACCTCGCTGGTGAAAGTGTCTGGATGCTTAAAACGATGAACCGAGAAGAAGGGGAAAGTTATGAAGCGAAGGACAAGAATTTCGAAAAATATGGCATGGATCCGTTTCTCGAGTTTGTACACACGATGTTATGGTGTTTTGAAAGTATTCGCCAGGGATTCTCAATAAATGACGAAGAAGACGAAGAAATTTGGGACGTTTTCGATAAACTCCCCCAGCGCGAATCTTGGCCGCCAAAAAAATTTCTCGAAGAGGACGATATTGAAGAGTTTTTGACGCGATTGAGAATGGATATCTTGGGAGTTTATGTTAAGGGGGTATTTGTTATTGATGAGAAGAAAGAAAATGTCTTTATTTTGCGCGAAAATTTGGACTATTTATCTTCGTTACACTTTCGAATGGGCGCGGTGATTGACGCTGCGAAAGTTTCGACTAAGAGTGGTGAGGCTGGCGGCGAAAGTTCAGTTCGAATCAAAATGCCAAGAAAGTACGACGTTGGCGGTATCAATAATATACTTTCGTGGGCGCTAGAAGACGTGTTTGGTTCCAAAACGCACCCAGAAATCACCGTCGCGTCTTACAAAGAAATTGAAGAAATCTGCGAGAAAAAGAAAAGGTACGACTCGAACACCTTAAAAGCGCCTTCTCTGGTCAAACCGCCGAAACGTCACGAAGACCTTCTCCTCGCCTCGAAAGAGCCGTGTAAATGTTGTCAACGCGTCCCAGAAGTCGCTGCCATGTGTTTACTCTGCGGTGATATCTTCTGTGCCGCCGATGAGCTCTGCAACCCGGAATTGTGCACACAGCGTGAGGGCGACCCAAACACCAACGAACGCAACCTCACGCCCTTCGATGTCATAGCGCGCAACAACAACCGTAACCTACGCGGCAAAGGTGAATGGGGTCTCTACAAACACGCGCGCCTCTGCGGCCAACGCACGTGCGTCTTCGTCCTCCCGCATCTCACCAAAACGTTGATCCTGGACGATCAATACGCGCGAATGTGTCCGTCCTTATACGTCGACGCGCACGGCGAAGAGGACGAAAACGGCCAGAGAGGCGTCCGACTCTTTCTCGTGGAGCAGAGATTCAACGTCATAAATAACGCCTGGAGAACCGGCGCGTTGGTTTTCCAAGGCGGGTCTTCGCCCGTCTTGAAAGGACAACGGTCCATGGCAAAGCAGTGGTAATAATTTGTTGACAAAAAATCCACACTTTTCCCGCCAAAAGAAACATGAAATTCTAAAAGAAAAGAATATCAAACATCATCAAACGACATGGCCTCCTCGTTCCCTCCTCCTCCTCCCTCAAAGTCGTTGTCCTCGTCGTTGCCCCAAAAAGATGACGACAGTACCACCAATAAAACGTTTTATTCCTTCCCGTATTCCCCTCCGTACGAGCAACAAATCCAATTCATGTCGAAAGCGTACGAGTGCTGCCGGAACGGAATTCCAATCGGCGCGTTCGAGTCACCCACGGGGACGGGGAAAACCTTGTCGATTTTATGCTCCGCGTTGACGTGGATGGAAGATCGGAACAGGCTTTTACGCGCGGGGAAAGTGGAGGAGGCGGACGGGAGAGTGAACGAGAGATTGGTATCATCGAAAGAAGGTGTCGAAGGTGAAGAGACTCCTCAAGTTTTAGGGGAGGAGGAGGAACCGGATTGGATGAAAAATTTCATCGACGAGAAGGAATCGAAAGAGGCGATGAACACGTTCGAGAAACGGATGAAGAAACGAGAGGAGACTATGAAGCGGATAAAATTAAGAGAGCAGAGAAAGTTGACCAGATTATCCGGGGAAGGAAGAGGAATGGAAGAAGAGGAAGAGAAGAGGAGGACGACGACGGTGAAGTATCGAAGCGAGAAGAAGCAAAAGAGGGATCATTTGAGAGAACATTTGTTTAGCGATGCTGGGAGTACTAACGAGGAAAGAAAGAGTCATGGGAAAGAAGAGACGGAAGAAGAAGAGCGGCATAAAGACCCCGAGCAGTATAAATTATACGAAGAATTGGAGTTTTTACCGTCCGATGTGGAGAACGAGGATGCGGAGAAGGACGATTTGGACGTGTTTTCGTCGGACGACGAGAACGATAAGGATTCAGATTCAGATTCGGAGAGCATGTTGCCGATAACGAGGATTATTTTTTGCTCGAGAACGCACTCGCAGTTATCGCAGTGTGTGTCGGAGCTGAAGAGGACGCGGTTTCGGGAGAGCGTTTCGTCCGCGGCGATCGCGTCGAGGAAACAGTTGTGCGTGAATCCGAAAGTGAACAACGGATTGATGTCTGCGCAAAGGATAAACGAGACGTGTTTGGATTTACGAAAATCATCAGCGAGTACTTCGGCGTCGACTACGAAAGATAAAGAGAAGAAGAAGAAGAAGAAGGGAGAGAAGAAGGAAAAAGGGTGTCCATACTTGGTGTCGCGGTCGAAAGCTATGCGGGCGTTGGCCGATCGCGCGTTAGTCCAGCCGCTCGATATAGAGGAATTATCTTCCATGGCAACAAAAACGAAATCGTGTGCGTACTACGCTGCAAGGCAAGCGTCGAAAAATGCGGATATTATATTCATGCCGTACGCGAGTCTTCTCGCGCCGGACACTCGAGACGCCTTAGGTATTGAGTTAGATCCGAAGAACACGGTGGTCATTTTCGACGAGGCGCATAACGTAGCCGATGCCGTGAGAAGCTCATCGAGCGCTTCGATGACGAGACGAGATGTGAATCGTGCGATTAGTATGATTGAAAACTACATCGATCGTTTCAAAGAGCGCTTGACGGCTGATAATTTACGCGTTTTGAAGGTTCTTTTGAGCGTGGCGAAAAGATTGGTGTCCGTTCTCACAATGAGTTCGACAGAGAAAGAAAAGAAGACGAATCGTAAAAAACTCTCGTCTTTGAACGATTTCTTGTTCAGCGCGAAACTGGACGACGTGAACGTGTTTGAACTGGTTCGTTTCTTGAAGCAAACGAAAATTGCGCAGAAAATTGCCGGATACGGCGAATACGTCGAGCAAATAAAGGAAAACGGCGTCGACGCCTATGGCACGATTGGTTCTGACGATCGTGATTGGAGCGGCGCTTGGGAAGGTGCAAAGACGGTCATCACGGATGTGCGAATGGAAACGCTCGATACCGACGCAGGTTTGGAAGCAAGAGTTGTTACAACAAAGAAGAATCAACACAGCGCAAACGTAGCCTCCGTTCACGCTATCGCAAATTTTATCCACGCGTTAGGATCGGAAGATGCCGATGGGCGCGTATTGGTCGAGAAAATGTACGGAACCGAAGAGGAAGAAAGTAGCGTCAAGTTTGTATTACTCGATGTCGCGTCGCGGTTCCGGGAGGATATCGTGAAGAAGTGCCGAGCAACGCTTCTTGTCGGCGGTACGTTAGCGCCGTTTGAAGAGTTGTTGACGCAACTCGTCGGGTATAAGGAAAGTGGTATTCTATCATCGAATGATGCAGATATTACATCTTCTTCGTCGCCTCTCTCTCCGTTATCTCCGAAACCGATGTTGTTTTCTTGCGATCACGTGGTGGATAAGTCGAACGTGCTCCCTCTTGCAATCGCAAAAGGACCGTCCGGGAAGACGTTTGATTTCACCTCAAAAAATTTGAAGCTTTGCGAAAACGATTTACTCGACGATCTCGGTCGATGCGTATTGAACCTCTCGAAAGTGTGCGTGAAAACAGGTGGTGTTATCGTGTTCTTTCCAAGTTTCTCGTTGATGGACCGATGCTTTCAGAGATGGCAGAGTAATAGCAACAACGCGAATACTGCCGACGCTTCTTCGATGTTGCAAATGATGCGCAAAGTCGGGAAAACTGTGTTGAAGGAACCTCGCGATAACGCGCAACTCGAACGCACGTTATTTCAGTTTTCGAGCGCGTGCGGAGGAGAAAATCCTACGTACGAGCTCGCCTCGAAGACGGGCGCTATCTTATTATGCGTCGTCAACGGAAAGCTCTCGGAAGGCATAAACTTCAAAGACAATCTCGGACGCATGGTGATCGTAGTCGGTTTACCGTTTGCCAACGTGAAGGACGAAGAGTTGAGCGCTAGGATGGAGTACCTGGATATTCAACAAAAGCAAGCCGCCAACAATTCTTCTTCTTCATTGACGGCTGGTCGAGCGTATTACGAAGCCTTGTGCGCCCGGGGCGTGAACCAAAGCGTCGGTCGCGCCATTCGTCACAAGGACGATTACGCGACTATGATTTTCTTGGATCAAAGATGGTGCGAGAAGGATAAGAGAAATACGACGACGACAACACAGAATACAGCGTTAGGAAAATATCAACAAACTCTTCCCGGGTGGATTTCGAGAGAATTAAAAGTTGTGGATGGAAATTTCGGTGAGGCGGTTAGACACGTCGCGCAGTTCTTCAAAGCGAAATGTAAAGTAAGTAGAGGCCCATAAAGTCAACAGAAGGATGTATTTTTTAAGGAGAGATGTACAGTAGAATAGTTTGTGGAAATTAGCGTATCAATATATGTGCGATTAAGTTTACTTACACATGCTAAGACATTTATATAGTTCTTATCAAGACTGGATCTTCTCTCCTTCTCCTCCTCCTCCTTCTTCTTCTTCTTCTTCTAAATACAAAATTTTTAATTCGCTCTCCGCGGAATTCTTCAAATTCGTTCGAGCGTATTCCTCACTCTTCTTCTTTATGTTTAAAATATATTATTATTCACCTTCCTCGTCCGCTAACTCGCTCGTCCACAGGGTCAAGTTATCTCTCAACAATTGCATGATCAAAGTCGAATCCTTGTACGATTCGTCGTCCAACGTGTCCAAATCCGTAATCGCTTCGTCAAACGCCGTTCGCGCTAAAGCGCACGCTTTCGTCGGATCGTTTGAAATCTCGTAATGGAACACGGAATAGTTCAAAGCTAACCCCAATCTGGTCGGATGGGTCGGGTGTAACCCATTCTTCCCGCTCGCAATCTCCGACGCTTTCTCGTAACTCTCACACGCCTTCTCTCCCGCTTCCTCTCTCCCCGGCGACGCTCGAAACTCGCTCAAATATCGATAATAATCGCCCGACATTTTATGGTAAAACACCGAAGTCTCCGCCGCGTCCGCGCTTTCCGACTTTTCCATTCTCGGAATCAAACTCTCTTTCAACGTATCGATAATCTCCGCGCATATCTTCTCCAACTCCTCCTCAACTTTCGAGCGGTAATCGGTTATCTTCGCCGCGTTTTCGTCTCGTCCTTTCGTCTTCTCTTTGTCTTCCAACGCCGAGAGGATGCGCCAGGACGCTCGGCGAGAGCCGACGAAATTTTTGTACCCCACCGAGAGTAAGTTACGCTCTTCAACCTAAACCACGTAAGAAAAAGAGAACAACAACGCGTGAGTATATGCGCACATATGCGCGACAAAAAGTCGTTCGCGAAGCGAGAGAGAAAGGGATTGAAAAAAGAGAGAAAAATGCCCCAAAGCGAAGAAAAAACGGAGTTTTAGAAGAGTCGTGTGCCCTTCAAAAGTGTCTGCAATTTTTAACGTACCGTCAACTCAATATCCGCTATCCCGCACAGTTTCTTCAAAGCCACGATCATCTCTGCATTGTGTGAGTAGTATTGTGAGTATTGAGAAAGCAATGGTGTTAGTTTCTTTGCACGTATAAACGCAACCAAACGAAGCACGTTTAAACGAGAAAATGATGGAACAAAACGACCCGATCTGATGGTTCCAATTGAGCACAAATATATACACACGTGCACGCGTAAAGAGTGCACATGCACACATAAAACGAAAGGTAATGGTGGTCGTACCATCGTATCTTTCCGCTTGTTCCGCCAACTTGGCTTGGAACACGCACTTCGATCGCTCCGTGAGTTCGCTCATGGTATCAAAAGAGCGACTGTAATGAGGAATAAAAAGGGAGAAAAAAACAGGGCAAAATGAGTTTAGGGTATCAAAACCTAATTCCGAGTTCTCGAGGAGAAGCAGCAGCTTGTCATAAAGGGGTATTGCTATAGAGCTATCTTTTTTGGACGTCGTTTGTCACTCGGTAGTTTTATCATCTCTGTCGGCTTTCGCCGAGGGTTTTGCGTTTTCGAGTGCGACTAAGTTTCTCGCTCGTCGTTCTAAAGCTTCCAAGCGCGTGTTCAGAACGACGGATCGGTCGAGGAGTTCGTCGATGGAGGAATAACTGGTGTTGTTGGTGGCGTCGCGTTGGTATTCTTCTTCGTCGTCGTCATCATCTTCTTCTGAGGCTGATGATGATGATTCTGATGACGACGATGATGATTCTTCCTCCGAGGAGGAGGTGTCCTCGTCCGAGTAGAAGTCGTCGTCGTCGGAATCAGAGTCATCGTCGTCGTCATCCGAAAACTGAAGCGAATGATGGTGCACCTTATTTTCCTCGTGCAATCGTCTCCTCTCGTCGTTTCTATAGCTCCAAAACTGCTTCGCGAACGGTGGCGTTTCCGGCAAAGGCGTCGTCGTCCGAAGACGCTCTCTTCTTCGCCGCTTTTGCTCGGTCTCTTTCTTCTTTGTCTTCTTCTTCTTCTTCGTCGTCGTCTTCAAAGTTTTCTCTTCTTTCAGCTTCGCGCGTAACGACTCGTTCTCTGCCTTCGCCAACTCCAACGCGCTCGTCGCTTTCTCCAGCAAACGTAAACTTTCCTCAAAAGTCCTCTTCTTCGCTTTCTTCATCTTCTTTAACTTCTTCGTCATCTCGCGTAACAAAGCTTTCCTCTCCTCCTCCTTTCGAATGGTGTTGGAGCAAGACGTTTCCAATTCCATCTTCAACCGCTCAATAACCGCATCTCTTTCTACTCGCTCTCGCATAAAATGCTCCAGTTCAATCGACATCACGTTTTCCTTCGTCTGTAAGGCGCTGAGTGATTGTTCGAGGACTTCGTTCCGGACTTTGAGCGCGTAGAATTCCGCTTCCAGATGTTGATTTTGCTGTCCAATTTTGAATTTTTTCTCCTCTTTGTCTTCATCTTTTGTTGTCGTCGTCAAACGCTCCTCCTCTCTCTCGTCGTCCGAAGTATATAAATTGTTGGTGTTGTTGTTGCTGTTGTTCTTAAAGTTCTCCAAATATTCGCCTATCCCGACCGGTTCGAAGACCACGTTCATATCTTTTATGTAAGTGTCTTTTCCCCAAATTCTTGTGAGGAATTTCCCAAGAAAAACTCCAAAACTAAGAGCGGGTTTACGAAGCTTACGACGATGGGCAAAAAGAAGAAGAACAGTGGTAATGGTACTGGTAACGATGATGGTTTTTTCCAATGTGCGCCAACCGACGCGAACGGGACACCGATCGATGTAGAGCGAGAAACGCTCGAGGAAATGAGACAAAGACACGCGAGAGAAATACAAAGCGTTCGGGAGTATTGCCAGAAGTTTTTCCAAAGCGGGATGAAGCAAGCGAAGACGAAAGCGATGATAGAGGAAGGGAAAGTCACGGACAGACACTTGGAGGAGGAAAATGCGCTAGAGAGGAGGGTGTTTGGAACGCCAGACGCGAGTAGCAGTGAGGGCGAGGAGGAGGAAGAAGAAGACAAGAGCAAAACGGATAAAGAGGAAGCGAGCGAGGAAAGGAAACAGCAAGGTGGTCCGACGAAAGCGCAGAAGCGACGGGAAAAGAAAGCGGCGGAGGAGAAAGCGAGAGAATTAGCGATCGAGATGGAACGCGCGCGACTTCGCGAGTCTGGACCGTCCAAGAAAGAAATCGAAGAGGAAGCGATGCGGCGAGCGCTGAAGGCGTTGGATTTGACGCTGAGGGAGGTGAAAGCGGACGGACACTGTTTGTATCGCGCGGTAGCGGAACAAGTGGATGAGATGAAAGAGGAGAGTAGGTACGGGGAAGTGAGGACGATGTGCAAGGACGAGATGTTGAAGAACAGAGAAGAGTACGAAGCGTTCGTGGAAATGGAAGAGGCTGGATCGTACGAAAAGTATTGCGAAAAGGTGGGATCGACAGCCGAGTGGGGCGGGCACGTGGAGATGTTAGCCATTGCGAGAGCGCTGCGGAGGAACGTGGAGGTTTTTGAAGTCAGGCCAGGTGGAGAGGTGGAGAAGATGGTCGTCGAATGTGTTGGTAGCGGTGTGGAAGGAGAAGAGGGAAAAGGCGGATCGTCGTTTCCGTTGCGCGTGGCGTTTATGAAAGAATCGTACACGCTAGGGGAGCATTATGACGCTGTCGTTAGTTTATGATGATGATAGAAGAAATAGAAGAAATACGCATTGGCCTGATATTGCCAGTATATCATTACTACTAGCAAGACGATACACATCATCCCTATTACTACTGCTATTACTACTTGACTTTAATCGCATCCAGTCGCCCAAGCGAGTATCCCCAGCAGACCTCCGAAAGCGACGACGAGAGGCGCTTGTAAAACGACCAACTTTGGATTTGGCATTTTCACGTACCTCGTTCCGAATAAGGTCAACATACCGATGACTACGGCAAATTTCGGAAACGGCGAGTTTTCTCTGACTTTCAAAAACATCTGCACCGCTGCGGCGACGACTAAACCAACCGCGCTGGCGTTCAAACCCGGAAGCATTTTTTGGTACGCTTGAAACGTTCGAATGTAACCCCAAAACGGCAAGACGCCGAAAATTAACGTCACGCCCGGGGCGAATAAGCCTGTCCAACACGTCAACGCTCCAGCGACGACACTTTTACCGGCTCTTTGCGCCATCACGGCACCTAAATACGCGGCAAAGTTAAACATCGGCCCCGGAGACGCTTGCACGAGCGCCAATCCGGCGAAAAACTGGTCCTCGGTAACCCAACTGTTCGTAGCGATGTTATCCGGCTGACTCGAATCGTACGAAACGACATCGTCTAACAACAGAGGTAAAACAACCTGTCCGCCACCGAAGATTATGCTCCCAGTTCTAAAAAACGCCGCAAACCAGTGCGAATACTGATTCGAATCGTAATTCGTTTGACTCGCGACGGTGACCATGAGCACCAACACGATCGCCCAGGAAAGAATCAAGAAACCGCCAACGATTTTAGTAGCCCCGTAACTCGCCACCTCGTCGTCTTGTTCGTTTCTTTCCGCGATATCTTTATCCGCGCCGAAGAAATAACTCACCAAACCGCCAAAAACAATCAGCAACGGAAACAGCCACGCGGTTTTGTAATAATACGCGAAACACGCGCTCGTGAGTCCCAACAGTCTCGTCATGTTATTCTTATTACACTGCCCGTTGGACAAATTCACCGCCGCGTCCACTACTAACGCCACGCCAGCCACGGAGAGACCACTGACTAACCCTTTCAAAAAGCTCGACGGGTTCGTCAGCGCCTCAGCCGCGCCCGCCCCGGCTAAAGTCATCAAAATCAATCCTGGGTATTGAAACAAACCTCCCGATAAGAGGCCACCGAGAACGCCTCTCTGCGTCACGCCTAGAGCAAAACTGACTTGCGTACTCGTCGGTCCGGGCATGCACTGGCCTAAACTCAACAATTCCGCGAAAATGGTGCTCGAAATCCATTTTTTACCATCGACGAAGACTTTTTGGAAAATGCCAATGTGTGCAGCTGGCCCACCGAATGCGGTCCAGCCCATCAAGATGAACGCTCGAAAAATGTCTCCGTACGACGCCCGAGAAACACCCGCGGAGGCGTGTTTCTCCACGTCGTCGTCGTTCCTGTTATCATTATTAGTATTAGTAGTATCCGTTGCTTTTGCCATGCTTATCGTCGTGCTCATAAACAACTACTTTAAAATGGAATAATTCAAAAATGGAATATTATCTCTCGGCGGTACTCAACCTCTCCGCTCTTTTATGATATACACGCACTACTCCCAAAACAACGCGACGCAGAAACCCAAAAACAAAACACTTTTACCGCGCGTGTTATAAAAACGAGAGGACGTTCTTCTCTCTCCGCGTCTGTCTCGCTGCGTAAGTGTCCGGAAATTCCTTCTCTGAAAGATAAGACACGGGAAAGATGAAGGGGAAAAAAAGGAGCTGAAAAACGCTTGATTTTCTCAGAAGAAAAAAAAAACGTCACAAGTCAAAATCTGCATTTTACACCAACTGATCAAGAACAACAAAACACCCCAACAGTTTATAAAACATTATGGTGGAGCAAAACAGAAGAACAGGAGAGGAAGAGGACGAGTGTCCGGATCTGTACGGCGCTTTGAACGTGGAGAACACGGCGACGTCGATCGAGGTATACCTCTCTTTCTTTCTTTTTTAATATCTAAATCTCGCATGTGTCTTCTTTCTGATCTCTCTTTCGTTTTTTTTCTCGCGAGAAACTTTTCATCATCGTCGCGCGGTGAAAATGATGACGCGCGGGAGGCGCGAATCCGATCCTGATAAAGACGACGAGAGAGAGAGAAAGAAATCTTTTAATAGCCTTCTTTCGTTCTGCAAAGACGACGCGGTATGCGAGGAGGAGCGCACTCCAAAATTGGATTTTTGAGAATCCGAAAAGTCTCTTGAGCGTTTTTTTAAATCTCGCGATGAAACCGATGGACGCGCTCCTCTATTTCTCTCTCTCACATTAGACGCACAATGACACACTTTCTCCTCCCTTTGTATTCCCTTCCATTGAAAAATCAACAGATTCGCCGAGCGTACCGGAACTTAATCACCAAAGCGCACCCGGATAAAGGCGGCGATGCGAAGACGTTCGCGTTGATCCAACGCGCCTACGACGTTCTCTCGGATACCGACAAGCGCAAACAATACGACTCGACCGGGACGTACTCGAAATCGGTCGAGGAGGAGTTGTTAGATTCTTTCGGTGGCGGCGTATTTCGCGATAAACTGAACGAGGAGAACCAGCGGAAAGAGTCCGTCGCGGAAGCGATTCAAACCGTGGAGAAGAACAAAGGGTCGCACACGTCTGGATTCGAAGCGTTTATGCGATCCAGGGGCGATTCGGTCGCCTCGTTTGGCGTGGACGATATCATCAATCAGTTCGGCGTCGTGAAAGGATCGTACGATGAAGTGCAGTTGCCGAAGATTAAAGCGTACGAGGTGAATCAACCCGCCGGGATGAAAGTCGTCGCCGGGCACGAGAAGGAGGCTTTGAGAGTTGAAACGACGAAAATCGCCTCGACTTTACAGTGGGGCGAAGTTTTAGTGAGCGTTCGCGTGGCGCCGATGAACGCGCACGATATTTACGAAGACCACATGTCGTTCATTACGTCCAATTATGGAAACAACGCATCCGATGCGAACGTTCATAAAGATTCGATGTTGAATCCGCGAAAAGGCGCTTTCGAGAACAACATGAACGAATCGAACGAACGCAAGATCCCAGGCTCGGATTGTTTAGCCACCGTGGTGAAAGTTGGCGCCGGCGTCAAGTCCTTAGCCGAAGGCGATTGGGTCATTCCGTACGTTCCAAACCTTGGCACGTGGAGAACCTTGGCTGTCTGGAAAGAAAAAGATTTGATCAAGATTCCGAAAGAAATGACGTCGGAAAACCATTGCGCAATGATGCGAGAGATGTGCGTCGCGTATCGTTTGTTGGAAGATTTCGGGGCGTTGAAACCAGGCGATGCGGTTATTCTGAACGCCGGTACCTCCTTAATCGCCACGGTGGTCTGTCAACTCGCGAGTATGCTCAAATTACGTCCGATTTTAGTCTGTCGCGCGCATCCAGGCTTCGAGAAAACCGTGAAGTGGCTCAAAAGTTTAGGCGCGATTGAAGTCTTCAAAGACGAGGGCGATTTGGGCGCCGAGTTGGAAGAAAAACGCCTCTTCGCGAAACCGAGATTGGCGTTAGACGGCGTCGGGGGTATTTCTGCCGTGCGTTTGGCGGAAACCTTGCACCAAGGGTGTCCTCTCATCGTCTACGCGTGCGCATCTGGTCGCGCGGCGACGTTTCCGTGGCATCATTGGGTCGGTAAAGGTTTGATCGTGCGCGGGTTTTCGCTGAGAAACTGGATGAAGGAAAACAAGAAGAAGACGCCGAAAATGATGGAAACTTTGGCAAAGTTGGTCAACGCGAACAAAATCGCGGTCGAGTACACCGAGTACGAATTATCGACTGAGTTTGACGAAGCTTTGGAGCACGCGTGCGAGAAGCACAGAAAGACGAAAATTTTGTTGAAAATAACCGATATCGGAAGCACCGTGGACGAAAACGACAAGTAATAAAATACGGATACGGATTTCTTTTTTCATCGGTCGGTCTTCCGACTTATTACTTACAGAGAAAAAGAAAGAGAGAGAAAAGATGAGCGTTTTTTGTAACAATCACACGAGCAACGACAATTAAAAGAGGTATCTTAGGCATACACTGTATTTCCTTTCAGCACAACGCAGACGTCGTATTTTTATTTTATTAATAACTCCCTCTTAGCTATAAAAAACTACCCGTTAGTTTTTTACTTGAATGTTAATTTAATAGAGTTCTTCTTCCATGTGCGTCTTGATGGTGCAGTCCGAGGTCGGGTACGCAACGCAAGTCAACACAAAGCCGTTACCGGTTTGGTCGTCGTCCAAGAAGGATTGGTCGGATTGGTCGATGGTACCCGCGACAACCTTACCCGCGCACGAAGAGCACGCGCCCGCTCTGCAGGAGTACGGCAAGTCAATGCCAGCTTCTTCAGCCGCGTCGAGAACGTAGGTGTCGTCCGCGCATTCAATCTTTTGGGCGCCTTCCGGGGTTTCCAAAGTGACCGTGAAGTTCATGATGGTCATGCCTCTTTGCACTTTCTGTTGGTGTTTTTAAGAATAATAGAAGGAGAAGGTCAATTTACTTTTTTGCGACCGACCCATTTAGGGTTAAACCCTAATCGTCGTCGTCGTCGTCTTTCTCTCGGTGTTCTCACCAGCGGAGATAAACAAGGCCGGAACACGACGACACCGTGGAGGTTCGAAATTCGTTTCCTCTCGCGCACGCGCGAAACGAAACGCGCGAAACTATTCACTCGAAATGAGTATCACGCGTTTACTCTTCGCGATTTGCGGTGTTTCGCGCGGCGCGAGCGCTCTGTGGTCACACACCGCGCGCGCGCGAAAAATGCACACCACCGGGCGACGCGAGCGGGAGAAGGAGGAAAGCAATCGGAAAAGAGAGAAATCCATCATCCAAAAAAAAAGGAAAAATCCTTCGCGGAAATCCGCGCGCGCTAAACTCCGGAAAGAAAGCAGTAAACGATGACGCGAACATATCCAACGACTGATTCGTAACGTACCATGGTGCGAGACTTCATCGCGACGGCTTTGCCGACGAAGGCGGTTTGTTGGACGTTAGTGGCAGCGAACATGGTGTGTGATTGAGAATACGTGTTTATGTTTTGGCGTAAAACTACTGTGGGTGGGGAAAAAGAGGGTGAAAAAAAAGAGGGTAAGCCTCTCTCGCCCCTCTTCTCTGTCTGCTCTCGGGGGGCAAGGAAGAATAAAATAATCCAGAGAGTCCAGTTGGCAGTGGACGACACCACGAATTGTTCCTACGATTGATTTTGAGTCGAATCCATAAAAACGTCAGCACAAGGAGTTCTTAGAGAAAGTTCTTCGCACCACTTCCAAAAGAGAAAAAGGAGAGACAGACAGACACACACACACACACACTTTGAGCAAGGAAATAGAATAGAGAGAGATGTTGGCGACGACGACGACGTGCAGAGCGACCACCACCCTTTGCGACAGGTTTCCTTCCGCGTCTTCGAGGAGGACGCGAACAATCAGACGAATGCAGAAAAATCGAATGACGACGACGGCGACGAGCAGCAGCAGCGAAGAAGAAGAGAAAGAAGCAGAACCAATTCCTCCGAAGAAATCAGACCCGTTCGGGTTTGATTCCGGACGAAACGAAGGCCCGGTACCGATTGTTCCCGGGTTTGATACCGCGGAAGGCGGGAAGGTTGGCCCGCTCGGCACCGCTGGGATCTCCTTGTTGTTGTTCGTCTTGTTCGGTGGGAGTTTGTTTTTCACGTCCGTGCCGCGAGGCGCGGTGGAAGACATGGCGAAGATGGCGTTGGAAAACGATCCAGACGCGCCGACGAACGTGTTGAGACGTTAGGAGAAATTGTTATTGTGCTTGTTAGACTAATGATACTTGTGTACACTTCCACTAAAAACTAATCTTCTTCTTCGCCTCTATTCTAAAATTTTGACACATCGAACGTCGCCGAGAAGAAATCGCGCAAGGACTTGTTCAAAGGATATCGTCCCAAGGCGACGAGCGAGGACAATTGAGGAGTGAACAACTCTAAAACTTCTTTCTTTTGTTTTGCCAACGACGAGATACTGCCTTTGCTTTCCTCTTCTTCCGTCTCGTCGCCGTCGTTGTCGTTGTTCTTCTTCTTCTTCTTTCGTTTTATCATATTCGTCAACGCGTCGACGACTGAAGCCAACATCGCGATCGTACGAGTAGAGACGTCGAAAGAGGATATCTCCTTCCCCTTATTTGAGAAGTGGTATCGCAAGACGATCTCGCATGCGGTGAGCGTACCGCTCGCATCGTTTATCGTCGTCGCGAGCACCGCTCGCGTGGAGTTATATAAAAGCTCTTCGTGTTCCTCTTCTCCTCGCTTATCCATCGCAGAGGTGAAAGCGTCGATGTGAATGGTCCTTGCGACGTTTGCAATGCGATTTTTTGAAGCCATAACAGCACACGACGAGTACAACTCTGGAATGAAATCACAAACGAGCGATTTTGAAATCACTTCGTCCCTTTCGCTCTTCTTTTTCCGCGCGCGTATCGCATTCTCCAGGAAGTCGCACGCAAAACTCCAAAACATTTGAGAGGGAGAGGAAGTGCTCTCGGTGCCAAACGCTGCAATGCACGACAACGCGTGAGTTAACGAAGTCGACGCGACGTCAACATTTGCAAACGCATTTGCACAACCGATCGATACGATATCGTACCCTACATTTTTCGAAGACGTTACGTTTGAAACCAAGCGAGGAAAGAACGTCGCCCACGAAAATACTTTCGCCTCTGAGAATCCCTCGTTCTTCGGAGCACTTTTGTGCACGTGATTCCCGTAATACTCTTCACGAGTGAACGAAACGATAGGGTCTATGGCATCTTCGCACACGTCTTGCCAGAATGCTTTTTCCTCGTTTTCGTTTTGAGACGTGGCGGTAAAGTTGAGCGCGGACGCAAAGACGCTTTCAAACGCCCTCACGGTTGTCGCCCGCGTGTTTTCGATAGAGAACGTCGCGGATATCAAACATCTCGTCGTAACTTTCCACAGGTTTCGTCCACGAGCCGTACTTCGATCTGCGCGAAGGATAATCTCTTGTAAAGATAGCAAAGCTTCAGAAACGACGATGGAATCGCCTTTGTCGTTTTTCGTTTGCTTTTCGACGTCGCGAAATTTGGCTAAAACATCCACAATGTCCGGTAAAACGTCGTCGGTGAGTTCTCCATCCACGATAGATGGAGTCGTTGTTGATACTTCTTCTTTTATTGATCTACCTTTGAGCACACTTTCGACGATGACGTTGCGAAAACTCACAAACGCGCGAATTTTTGCCGAGTCCGCGAATAAAACTTTCACTTGGTCCTCCGGGTTGCCGTCGTACTCCTCGGTGTTGCCGTGATATTCCGACAGAGTGGCGTTTGAAGCGACAACTTCGAGCGTCTGAGCGACTCTTCGCCAGGATTTCCCAAACTTTTTGCTCGAAGTTTCCGCCAGTCGTCTCAACGCATCGACGACAAATTCGGCTTTTCTCGTATTCATTTCGAAAAAGACGGTTTCGTTACCCAAGCCGGAGTTTCGAAAGCTCGAATTTGCAACCGTTCGAATGGCTTCGTAGAATGGTAACAAAGCGTCTTCTCTCGCCGCGTCTGCGTTGCTGCTGTTTATATCTTCGTCCGTCTCCAAATTCGTCAACGTGGTTTTACGTTTTGTGGGCGTAATGTTGCCATCTTCGTCTTTGGACTCCGCGGATTCCGCGCTTCCTCTTTTCAAGAGCACAGCCTCGGCAACGACGCGAAGGCACTCCGAAGCTTCTTTGCACGCGTTGCGATTTACAATCGTTTCAATTTGTACGCACGAAGTTGCTGTCGTCGCTAAATGCAAGGACGCTGGTCCCCAGATGACGTTTCGCCAGGCTGCTAAAGATCTCCCGTTCAAGTTTGCCCGCGCGACATCCGCCAAACGTTTCATCGCGATTCTGGTATTTGGAGATTTTGTGATTTCGCTTTGCTCGGCGGCGCATAAATCGCGCTCGGAACGTTGTATTAACGCGTCGACGACGTGCGAGAGTTCGCTCGCGTCCATTGTGGACGAGTTGACGAAACACGCGTCGATGGCTGCCTTGGCGTCTGGATTTATCTCGGTTTCCAAACCAGCCTCCCTCGAAAACGGTCGGAGCCACGCCATGACGTTTTTGAACCCGAGAAGGCGTTGGATGTTCTTCTCCACTTTCGTTTTGTCCGGTAGAACTCCGTCCGTCGATTCTTGCGCGGTTCCGTTTGAACTGTTGTTCACATTCGCAACACCTCTCAACGCCGTCGAGTCATTTTCCAACATGGCAATCTCCAAACTGACGCAAATATCAATACACGACTTCCAAAAAATTTGACCGAGCTTGATGAAATCGCCGTCGGATTTTGCGCAGTCGAGAAGCGTTTTTGTCGCCTCGGCGCGTTGCATGGCTCTCAAATCGACTCGCGTCGCGTCGTCGTCGTTATCATTGTCATCATCAGCGTTGCTGTTTCCCCGATCATTGTCGGATGCACTCACGCCCGTAGCGTTGCACAAAAATTGTCCAAACAAATCTCGCAAAGTATACAGCTTCGTCTCAAAAGCGAGTCGCATGGCAGAACGAGCGCACTCCAAAGCCATAGCGGCACGCCCTGGATCATTTGCGAGGCCAAACGCAATCGATAGCGCGCGACAGAGCGCTTCGCCGATGACTTCAAACATTGGTCGAGCCAGTCCGGCTTCGGCAGCCGCGTGGAAGGCGGATTCGCCGACGAATACGTTGTCGTTATTGTTTTTCGCGCTTTCGTCGAGCTCTGAATTACTACCTTGTCCATTTTTGAGCTGCGGCGGGGAAAGTGCGGCTGCAGGAGCTATTGTCGATCTCGTCGTGACGGCAGAGAACGCTCGAGCAGTTTCTCTCAGCAAAGCTTTCGCTTCTTCCGAGGCAATTTTTTCCTCCATTTCCAGAATTTTCTGTTTCTTCTTGAACGCACCAAATATGCCAAAGTCGCTCATGAGACCGCTATTCGCTGCTGCAGTGGTAGTACTACTACTATCAGCGGCAGTGGAAGACGACGCCGTTTCCGCAATGGCGCGTTTATCCGCGGATAATATAATTTCTTCTTTCGTCACGCGATCGTAAACGCCTCGAATCATTTCTTCGTCCAAACCTCTCGTTTCTGGCGTATCCAAAGCCATATTCAAGAAATCCTCTCTCGACATCCGCATTTTCACATCCACCATGGGATTGTGCGCGTCGGTATTCAACATTATTATCGCAAACGCGATAATTGTCACGCAATCTACTTTCTTTTCTATTTTTTGGCCACCAAAGTTTGGATTTAATTCAATAAATCTTTTCGCGAAGCATTCGGTGAGTCTATCGATTTGTTGCGCTTCGCCGGGAATTCGAAACGTTGACATGAACTTCCTCAACGCTTCATCCACGTATTCGTTCGTGAAATCAAAGTTTTCCAGGTACGCTCGAATAACAGCAACGCCATCAGCATCGCTAGATCCCAGCAAGTGTCCAATTGCTGACGGGTCGACACCCGGCGCCGACCGTAAAAACTTGGCGGCGTCTGACGCCGACACGACTGAATTACTCGGCGCGTGCTCGCGCAGAACTGCCATAGTCGGCGTCTTGTTGAACTTTTTCACAGCAATCTCCACCGATTTTTTCTCTTTCTTAAGATTTGCAAACGTTTTCGTTTGCGATGGTTTTGCTATTGACGATGATGATGACGTCGTAGGCACATTTTCTAGCGGAACGGAAGAGAGCAATCCGCCGCCGATGACGCCTTCTGATTCGCTTCCCGGGGTTGTTCTCGTCGTCCTCGTCGTCCTCGTCGAGTTGTTCGATTCTGCTTGATTCTTGTTATCTTGTTTAGCCGTGGCGGTACTCGAAGGTACGACGACGTTTTGGGACGGTATCAACTCAAACGAGGTCGAAACACTCCCTGACCGGCGCAAAGTGGAGGAGGCTTTTCTTTCGACTTCGTCAATGGAATCCTCATCGTGAAATAAATCTTCCCCTAATTCCTTGTTTCTCGCGCGCCACACGCGCAACGAACGCACGATAGCGACTAAACACTGCGTCGCTGCATCTCTAACCGCAACTGAATCGATATCGATCGAGGAACCACTGCTAATTTTTACAAGAATGCGCTCCATTTCCCGTTCAACTTTAAGCGTCTCTAAAATCGCCTTGGCGCTTCTTTCGAAGCAGTTTGTCGAACATCTCGGATCGCAATCGTAATTCACAAAAACGTCCGCCGCTGTCGAAGGATCGTCGTATATTTGTCGTAACGTTTTTAACGCAGCAATCTTTGCCTTCACGTGCGTTGACTTTGATCGTTCCAACGGGTGTAAAAGCATCGTTGGGAACATCAAAGCGATTTCAGATTTCCACGAATCTCTCGCGCGAGAGACAATCGCGGCATACGTCGCTCGGGCTAAACTCGATGACGCTAACGCCATGGGATGAAACCTCGTCGCGTTACTAAATCCATGCAAGATGGTGTTGCTGTTATTACTCGTGCTCGTGGTGATTGTTGTTCTGTTCGTCGACGCATTCAGCGTCTTTTCGATGCCTTCGAAACTCAATCTTTTCGCGTTATTGTTGCTATTGTTGTTGATCGCGCCAGACGCGGTAGCCGCGGCGGCCGCAGCTACTCCAGCGACGCCGCCTTTTTGAAGCGTGGACTTTGGATTTAACATCGCGTTCATCAACAACGCCTCGCTCAAAGGTTTCTTCAATTCGTTTCTATACGCCGCTAACCACGCTCTCGCGTTTGGTCCTTCGCACAGCTGTCGAAGTAAATCTATGGCTAAAAACCGACTCGCCAGGATGTACTCGTCCGCGTCTAACGCATTCGCCGCAGAAAAATACGTAGTTGGTTTCTTATTAGCATTATTGGCATCCGCATTCTCTTCCGCAATCATCGTCGAAGTCGTCGCGCTCGTAATCGCATCTGAATCTCTCGATGCGATTTTACACAATGCCTTCAAACACGTCAACGCTGATTGGTCGCTAAAAAAACTATCACCATTAGTATTGATATTTCCCGCAGCGCTCGCGCTACGAAACTCCCCCTCTGAGCACCTTTTGAAACAATTATTTATGTGTTGCACCAACGCCGTCTTCGCCACTCTTCTCTCCACGTCCCCATCGCTCGCGACTGCTGAATGCGCCAACCGCAAAGTCAAAATCTCCAACGCCTCCTCCCCTTCTCCGCCTTGAAATATCCCCGAGTTTACGATGTGTTCGCTCGTCGCCAACGCCAACAACATCTTCACTACCATCCTCGTAATTTCCAACGAGCTATCATCCTTCCCGCAAAACGCGACCGCTTTACACACATCTCTCAACATCGTCGCGCTACATGTCATCATCATCTCTACATTTTCCGTCGCCGCCGAATTCGTTCCGCTCACTCTCACTTTCTCCTTCTCCACGAAATTCATCACCAAAAACAAACACTCGAGCGCTTTCACCGCGACTTTCTGCCTCCCTCCTTGCGAATACACCTCTTGGTTGCTCAAAATCTCTTTACACGCGTCCGTGACTTCTCGTAAAATTTTCGTCTTCTTCTCAAAGTGCAAAAAATCCGACTTCTTTTCCTCTTCTCTCGTTTGCGTCCAGAACTGTTTCATCAGTTCGTCGTTGGTGTTGGTGTTGGTGTCTTTTAAAAACTCCAAAATCTTTCCTCGCGCCTCTTTCGCCTTCTTCGGGAGGAGTAAAACGAAGGCACCTCCGCCGAACTCTTTTAAAGATTGGGAGAAGAGCACCTCGGTCGCTCGCAAGAACGACGCAAAGGCACCGATGAGATTTTGATTTTTTTCTTCCTCGTTCGCTCGTTTCTTCTTCGTCGTCTTCTCCTCGACATCGTTTTCATCGCCATCATCGTCCTCGGTCGTCGTCCTTTCGGTCGGCGTCTTCGTCTCAGACGAAGAAGAAGGCAGCATCTGAGAGACAAAAAAGCAATTTTTGCTCAAAGCCTTTTTCTCGAGCAGAGAGAGAGAGAGAGAGAGAGAGAGAGAGAGAGAGAGAGCAAATAAATGTGCGCGTTCGTTGTCGTGTGTCTCTTCTCTCTTTTTTTTATTTACTTGTGTGAAGTGCTTTTTCACTCTGATGTCTCACTTTGCTTTTTTTTTTATTTTTCTTTTCTTTGTTTGTGTTTTGTGCTTCTCTGTTGCTTTTCCCTTCAAAAAAAAAAACTCATCAACTCTCTCATCACTTTTAAAAATAAAATGATGTTCGCTTCGTCGTCGTCGCAGTATACCGCGTCGTACGCGCGAGGCGTAAAATTGGTTTTCGCGGCAAAGAAGACAACAACACCGAGGAGGAAGAGGAGGAGAGGAAGAGCGAGAGGAGCATTTCGAGCTTCTTCATCTTCTTCAGACGGAGAAAAAAACGGATTGGAAACTTTTTTGACATCAACAGAAGATGACGACGACGACGAAAGAAGAAACTTTGGAGGAAAAGCGTCGTGTTCTTCTTCATCTTCTTCTTTCTCTCCGTTGTTGTTGTCTCTTTTAGTAGTATTCGCGGGCGGTGTGACGACGGCGCAACCATCGTTCGCATCCATCGAAGATTCTCGGAAACAAGTCGTCCTCGACATCGAGCGGCGTTTGGAACTCGAACGACAGGAATCCATCAATAATAACGATATCGATAAAGAGAAGAGAGAACCGAGACCGAGGTGGGAAACGAAAGCGGAGGAAAGAGCGATGATGATGCGAGAATACGATCGACTGGCGATCCAACAAAAGGAAGAAAAAGAGGAATTCAATCGAAAAGCGACGGCGGTGTACGCGAGACAGGCGGCGGAGAGGAAGACGCTCGCGCGGATCGAGAAGGATGGCAATCCGGACGGGCTGTCGCAAAGCGAGAAGGAACAAGTCGCGAAGGAGGAAGGTGAGAGAGCGTACGAGATGACGATGAACGCGATAGACGCGTCTGAGCTGGAGTTGAAGGCGTACAATGAACGCATGGAAGAGAGGAGGCGGACGGCCTTGGAGAGGAACCGGGAGGAGTTGGAGAAGTTGGAAAAGATGGAGAGGAAAGAGAAGGAGGAGAGCGAGATTTTGGAGCAGATTTCGAAGAACTGCGAGAAGTCCTTGGAAGACGTGAACCCGTTCGACGATACCGTGTGTATTTAAACAACTTTTTTATATTGATGATGATACAAAAAACAAAGCAGCGCCGTTATGATTTATATACCTACTTTAATAACCGTACCCGGCTGCTGACGAAGACGAAGACGAAGTCGAAGACGAACTCGTCGTCGAAGAATCTTCTTCGAAGAATCCCATCACTCTCGGAACTAAATGTTTAATCAACAACTCCAACGCGGACACTTCCCCGAACGACACCGGGATGTTCACGTTCAACTTCTCTCCAAACTTGGTCTGATTGTAATTCAAAAACACTCCCCCGGTGCCGTCCGGCATCGCTTCCATCTTCAAACTTTTCGTCACCGACCCTTGCGAACTCCCGCCCATCCCCGGGTCGTGGAAAAACTCCACCTTTTGCGCGATGCTTTGTCGACTCGGATTCAATCTGTTCGCCAACTCCGCGGCTTCAATCGGAGAAAGCATGAACGACCCTTTCCGAGTCCAATCGTATTTCCTCGTCCCGATGGACGGCGCGAATTCCAAGAGAATTCCGCCGGAACGTTTCATAATCGTCCGGCCTTGATGATCGGTCTCGAACGTCGGTTTGACCAATTTCACGGATAAAGCCGATTTCGATTTATAAATTGAAAAGTCCACGAACGTTCTGCCGCTCGACGATGACGATGACGAAGAATTGTTGTTGTTGTTGTTGTTGTTATAACCGCCGCCGCCTCCGCCGTACGAAGAAGAAGACGAATACGAAGCGCCGGGGCCCCCGTAGTTATTGTTGCCTCGATTTTGCGTTTGCGTTTGCGTTTGCTGTTGCCCACTACTAAGACCACCACCACCACTCGCTCCCCACGACGGCGCCGACGGCGTCTCTCTCGCATAATAGTTATCCTTGTTGTTCGACGCAGCGTACGACGCCTCCTCCTCGCCAAAGGCGTTCGATTTCGCATCGCTGGGCACCCACTTAATCGCCCGATTCGCCCCCGGACCGGACAACCGATCGCCGTTGGAAACGACCAAAGGCGGCGACGCGAACGCGTCTTTGTATTGATTTTGCGCTTTTTCTTCTCGTTCTCCTCCGTAGTAGTAGTTGTTGTTGTTGTTATTCTCAGACGACGACGACGAAGAATAAAACGAAGAAGCGCTTTTTGTCGCTTTTCCGATTTCAAATCTCCCCGACGATGAAATCGTCCTCGTCCTCGTCCCCCAAAGCAGCGAAGAAGACCGAAACGAAGAAAAAAATCGAGAAGATGTCGTCTTCACGTTTTTGCCGCATCTCGTCGAGCACGAGGAGGCAGAAGAGGAGGAGGATTTCAGCGAGAAGATGTATAAACGATTAAGTGGACGCAAAGACGCAGATGACATTTTACGAACTAATTTGTAACGAGACTTGGAGAAAAAAAATTTTTGAAAAAAACACTTGAGTTTTCACATCAGACGACATTTTTTTTCCTCGCGAAAAAAAAAAGCAGCCGCGTGTTCAATTTCACACATCCAATGATGTCTCACTAATCTTGCGCATACTTAAACGCATACTCACACTCACACAGATTAAATCATCTCTTATCTTAGCCTTAATTGGCTTTAAAAGAGAGAAAGAGAGAGGATTCGAGGAGAATTCTTCTCTTAAAATGGTCGCGGAGTACTACTCTGGAGGAGGCGTCCCTCCTTCAAATCATCATCATCATCACAAAGACGTCCGCTTGCACCTCGCTTTGTTCGCGATACAATGCGTCTGCGCGATATACAACACCTTGTGCCAACTTTTCTTGAGTAAAAATGATGAGAGTAAAGATGATTGGCGCGCGGTGTTGGTGTTTTCCTTGTACAGGGACGTTTTAGCGGCGCCGTTGCTCTACGTGTGCGCGTTTTTGCACGATTCTCACCAACAACATGTCAGCGGTGGAGTCTCGTCAAACTTCAGATGGTTCCCGAGTTCGCAAGATTTTCCGAGAGTGTTATCGCAAGCGTTTCTGGGGATTTTTTGCAACCAACTCGCATCTTTACTCGGGATTCAACTCGTCGGAGCAGTTATGGCGTCTTTAGTACATCTGGCGACACCGATGTGTGCCATGGCGATCGCGGTGTATTTAGGACAAGAGAAGTTGAACGCGTTCATAGCGAGCGGAGTGGTGGTGGCGTGCGTAGGCGCGATGAGTATGAGCGCGATTGACGCGTACTTGAAAGACGTCAGCGTGGAAGAGGAGAAAAAAGAGAGCTCGCCGGTTGGGTTGTTTGCGTTGTTTGTGGGGAGTTTAGCGAGCGCGGTGTATTATAATTTACAAAAGATTACGTTGAAGAAGAAAGAGAACGTGCCGTTGATGGTGACGGCGTGGGAGTACGCGTTCGGGGCGTCCATGATGGCGTTGTGTGCGGTGATTTGCGTGCCGTTTGGTAATGAGGCAGAAGTATACGCGTACGATGGCGAGAACAGCGTGTCGTCCATAGCCGCAAACGCCATCACCTCGGGAGGAAGGAGCGCTGCGAATAAAAGGTGGGTGTTGGAAACGGAAGGCTTGTACGCTCTCTTCTTCGCCGTCGTGTTCAACTCCATCTTAAAGTACGCTTTGAGCGCGTATTGCAACAAAAGAGCCGGAGTGACATTACTCACCGTCTATTCCACGCTACAACCCGTAGTCACCGCCGTTTTAGCGCTTTTACTCTTATCCCAACCCTTACGGTGGGGCTACGTCGGCGCGTTTGCCATTTTTTACGGCGTCTGGTTAGTCGCCAAAGGAAGAGATCTGAACGCGACGAGCGGGAAGATGAAGTACGACGATTCCGCGCCAACAACAACATCAACAACAATATCAACATCGAATACTAATAACACTAGAAATAAAAAAGAGGAACAACCGTACAGTAGTCTTAGCAATAGCAAAGAGTTACGCGTTTAGAATTTAATTATTTGTAAATAGTACGCGGATGATACGCGATTGGTTATGTGTATATGTGCGCTCTCTTTCATCGAAATCTCTTCACTTTCAGAGACTGTTCATCAGACCTTTTGAGACCAAAATTCAAACTATATATGTTCGTAAACGTGCTCGTCGCCGCGGCGTCCGCGACGACAACTTTCTTCGTCTCTCGTCGTAAAAGTCGTCGTAATGGTGAAAACAAAACGAACTTTGAGCAGGTATGTACGCGAAAGCGTTTTCTTTTGCGCAACGAAACGTTCCTCGCGGGGAAGAATTTCAAAATGTAATCCGCTGACACCAACAAAACGCTTCGTTTCTTTTTTCACATCAGGAGACTAATAGTACCGCCAATTTCCCGCCCTTTTTAGCGCGAGATGATGGGTGTTACTGCCGACAGTGTCCCCCGGATGATTCTTCGCCCGTTTCCTCCTCCTCCGCTTCTTTTGATGAAGGAGAAAACAAGGAAAATTTTGGACTCGATTCCCCGCCAAAGAAGAAACCAAATCCACTCTCGAAGGAAAAACGAGAGCGCTATTTATCCTGGGACGATTATTTCATGACCGTGGCGTTTTTGAGCAGTCAGAGGAGCAAAGATCCGAATAAACAAGTTGGGGCGGTGATTGCGTCGGAGTCAAAGTTGATATTGGGTAGGTTTTTTTTAATCTTATCGTTCGTTCGTTGTTGTTTGCGTCGTCTCGCTCGCTCGTCGCTCTCTCTTCGCGAAGTGGCGTTGACATTTTTTTGTGACTACATAAACAGGTGTGGGATACAACGGTTTTCCGCGAGGGTGCGGCGACGACGCCTTACCGTGGGCCAAGAAAAGTCCCACGGGCGATCCTCTCGAAACCAAATACGCGTACGTGTGCCACGCGGAGATGAACGCCATCATGAACAAAAATTCCGCGGACGTGAAGAACGGAACCATGTACGTGACCATGTATCCGTGCAACGAGTGCGCGAAGTTGATGATTCAAGCCGGGATTAGAGAGGTGGTGTATTGCGAAGGGAAGTTGAACAAGGACGATCGCGATAATAATAGTAATAAAAATAGTGCCAGTAAGAACAATAATAATAATAATAATAATAGTAAGAAGGTGTTCGGAGAGAACGCGAAGAACATCATCGACGGAGCAGCAGTAGCGACCACCGCGGCAGAGAAAAAAGAGGAAAAGAAAGTCGACCCGTCCTATTTTGCGAGCCAGAAGCTCCTCGCGTTGGCCGGTGTCACCGTTCGGCAATTCGAGCCGAAAGTGAAAGTCGATTTGACGTATTTACGCGATTAATAATAATTTAAGTCGTGTTGTTTTAAGTACCTTTCAAATAACACGCGGCGGATCTCTTCTTTTTATTCTACATTTATATATTTTGTTCAATACGCATCTCTCGCGCGCACTATGTGCGAGAGCGTCGTTTAGAATTCCTTCTCCCTTCCCGGCTCTCTCACTCTTTTTGTCTCTCTTTCTGTATTTTATAATATATTTCTCGTCGTTTTTTATTAGCAGCGCGTTCTTATAAATAAACAAACAGCTCAAATTAGTTGCCCTTCGCTTGCTCTCTTTCCTTCGCGTCGCTAATCTCCTCGACCGTTTCCCACTCGACCGCGCAATCCTCGGTGCACTCCTTAGCCGCTTTCAACGCGATTTCCAAAGACTTGGAAAGTTCCTTCACTCTCGCGCTCTCCTTCACTTTACCTTGAACTTTGCCCAAACTCTTCGCCGCGGTTTCGATGGAATCCAAAACCGCCTTGTCCATCTCCCCAGACTTGGCCGCTTTCAATGCATCTTGGGAAGCTTTGATAAACGCCAAATCTTCTTTGGACACTTCCGCATCGACCGCCGCCGGTTCTTTCTTGGCGTGCGCGGACGCGGCGGAGATTTCCTCCACCACGTCCCAGTTCGCGGCGCAATCGTCCACGCATTCTTGCGCGTTTTTGATGGCATCTTCCAAAGCTTTGGACACCGCGGCTTGGTCCGCCATGCGGACGATCGTGTTCACTCTTCGAGCAGATGTGGCTTTTTGCTGTTTTGTGATTCGATGGACAAAAATGTTTGAGAAAGACAGAAAGAGGGTCAGTAATCCTCTCGCGTAGGTTCGTTTCCCCGACGGGGAGATGATCTCTCTGACCCTCGAGATGATATATCATCTCTCAGCTTTCCTCTTCTTTTGCTAACGAAATCAAAGCTCGAAGCGAACAAAAACAACAACACGAAGAACAACGCGTCGTCGCGTCCTTTTCGCGTCCGAAAGAACAACCGAAGCTTTTTCCTCCAAAGTCGAAAGAGGAAAGAACGCGATGGTGATGACGCGATCGATTACTCCGCTAAAAAAGAGAACTACTAATCCACCCACAAAAATGCATCGCTTCTTTCGAGGAGAAAAGCAGAGAGCAACGAGAAGTAAAGCGAGGAGGGTTACGCATCACAAAGAAGATAAAACGCGCAATACTCGTACCTGTCTCGTGATCACTTTGCAGTGCGCGAACGCGGAGGCTCTTTGGGCGATCATGGATTGCATCTTGTTCTTGTTTGTCTGTGTTTTTGAAGTAATTCTCGGGCGGAAATGTGCTGAGTTGGTTTTCAATCAAAAACCCTAAATCTTATCTTGGTTTTTCCTCCCTTGAATAGTAGAGGGAGGAGCGGGGAGTGTATATGTACTGGTAGTAGCGTTAAGAAGACGAAGGAGGAGGAGAAGAAGAAGAAGAGTCCTCCAAAGCGTTTGATGTGTGTTAATATATATATATCTTTATATCTTTTCTTATCTCGTATAAACAACACCCGTCTGTCTTCTCGTTCTCGTTCGTTTATTTTTATCCTTCTTCTTTTCTTTTCTGTTGTGTGGGCTATGTTCTTTTAATAAAGTCTTTCCTCTCCTCTTTCTCTCTCTCTCTCTCTCTTTCACTTTGTTATCGAATTCTCTTTTTTAAGCGCCGCACATGAACTTGGCCGCCTCGACTAAATCGCTCGCTCTTTTCACGACTTCTTTCTCCATCTCCCCGGCGTACGGCACCGGGGCGTCTTCCATGCACAAACGCATCACCGGCGCGTCCAACTCGTCGAACAAGTTTTCGGAAACGATGGCGGATAACGTCGCGCCGACGCCACCGGTTCGCGTACTTTCGTCCAAGATTATCAACTTGTGCGTGCGTTCGAGAGAAGATTGGATGGTTCTCCAATCGACTGGTTTCATGCACGTCATTTCGATGAAATCAAACTCGATGCCGCTGGCGGCTAACTCTTTCATGGCTTCTTCAGATTCCTTGACGCCGTGTAAATACGTAACCACCGTGATCGCTTTGTTCGCCTTAACCGCCGCGTCCGAAGCCTTCGCGTGTTGCGTGGACTTGTGCAACGGTAAGAATTGGTTCGGGTTGCACGGACCTCTGGTCTTCATCATCTTCACCGGCAACAACAAAACGCCCGGCCCGTTGTCGCGAATCATAGATTTCGCTAAACCGTACGCCTCGTTCGGTTTACTCGCGGAGCAAATCTTCAAACCAGGGATGCCCATGATGTACGCGTGGAACGGTTGCGAGTGCTCCGCACCAAGCGATTGGTTCGGCGCGGTACCACCGGCACCGATGACGGTCATTGGCATTTTGAACTGCCCGCCGGTGGTGGCGTACGTGTTCCCGGCGGAAGAGAGTTCCGCCATGCCGTAGATACCAAAGTTTGCGTTCATCAACTCCACGATCGGCCTGTATCCGTTCATGGCCTCGCCCAAGGCTTTACCGATGAAGTGACCTTCGTCGATGATTTCATCCGCGGCTCGCAATCTCCCGAACGCTTGTTGCGTGTTCGCCGGAATGTTGTACGAAGACCCGGCTTGTAAATCCTCGGCGTGCGCCAAACACGTCGGGTCTCTCAACATTTCTTCCAAAACTGCCAAGTTGACCGCGTCACCGATGGAAATACCTTGCGGCGTATCGCACAATCCTCTCAAGTCCGCGATTCGCTTTTCCAACCCGGCTAAAGTGTTCGGGTCGACGATTTTCTTCGTCGTTTCTTGCGCCTTGGCCAAACCCATCTCCGGTTCGCGTTGCGAGTAATCCACTTGCCCGTTCGGATCTGGGTACTCCAACTCCGCCGCTAAACTCGGTGGCGGTGGCGGAGACGCGTCCGCAAAGTCCAACGCTCTCTTCACTTCGTCCTTCGCTCTCTTTGTCAACGCTTGCAAATCCAAACCTTGCGCGTGCGCGGACTGTTCGAAAATCGTAATCGGGTCGCACTCTTTTCTCGCCCATCTCTTCTCGTCCTTGCGGTTTCTCTCGTGTTCTGGATCCGCCGGCGAGTGACCGTTAAATCGAAACGTGTGCACTTGCAAAATTGCCGGACCTTTCGTTCTCACGTGGTTAATCGCCGCTTTACCAACCTTCAAGACATCCGTCACGTCTTGGCCGTCGACCAAGACGCCCGGGACGCCGTAATGCTTCCCTTGCTCAAACACCGACTGGTTTTGCGCGACATCCTTCGTGAACGTGTTAATCGCTCTCCCGTTATCGATAACCAAGAACAAAATCGGCAAATTCTCCTTCGCGGCGGCGTTCAAGCACTCCGCCATTCTCCCGTTTTGCGCGCCGCCTTCGCCGACAAACACAATCGCGATGCGTTCGTCCTCCATACCTTCCTTGCCTAAAAACTTATCCAAAACGATCGATCTCGCGGCGCCAACCGCGTACGGTAACTGCTCAGAAACCAACGCCCATCCACCTTGGAAGTTATTCTCCACGTCGTAAATGTGCATACTTCCTCCGGTACCTCTGCAAGTCCCGCCGTCTTTCCCGTACAACTCCGCCATAACTTTACCGGCGTCCACGCCGCAGGCGATGGCGTGACAATGATCTCTGTAATACGAGTGCTTCAAATCAGACTTGCGAATGCTGTTCGCCAACAAGGCTGGAATAGACTCTTGCCCGTTATCCAAGTGCATGAACCCGCGAATCTTCCCGCCCATGTACGACTGGTTGCACTCGTTTTCAAAGTCTCTGCACAACTGCATCATCTCGTACGCGTTTTCCAACTCTTCCTTGGTCAATTCCCCGAACGTTTTTAAATCCTCCTCGGAGGTTTTAAACTCCGATTTCAAAACCGTTTGCGCGTCCTCCCACGGGGTCGAGATGCGCAAACGCTCCAGGTTTTTCGGGACGTCTTCCTTCTTTTGCGTCGTCGTTTTCGCGGCTGCCGCTTTCGCGAAGCATCTCAATCCTCCTCTCTTGTTGTTCTTGTTCTCGTTGTGATTGTTGCGCGTTTTAGTATTCGCAGTAGTGGTATTCAAAACGTGGTGTCGTCGCCCTCCCAACGCGAAACTCGTCGCCCGCGTCGTCGTCATCATCTTTATTGAACAACAACACGTTTCGATGTCGTATCAAGAAGCCCCGCTCTCAAAGTAAATCGTTATATGCCTCTCGGGAAAAGAATGAATGAGTAACGCTATTCTTAAAAACGCTATCCAAACGAGGAGTCGCTGCCTTCTTTTGTGGGGCAACCAACCGCTTTTTTTCTTTCTTTTCTGAATTTCGTGGTCGTGGTTGCTTTTGCTCCTTTTTTAAAACAAGGAGGAGCTCTTTTTTTTTTCCGAAAAGCTTTTGTCCTTCCTTCCTCTCTTTTTCGGGGCGTCCTTTACTCACAAAAAGTCACCATTTATCCGATATACAATAATCGTCTACGAAACGCGCGCGGATATATATTTTTATACGCAACGCATGCGTTCCTTTAAAACAGAATAAATTTTCGTGAGAACAACGGAGGAGGTTTTTGTGCTTTTCACAGGCGCGCGCTCTCTCTTTTGAGACGATGTTTTTGACGACGATGAATACAACTTTGAAGACGTCGTTTTTGTCGTTTGGAGAGAGGCGGAACGAACATCATCCTCCCCGAGCGACGAATACATCGTCCTTCTTGGCGAAAAGGAAAAGGAAAAGGAGGCGTTTGATGATATCTTCTCTTCCTCGCCGGGCGAGGACGACGATGAAGGCGTCGTCTGAATCGTCGTCGTCCGAGAAGAAGAGGAGCGAAAGAGTGCTCTTAGAAGAAAAAGAAACGACGAAGAGTAGTAATAAGAATAAGAATAAAGATGATAATACGAACGCAACAACATTAACAACAACAACAACATCGAGAGAGGTTTTACTGGCTGAATGCGCCGCGGACGCCAAAAGCGCGTCGTCGTTTTCGACGTGCGCGGATTCGTGCGAGGCGAACGTCGTCTTACTCGAGAACGAGTTACCGACCGCGGCGAAACGGCTGGAGTTTAAAAACGAGGACATCGACAATCGCCCGGGCGTGTATCACAGAGTGGGGAACTCGACGACGGAACAGGCGTTGGCGAATTCGGTGAATATTCTGTTAGGCGTTGGGACGTTATCGGTACCGTACGCGTTGAGAGAGAGCGGATGGGCAGGGATCGTCGTTTTATTGTTGTTGGGAGCGACGACGAATTACACCGGGAAGACGTTGATTCGATGTCAAAGGCGAGGCTCTTTGCCGATGCGAACGAATTTTAACACGTACTCGGACGTGAACGAAGACGGGAGCGTGACGGTTGTTAAAAAAGCGAGGAGAGCGTTAACCACGTATGAAGATATCGGTGAAGCGGCGTTTGGAGAGTTTGGGAGAAGTTTGATTAGTTGGGTGCTGTACGCGGAGTTGATCGGGACGTGCGGTTTGTTTTTCATCTTAGAAGGCGATCATTTGAAGTTGTTGTTTGAATCGACGATGTCGCAATCGAAAGAGACGCTGATGTTGTTAGCTGCCGGTGTTATGATCCCTACGACTTGGTTGGTTGATTTATCGAAACTTTCACTCATTGGCGCGTTGGGATTTGTCGCCTCGGTCGGTTTAACCGGAGTCGTTGGGTGGGATTTAATTCAAGCGTTGACGAATCCGAGCGGGTACGAGTTTCCGCACACGGCTTTGGTACATTATTCCACGTACCCTTTATCTTTCGGTTTGTTAGCGTTCGTGTTCGCGGGACACGCGGTGTTTCCCGCGATATACACGTCCATGCAAAAACCGGAAGAGTACGAGTCTATGCTAGACAAGACTTACGGGGTCGTCATGATTAACTGTTTACTTCTGGGATGCGGTGGGTATTTCTTATTCGGCGACCAAGTGTCCTCGGAGGTGACGTTAGATTTACCAGCTGGAATTATTAGCACGATTGCTCTAGGATTAATCACGATCAACCCGCTCGCGAAGTTCGCGTTAACGATGGACCCGGTCGCTCGAGGCGTAGAGGAGAAGTTCAATTTAGACACATCGAAAGCTGAAAATTTACTTCCCGCGAGAGTCTCTAGGACTGGTTTAGGATTGTTCGCGCTCGGTTTAGCCGTGAAACTTCCTTTTTTCGGCGTAGCCATGAGCTTAGTCGGCGCCGTACTGACTTTATCGGTCAGCCTTATCTTTCCAACCGCGTGTTATCTAAAAATGTTCGGCGACGAGTTAGACGCCAAGGAGAAGTGGTTGAATTACGCCATCGTCGGTCTTGGATTTTTGTGCGTCGGAAGCGGCACGTACTCGGCGGTGAGCGCTTTGATGGACGCCAGCTCAGACTTTGGCATGTAGATATTATAGAGGAGAGATGCCTTCGGGTAGACATATAGATAGCAGCAACACGAATTTGTACATATTATTATTAGAAGTCAAAAAGCTAAGTTCACAGAGGAAAAACTAAATCTATCATCATCATCGTCATCGCAAACTTGTCCCTCGAAAACTCCCACCATCCTTCACAATCTCAAAACACACTTTCATCCACCACATGGGAAACACGATCCAAATCACGTTCGCGAATAGCACCACCATTTTGCTCCCGAAACTCGCCCGTTCGTAATAGCGCTGATACGTGTAATTCGAAAAGTAAATAACCGTTCCATACATCATCTGATAGTTAAATATCAACCCAATCAACCCGTACGCCAACGGCGATACGCCAAACCTGCTCAAATCGTACGTCGCTCCAATCGTCATTGCAATCGTCGGCGCAATCGTCACAAATCCGTTCCCAGTATCCACCCAAAACCCCCAACTTTGCGTCTGGACGTAACTCGGGTCCAACAGAGCGTACGTGGACCAAATCACGTGCCAATGTTTTAAACTCAAAGCTTCCCGAAGCGTGATTTTCTCGAACAAACACAAAGGCGTCGGTAAATCTCCTCCTCCTCCTCGTCGTTTTTCCACTTCCTTCTTCAACTTTCGGTACGTTTTTTGCACCTCGTTTTGGTGCACGAATAAACTCATCTCCCATATGCATATGAGAACGTTCACGGCGTTGAAAAGCGTCAACAACGCGTGCGTGAAGTTGATTCTTTTCTCATTAACATCGTGATATAAATCGTAATGGACTTTGACGAACGGGAGCCAGAAAAGAAGAACGAATGCGGTCACGTACGTGAACGCGTGCAGTTTTGGCCCCCCCTTTTCGCTGCTGTTGCTCCTCATTCTTTTTCTCGGTTCGTCGTCGTGTGCTCCTCGCGGTAAAGAGCAGCTTTTGCCGTGCAAAGTTGTGTGTTTGTTTAGTCAATCGGATGTGAGGAGTTTTTAACTCTCTTTTCGTCCTCTGTCCAAAGAAATTTCTTAATTTGAGAAAAACGCTTACTTTTTTGGTCAAAAAAAAACAACAACAAAACAAAAGCCTAATTAATAAGCGCACCACCTTTTCTTCGCGAACGGGCGCTGTCGCGCGCTGTGTTTGTTGTTGTTGTTATCGTTGTAGTAAACGGAAGAGAGAAGGAGACGAAGGAAACGACGACGAAAACGAAAGATGATGATGATGAAAGCAAAAACATCTGTTGCGGTAAATGTAAACATTTATATCTATGATTCTCTCTTAAACTCTTGTTTTGTTAACACCCGGCATCAACGATTCGCGATTGATGATGGCGTTTTTAACTAACCACCACTTTTACCCCCTTTTACCACGCAGGAGAACTACGAGGACGCGAAGATGGATGATGATTTTCTTACCTTCTTTCGAGTCGAAGATATTTCCTTGAAAGATATCGATATGAACGTGGAGAGAGATTACGAAGATTTTGATCTCGACGCGCTTTTTTTAAAGAGCAGCAATGTGACTTTTAGCAGCGAAGAAACAACAACCACGGAGGAGGAAGAGGATCAAAAGAAGATGAAGAAGATAAAGGTCAAAAAAGACGAAGATGAGGACGAGGATGCGATGATGCGCGCGTTTCTGTTCAACTGCGCGGACGAATACGTGGAAAAGTTTTGGACCGTGAGCGAGGACGTATTTTTGAACAAAATGTGGCAAAAACCTTCGACAAAACCGACTCCGTCGTCGGCGTCTTCAGACGAGACTTCCGAAGAAGACGAATCTTCGGGTGCTCTGTTTTTGGATCGATTGGAAGCGCTCGCGAAGGAGGACGAAGACGTCAAGGCGTTGTTTTTCTTGGACGATGTGACTCCCGCGGCTGAAGATGGCAACGAAGAAAAAGGTTTTGATCTTTCGCGCATGACGTTGAGCGAGGACATAAGAGGGAATAAAAATGTTCTCGGGGAGAAGTTGGCGGCAAACGTTCGAAGGCACGCGAGAGACGTGTTACTGGTTGAGCTCGAACGCGCTGGATTTCTCACCGCCGCCGAAAAGAAGACGAAGAAGAAGACGAAGAAACAGGATGAAAAGGAAGAGGATACGAACGCGACGATACCAACCTCTCCCACGCGAACTCCCAAGAAATCTTCTACGATACAACCGCAGCCGTGGGATAATCTTTCCTTCGCCATCGATCGCATTCGAGAGTTGCAAAAAAGCGTCGTCCAGATCGCTTCGTCCAGATCATTAAATCCCTCGAAAAACAATTACGACGACCAAAAAATCAACATCGTCGCCGATAACGTGTGCTCGAGTTTGCGAGATTTGAACAACATCGAAACTCGTCAACTGAATCGCGCAAAGAAGGCGATGAAAACGACTTTATCCGTCCCAGACGGGCGCGTGTTGCGAGTCATCGAAGATAAGTTCAAACATTCCAGGAAAGTTGCTCTGGTGGCGTTTGAAAAGTTTTGCGCAAAGACGACGACGACGTGCGAACACAATTCTATTCCTCGCGATGACCAGGAGAACGATAAAAAGTTGGTGAACACGCCCACTCGTGATAAGAAACATTTGAAGAGTGAAGAAGAGACGCGCGGCGAGAATGATGACGTCGACGACGACGACGACGATGAAGGAGAAAAATCGAAACGACACGGGAAACGCGTCAAAAAAATTCTCTCAGAGTGGCTGTATGAAAACTTTTATCCGACGGGCACCAGAAAGCGACCGGTACCAACAAAAGTGGAGAAGAAAATGTTAGCCGAGAAAACTGGGTTGACGCAAACGCAAGTGACAGATTGGTTCGTAAACGCGCGGGCGAGGTTGTGGAAACCGAGAGTGGAAGGCATCGTGCGTTCGGTCATCGACGAGTTGAAGAACAAGGAAGGAATGTGAATAACGCGACGACGACGACGGCGACGGTTAATATCTTCTGGTATTATTATTATTATTATTATTATTATTATTATTATTATTATTATCATACCGTTATCACATCTTTCACTCTCTCTTTCTCTCTCGCGCTCTTCTCTTCGTCGCACTCGCGTTGAGAGAACACGCGAGAAGTTTTTACGGTTGCATCGTGTTCGCGGCTTCGTACGCCAACAATCGATCCTCCTCTCTTTTAAACGCCAAAAACTCCTCGCTCGGTTTCGGATGCGTCTTGCCGTTTTCCGTCTCGTAAAAATCTCGTATCTTTGGAATGTGTTCGGGCACGATAATCTGCCCCTCGTACTCCGGATCCGCGCCGTGCTTTTTCAACGCCTCCATCGCTTCCTCGTTTTGCATATTCTCCGCCCAACGATACGCCGTATCCCCGGCGTTATTCGACGCGTTCACTTTCGCCCCGAGCGAAACCAACAAATCGATCCCTTCCACCCAGTTATCGTACGCCGCGTTAAACAACGGCGTGTTCCCAGCCGCTTCGACCTCGTTCACGTCCATCTTTTCCTTCTCGATTAAATCTCTGATCAGATTCTCGTCTCGTCGAAACACCGCTCGGTGAATCTTCATCGGACCAACCACGCCTCTCCCGCGCATGGACCCGCCGCCGTCCTCTTTCACGCCGACGCACCCGTATTTTAAGGGGAACGGGCCGGAAACGCGTTTGTACCACGGTTCGATTTCCGTCATTTATCTTCTTACTCGCTTGTTTGTTCTTTGAAAATCTAACGCGTTTTGGATTCTTTTTTTTTCTTTTTTTTTAAGCGTTTTCGAGAAATTAGTGTTTAGGGTGTTCGTCGTCGTTGAAACCACCCTATTAAAATTCCAGTCAATCGTCAAGTCTTGCGCTATATCTTAATAAAGAAAAGAGAGAGAGAGAGTCAAGAAGAGAGACGGATCGAACGCGGAGAAGAGACAAAAAGAATGGGTCTCTTCGATGGTTTTTCCTCCTCCTCCTCTAAACCTTCGTCTTCTTTAAACGCCTCCTCCTCCTCTAAAAACGACGCGTTTCCGATGAATTCTATTCTTTCCGATGATGTCGAAACTTCTCTCGTCGTGAACGCGAGCAACAACAACAAGCACAACAACAGAGGAGAAGAAGAAGAAACAATAACGATGATGGATAACAACAACAATCTCAGCGTCAACGAAATGCCGATGTCGCCGCAACCGTCGAAGGAAAAAGACCCGATAAAACTTTGGGGGGTGAAACTTTTGTTTTCCGAGAGGAGCATCTTTTGGCTCTTAGCCTCGGGGGCCTTGTTCGCCTACCTTGGATTTACGACGGTGCAAGAGTACGTGTTTCGAAATCACGCGAAAGAGGCTATTGGGTTTCGCTTCGGCGGCGTCGTGACGCTGGTGACGAGTTTTACGTACGCTTTGTTGGGGTTTTTGGAACGGTTGGCGAACGACGAGTTTAGAGAGAGCGGTAGCGGTAGTAGTAGTAGTACTAGTGGGGGGGGTAATCATAGCAGAGGATTTAACGCGCTGATAGATGATGAAGAACAGCAAAAACACAACAACAAGAACGCTTTTAGAGGGAAGAATACGACGACGACGACGAGTTTTAAAAGGAGCTTTAATATTTTTAGAAGACGGGCGAAGCTTAAGGATTACGTGCTTTTAGCGACCATGACGAGCGGAGGGATGTATTTGACCAACTTTAGTTTATCGTATATTAATTACACGACGAGGATTGTCGCCAAATGTTCGAAAGTGATACCGACGATGGTCATGGGGGCGTTGATGCAAGGAAGGCGGTACGAGAAGAAAGATTATTTCGCGGCGATGACTTTGGTGTGCGGAGTGTGTTTGTTCGCGCTGGGAGACAGAGCGAGTTTGCCGCAGTTCCAACCCAAAGGGGTGGTGATGATAGTGTGCGCGTTATTTATTGAAGCCGCGGCGGGGAATTTCGAAGAGAAGAGGTTGTTCAACGTCAGTTTGCCGGCGTCGCACGCGGAAGTCGTCATGCACGCGAATATTTTCGGACTTTTAATGACTACGTTTGGAATGACTTTAAACGGCGAGATTTGGCCGATAGTCGCCTACATGAACTCCCACCGAGAGTGCGTGTTCCGAGCGATGATCGCGGCCTCTTTCGGATACATGAGCGTCTCCTTCATCTTGCTTTCCATTCGACAGTACGGCGCGACGAATACAGAGATTATTAAAGCTTTGAGAAAAATGCTCTCCATCGCGCTGTCGTTACTCTTGTATCCGAAACCGATGGGTTGGAGATACGTCACCGGTACGTGCGTGACCGCGTTCGGTATCCTGACCTTATACGCGATCAAGAAGCGAAGGTACGTGAAAGCAGCTGGTAACGCCGAGGCTTTTAAATAAAGAGTAGCATAGAATACGAGAGTTGTTCCAATACCGGTGATGATGTATTCATTTCTATTTCGCACACAAAAAGCAGCAAGGTTTACTCCATTTTCCCTCCGCTCTTCGTCATAAAAACACTCACCTCCTCCGCGCACTCAAAGTCCCTATAACTCTTTCAAACACCAACCGAATACACAAATGGAGTTAATCAGCACGCAACGCATGAGCTACGAGTCGTGGCTGCACACGTGGAACCTCGAAGACGACGACGACTTTTCGAGCGGCGACGACGACGACGGCGAGTCTCGCGACACCAACACTAAAGAAAGAAGCGCGACGCTGAAGGATTTGCGAACAGTCCAAAGGCGCGAGTGTTCGCACGAGGAGGAGATAAACGGACAGTGCTGCGCGATATGTTTATCGAGGTTTACAAAAAAGAGAGAGGAGACGGAGGACGACGATGGGAACAAACAACGCGCGGGAGTTCAAAGGTGTTTTCGCCTGGCGGAGTTGCCGTGCAAACACGTCTACCACGAAGAGTGCATCGAGAGTTGGCTCGCTCGAAGCCGACGGTGTCCGACGTGTCGGAAGAGTTTACGAGAGAAGAAGAAGAAAACAGGAACGCAAGCGAAGAATGGAAGCGAAGAGAGGTTGTTATCGCGACCAAACGACGACGAGGAGGAGGAGGAGGACGACGACGACGACGCGCGCGCTCATCAGAGTCGACGGGAGTTGGAGCGCGAGTCCGTCCGTCGGCTGCGAGAGATGGAAACGCGGGCGCGCGAGCGAAGGGCGAGGGAGATAGAGGAGGAGAGGCGCGCGAGGAGAAGGAATAGGATGGAGACAGTTTTAGAACACGAAGGAATGAACGAGGAGATCTTTGAGAGCGTCATGACGCACGCCATGGGGTTGTTAGAAGCAGCCGCGGTGGCGGGAGAGGAAGACGAGGAAGACGAGGACGTTGAAGAAGAAGAAGAGGAAGAAGAAGAGCAGAGGCTACCAAGGGCCAGGGTAGCGAATCAAACAGGCGCTGGGTCGTTACTCGTCGGTACTCGCGGGAACAACTACGGGGCGAACGGTTCGAACACGTCGTAGTTTTATATAATAATAGTAGAAGTAGAAGTAGAGATGCTGTAAAGTTCATACAGTACATGACGCGCTAATTTATAATACACACACACTTTTAAACGAAAACTCTATAACTAAATGCAAGTTGCTTGTACGCGCTCTCGGTTCCTAAACCTCGACGGGCCCGTTCCCTGATCCTGATAAAGGATTCTCTTCGTCTTCGTCGGTAAAAGGTGAATTCGCATCGCGATAGTACCGGTTCGGAATGCCTAACCAAAATTTCCACATCTCAACACCTCTATCCCATTTGAAAGTTTGATCCGTATCGCAAGGCACGTTTGTTTTCGTGAGTTTGATTTCATCGCTGTCGTCTTCTTTTTCCATCGAGTACATGGCGTACATGCCTTCGTCTCGGGAACCGACGTTGGCGTCGTTGTCTCTCGGAAGCAAAACCGCTTCGCGAATGACAACGCGCGGAGTTTTTTGCTGTTGAGAAGAAGACGACAACGACGACGACAACATTTTCTTTTGTCTGTTCGCCGCGGTGTTACTCGATTTTGTCGTCAAGTACTGTGCCGTAGCTTGACGAAGTTGTATTCTCTCGTCTTCCGAAACCGAATCTTCTTCGATGATACGCTCGATCCAACCGTCCGCGTCTCGAAACAACGACGCGTTGGTCTTCTTAGAATCACAAAGTATCTTCACCATGCGCGATCTCGTTCGCGCGTCCGTTTTCGCCGCATTTTCCTCGCTTTCGCCTCTACAAAACGTTTCGTACACTCTCACCGCATCTTCGATTTTCGAATCTGCGGCGTAGGCGTCGATGATGACCAAATAACTCGCTGCGTCTGGCGAAACGCCCGTCGTACTTTCCAACTCGCGAATCAAATCAACGGTTTCATCAATCTCACCGCTCTTTGCCAGGGCGTTAAACGCCGCGTTGTATACTCTCACGTCTACGCGCACGCGCAAACGATCGATTTCTGCCAGGACCCACTTCGTCCCGCTCGCGTCTCTTCGCAAGGCGAAGAATTTCAACAACGTCGCGTACGTGTACTGATCTGGTTTCAATCCCGACTCCGCTAATCGCGAAAGCCATTCGTACGCATCGTTCGGTCGATCCGAAGCTACTGAGGCGTCTATTAACGTGTTGTACGTGATGAGATTTGGCGAACACTCTGCCTCTTCCATCTTCTTAAAGACCTCGTCGATGACTACTCTGGCGTAGTCGTCCACTCGTTTATTCTTCACGGAGGAATTGGACGAGAACAAGACGGAGACGCGTTTGAGAATGGCGTTAAACGTCGCCGTCGTCGGTTTCACGTTCACCGCTTGCATCACTTCTAACACTTTAAACATCTCGGTAATGATTTTCTTTTCTTCTTTTAAGCTCCCCGGCGTTTCGAATTCGCTGTAGTTGAGACCGTCAATGAACGCCGTAAACGTGTGCACGTTTGGTTTCACGTCGATTTTGTCTCTTCTGAGCATGCCGTCGAACAACACTTTCCTCGCCTCGTCGACCCGTCTCGCCAGACACAAACGTTGGATGTACGACGTGTACGCGCGCACGCCTGGTTTCGACCTCGCAGTGGCGTACTTCTTCCTCCCAGCGAGTTCAAGAAACTCTTCGGCTTTATCGAGTCGATTGCACTTGGCAAACGCGGTGACTAAAGCGCCAAACGTGGCTTCGTTTTCCGGGACGTTGAATCCCCGCATCATTTTCAGCGTCGATTCAATACCTTTGACGTTCTTTTCGTCTCCAAACGATTCAATCAACACGTTGAAACAAGACGCCGAGAGTAACTTTGGATTGGCTTTCGATAAAAACCGTTCCGCCTCGGACCGCTTCTTCGCGGAGACGAAAGCTCGGACGCCGGAGACGACCGCGTTGTTGTCAAACTCGGCCGGAAACGTTTTCTTCTCCTCCGTGAGGTGCGTTTCAAGACGTCGCCAAAAATCTAACGCCGTGTCCAACGTCGGCTCTACTCTCGGTCCGAGCGCGAGACACTTTGGATCGAGTAATTTCTTACTATTATTATTGCTACTGTTACTACCGCTACTCCTCGCCGCCGCTGCTTTCAGAGAACTATACGGCGCCTGCCGTTGCAACCTGCCATAGTACCCTTGCTCGTCCTCTTCTGAACAAAACTTGGCTAATATCTGAATCACGTCGCAATAACTTTCCAACGAACAAAATATCTTTTCTCCGCCTTTCCGCGCTTTGTACTTCTCTTCGGCTAACTTGAACACCGCCGCGACGTATCTCATGCGACTCGAACTTCTATTTCTATATCCCAGCGCTTTCGTTCGCGCCCTCTCCACGCGCACGAGCAACGCAATCGTCGCCGGGGAAACGATCGATACGGCGTTTTCGCCGTACTTCCCGCTCAAACACTCCCTCAACAAAGCGCAACAGTGCAACACGCAGTCTCGATCGATGGCCAACGCTTGCACGGCGCTGAATACGGTCACTCGTAAACCTGGTTTATCCGGATTCTTTTCCAGTTCAGAGAGAACAGATTGGCATATTTCCGCCGGAGTGGCCGTTTTCGAAAACTGCGACATCATCGAAGAAGGAGCAGAAGAAGAAGAGGAAGACGAAGCCGTCGACGACGTTGGTCTTCGTTGGTTCTTCCCGTACGACGCAGAAGAGTTTGGAGACCTCCAAGACGTAACGTTGTTGTTGTTCTTCGTGGAGGAGGCGTTTGCTGCGCTTTTGCTGCTACTCGCACTCCCACTCCTCCACCGTCGTCTCTCATCACAGTTCTCCTTTTCCGCGCTTTTGCTCGTTCTTACGCTTTCTCTTCTTTCGTCGTCGTTGGAAGAAGAGGACGACGGCGGATAAGAGGAAGACGACGAAGACGCACAAACCGACGAAGACTCTCGACGCCGCCCAAACCCGAAAAAGAAGAAAGGACTGTTCTCATCATCATCATCATCGTCACCGTTCCTCCTCTTCCTTCTCTCCGTCGTGAAAGTCGTTCTTCTGAAACGCTGTCGTTTCTCGCGTCGCGTTTGCCCGACACCAAAAATGCCTCTTCCCGACGACGACGATGTCGTCACGAGGCCCAATTTCGCAGTCGTCATCAATGCCTTCGTTCTCTCTCCTATGAGTAGTAGTAGTAGTAGCAGTAGTATTCGTATTACCACCACTACGAGCACAGTTTATGTGTTACTGTGCCACATCAGAGAGAGAGAGAGAGAAGCAAAGCAGTTCCCTCTTCTTTATATCGTTTTAGTAAAGTCATCGTGATTTTTGCGTACGTTCCACAGAAGAGAGCAGAGTCACAATCGTTTTGTGCGAACGAATTGTGAGCTTTTTTTTTCTTGCGCCGGAGAAAAAAAAAAAAGTACGAACACCCTAAACAATGCAACACGCCAGACGCTGTCTTTGTGCGACGACGGTCCAAATTTTCTTTCTCTCTGCCGCTTATTAGAATCCTCACACTTATTCGTAGAAACACACTTAGAGAGAGAGAGAGAGAGAGCAGAAGAAACGCTTTAAAGCGAGCACATCGTAAAATATATATAATCGGAGGAACGAAAAGAACTCAAGGTACGAACTGTGACAGAGTGAGGTTTTGAGGAGAGGAAAGAGAGAGAGATGATCATTTCTCTCCTTTTCTCTCTCTCTCTCGGGAAGGAGTCGGGGGATTCAAACGATCACAATAATCAAATCTTTCTTTCTCCGGTCTCTCTCTTTTTATATAAACCGTCTCTCGTCTCCCTCTCGAAACGCTTCGAGACGCGAGAGCGCGAGATCTGCTTTTGTTGCGCGAGATACTCTCTCGGTTTTGGCAATCGCTGACGATTTTACCGCCTCTCTTTTACCATCATCATCATATTATCATCGCACAGAGATCATCAAAAATCGTTCATTAGGAAAAGATGGCGCCTTCCAACAACAAATATTTGGAAAAAATCAAAGGCGACGTCTCTTTACATCGAGAGAGAGGCGCACAAAAAGGCGGCGGTTTCGAAGGAATCCCGTGGTTAGAGGACGAAGAATGGGACGGTCGAGTGTTGTGCTGCTCGGAATCCGTGTGTAAGAAACTCACCGCGTTTGGGTTTTTAATGTTAGTCTTGGGGTTGATTTTTGGCTTGTACGTGTACGAGCCGGAGAAGGAAAGCGCGGATTTTATCGCCTACACGGGGAGTGGATTTTATACCCCGATCGCGTCGGTTACCTCGCGAATGGCTGTTGAAGGGTACAACACGGATTCGTTTAAAGCGGGACAGAGAAATGCGTTTACGTTGTCCATGGCGGAGTATTTGAACGTGCCGAGCAACGCGACGAAGGTGATTTTGGTGGAGGACAAATTGTGGAAGAAGAGAAGAAGTTTGAAAGCGTACTACGGGTTTGTGGACGTTGGGTACGTGGCGTACGCGAGAGATATGGAGCACGCGGATGAGTTGAAGACGAAGATTGAAGCGTTGGTGTATTCGGTAGAAGGAGATGCGAACTTGGCGTTTGTGCAGTTGATGAAGAAGAACGGGGTGAACGCGGTCACCGTCCAAGGCGTGTACACGGAGTCGTTGATCAAAGCGCCACCGCCGCCGAGCCCGCCGCCGCCGGGACCGGGGACGGTTCCGGGCCCGCCGCCAACGCCGAACGACGAAGGGTCGCCGGCGTAATTTGATTGAGTAAACAACGAAAATGTGTTTAAATCGAGATGATTTGAATGCGCTTTTTTGCTCATATTGATGGGATTGTACAACAACAACAACAACAACAACAACAACACATGATAAGAACTGAATAAACGAGTGTTAAATATGATGAGAGCTTTAATATACGTATACATATATACATGCATATATAATGTTTTAATGAATTTTTAAAAACCGCGTACTTAAAACACGATAATAGTCAAATGATGGTGATGATGAAAAAAGTGGATTTGTTTTCATTTTCAAGGGTCTGTGTTTTTGTCTGTTTCTTCTGTGTTCTGTCTTCGAAAACGAGAACTAGCAGCACGCCCCACCGGCTGGAGCACCACCACTCGACGCCGCCACTGGACTTGGTCCGCAATCGAACAACCCGTAATGCTTCGATCGATCGCCAACCACGTCGAAGTGTTTCCCCAACCACGTCTCGCCTAACATAGATCCGGTGTTCCCGCACACCAACATCGGTTTCCCGGTTTCCAATCTGTGGTGGTCGTCCAACGAATACGCGTTCGGGTTTCCTTCGATTGTTCCTTTGTACACCGCGTACTGGCCGTAATCCTCGCACAACGTTTCCAACCTCCCGGCGGGTAACTTGAACAACCTGTACGTGATTGAATAAAACGTAGCCTCGCCCAATAACTCTTGCAACTTTTCATCCTTCACTTCAATCACGTGTCCTTCCAACACTCTCGGATCGGTAAACCCAACCGACACGCACAACCGTTTAAAGTCTTCCACGTACATCGCCCCGCCTAAACACTCGCCCAACAAAACCGGATCCTTCCTCAACTCTTGATCCAAGCGTCGATCGCAATACACGTCCGAAAAATAAAACTCGCCTCCGTCCGCCAACGCGTCGTACACGCCTTGCAAAACAGCCTTCTTATCCGGACTTAAATTCACCACGCAGTTGGAAATGGCTAAATCGATCGTTCCGTTCTCAACGCCAGCCTGTTTCACGTTCTCGATTTCTCCTTTCACAAACTTCATGTTGTTTTCTTTATACCCGAGCGTTTGCTTGCAATACTCGTCCACGTACTTCCTCGCCACGTCTAGCTGATTATCAGTCATATCCACGCCCGTCACGAACCCTTTCTCCCCGACCAAACTCGCCGCCACGTAACAATCTCTCCCCGAACCAGAGCCTAAATCTAAAACCCGTAACCCTTCGATCCCTTGCGGCGTCGGCGATCCGCACCCGTAATATTTCGCCTTGATTTCATCCGGCACCAGACGTAAACATTTTTTAAGATACGTCGGCAATCCACCGGGCGTGCAACACGCGCTCGTTTTCAAATCCGCAGACGTCGTCAGCGTTTCCCCGTAGTACTGTTCCACGGATTTTTTTATCAGATCGTCGCCGCCTTCGATGGTCGCCCCGAGGAGCGTGTCCATCATCGCGTTCGAAGAGGAAGAGGAAGATGCTTTCGTCACAATTCGATTACTCGTCGAAACTTTTTTCTTTTGCTGCTGAACTTTAGAAAAGAAGAAGAGAGGGGACGAGGTCGAAGCGAACGACGCGGAGGACATTAATTTTATAACAACGCGAAAGAGAGTTTCAGAGAGACTTCGGCGGTGGTGGTGGAAAGATGTACTACCGCTTTGCAATGAGGAGGGGATGTGACGTCGTTTTTTTTTGGAGTTTCGTCTCACGAGAGAGTCTCTTTCTACAACTACTATTCTACTACACTTATTACATCTTTTTTTTCACGTTCGGTTGATTCTGAGCGCCTTTATGAACGACTCGATTCTTACCATCGAAGGTTTCCCACGTATCTATGTTCTTGCTCGCTTCGTTTATGCACGCGATCAACAACTTGACCAACTCGTTGTCGGACTTTTCCGGCGGCGCGAGCAAATCTCTCGGCGGTATGCCGTTTTGGTAGGTTCGCTTATCGAACCTCCACTGGCCGAATTTACCCGGGGTGAACGTGCCGTTTAAGGCGTAGTCCATGCCGTAGGTGAAGTGGATGGAGAGGAAGTCACCGATGGACTTGTCCCAGGGCGGTTGCGCGGTGAGCTGCGGGCGCAAGTCGTGTTGTAATCCGACGCGGTAGGCGGCGATGGTGTAACCGTACATTTCGAGAACCCATCCCCAATCTCGATTGGCTTCTTTGTCTTTTTTGATCGCTAAGGTGGTTTCTACCCAAACTGGGGCGAGTCGTTTCAAATCGTCTTTGCGAATGAAGACTGGGGAGGAACCGATCGGATCGACTTTTTCGATATCTTGAGCGCTCATTTTATCGTTTCCGACGAAGCGTTTGACTAAAGTTGGCCATCGAGACGGTTCGATGTAAAAGAACGGGAACGCGGCCGGTCGTTCGCCAATCATCAGGTTAGGAATCGGTTTGATGTACACGTGATCGGGTTCAGCCATTAACACGTACGTTTCTTCAATTTTGTCGCACTTTTCAAAGTACTGCATAAACGCGTTTGGTCTGCTCAAGACGACAAATCCCATCTCGTTGTCTAATCGATCGACCACGCAGGTTGGAATTTCCGACATCAACGAATCCGGTTTGTCGTGCAAAACTCGAGTAAAACCACCCATTTGACACGGCTCTTCCTTCGTTTCCTGCTCCACGCATATCTTTTTCTGTTTCTTCCAGTGAAAATACATTACGCGCACTTGCCACGCCTGATAGACGTTCGCGTTCGTCGTGACCAACGTGTGAAACTTCCGATGACTCCCCGGGTCTCCTTTTGTCGGTAACTGCGGTGCCAAACTCCCACTCGTCCACGGATTCGCCGAATCTTTCGCGCCAATCGCCATCTCCGGCCTCGCTTGGTGCTTCAACCAACACGCTCGATACTTTTGCCCTAAACACCCGTTCGCGTCCTCGCACCACACCCACACGTTGCACGCCCGGTCGCCGACGGCTTTCCCGTCCGGGTTCATGGAGAGACAATCCTCGTGACACTCTCTCGCGCTCGATTTAAAGTTGTTCTCGCCCCATTTCGACACGGACCCGGAATATTCCGCGTGAACAATTGGATTAAAATCGCCCCATTTGCCTACTACTTCTAAAGGTTGTTGTTTTGCGTTTTTTCGTTGTTGCAACGAACCACCACCACTCTCGACACCATCATCACCATCATCATCATTTTTAGAAGAAGATGAAGACGAATATCCTCCCGCGCTGCTTTTTGCAACGGAGTAAGAGGAGGACGCCTTCGTCGACTCGCTCCTTTCCAAACTCGAAGAAGAAGAAGACCCCGCCGAGTGCAACAACAACTCTCGGTGTTCTCGATGAGATCTTTTCGATTGACTCGCGAAAAACGCATCGAGCGCGTTGAAGGTGAACAAAAACGCGGCGAAGAACGCGAGCAAACGCGCGAGACGCAAGGTTTTGCGTTCGCTCGTCGTCGTCCGCATGATGATGATGAAGAGGAGGAGGAGATAGAGGAGGAGGGAAACGAGTTTTGTGTGTTTACCGCGCGAGTAAATTTGTGCGAAATTTCGCTCATTCTTCTTTTTGAAAAGGACGAGATTTCTCTCTCGTTATCGTCGTCGATCGACGCTACCGCCGCTGCTAAGGCTACTACTGCTACCAGTGCTAATGCTAGTGTTAGTACTGCGCTTGGAGGAGGAGGAGAAGGAGGAGGAGGAGGACACGTCGTCGTCTTCAGAGGAACTCGTATCCGAACGCTCTTCGTTATCGGCTTCGGTATCGCGCTCGTCGATTGGTTTTCGTTCCGAATCGGAGAGCGAGGAAGAGCGGTCGTCGTCGCAATCATCATCTTCTTCTTCTTCTTCTTTCTCTGCGTTGTCGTCGTCGTCCTTCTCGCTTTGTTGATCGTCGTCGTTGCTCTCTCTTTCCGCTCCACCACCTTCGTCCTTTCGTCCTTTCTCTTGTTGGAACCTCCGTTTGCGTTCGTCGATGTCGGAAGATCCTCCTCTCGAGCTGACCGAGGCTTCGCTTCCGCCGTCCTCGTCCGAGCTTTGCTGTTGGCGAAGAATGTCTGGGACGTAGTTTTCGTCGAAAACGACCGGAGATTCGAAACCTCCCAACTCCTCGTCGTCTTGGTAGTTGTCGTTTCCGTCCTCGTTATCTCCTTCTTTCCCTTCGTCGACGTTTCCTCTTTTCTCTTTAAACGTCTTCGTGCCGATGGAATTGCTCCCAAACACGTTCACCAACGCGTTTTTCATCTTCATCCCGATACCCTCCTCCTCTCGACTCTTTCCCTCCTCCAACAACGCTTGCTCGCTCAACTCTAAGTTTTGCTTATATGCAATCTTCTCCTTTACTTTTTCTAAATCCTCGGTAAACTCCGCCAACCGTTTCTCCGTCTCTTTCTTTGCGATTTCCGGGTCTTGCTCTTGCAACAACAATCCTCTTTTCCGCATGTGCTCGGCGAACCGATCCGCGCTATCGTCTTCGTCCGCGTACTGTCTGAAATCAAACCAACTCGGCGGTATTGGTTCGCAGAAAATCTCGAAACAGTTTTTGCAGCAATTCCCCCTCGTGTACGGATTCTCCGCGTCGCTCCTTTCGCGGAAGTTTTCGTACGTCGTTTGGTTTTGCCAAATCAACACGACGTGGAACGCCGAAAGCGCAAAGACAAACATAAACCCAAACAGAGCGATTATGCCACAAAACAGAGCCGCTCCAGACGCTCTCAACGCACCAGTTACCGCTTGAGTGTTCACCGACTTCCCCGTCGCTGGATCCACCTCGTCGTTTCTCTCGTCAATCTCCACCAAAATGCTCAACACGCAACTACCCACGACGAAACCGCACCATAACGTCGTCCCAAACACGAACAATAAAAAATGTCTATAATTCCTCCTTCCGATGGTCGTCCCGACCCACGGACAGTGATGGTCAAACTTCTCCACGCAATCGTTATTTATCGAACAGTGATGCGCTCTCGGCGGTTGGAAAAAATTCGTCGTGTCGTTCCATTTCACCGTCACGAGTTTCTTCGTCGGTTCGTGCGGCACGTCTCGGACTCGTTCTCTCGGCGGATCGTTCCGGTCTCTCGGTGGCGGTCTCGGTAGTCTCGGAAGTATCCCAGGATCCATCGTCCCGGTTCTCACTAAGCACGCTATAACGTATATCGGCCAAACCGTCGAAACCGCTTGCCACGCCCACGAATATTCTCTCGACAAATCCGGCGCGACTGCGCTCGTAAACACCACGGACGGGACTAAAACTAAAACTATCGTGTTTAAAAACGCTTTGTAATTCGGACCGACGATTATTCGTCCGTCCCAGAAGAACTTGTCGTTTCCCGGCCATATTTGGTACACTTTTTGCCTCTCTCTTTCTCTTCTTTCTGAATCGTCATCATCTCCGCTCTCCGTCTGCTCATGAGCTCGCTCTTCGTCGTTTGAATCGTCTGAATACTCGTGAGTGTTAGTATTACTCTTCCCGTCTTTCTTCTTGGCGCGTCTTTTCCCTCCTCTTCTTCTCTTTCTCTTCTCGTTTTCTCCTTCTCCTTCCCCGGGTGGAACGAACCAATCCGACATTTGAGATGATTTGATGCGCGTTAAAAGTACTCGAGATGAACGCTCCTCACCAAAAAAAGCGACGATAAAAACGCCCAACGATATCAACTAACCTCTGCGTCTCTCTTTTTTTCTCTCTCTCTCTCGGGCTTTGTTTATGAGTATCACTGCGCTCCTTTTTGTGAGGGGGAAAACGCCTCTTTTTTCCCCTAAAATACCTCAGAATGTTCCCGTGCGTCATTCCGCGCGGATTAGGACTTCGTTTCTCGGCAGCATCGTCGCACCAAAAGTCGTCGTCACGAAAGTATCCTCGTCCGCGTCGTCGTCCTCGTCCTCGTCGTTCGTTTGTTTTCGAGAAGAAAGGAAAAGAAACCAATCGTTTTGTTCTCGCTGTTGGTGCGACGACAAAATTCGAAAGATACAGGAGCAGTTGGAGAGAAACGCGGAGGCAAAGCCGCGCTTTGTCGGCGATGAAAAACGAGGACGAAAATGGTCTCGAAGCAGCAACGTTCGAGGAGGAGGAGGAGGATTTTGATGATTTCCAAACGAAAACACTCGAAGCGTTTCATTTATTCGCGGTGCCAAATTTGGAAAGCGAGAGCAGAACGAACTACAAAGGGAAAGCGGGGAAGAAAATCGGGATCGTAGGCGGCGACCGGAAGTACGCAGGCGCGCCGTATTTTGCAGCCATGGCGGCGTGCAGAGCAGGCGCGGATTTAGTGCACGTGTTTTGTCACGAAGAAGCAGCAGGGGCGATTAAGAGTTACTCTCCGGATGTCATCGTGCACGCGTGTTTGAAAGACGAAAGAGACGCGCGCGAGTCGGGAGTAAGTCTCGAGGACCTTCAAGATCAGTTTTTGAAAGAGAATAGGGAGATGATATCGAGGATGGATGCGATTGTTATCGGTCCTGGGTTAGGGAGGGATAGTTACACGTGGTCGTTCGCGCGTTTATGTTTCAGCATAGCGAGAACCGTAAACGCGCCCGTTGTATTCGACGCGGATGCGTTGTTCATGATACACGCTTCCGAAACGCTTAAACCGCTTGTGAGATTTACGATGGAAAAAGCCCCTCCTATCGGCGTCAACGGTTACGTCGTTTTCACACCGAACGTTCGCGAATATACGTATGGTTTCGATCCTAACGATACTACTGGGAAAACTGTGGACAACGTGGACGCTTTCTTGGAATCGAGCGACGGCCACGTAGGAAGTTGTCACACGTTCTACCCTAGCATCTTAGCAAAAGGCGCGGACGATATATACGTGCATTTAGTGAAAGGATTGAAAGAAGGTCCAACGAAATTCGAGAACGTTCCGGGATCCAAGAAGCGATGCGGCGGTCAAGGCGACATACTCTCCGGAGTCCTCGCTGTCTTTCTAGCTTGGTCGAACGACCGATACAGGCGAGACCTCGAACGCGACCCGGAGACGATGACTAACGATCTAAAAGTCGAACAATACTTCCGTAAATCTTCAAAACTCGCCTGCTTCTCTGCCTCGAAACTCACTCGCGAAGCCGCGCGAAGAGCCTACGAAAAACAGAAGCGAAGTTTACAAAGTTCGGATATTTTACTCGAACTGCCAAACGCGCTCGAGGATTTGTTTCCGTCCGTCCTTTGCGACCCCGCTAAGGAGGAGGAGGGAGACGATGACGATAAAGGCCAGAGAGAGATTGCAGAGTAGTAATAGTAATAGTCAAAAAATAGTTTTAGTTCATGTCGTTTTTTCTCGCGTCCTCGAGTCGCGCGTCGTTGTTTGAGAAGCCCTCTTTCCTGTTTCCCTCAGTTTGCTCTCTTCTGTTCTTTTCGATCGGATTAAAAATCTCATCAAACGTCACACAAAACCACGCGCAAAAACCCGAATAAAATGCCGCCAAAGAAGAAAGAAGTGGAGGAAGAACCTCTCGGCCCGTGGTCGTTGGGTCGTTTTTCGAGCAACTTGAAAGTCGGCATCGTCGGCATGCCGAACGTCGGGAAATCGACCTTGTATAACGCGTTGACGAACTGCGCGATTCCGGCGGAAAATTTCCCGTTTTGCACCATCGACCCGAACAACACGCGCGTGAACGTCCCGGACGAACGCTTCGATTGGTTGGTGAACACGCACAAACCTAAATCTGTGGTGCAGCCGTATTTAGAGGTGGTAGATATCGCGGGTTTAGTGAAAGGCGCGGCGGATGGTGCCGGTCTCGGGAACGCATTTTTGAGTCACATTAAAGCGACGGATGGGGTGATTCACTGTTTGCGAGCGTTTGACGACGCGGATGTGATTCACGTGGAAGATCGCGTTGATCCGGTGGAGGATATCGAAATTATTACGAACGAGTTACGAGTGAAAGATTTAGAGTTTATGAATAACGCGAAAGCAAAGTTGGATAAAGATAGACCGACGGCGCCCGCGGCGAAGAAGGAGAAGGAGAACGAGATGAGCACGATTGACAAAGTGATCGAATGTTTGGAGAGTGGGAAGGACGTGAGGAATAACATGGAGAACTGGACGACCAACGACGTGATGTATTTGAACAAGTACGGGTTGTTGACGTCGAAACCGGCGATGTATTTGGTGAATTTGAGCAGAAATGATTTCCAAAGGAAGAAGAATAAATGGTTGGTGAAAATCCACGAGTGGATCCAAGCGCACGGCGGCGGGTCGTTGATTCCGTTTTGCGGCGAAGTCGAGGCGGAATTGCAAGCCGTGGAAGGCGAAGAGGAGAAGGAGAAGTGGTTGAAAGAGAACGAGTTGACGACGTCGTTGCCGAAGATTATTAAGACGGCGTTTTCGATGGTGCATTTGATTTATTTCTTCACGGCTGGACCGGACGAGGTGAAAGCGTGGTGCATTCGTAAAGGATACAAAGCGCCGCAAGCGGCTGGGGCTATTCACACCGATTTCGAGAGAGGGTTTATTTGCGCCGAAGTTATGAGTTTTGACGATTTGAAGAGCATGGGGACAGAGCAAGAGGTGAAAGCGAAAGGGAGGTATAGACAGGAAGGGAAAGGGTACACGGTGGAAGACGGGGACGTGATTTTCTTCAAGTTCAACGTGAGCGGAGCGAAAGGTAAGAAGTAATGAAAGGCACAAAATAAAAAACACACATAGAGAGAGAGAGAGAGAGAGAGAGAGAATGAGTCAAAAATCAAACGCGAGAATTATATGGTTGTTTCTCGATCCATTCGCAAATCTTTCTTCGTTTGTAAGCGTCTTCGCACCCGTACGCGGCGCGCATACAATCGACTTTATTCCACGGACAGTTCTTCACCTCTCTCAAATACCTCAACGCTTTGATGTTTCCCAACAAAGATGCCCATAAACACGCGGATTCGTCAAATTTAGCCTCACACTGTTCGACTAAATACTTCACCACTTTATCGGTGTGATTATACGCCGCGTTTCGAACGCACTCTGGGTCGCGTTTCAAAATCTTCTCTTTCACGATCGGTCTCTCTCGAACGAGATGACGAATAATCGCAATCGTTGCGTTTGGATTTTTAAGTGAATTAGCCCCGTTTCCTCGAATTAAAGCGTGAATGTTCTGTCTGTTATTCACGTCCAAGCCTCGATCGAGAGCCAGTTTGCACATCTGGACCGTTCGAATGTTAGATATCTCCTCCGGTAACGTAGGCAGTCTCGATTTGGCTTTAATCGACGCTTCAAAGCACTCGCGAGAACACGCCGCGAAACTGGAGATGTTTTTATCCAAATGCGGTGATATGTGGAACGAGAATATCTCCGGGTGCGTTTGCAAAAGTTTCTCGAGAGGAGCCTTTAAAAGATGTATGTTTTTGGTTTTGGAAGAAGAGCTTCGTTTTTGTTGTTGTTCTGGTGTTTCTTCTTCGTCTTCTTCTTCTTCTTCTTTAACTTCTTCTTCTCGCCTTCTTCCAAAGAACAGAAGAAAACGAACAGACGTTACCGCGCTTTCAAAAACCAATCTCCACATCCTCCACAGACCGTTCACGCACGCGTCGAAAACAAAGCGTAAAAACGGTTTGAAATTTTCAACGCATATAGCGAACACTCCGAGACAAAGCCAAGAAAAAATGGCGATCGAGGCAAACGCGACGAACGCGATTTGGAGGAAGATAGTTTGAACCCGGTGGACGAAAACGTCGAGCATCATCGTCATCATCGTCGTCGGTATTTAGTTGCGTGTTCTCTTCTTCTTCTTCTTCTTTTTTCTCGTCGTTGTGAGCATTATTACATGTGACATGTGTTGGATCTGTCTTACCCAAAATGAAGATTCAAAACGGCCACTTTTTTTCTTCTTGGAAAAAACAATCGTCAGTAGAGTATCAAAGAAGAAGAAGAAGAAGTGCTGTTTTTGTCTCTCGCAAGGTCATGTCGAAAGTGACGACGCGAGCGCAGAAAAGACGAAGAGTGGAGAGAGATGTGTGGGATTTGATCGTGAATAACGACGATATTTGTTTCAAACACATTCTTCCGAGATTGAATGCGACTGATATCAAATTCTTGTACGAGGTGAATACGGAGACGAGAAAGTTGATTAAGAGATCGTCTCGCGCGGGTGATTTGAAAGAGATGTTCAAAGTGAGAGAGATGTCGTCGATATCGACTTTGGAAGTTGCGTGGGAGCATTATCCGTGGGGTACGTATGACCACGATAGGGAAGTAGAGATGTGGGAACCATATTTCTGCTGGAAAGTTGCTCAAACGAATAAACTCGAGTTGCTCAAGTGGGCGCGAGAGGAGAAAAAGTGTGATTGGTGTGGAGGGACGATTATTGCGGCCGCATCTCAAGGTAATCTGGAAATGGTAAAGTATTGCGTGGCAAATGAGTGTCCTATTGATGAGAGTGCGTGTGCAGCTGCTGCCATAGGAGGTCATCTCGAGGTACTCAAATACTTACGCGAAGAAGCGAAAGTGCCTTGGGATAGGCATACTGCCAATTGGGCGGCTTTAACTGGTCATCTTCATATACTCGAATATCTTGTTGAGCGTAAGTATGATAAATATTGCGAATGGGCGTGTATGTTGGCAGCCAGGAACGGCCATTTAGACTGTTTGAAGTACTTGCACGAAACCGCCAAATCGCCGTGGGACGAAAAAGCGGTACGTGAAGCTCACAAAAACAACCAACCCGAATGTGTACAATACCTCCTCGACAACAACTGTCCTCTCCCACCCGGTTGGCGATACGAGGACGGAGAGTTATATTAAGAATCAGAATCAGAATCAGAATCAGAATCAGAATCAGAATTAGACTTCTTTGAATAATAATACTTGTACTGCGCGCGCAAAAAGTACGCGAAGCACCTTCCTTGGGCCAACGCGTACGTACATACATACAAAAAAAAAACATAGAACACGTATTCACACGACACGTTAATACTTCCACGCGTGCACCGAACGAACGAGGCGTTGTTCCGCGGGGCAAAAAAAGCATTGTGTTGCTCAATACCGGGCTCGAACCGATGACCTTGCGCTGACAAGAGAACTGAGAACAGAATTTATCTGTCGCCTAGAAATATTAGGCGCACGCTCTAACCAAACTGAGCTAATCGAGCATATCGATGCCATTTTCGGCGGATTTAGTATATAAGAATTTTTCTGTATTTTTGAAACCCTAAGCGAATCTTTCCCTCTGAAAAAGCCGCTTTGAAACGAACGAGAAAAAAAAGGTCTGCGTGATTGAAATCTCTTCAAAAACACACACTCTATATAAAATAGAATCATGTTCGCCGTCTCCTCTACCACGACACAGTTCGCCTCCGCGAAAGCGCAGTTCAAGCACACCAAGAAGGTAATAATTTAACATAGTTTTAGCGCGATGAAAAGAGTCGAATTATTAGTAAAAAAAAAATGGAAGGATTTTGGGGGTGGTGATACGGTTTTTTTCTCCGTCGTTGATCTTCCATCGTTTTTTCTATATCGACTCGAAGAATATCATCTTTTCAACAAGAAAGCAGCGTAAACAGAAAAAGGAGTTTTGTTCGATGATCGTCGAATGAACAACTTTTTTTCTGGTTCGATCGTGTGTCGTCGTTTTTTGTCATCACAAAGAAGCGATCGTAATCAAAGAAGGGAAAAATGAGAGTGATCTATACGTGCAAAAAAAAGGATTCAAATTCGGTCTCATTTATACTGACATTTTCATTTCTCTGTTATTAAAGACTCAACAAAAGAGTAACAGAAAATCCTCCGTTGTCACTCGCGCGGACTGGTCTTTAGGCTCGGACGTGAACAATATCGTCGTTTTTAACACCGCGGCGTTGTTGTTCGCCGGCAGATTCGGGTTCGCGCCGACGGTGAAGAAGAACTACGGCGGCTCCACCTCGTACGCCATGACTGAAGCGGCGAAGCCGGCGGTTGGCTCGAGAGATCCGGCTGGGTTCACCGCGGTGGATGTCTTGGCGTTTGGCTCCTTGGCACACATCATCTCGGCGGGTGAAATCTTTGGCATGCACATGAAGTAATTACTTTACAGTTGTTATACGTACTAATAAGATCCAATTTTATACACTCATGTACCTACTAATTATAATCATTCGTTAAAATGGAAATCTCCAACAAACTCTCCACTGGATTCCGGCAAATGGGGCACTTGTTCGATTGAAATCGCAAAGCTCTCGCGCACTCCGAGCACATGCACATGTGTCTGCACGGTAAAACCGTCGTGTCTTTCGGTTCCGACAAACAAACGACACACATGATTTCATCCTCTTCCTCCCGCTGCTGTTGTTGTTGCTGCTGCTGAAACTGGTCCAGGTTGTGTTGCTGTTCTAAACTATTGTTATTATTGTTGTTGTTGCTACTGTTGTTATCGATCCCGTAAATCTCTTGCAACTCGTACGAGCTCCCGTTCACGAAGATGTGTTGCTTGACGACTTGTAATTTGACCAAATTTTCTTCCGTTGTGCTAAGAGACTGCGGCACGGAACAGAACGTCGTTTGCGCTTGAACACTCGCGTCGACGCTTTCAAACGCCTTCACGGGATCGAAATAGTGTTGTTGTTGTTGTTGTTTTTGCTCTCCTTCTTCTTCTTCTTCTTTCCTCTCCTCGTCGTCTTTTTTAAACAACACCCGATTCGCCTCCTCTTGCGTCTCCACCTGATCCCCGACGCACTCTAATCGTATAATCACCGCAAATCCATCCGTCGTCTCTTCGTTATTCGTCAAACTCCGCAGCGAACGCACCACCTCCTTCCCAATCGCGACGGAAACCGTCTCGCTAAACCCAGCCTCGCACGGCTTCCTGTGCGCCACCGCGATAAATTTGCTCGCGCCCATCCCCATCCATCCTTTCTGGCACACGTACAACGACGCCGCGCATTTCTTCGTCGCGTCGTACGTAAACTCGATCGCGTTCGCCTCCATCGAAATGAGCACCGAACTCTTCTTCACGTTCACGTGGTTTCGAATGGTGGACGTTTTCTTCGTAATCACACCGTCGTTGTTGTTATTGATATCGTTCGTAGTCGTGGTAGTCGTATTCATCGAGAGCGGTGGTGCTGGTTCCGGCACGAATCGAAGTTCCGTCCGTCCTTGTTCCTGCTGCTGATTCGTATTAGTAGTATGGCTCCCTCGTAACCCACTTCGAAGCCTCGCGCGCGCGCGGAGACTCGCTCTCGGATCGTCGTTTTCCCGTCCTCGACTCGAGTGATTCGCACCCATTTTCTTCTTTAACTTCTTCTTCTTTAACTTCGTTCAAAAACCACTTTTGCACCTTATGTATACGCGCGCGCGTGTGTGTGTGTATATACTCTGCTTAAACTTGCTCTCTCTCTCTCTTATACGGTTATTGTATCGATGAAGATGTGATGAAATGTGATGATTTATAGTTGAGATCTGGCGATTTTTATTCCTTTTTTTACTTCTCTCTGCTATTAAAAACTAATACGAATAACAAACTTTGCGGTGGTGCGATGATACCAACCAAATCTCTCTCTTTCGAACGAATACGAACGACGCATCTGAAGCCGTACTGAGCATAGCTAAAAAGAGCAGCAGCACGTATTATTATTATTATTAAAATTAATCAAAGAAGTCTTCTTGAAACTCCTCTATATCCCAGCGGTAGATGTACCCTCCGTCGCATCCGGCGAGGACGATTTTACCGTCGAAGGAAACCTCGGCTTGACGGACGACGGTTTCTTTCGGGAGCCCTTTTAAATCGGCGACGAGAACGTCGTCGTCGTTTTTGTTGGTGGTGGTGGTGTGGTGGTGGTGTGGCTTTTCGCGTTTACGTCGATGTCGTCGGCGGAAAAACTCATCCTTTTCCACTTTGACTTTTTCGTCGTCTTCTTCGGAAGAGGAGGAGGAGGAGGAAAAAGAAGACGAAGAATCGAAATCGTCGTCGGCGTCGCTATTGTCGTCGCTCTCGTAAAACTTCCACACTCTGACTAAACCTTTCGTGTTTCCGCAACACAAAACGCTCGCCTCTTTCGCCAAGGAAAATCGAACCCACCAGTTTTCCGCGTCGACCAAGTTGAAACTTTTCAGCTTCCTGAACGATCGCTTGAACTTTTCGTCGTCGCCGCCGTATTTTTGAATCCCTACTTTTTCGTCCTTGCTGTTGTTGTTACTATTATCGTTATTTTTATTCGTATTTTCATCCGCTTCCACCATAGCGGCGTCTTCGTCCGTATTTTTATTATTCAAATAGAAATCCGGCGTCCACGCTAATATTTTATTCTCCACCGATTTCGAAAATATAACCTCCCCGAAGTATCTCACGCAATCGACGAAGTGATTGTGCGCGTGAAACGTGCTAAACTCTGGCGCCCGAACCTGCGCGGTTGGAAACTCTACAATCTCATCCTCCCAAAGCTCTGAATCTTCAATCGCTTGGCTCACTTTCTTCCCTCTCGTCGACCAGACTTTCACCGCGTTATCCATCCCGCCAGTCGCGATGACCACCACGTCCTCTCTCCCGCTTTCCGGACAAAAGTGTAAATTCGGATGAAAATCCACCGACAAAACGTCGTTCCTGTGCCCTCTCGCTCCGGCGAAAATAGCCACGCACACCCCGTTGCTCACGTTCCACAACCGCACCGACAAATCTTTACTCGCGCTCGCGATAATATTCGGCATCGCCGGATGCGCTCTCAAATCGTTAATCTCCCCGCCGTGCCCGACCAACGCGCCGCAAAAATCCTTCTTCTTACAATTCAAAACTCTCACGACGCCCTTCGCGCCCGCGCACGCGATGTATGGCACCAACGCGTTCTTCTTCGAACACCAGCAACACGTGTAATACGTTTCGTTCGGATCCGCGTCCACGTAGCATTGCAACAACGTCGTTCGTTCGACCGTTTCTTCTTCGTCTAACTCTTCTTCTTCTGTTACATCTGTTTCTAATTCTTCTTTACCAGCAGCATTCGTCGCGTTATTGTTCGCATTAGAAGCGGCATTATTGGCCTTGGTCTTCTTCTTCTTCTTTCCATCCTCCTTCACCACAAAGTCGTCGATTTTATACAGCATCAATCTATTCGCCGCGCACGCCGCGAACACGTGGTACCACTCCGGGTGCAACGTGTTAAACAAGACAGAGTACACGGACGTGTCGCTTCGTTTTCTCGTTTGTTCTTTAGTCGTCGTTTGCTGTTGTTGCTCGTTGTCTTCGTCTTCTTTTTCGTGGTGTTGTTCCGGGCAACAGTCGATGTTCCCGGTGAGCACGTACCGGAGTTTCTTCTTCGTTCGCGTCTTCGTGCCTTGTTTTCCCCCCATTGTTATTTTGTAGCGCTCTCGTAGTGTTCGCAGTAAAGTGTGCGTTTTTGAACGTTTCGCGTGCTCTTTTCTCAACGCGCGGGTGGTTTTCGTGGTGCTTTACCGGAGAGGAACTTTAAGAAGATTGGTGCGGGGAAAATATGTGGAGTCGTAGGAGTACGAGTTTAGGGTTTATTAAACCCTAAACCCTAAGAGTAGGATTAATTGTTTCGTTTTCAAAGACAGACGGAATACGTACTAAACGCAAACATGGACGAACGAGACGTTGGAATGTAATACACTCAAACATGGACGACGATAAAGAGGAGGAGGACGATGTGGTGTTTTCCTCCCGTCTGAAATCTGTCCTCCTGAACGCGCCGAAAGAACTCTCGCGCGCGATGTTCGACTTTGCATCATCCGCAAAATTCGCTTTGACGACGACGACGAAGACGCGCACGAGAAGAATCATCATCGAATCGCACGACGAAGAAGAAGAAGAGAACGAAGAAGAAGAAGAAGAAGAACGAGGAGGAAAAGGAGTTATGCTGCTGCGAGAGCGGTTGCAACCGTTTATTACGTCATCGAGCGACGACGCGGAGGAGAGAAGAACGAGTGCGTGGTTTTTGGAACAGTTGAACGAACGAGTGGTGAAACGAGTTCTCGTCGAGATGACGACGTCGATGGTTTCGAAGAAGGAAAACAATCTCGAAGAAGAAGAAGAAGACTGGTTTGAAGCCGTCGTCGAAAAGGTGGTTGAAAGCAGTTTCGCGTTCACGACGAAGAAGGAAGAAGAGGAGGACGAGGAGGACGAAAAGAAGGCTCGCGTACGATTGAAGAAAATTCTTCGTTCTCGGGCGAAAGAATGGTTCGAGAAGACAATGACTTTGACGAATTCGTCGCAAACGCGAGAAGGAAGGAAGAGGCGTCTTCGAGTCGGAACGCCGAGATTGGTGGAGTACGATTGGACGGCGTACGCGACGAGAGCGAGCTCGTCGCTGGAGTCCCTCACTTTAAACGCGTCCTCCGCCTCGTCCGTCTCCTCTGCCTCTCGCCTCCGCCTTTCGCTTCGCGTATCGAAAGAAGAGGAAGAAGAAGAAGAAGAACACCAACACCATCGCTTAGACTTAGACTTAGATTCGCTCTCCGTGCTCGTCGACGCTTTGCGAGATGCCAAAGTTGCCGTCGTCGCCGCTTCCGGCGGCAACATGTAGAGGAAAGTTTTACGTAAAACTCCACGACGCACCGCTTTTGCGTGGAAAAACGGCATAAAAAGCTCCCCTAATACTACACACGCAAAACATCATCGTCCCTCGCTCTCTCTGAATTAAACGAGTATCATCACGATCATTCAATAATAATGCCTAAATCCAAGCGTAACAAAGTCGTCGCGTTAACCCAGGTGAAAAAAAAAGACCGCAAGTGGAAAGAATCTTTAGTCGAATCCATCCGCGATGCAGTCGACACCTACCCGTCCGTGTTCGTCTTCCGATGTAAAAACATGAGGAACGAAACGTTCAAAAGCTTACGCGACGACGTGTCAAACACGTCGAGATTCTTCGTCGGCGGGAACAAGTTAATGCGAGCAGCGTTACTCGGGAAAGAATCCGAGGAAGGGTTAAAGACGTTCGCCGAACACATCGTAAACAATCGTGATGGAAAAGATGATGATGATGGCGGCGGCGGCGGCCAAAAACAACAGAAAGAGACGAAAAAACAGCAACGCGGGCGGCAAAACGAAGAATTTGATTTGAACACGACGACGACAGGGATCGTGTTCACGAACTTGAGCAAAGAGGACTTGATGCAGGCGATGGAGGCGAAAGAGACGAAAGATTTCGCGCGGGTCGGGCAGATTGCGACGGAAACGATCGTCTGTCCGGAAGGTCCGGTGAAGAATTGCTTCGACGTGCCGATGTCGCACACGTTGGAGGCGATGTTGAGGAAACACGGTTTGCCGACAAAGTTGAATAAAGGGGTCGTGGAGTGCGTGAATGAGAAGATTATTTGTAAGAGAGGAGTGAAGTTGAGCTCGGATCAGTGCGCGTTGTTGAGGCAGTTTGGGTATAAGTTAGCCACGTTCAAATTGAGATTGGTCGCCGGGTGGGAGAAATCGACGGGGGAGACGGAAGTGTTTATGAACGAAGACGATTCCGAGGAGATTTTAGATTACGGGACGGACGAGGAAGAGGAGGATAGATTCGCCAGCGATGGGTTGCCGAAATCAATGATGCTTCCGGAAGGAATGCTTTAAATATAATAACTACTTTTGCGCGCTGTACCGTTACCGTCGATGTTGTACCTTTAAAAAACTATTCTTCTATTTACTAAATCTGTTGATACTATGTATTACTCCTTCTTTTTTGTCTTCTTCTTCTTCTTCTTTAACTTCTTCTTCTCTCTTCTCTGGGGCGGCTACTATATATTTATCGATGACATTTTCGGTGAACCATTCCAACGAGAATTGCATGTGATGCGCGTCCGGGACGACGTCAATTTTCATTCTGTTCTTTTCGTCCAACTCTCGCAAACACAAACCGTCCTCTTCGTTCAAGTAAAATTTAGTCTCTCGCACGTTCAACAATTCCGACGACTTCTCCTCGGTGTACTCGAACGGTACCGAAGGCGCGTCGCTAAACACGGCTGAATCTCTCGGAACGACTACTTCGTCTTTTTCGAAGGAAAACATTGCGAACACATCGAGATTGCACATTTTTTCTCTTCTCCTTTGTCCCATTTTCATCTTTCTCTCTTCTCCTCGCGCGTCCTCGTCGTCGCTCCCATCTTCTTCACCGTTAATCACGCTCAACAAACTCCCCGACCGCACGTACTGTTCAAACCTCTTCGCATCGCTCACGTCTCGAAAATAACTCGCTTGCACGCTCTTACTCTTCAACATTTTGCTATACGCCGCTTTACTCGCCACCTTTCTCGAATACTCGCACCATTTTCGCGACAGCGCGTTTGCCATTTTATCGCATCCAGGAAACTTCCACACGCCTGAATGCGGCGCTCCGAACGTGATTAACGCGTTGACTTCGTCTTCGCACGTTTCGACCATAGCTCTCGCGAACACGCCGCCTTGCGAAAACCCGAGGAGTATCGTCTCCACTTTATCGTCGTTCTTCTTCTCGGTGCTATCAAAGTCACGGTGCATCATCATCATCTCTTCTTTCGCGTTTCGCAACTGCGCGCACCCGAAATCTTTTACCAGAGAAAACGCGTCTCCGATGAACCCGGAGATGAAATCGCGCATTGAATTTCGACCAAACTTAATTGAGATGACTTTCGTCTTCAACGTGTCGTCTGCGTCGCTGCGGCGTTCGATCACGCGTTCAATCTTCCCTAACGAGAGTGGATCACAGCACGTGTCCCCCATCCCGTGAGTTAAAACGATCAAAATGTGCTTCTGTTTTTCTTCTCGTTGTTGCCCGCGAGAACACAACGGAAGAAGACAAAGAAGAAGACCAAGAAGCGCAGGACGACAGATGCGCGTTTTCATCCGCATCGTCTCAACAGCGCGCTCTTTCTTCGAGAACGTGTGACGCATTTCACATGCATTTTAAGGGGGAAAAGCGCTCGCACTTTTTCGCCATTTCTTACGCGCAAATACGTGAAGAATACGAATAATATGAGAGAGGAACCGACCAAAACCAACGCAGTTTCAGAGAGCAGCGGTGGTGTTTTTGCGATTCGTCGAATGTACCGACCAGAGCACTCGCCGGAGAAGAGATCTTCGTCGTTCTTGCGGTTGCACACCGTTGGGGACGAACGAGTGCTTTCCGAGACGAATTTTGCAACCACGCGAGAACGTGAACAACAACGCTTTAATTCTTCTTTCGAAACTCGCGATGAAGAAAAAGAAAAAGAAGAACGCGCAGAGAGCGTGACGAGGAGAGCAGAAGCGTCTTCTTCGAACGCTATTCTCGAGCGATTCTTGAAGAAACTGGAGAGAGATTTTGTAGGTGCCCAGTTCTTCGGTACGGAGCAACACCCTCAAAATCGTCTTCAAAATCAGAAAGAGACAACGGACGACGCGTTCCATTTGTTGCGAAAAACTTTGGAGGAATCCAAATCGTCTCTCGAGAACGAGAGAATAGCGTACGCGTCAAATGTGTTGGAACTGGAAAGGGCGAAACGAGACGTAATTTCCCGGACGAAGGAAGCGATGGAGGAGGCGAAACGAACGAGAGAGATGGAAGATCGAGAAAACAAGACGAAAGAGAGAGGGATGCGCGAGGAAATAGATCGGTTGAAACGAACGGTGAGAGATTTTGAGAGGAAGAAAGAAAACGAAATAGAGGTAGTGGAGAGGCGATGCGTGGACGCGGTGAACCGAGCGAAAGAGAAAGAGCTGAAGATTGAAGAAGCGTGCAAGGAGAAGATGCGACGGATGAGCGAGGAGAAAATCAGGGACTTGGAAACGATGCAGATGAAACATAACATGGAAATGGAACACGTGCGATCGAAGCTTGGCGAAAAGAGCGAGGATGAATCGGAGATTAGGAAAAAAATGCGAGAGATGGAAAGCGAATTGGAGAAAGCGAGACGAGACGCGAGAAGAGCGAAAGAGGAGAAGGAAAGGTTGAGAGAACAAGCCGGAGTGGCGAGAAAAAAATTAGAAGAGTTGATGGAAACGATGAAAACGAGAGATACATCCCGAGATGCAGAAATTGAGCTGATTCGAGAGGAAAGCGGAAGGCGCGAAGAAGAGTTTATGGAAACGGTGAAAACGAACGAATTGAAACGAGATCGAGAAGTTGCGGAACTTTTGGAGCGAAGCGAAAGAGATGCAAAGATGATCGCTCGGTTGGAAAAACGGGCACAAACTGCGGAGACGGCGTCTATTGCGGTAAAATTTTTGTGCGAAGAAGCGCAGAAATCCATAGAAGATAGCGAAATTGCTGCGGCGTACGCCGAGAGAAGAGCCGCGCGGCTCGCGAGTGGATTCGGCTCCTCCTCTTCCTCCTCGGACGTATCATCCTCAGATGATGACGATGATGATAATGAATACAACAATAAAGAGGAGAAGGAGAAAAGTAAAGTGAAGTTTAGAAAGCGAGCCGATGCGGCCAATCTTCGATTGGAGCGCTCGTTGCGAGATGCGAGAGCGACGTTGCGCGAGTGCATCGAACGCAAGAAAACCATGCTGTTAGAAACCGAGTACGACGATGTCAACGACGAAAACGATGCAGCGTCATACGAGGAAAAAAGGCGGGAAGTATTTGCATTCAACGTTGTGAAGGACGTCGCTGACATTCGCGTTTCTTTTCTCACGCGCGCGATTGCGAGCGTGCGATTGTCGCGCCGATGCGGCGCGCTCGAAGGTTTGATCGCTGGTCGAGCCGATCGAACTGTCGACGAGGACGAAGAAGAATATGGAAAAAATATTCGCAAAGATGATGACGAAGATAATTATCGCTCCATGAACAATACCATAAACACGATTGAGGAGGAGGAGGATGAAGATGATGACGATGACGATTTAGATTACGTCAGCTGGTAGTAAAATGTGTATGTAGTGTGCGAGGTATTTTTCATCTATGTAGATTAAAAACTGCTCTGCGCTTGTTGTTGTTGTTGATGTAATTTTTCTCTACGCACTCGCGTCGCTCTCGCGCTTTCGAGCAACGCCATCGCGCTCGCTTCAATATCCATCAGTTTTTCTTTCAACGCGTTTTGCTTAAACTCTCTGGATTCGCGCGTCGTCGGTACCGTCGAAGAAGAAGCGTCTTTCCTCGGCGTGGCGTACTGAGACGACGTTCTCGTCGCACTCCCTTTCATCTCGAGTTTAGCTTCGAGCGCGATGCATGCGTCGATGGTTTCTCGATACGAGCGATCTAAAGCTGAAAATCTGCTGCTGCTACTATTATTTGTGTTAGTATTCTCGTCGCGACCATTCCTATTGTTCGTGTTATCGGCGCCAAAAAACGTGCCAGTCGCCTTTCTCGACATCGACTTGAATGTTGTGTTCGTCAATTTCAAATTTCTTGCGTTTTGCTCGAAGTCGACATCGAAATCCCATGAACTCGCGGTTGATTTAGGACTATTTCTTTCATCCTTTGCTGATGTTTTTTTCTTCAGTGGAGACATCGAAGCTGCGATAGCTGGCGTTCTGCTGGATTGCCACGCGCTTTTTGCCTTCATCTCCATCGCGCGTTGTCTCCAAACGCGAAAGGCTGCGCGCAATCGTCTCGCATCGTTTTCTTCAATAAACGCGGATTTTAGCGCCAACAGCACCCCGTTTCTCTTCGCGCTTTCCTCGCGCCATCTTTGAAACACCACACTCGAGACGCGTTCGAGAAAGTTTCGTCTCTGAAAACGTTTCGCGGCTTGAACGATGGCGATGCCTTCCGGCGTCCCGAAATGCGTCTCGGATTCGTCCGCAATCGCGCGTTCCACGACTGCGCGTTTCATTTGCTCTATTCTAGTTTGCTTCAACATTTGCACGTGCGTGTTCCATGCCAATAAGCAGTCTCTTCTTAATTGCGTCTGTTGCTTTCGATATTTCTGCGCGATAAACTTCTCTGTCAGCGCCAATCGATTTCTACTGTCTTCGGCTGAGCGTTTCCAAGACATAAATACGGCTCGTAAAACTTTAGCACGATGCTTTTCCTCTCTTCGTAACGTAAACGACCGTCTTTTTTCCGTGAGTGCTTTCCAATTTGCAAACGGTTGCGCAAAATGTCGCTCGTAGTGCTTTTTCGTCTTTAACGTTCTCACCAACGTTTCGTCGCGTTTCTTTTCCGAAACGGCTAAGGTTCGCCACGCTCTGAATACCTCGCGCATTTTCGAACGTTCGCGAAACATGATCGCGCGGTCTAACTTACGTTCTTGACTCAACGCTTTACGGCGCGCGACCGTTTTTCTATGCCAAAACTGAAGCGTTTCCTTGAGTATTTTCGAATCATATTTTTGCATGGCGTCGTTTTCGAGCATTCGGAACCGTTTTTCCACGTCCGAAACCATCTTCCACTGTGAAAACGTTCGCTTTAGCAGTTCTGGTTTCACTTTCGTTTCAAAATGCACCTCAGCTTTCCTTGGATTCTCTACTCCTTGCGTTCGGGTTTCGTTTCGCCAAATATAAAACGCTTTGGCAACTTTCTTGGAGGACATGCGCGATATCGCTCGCGCCTGTAAGTTGGTAACAATCTTCGAACGCTTAGCGTACGTTCGCATCTGTTCAAACGCTTTCTCTTGCAACTGCGAGTTTCTAAAAGCAGCCGCTTTCCTCTCGTTACTTTTCCCTCTCTCATATTCTCTGACAAAAACGTCTTCAAAGATTCGTTTTTGCATCCGAAACCGTTTCGCTCGAATGTGATTTTCCAGACGGCGTTCCAACGCTCGATCCTTTTCCCGTTCCTCTCGACTCGTTTCCGTGGCTTCTTTCCACTCTCGAAACGCGCTCTCAATCACGCTTCTTCGTTTCTTGAGCAATAAAAACCGCAACGTTTGCTTCCATCGTTTCGCTTCCATCGTTTGTTCTCTCCATTTCGTAAAAAATTTCCGCGCTAACCGCTCCTTCTTTTCCTTCTCCATCGCTCCAACCGCGCGTTCGATCAACCTCTCCTTTCTCTCTTCGTACGTCTTCCTCCCTTGTTCTTCCTTCAACTTCAAAAGCGCAATCTCCGCTTCAAATTTCTGTTTCATCTCCGCGTCTCGACTCGCGCGTTCCGTCGCCACTCTCAATTTCTCGTTTTCGTTCGCTTTCGTAAACTCCTCCAACTTTGCCTCGTGCGCGTTCGCTATCCGCGTCTCCTCTTCCTTCCATTGCTCTTTCTCTTTCTCAAATTGCTTTTGCAATGCCTCCATCCGCTCGTTCAACTCTTTCACCTCTCTCTCCACATCTCTACTCTCTTCTCTCTCCTTCCTCTTCTCCCTCGCTTCCATCCGCCATCTCTCAAACATCTCTCGTTGCAACTTCATCGCTCTCCGACTCGTCGCCCGCGCCAACCGTTCCTTCAACCGTTTCCCGCTCATCCTTTCTTTCCTCCACCGATCGAACGCCGCTCTCAAATATCTCAGCCGTAACCCTTCCACTTTCGATTTTAATCGTTTATTCTGTATTTTCGTCCTTTCCACTTCTTCTCGCCACCTAGTAAAACACGCGCGTTGGTACCTCAGCGCTCGCCTGTGCAAGGAAAATTTCAACAGTTCCATCTGTTTCTTCTCCAAAACGATGTGTAACAGTTGCGTTTGCTTCTCGGTTTCCGCCTGGTGTCGCCAGATTTGGAAGGTCAATCGAAGTAAGCCATCTTTGTTTTCCTCCTCTTCCTCGTCGTCGTCGTTTGAAGGTTTTTCGAGGACGATGTCATCTTTAGTACTCCTCGTCGTCCTCGTCATCATCGGCTCAACCAAACCGCTCTTTTGCCGACGATGTTTCCCCTGATGTAAAAGATGTCAATCCTCGCGCGCGTGTCTCGAACGTCGTATAAATTTTTCTGCCGAAAGAAAGTGCTACGAATACTACTACTACTACTGTTACTGCGCGATGATGATGATTCGTTTAACTTCTTCTTCTTCGTTATTACTTTGCATTCTGACGGTTGTATCTGTGAGGTGTTCAAAATGCATTTTTTCTCCCCACAAAATGGGGGGAGGAGGAGCAAAATTGAGTAAAAGGTACAACGCACACTAGAGGGAAAATGGTGTTTGCTTTCTTTCTCGCGTATGCGTTTTGTTTTTAATAACACGTGCTGCTGCTATACAAAATACAGGTTGCTTTGGCTTTTGGATGATGATCTTTCACATCATTTTTTACACCAAAGCGATAAAGTCGTCTCTGATATTTTCCAGCGCGATGAGAACCTCGTTGCGTCTTTGTAACGGGTTCGTGAACGGGTCGTTGTATTGCGCCAACTCGACGAACTCGTCGCCTCGGCGAGGGAGGAATTCTACCCCGTCGTTTATGGATTCTTCTCTTTTCATGGCTTCTCTCAACTTTTTTTCAGTCTCGTCCGTGATTTCTTTGTTCGCGATGCCGGAGAAGGACGCCACGGCGACGAGAAATCGTTCGCGGTCTTTCACCGCCACCGAACCGTCCACCGGCTTGATTGAATTCGAACTCTCTTCCACGACAAACTGCATCTTTTGATTCTTATTCGAAAACACCGGCGTCGTCATCTCCATCTTTTCGTTTTGCTCGTTCTTACCAAAAATGTAACCAGCTAAGCGGTTAAAAGCCTGCCCAGCTTCGCTATCTTCCATCTTCGCGCTCCCGGTGTTTGAGTTCACTGTCGTCTCGGCGACGAAAAATTTCTCGTATTCTCTCACCTCGAAATCGCGGTACCTCCTCAACGTCACGTACTTCGGCGTCTTCAAATTCTCCGGCGTCTTCGCAAAGTTAAACACCTGCTTTAAAACTTCCTGCACGGCTTCTGGACTCAAATACGTTTGGTTCTCGATGCTATCCCACGTGTCCACGTGTTTCACGCACTCGTGCGGAAACCTCTGGTCCATCTCCATGATGGATCTCCCGGTAAACGTCAGCTCGGGATTCCACAAGAACGGAAACGAAGGTAAGTACATCTTCATCGTCCATCGCGTCGTGATTTCAAAATCGTTCGTCTTTTCGATCGAATGCATCGTATATATTGGTTTGAACACGTTTTTCAACATCTGTATGTTGAAGTTGTACCCCGAGAAACTTTCGTATTTCGAGAGCGGATCCGTGAAGACGACATTTTCGGCGTATAACTTCGGATCGATCCCGCGATCGTCGAATAAGTGCGACAAGTCTTCCGTCAAATCTTGTTTCAGCTTTTGGAGCGTTTCCCCGGTCAACCCTTTACTCTCTTCTTCTTTTATCGTTTCTGTTGTTGTTGTTGTCGTTTGTGCCGCTCCGTCGACGTCAACAGATGATGATGATGATGATGACGACGACGACGATGATTCAAACGACGATGCCGCCACGCGCTGACGATGAAAACGCACGAAAGCGCTTCTCCTCATCTTCTTCCCGCTTCTCCCATAACTGCTGCCACAACATCTCGACGCAGCCGACGAGTGTAACACCGAACAACGCATGGTTTCCAATGAAGAGATTTCGCAAACGATTTCCCTCACAACAACAACTTTCTTTGGTCGTCGTCGTCTAATGACAAGCAGCGCTGGCACGAACGAAGGCGGTCACTACGGGAGAGTGTTCTCGCTGAGCTTCAGTCCTCCTTTTCTCGACGACTTTAAAGAGGATGAAGAAGAAGAAGAAGTGCACGCGCAGCAAAATCCCCTAACGGAGATGATGAGAACGACGAGGACGACACCAAAGAAGAAGAAGAAGAAGAAGAGGAGACGAAAACGATTCCTAGCGACGAGCGGAGAGGACGATTGCGTGCGATTGTGGGTCGTCCACGCTTCTTCTTCTTCTTCGGAGGAGGAGGAGGAGGAAGAACAAAGCGTCAAAGTGGAACCGAAACCGTTCGGGTTGAGCGTCCTGAGAGGACACTCCGACGCCGTGTTGAAGTGCGCTTTTGGCCTTTCGCGCGGCGCTTTCGATGACGATGATGATGATGATGAAAAGTGCTGCGAGAATAAGTCGTCGTTCGCGTTAGCGACGGGGTCGTCCAACGGCGAAGTGTTCGTTTGGCGAGTCGTGACTACCTCTGGTTCTGGTAAGAGCAAAAGCGGCAAAGGCGAGAACGGCGACCGGTTGATGGCGAAGTTTAACGCGAACAGAAAGAGAGCAGAATATGGGATTTCAAACGAGGACGACTTAGTCGAAGATGCCGTTGACGGAAAGGACGACGAGAAGGATAACGACAACAACGAAGTGTACGGGTTGAAATTTTTAGGCGGAAAGGATGAGTATTTAGTCATCGCCACGGACGCGGAGTTGATTGGCGTGGAAGTTACGCGGAGGAGTTTGAACGAAAAGAACGGGGGAGAATCATCGGTAGAGTTGAAGGAGATTGCTCGCACGCCGCTTGGATTCTCGTTGAACGAAAATGTCGGCGATGGCGGTGGTGGACAAGGTAAATTCGATATAGCGTACGCGTTTGCGATGGACGCGTACGCGACCAGGAGTCGGAGTCGCGTTGATACCGATACAATGGGAAATAAACACATTTTATCGGTTGGATATTCAAACGGGACCATGCGCATGTACTGTTTTGATGCTAAAGCGCGAGAGTTTTATCTCGTCGGGGAGAACGCGAGCGTGTTTGATGACAACAACGGCACAGGACGGAAGAACATGGCGTGCACGTCGTTAACTTTCGTGTACCCAGCCGTGGAAAACGAACTCGAGCAGTTCCCGAACGTTGTGATGTGTAATCGTTTTGGCGACCTCGTGATGTCGGACGCGAAAAATTGGATCGAAAGGAGCAAACCGAGGTTAAATGTGCAAACAGATTTCGCGTTGACGCACGCGGTGGCAGATGTTGGGAACGGGTTCGTCGCGTGTTGCGGACGCATGAAGGAACGTAACGTGAATGGAGTAGCTCTGTTTGACGCGTTCGATGTTCAAAGAGGGTCGATGTTCTTAAACGCGAGCGAGATGATGGGCGAGCACGCGTCCAAGTATCCTCTGTTGTGTGTGGGAGGTTTCGCGGAAGATGTTGAGGAGGAGAAGGAGGAGATGGTGGAGGATAGTACTAGGCGAACTAGAATAACCGTAGTCGCTGCGGGCGGAATGCCCGCAAAATTAGTCAACGAGAATTTCTCGAATAGAAGCAACGCGAAGAGTTTAGGATTTAGCTTGGCGAAAATGAAAGTAGGAGGGAAAAGAGACGGGGAAGAAGAGAATACCAAGACTTCTCGAGTCTACGCGTGGGATTTCATCACATAAATACAACTTTGACATTACGCATAAATACAACTATTTGAACATTATTGGACTTATCGCGCTACTACTTTATCGAGCACTTCGCACTGTCGTCTAAAATCTACGAGCTCGTGGGCAGCCGCCCAACCGCCTGCAGCGACAGCTGGAAGACCCGGGCCAGGGAATCGGGAATCTCCCACTAACAATAAATTTTTCAAATTACTCTTGGCGGAAGTCACGGGAACCGCGGCCGCGGAGTCATCTCCGGATTCTTTTTTCTTTATCCACCCGGTGCCGCCGTACGTGCCTTGAGAATTTCCTCTTCGTAAAAAGCGCGCGTGCGTGAGAGGCGTCCCAACCATCTCAATTTCTGCGCGGCTTCTCAAATCCTCGACGGTGATATTATTCAACGCTTTCGCAACAGCTTGATATAACACTTCGCTTCGTTCTTTCTTCAATTTATTGTATTCTTCTGAGTTATATTTCACGTTCTTCCAACGCGCCAAAGGCTCGTTCCCGGGAGTGTAGGCGTGAATCACGTGTTTGCCTTCCGGCGCCATGGACGGATCTTTAATCGACGGTATCGAGACCAAGACGAGATTTTGCTCCGCGTCCACGCCTTTGTCCCAATCACCGACCCACACGTGGTGCATTTCCAGTGTTTCCGCAGCTGGTAAATTTGCGGCGTCAATGCCGAGGTGTAAATGCATGAACGATTGGCAAAATTCGACGTCGTCGTCGACTATTTTCCCGCTTTTAGTTGTTCTAGTCGTAGACGACGCTTCCCGCACGCTCTGGCGCCTCCCTTCCGCGCAATCTCTCAAAAGCGCCTCGGTATCCCAAATCGTCGCGTTTGAAATCACCGCTTTTCTCGCTCTTAAGATCTTCTTCTTCCCGTCTCTCGTTTTCGTGACAATCCCAGTCGCTTCTTCTTCTTCTCCGTCTTTCTTCTCCACTAAAATCTCTTCACAGTGAGTTCGCAAGCGCAAATCGCCGCCGTATTTTTCAAAACCTCTCACTAAGCAATCGACGAGCGCGCCGGATCCACCGATTGGAAACTCTAACGCAGCATTTGGAGCGTACCAGTCTGCAAACATGTACCCAATTTCTGCGCCCATCGTCGCTTTGGACGTCCCACCGGAAAGCAAGAAGCAGAGTAAATCCATGTAATCTCGAATAAACTTCGAGTTGATGTCGTTCTTATCCAGAAACGATTCGTAATCCGATAAAATCGCGTTCAAACTCGGCATCGATTGAAACAACCCCGGGATAAATCTCGCTAAAGTCCACGCCGCGTATGCGTCTGTTCTCACCGCGGCGGGTGGTAACGCCGCGCTCGCTTGCGCCAACGGTTCCATCTTCTCCTTCAATTTTCGCCAATCCGCGACTGCTTCGGCGTCGTAATATTTCTCTAAACATTCGATGAATTGATCGTTTCCTACTTCCGTGACGAACGTTGCCTCCGGAAAGTGCACTTTCCACGTGTTGTATCGAATACATTTCAACGGTTCGTCGATCGCGTGTAATATCTGCCCCAGCGGATTGCTCGTGGGAAACTGAGAGAGACCGGTATATAAACTCGGTCCGGATTCGAACGTAAATCCATCTCTTTTCCACTCGTGCGCGGCACCTCCGGCGTGCTCGTGCGACTCAACGCAGCAGACTTTCAAGTCGTATTTCGCCAGTAACGCGGCAGCGGATAAGCCGCCGATGCCTGAACCGATTATCACCACGTCGAACGTTTCTTCTTCCATCGCATCATTGGATGATGACGTTTGCGCTTGCACGACTTCTGTTGTTCTCAAAAGACGACGACTTTGATGCGTGCGACGATGAAAAACTCGACCACGAGAAGAAGAAGAAGAAGAAGCGGTGGTGGTGCTAATGGTAGCAGCGCATCGATGCGTGCAACAACACGACTCCGAAAACGACATGTGTGAGTATGAATACTACTACTACTAATGTTGTTTGTGCGCCCGAAAAGTGCAGAGCAAAAAGCTCTAGAGAAAAAAAAATGTGACACAAATACTTCTTCTACTCAACTGAGAGAGTATGCGTCATCATCATTTGAACAACGAGGAGACGTCGTCACCACCACCACCGGAGGAGGAGGAAGAAGAATTTGAGCCGAAGAGCGCGGAAGAAGGCGCTTTCTTCTTCTTCTTTTCCTTGGCGTTCCTTTTTTTCTTTTTGCTCTTCTTCCCGTCTTTGCTTTTTTTTCCGTCTTCTTCTTCTTCTTCTTTGGAAGAACGCGAGGCCGCGTACTCGGCTTTTACGCGGTGTCCGGTATCGCCGTCCTCGTCCTCGTCGTCTCCGAAAAGGCCTCGCAAGCGATCCGTTCTCGTCTTTTTCTTTTCCTTATTCTTCTTCTTTGGAGAAATGTTGGGCTCTTTATGAGCACCCCTAGCGCTCTTCTTTTTCTGCTTTGGCTTCTTCCCGAAAATACTCGCGTCTTCTTCGTCTTCGTCTTCGTCCTCCTTCTCTTCGCTACTCCTATTTCTATCGCTATCGCTACTGCTACTACTCGTTCGTATTCTTCCTTCCCCGAACAGCATCGAGGCAGGTTCGTCGGCGTCGGTATCACTACCGAGCCCGTCGCTCAATAAATCATCCTCTGAACTCACGGAAGAAATGCTGCTCTTTTTCTCCTCCTTCTTTGTCTTCTTCTTCTTTGTCTTCTTCTTCTCGTTCATTTTCTTCTTTTTCGTCGATTCCGCGAGGAGCAACACTTCCTTGGCGAACCGTTCGCGCATCTCCTCTATGGTTTCATCTTCCTTTATTTCCTTCTTCTTTGCCGCTCCCGCTGCTGCTTTTCGTTGATTTTGCATCAATTTCTCTCTTCTTCGTCTTCGCCTGCGCGCTTCAATACTTCTTCTGCCAACGGTA